>Ga0071330_1064913_pt1 | contig 63750 bp, 57 predicted proteins | sample GBScel77sediment_FD_63802 | JGI IMG/M metagenome (GOLD analysis project Ga0071330, IMG submission 63802) | Hot spring sediment microbial communities from Great Boiling Spring, Nevada - Cellulolytic enrichment Sediment 77C v2 (version 2) | ecosystem: Environmental > Aquatic > Thermal springs >...
CTGTTATTCACACACCCCGGATCGGGCTTTAGATAATCGCCGAAGTAATTGTATGCTCTCGCCCTGCAGCCGCCGCAAACGTATCTGTAACTGCAGTTTCCGCAACCCTCAAGCAGGTCCCTGTTCCTCAAATCCTCGAAAACGTGGTTGTGCAACCATAACTCCTCCAAATTATCCTCCCTGACATTTCCCACTTTAAGCGGGAAGAATACGCATGGCTGAATATCTCCATTTGCCCTTATAGCAAAGTAAAACCTCCCCGCACCGCAACCGCCAATAAACTCCGCCAGTTCTCTCAACCTCTCACCTGCATTGAGGTTGTAGAAGTGTGTGGGCACGATCTCACCCTGACACTGCAGTGCAATTCTGGCAAACTGGGGTGCAGTTGAGAGGAGGGAGATTTTTGAGGAGCTATTTTTCTCGTAAAGCCATTTGAGCAGTTCTTCTCTCTGTTCAGGTGTTATGTCCGATTCAACTATCCATCTCCCCCTCCCTGTTGGGATAAAATTGTAGTGCATGAACCAGTTAACTCCCAGTCTTTCACATAGCTCAACGACTGACGGAACATCTTTATAGTTGAAGTTCGTAACTGTCATCGATACGTTGACAAACAGCCCTGCCTTTACCGCATTCTTTATTCCCTCGACAGTTCTGTCAAAGCAACCCTTTATTCCCCTGAAAGCCTCATGTGTTTCCTTCACTCCGTCAAGGCTAATTTGCACGTATCCCACTCCACTTTCCTTCATTTTTTTGGCCGTTTCTTCAGTAATTAAGGTACCGTTGGTTGCCACTGCGGTGTAGATTCCCTTTTCTGAAGCATACCTTGTAAGCTCGAAGACGTCTTTTCTGACCAGAGGTTCACCGCCTGAAAAGGCAATTATCGTCACACCCAGCCTTTCAAGCCTGTCTATGAGCTCAAGAGCTTCTTCAGTTGTGAGTTCATCAGATAAACTCTTACCCGCTGTTGCGTAGCAGTGTTTGCATTTGAGGTTGCAGGCGTAGGTTAGATCCCAAACAACCTGGAATGGAGCACCCGGAACGAATGGTTTTCTCACACCAAAATGGGCGATCCCCTTTATAACACTTGCCAAGCCCTTTCTCCAGTAAGAATCCCTGAACTTCTCACTTAGTTCTTCCATCGTGACATTAAACGCTTCAGCCCCCCTCTCAAGGACAGGCTTGAGAACCTTGGCAGATGCTCTGCACTTCCAGCAAGCATCACTCCTGTAGCCGAGGACATAATCCAGAGCAACTTCAAGTCGAGACTTGTTGCAGGTTGAGCAGTATGCGGTTAAACTTTGAAGAGTTTTTTTCGTAAATGGATTGTTAGTCAGATGGGTGAAAAGGGAAAGTTTATCCATCATGGCCGCTCACCCCCAGGGCAAGTCCCCATAATATTATTCAAATGACTACTTAACTTTTTTTGGTTTAATTTTTAAATCGAATAATGCTAATAGCTTTACAAATTGTCGTTGACCACGAGTTACTGTATAGTCTTTAATCAGTTAATGCTTCAGTGTGAGACCTTATAGATTAAAACAATCTCTTTCCCATTCTGTATCCATCCAGATCAACCAAAACGTGTCTAAAACCAATTTCCTTCAATCTGTCCCTTACTTTCGTTGCCTTCTCAAGCAGCCTGTTTATTTCATCCTCGCCAACCTCAACAACAGCGACACTATCATAGTTTCTCACCCTCACCTGCCTCACTCCTGCAATCTCTATTACAGAATTCTCCGCCTCATCAACCATCTTCAGCTTCCGTTCATCAATTTCTATGCCAAATGGAATCCTCGAAGCCAGACAGGCAAGAGATGGTTTGCTGTAGAATGAAAAACCCATTGACCTTGCTATTGACCTTATCTCCTCCTTCGTGATCCCGAATTCTGCCCAGGGACTAAAAACCCTGTCCATCTCCCTAACAGCTCTGTATCCCGGTCTGTGCTCTGAGAGTTCACTCGTATTTGTCCCCTCAAGAACAACTTCGTAGCCCCTTTTTTCAGCCAAAGATACAAGAGCTGAAAGAATCCTTTTCTTGCAGAAATAACATCTTTCAGATGCGTTTTCCCTGAACTCGGGCGTGAGGATGTCCATATAGATAAGCTCGTGTTTCACACCGATCTCTACTGCAATTTTTTTCGCATCCTCAATTTCTCTTGTTGGTGTAATCTGGGAGATTACTGTAACAGCCAGAGTTTCCAGTCCAGCATCCCTGCAGAGTGCAGAGAGAGTTGAGCTGTCCACTCCACCGCTGAAGGCAACAACTGCACTTTTAAAACCTCCCAGAAATTCCATCATTCTGCTCAGCTTTTCTGCCGTTTCGGAGTTCATTGTTACTGGATTGCCGATGAAAATTTAAAGATTAACTAAATGTTCTTTCCAAGTTCCCTTGCAATGTTCAGAAGCATTCCAAGCGTCTTCTGCACTTCTGGCTCTCTTAAAGCTTTCATCAGCCCTATCAATCCCACAGGCTCAGGTTGTTTTTCGCATCTGCAGATCGCATCTCCCAAGGCATTCAAGAGCATCAAAGTTCTATCACTTGTGAATTTTGTTGAAATCAGACCTATATTGGCGAGCATCTCCATATTTCTGTCAACTACCGCATCGCTGATGGAGTCCTGAATTATTTTTATGAATGCGGCAAATCCAATTATTGCATCCAAATTTCCGCTTTTTTCAAGCCAAACAAGCTTATCAATTACATCCTCAAGATATTCTCTGTTCTCTGAAATCTTTTTCAATAAGGGTTCTAATTCCTTAACTTCATCCATAATACCACCTCAGAGCACACCCCTGGCAGTTAACCAGTACATTCTGTTGTATGCAATCTTCATCCAGTGAATGAACTTGTTTGGTTTGACAGGTTTTGGAGGCGTTTCATAATCAAACCATATGTAGGTAGCCTGATCAAAACCGGTCTCTATGAAACACATAGCCTTCCCGAAATACCTGGCCGTTGGTGGCAATCCTTTTATCTCTGCTGATACGTTTTCTGCCACAACCTCCGCCTCGAAATGGGCAACACTTCCCGCTTTGCTGACCGGCAGGTTGGTTGCATCTCCCACAACATATATGTTGTCGTATCCCTCCGCTTTGAGCGTGTATCTGTCCGTTGGAACCCAGCCATCTCTATCCCCAAGTCCGGAGTCCATTATCACCTGCGAGCCTTTGTGAGGCGGGATTGCAATGAGCAGGTCAAAAGGCTCCTCTTCGCCTTCAAGGGTAACAACAACCTTTTTCTCAGCATCAACCTCTACTGGGTTGAAGAACGTTTTGTAATCAATTTTTCTCTCCTCGAACATTTTTTCAACAAGCTCTGCAACATTGTTCATAATGAATACCTTGTTTATGGGGTAGGTGTAGAGAATTTCGATGTTTTTCCTGATACCGTGAATTTTATAAAAATCGTGTAGCAAAAAAGTGACCTCTATAGGTGCCACAGGACATTTGTGGGGGATTCCCATCACGCTCACAATTATCTTGCCCTTGGTAAATTTTGCAAGCTCCTCTCGCAACCTTTTAGCACCCTCGAGGTTGTAGAACCAGTGTCCAGCATCAACAAGTCCCGGAACATCCTCAGGAACGATCCTTGACCCTGTCGCAATCACGAGGTAATCATATTCAATCTTATTTCCATCTTCAAGTTCTATTTTTGAGTTATTAGCGTCAATTTTGGTAGCCCTTGCAATCTTGAGATCAACCTGAGGATCCAAGAGATATTTTAAATCTCTCAGGATGTCCTCCTCCTCCAATCTGTTGAAAATTAGATAAAGCAGTCCCGGTTCATAAAGCTGCTTTTCCCTGTCTGTAACAAGAGTTATCTTTGCATTTTGATTCCTTATTTCATCTCTCAGCCTCATTGCGAGGTAGTTGGCAGTGATGGTACCTGCAACTCCCCCACCCAATATTACAATGGATTTCATATCACTTCAGCTTTTTTACAACAATTCTCCAGTAATCGTCTTCCTTTTTCACTTCAATGAGCTCGTGCCCAGCCCTTTTAACCCACTCTGGAATGTCCTTTGCACTGCTTTCATCGCTTGAAAGAACCTCTATTATCTCTCCAACCTCAACCTGCTTTATCGTCTTTATCATTTCCATCAGCGGTCCCGGGCAATAACTTCCTCTCGCATCAACGACAACCATTTTTATCACCTCCTAAAAATTAGATAAATAGCACCTTTGCATCTTCAATCATTCCGAGGAACTTCGTTACACCTATGACGTCGTCGAAAACGTCAACGAATTCATCCAGATTCATTTTCAGCATGTCCATTACCATTCCGCATGCATAGACTTTCAGGTTCCCTACCTCTTTTGCCTGCTTCAAAATATCAACGAAGAGTGGTGCGTTTGCCTGAATCATACCTCTGCCGAGTTCTCCAGCCTTCCAGGCTTTGTTCATCACCACATCTTTTTTAAAGGCCATTAGCCCGTCCATTGTTGCAAAAAGCATAACTTCTCCCAGCGTCGCTGCCGTGCTTGCGATTATGCTTGCTGCCTGAACTTTCTCCAACTCACCACTTGCCAGAACAATTGCTAACTTCATCTCATCACCTCATTATACACTTGTCACTGTTTAAAATAAAGGTTTTGAGGATTTGATTTACTGATAAAATCCCAGGTATTTAAAGGTGAAAGTAATATTTTATAACCCATTGTCAAATTAATCATTGGTACATTTCTGATAACATCAAATATTACAAAATTTCACCGCTTATCTTCACGAGTTTTAGCTTTCGGGTTGTAGTGACATTAACGCCAAATTGCTGGAGATCCAATACCATTTTTTGTTTTTTTAAACTTTCTTGAATTAACATTTCAATTTGTTCGAAATTCGAATAGAAAGGTATATTAATGATCAATGATATTTAAAGGATGAGGTGGTAATATGTTCCAGACGGCAGACTGGAAGAAAGAAAAACACGTCCCGGTGATTGAAGTTCTGAAAGCGAAAAAGGGTGAGGTAGTAGAGGTTAGAGTTAGTGTGGGGAAAGAGATACCTCATCCCAACACCACTGAACATCACATAGTCTGGATTGAGCTTGTTTTCCATCCGGATGGAGATAAATTCCCCTACGTTGTCGGAAGGGTAGAATTCGCAGCCCACGGTGCATCAGTTGATGGTCCAAACACGAGCACTGTTTATACAGAACCTGTCACGTTGTTCGCCTTCAAAACAGAAAAATCAGGAAAGCTAACAGCATTTTCATACTGCAACATCCATGGTTTGTGGATGGGTGAAGCCGAGCTGAAACTGGAGTGACTGCCGGACATCAAGCTATAAACTACAACCCTTTAGTGCTCCAACGAGCCTTGTTGCAACATCCCTTAAAACATCTTTCCTTGATCCTGAGGCGAGTAAAATCAGTGTTTTCCTTCCACGAATAGCATCTGAGATGGCATCCATTATTTTATCCCATTCCTCATGCCCTATTTCCATCTCCGCATATTCTCTGCTGTCAATATCAGCTCCAAGGTACCAGATGACGTACTCAGGATTGTAAGATTTTACCCTGTCAACCATTTTTCTTACAGATTCAACGTAGTTCTTCCCAACTTTTCTTCCAAGCACGCACCTTAAATCATCGGATATTTCGCATTCTCTACCTCCGATGCAGAAGAATTTAGCATCTGTTTGGGATATAAAAGCAGCAATTCCATGATGTGCGTCGGTTTCAATAACTGCAGTGTTCCCCTTCGAACCAAGAATCTTAGCAGCCACTGCAAGACCGTTGAACAGACAGCTTCCTCTCATCCTGTCTTTCTCAGCCAGATGTCCTGCAAGAGTGACAGGCACAATAACAACATCGTGTTTTTCCAAAGTTTCAATGGCTGCCACTATACATTTCAGGTTCTCAATTGCTGCAGAAAAGAAGGGGTGTTCTTTAACTTTTTCTATGTAATCTCTGCTGTGCAACTCCAAAAGAAGTTCTTCAACATCAACTTCACCGGGTTTGAGGACTTTAAATGGCAGTTCAAGCAGAACATCAAATCTACCTGAAGCAGGAACCAGTTCAGATTCAATTTTTCTGGAATAAATCAAAACAATTTCCATAAAGTATGTTGGGAAAAGAGATAAATATCTTTTTTGTTTAGACCGGATAATGCCCGATGTCACGTTTCTTCCTTCGGGTAAAAGGATAGAAGTCGAAAAAGGAAAAACCATTCTTTCAGCAGCTCAGAAACTTGGTGAAGGTATAAGAAGTTTATGCGGTGGCAAGGGCAGTTGCGGTAAGTGTCTGGTTGTTGTGAAAAAGGGAAAGGTTAAAATTCTTAGTGAGGAGGCACATGAAAAGTTTGTGAGAGAAGAAGGATACTATCTGGCCTGCCAGACCGCAATTTTGGACAATACTGAAATTTTCATACCTCCAGAATCGAGGCTGGAGAAGCAGCAGATTTTGAGCGATTTTTTTGTATCAGAAACTGAAGTTGATCCTTTAATCAGAGTTAAGTTTTTTGGTGATGCCTTCTTACCTGAAATACTATCTAAGGGAAATTACAGGCTTGCATGCGATGCTGAAGTAGAGGAAGGAGACCTGACTCTGGTTTTGAGGGGTAATGAGGTTATAGATGTTTTAGAGGGTGAGAGCGACGCATTTGGTTTGGCAATTGATGTAGGAACGACAACCATTGTTGCTGCGCTTGTCAGTTTAAAGGACGGCAAGGTTGTAAGCGTAGCTTCCGACTACAACGGACAGATTATATTCGGCGAGGAAGTTCTGAGCAGGGTTGAGTTTGCAAGGAGCAAAAACGGTGGAGTGAAAATCTTGCAGAATGCTGTTGTTAAGACCATAAACAAACTGATTGAAAAACTTCTTGAGAAGTACACGTCTTCTGACAGAATTTACGATGTTGTTGCTGCAGGTAATACACTGATGACTCATTTTCTGCTTGGAAAGGACGTTGATTATCTCTTCTCGTCTCCAGATGTGAAGATTGAGAGAAAAGGATACACCGTAAGAGCTGCCGAAATTGGTCTGAATGTTAACAAAAACGCTGAACTATACTGCCTACCACCGGTAGGGAGATTTGTCGGTGGGGACATTGTTGGGGACATAATCGCATCGAAGATAGTTGATTCAGCTACGATTTCTCTGATGGTCGACCTTGGGACAAACGGTGAAATTGTTATCGGAAGTGAGGGCTGGGTTATGGCGACGAGTGTAGCAAGCGGACCGGCATTTGAGGGTTATGAGATTAAGCACGGTAGTAGAGCCGTCGAGGGTGCAATAGATCACGTCAGGATTGAGGGAGACCGTGTAATTTACTCAGTTATAGACAATGTCAAACCGAGAAGTATATGCGGTAGCGGACTCATTGACCTTTTAGCTGAGCTCTTCAAGAACGGAATAGTTGATGCCCAGGGAACTTTGAAAGATCATCCACGTGTTATCCGAACCGAGGAGGGGAAAGAATTCATAGTTGCAGATTCGTCAGAAACTGCTACCGGGAAACCCATAACAATAACCGAGAACGATATTGAGACTCTCATAAAGTCCAAGGCAGCAGTTTGTGCTGGAATTTCTGTGCTTACAAAGAAGGCAGGATTGAAAATGGAAGACATTGATGAATTTTACATAGCTGGAGCTTTCGGTTACTACATCAACTTTGAAAATGCCGTTACGATTGGATTATTTCCTGAAATGAGAGCAAAAGTCCATCAAATAGGAAACGGGTCGCTTGCGGGAGCATACCTGGTTTTAACAAATACGAGAAAAAGAATGCTTGCCGAAACTATCGCAAATATGTTTGCCTACTTTGACCTCTCAACCGATGCAGACTTTATTGACGAATACAGAGCAGCCCTTATGCTTCCAGGCAAGCCAGAACTGTTTCCGAAAATCTACTCAAAGTACGTTGGCTGATCTGTTAAGTTTAGCTAATAGTCCTGCCCCAGCATCTCTTCAAAGAGAACTCATACAATCCTAAGAGTTCTGTCGACATACTTCTCAACCAGCTTTGCATGCATCTCTTCCTCCCTTGCGAGTTCTTTGAATATCTCAACATTTTCGCCGAGAATATCAGCAAATCTTTCTGAAATCTGCTCATAAAGAATTTTTGCTGTTATCTCAAGTTCATATATTTCATTAAAAATCCTATTGTCATCATAACTGAACTTGACCTCCTCTGGTTTGCTTAACTCAAACCCGAGAATTTTAGCGAGTTTTTCAAGAGTTATTTTATGAAGATCTCCCGGACAGAAAAACAAAACATCATTAAGCTTTGTTGTTCTCAAGATTCTTCTACAGGAAAAAAGGGAAAAATTCCGTCAAAAGTAATCCGGTTTTTCATCTTTCTGAAGAATTTTCCGGTCGAAAGAGATTTAAACTTTATAACAGATAAATGACATGGACGCCAGGCTTTTAGAAGAAATTTTGAAAACGGCTAAAACCATTAATGAATTCTTTATAACCCTGTCAGATCCGAAGACTTACTTTAAGGAGCTTAAAGAAGAGGAAATCGAACAATTTTACACCAACACTTCAAAGCTGTTTTTTGAGCTGAACAGGGCTTACTGGGGTCTTGTGATTGATCTGACCCAGGCTTTTATTAAAATGGATGCAGAGGGGGTTTTAAAAGCGATATCCGGTGGAATGGATAGATTTGAGTCAATTTTTGCAGAATACACCAACAACCCTGTTTTTTCTGCATTCCTTAATACAGTAAATATGGCCTATTTGCGCAGTCTCCAAAACTTGCAAACTCTAATGAGTGCAATTCTGCATTCAATGGGTATGGTTTCAAGAAGGGATATCATAGCCCTTTCTGAAGCTTATGTTGATCTAAAGGGAGATATAAAGAAGGAATCCAGAAAGATAAGAGAGGAACTGAGATTGCTTAAGGAAGAAATCGAAAAGATCAGGGGTGGTTCGAATGTTTCATGAAGTTTTGAGAAACTACAGAAGATTTCTGAAATTATCAGAATGGTTTCTGAAAAACAATCAGTTCCTGCCGATTAGCGAGGATAAACCCTATCTGATTCCAGATGTAAAAATTGGTGTCACGCCGAGGATTGAAATTTCATCAGATGACGGTGTAAAACTTTTCCGCTATGAGCCGAGAACGGATAAACAGTATGAAATACCATTGCTCATAGTGTATGCCTTGATAAACAAGCCCTACATTCTTGATCTTACACCGGAAAGAAGTGTGATCAGAAAACTGCTCGATGCAGGTTTTAATGTCTATCTGCTTAGATGGGGGGATGCAACAATTGCTGATCAGTTCTCGCTTGACAGCTACATAGACATCTTCCTCTACGACTTTGTTGAGGACGTCAAGAGCGATGCGAATTCGGACAAGGTTTCAATTCTTGGCTACTGTATGGGAGGAGGACTTAGCGCAATTTACACCGCCCTGTATCCGGAGAACGTCAGGAACATCATCTTCCTCGCATCAACCCTTTACTTCGACAAGAAAATGGGGGGTCTCGTAAATTTATCCGACAAGCGGTTCTTCAATCCAGAAGAAGTTGTTGCAGCGTTTGGTTACGTCCCATCCTGGTTCCTGACCGAGAGGTTCAAGATACTTGAACCATGGGATAACTACATCGGGAAGTACATAAACATGTTTCTGAATGCAGAAGACGAAGCATTCCTGGATGATTTCTTCAGAATGGAGCGCTGGATTCATGATGGTGTGAACGTCGCACCGGGGGCATACGTTAGATACATTAAGGAACTCTATCAGAACAATGCCCTTGCAGAAGGCAGGCTTTACATCAAGGGGAAGAGGGTAGATCCCGGCCGCATAACCATGCCAGCAGCAGGAATAGTAGGATTGAGGGATCATCTCGCTCCGCCCGACAACACGCTGAAGTTCCTCGATTGCATAGGAAGCAAGGATAAAGCCGTGTTCAAGGCCGATGTTGGGCATGTTGGACTGGTGGTTTCAAGAAAAGGGATGGCACTCTGGGATGATGTTGCAAAATGGCTTGCACAGAGGAGCGGTGAGCTGAAGAAAACGAGGCAAATCTGACCAAAATTTGCGAGAAATCAGGATTCAACAACTCTTTTCAACTTATCCATGCTCTCAAGGATTATCCTTTCAAGCTCTCTTGCAAGTTCCAGTACCTCCTTAATACCATATTTTTCAAGATCACCGCTCCACTCCGGGTGAGACATCAGGAAGTCCTGAAGGTAGTAAATCATGTTTCTGGTATCTGCATAGGCATCATTCAGCAAACCAAGCATGAGAATGGCTTTGGCCTTTTCATCTATCATAATCTCACCAAAAAAAATTAAAGATTTTCAAGAACTTCCTGAAGCATTGAATAGTAAAGCTCCCTGTCCTTGGTGAGATTTGTGAAGCTAAACTTGGCGTGAGGCTGGTAGAACTCATCAATTGCAATTGTGGTGATTTTTGAGAAGTGTTTTAGCGAAGAGAGCATTCTTGATAGATAGTAAGGCAGAAATCCGAGGAAAATTACAGTATCGTAATTACCCTGCCCATCAAAGCCCTGAAACTCCTCGTCAAGCAGAAACTGGGTTATCTGGTGCAGAGTGTATGTTTTGCATACAGGTTTAACACCCTTCTCAATCAGAGGTTTGCTTGAACCAGCAGTTGCTGCAACTGGAATTCCCTTCTCCGCAAATTTTACAGCAAAATCCACGAGCTTCTCGTCCTTCAGAAGCTGACCCCCTGTGATGAGCAGCGGTCTTTTTGCCTTCTTTATCATATTTGCAACAACCTTTGGCTTGATTGCGGTTGCATCTCTGCTGACCTGAACATCTGCTACATCAAAGCGCTTTGCAACCGGAAACTTTTCTTCCTTATTTACCATCATTTTAATCACCTTCTCGTGTATTTCTCGTAAACTTCCTCGACTAATGTAGGATTGAAGCCGGCATCATACTGCCTGATCGGTCCCTCAAGAATCTTCTTCTTATCCCAGTCGATCTTCCAGCCATACTGCTTTTCTAAAACTTTTAACAGTTCCTCTTTCTGCTTCAGCGGTAAGTCCGCTTCGCTTCTGACATAGAGATACCAGTCATCTGGCAGATCGCCGTAATACTTCTGATGCAGCTCTATGTAGTGCGTCAGCTTTATCTGTCTGCCCTGAGCTGTGTCATTTGGTCTTATGCAGAGCCTTGCAAGCTGAACAATCGCTTCCTCCTTCGTCTCAACCGCCACAAGCAGGGAGTCGGGGGCAGGTTCTATGTTAACTTTTTGCCTTGACTTTATGTCGTAAACCCACCACTTATCCTTTTTCCATGGCTTGCCAATGTATGCTCTCCTGTACTTCGTTCCGTGAGGCCCAACAACCACAGGCACTCCAAGTCTGTTGAATCCTGTCGCAATGGATGCGGCCTTATGGCTATAAGGTCCCCAGCTGAATCCAACAGCTCCTACTCTGTTCAGGACATAGTCAGCAATTTCAGCGTAATTTCCTCTCAGAGGTCTCATTGCAAATATGTTGGCAATCTTAATTGCAGCTCCAGCAATATGTGAATTGCTCACGCAGCTTCCCACATTCACAAGTCCACCGGCATCAAAATCTCCCGGATACTTCTCGTAAAGAGTTTTGCCCTCTTCATCCTTTATCATCCCTATGTCCATAGCGTGACAACCTGAGGTTACGACGATGTAACGTCTTTTAAGAAACTCCTCGAGTATTTCAACTATCGATCTCATCTCGTCCGGATAGTTGATGCACCCAACTGCTGCAATGACTCCCGGAATCTGTCCGAAGACTATGGGCTGTCCAACTTTCCTGATTTCAGTGTCCTGTATCGGCCCCCTACCGACTCTCGTCTTTCCAGTTTTGTTGTAGAGATTGTCGTAGTTTGACCTCATGATGACATTTATAATCTTAATATTCTTCGGACAGACCTGCTCGCACTTCCCGCATGCAATGCAGATCTCCTCAAGCTTGGCAAGTTTGCTCAGGTCTCCGGTCTTTTGAGCGTGCGCCATTCCCTGATCAATTCTCAGGCTGTGCGGACACGTGAAGACACAGTTCATGCACTGCGTGCATTTTTTGATTTCCTCCATCAGCTGTTCGTCACTTTCAAAGAACCTGTATTTCCTCTCTCCACCGTGCTTCCTGAACACAGCTTCGGCAACAAGAGGTGCAACCTGTCCTACTTTTTCAGGCACAGGCAGAAACACTCCCGGCAGTTTTCCGCTCACAAGCGCATCAACTATCTTCTCTACCGGCCAGTCGCTTACATCAGGCAGACCTCTTGCAGCAGCATCACTTGTCGCGATGAGCGGGATTCCAGCCTTCTTGCATGCATCGAGAAGATCTGCCCTTATGCACTGCTCGTCACTGACAACAACATCCGGCAAACCAGCTCTGATCACTCTGAGCTGGTAGTATATCGGTCCAAATATCTTCGCCCTTGCATTGTATCTCGTCATGTCGTGTGCCGTGCAGCAAAGCCCTGCAATCTCAAAATCATCCAGCCTCCCCTGCTCTTCCAGATAATCCGAGATCGGCCTTGCATACATCACGTTGTGTCCTACAACCACAATTGTTGGCTTTGATCTATCAACTATACCAAAACCTGTGTCAACGAGTGGTGTGTTTGGCTCAGCCTTGGGGAGATTGAATGCCACTATCTGAGCGATGTCAGCAACCTCCATTCCTACGTGATCAGCCATCGAAACGTGCATCGATTTACTCTCGTAATCAACAAAGCTCTCCTCATTCCCTATGTGGGTGGAGTGAAGCACCTTTACTATCTCCCTCTCAGCCCACTCCAGAGCCTCTCTCAAATCGCCAAGAGTTCTCGGTTTTATTCCCACGACTGTCCTTATTAGCGGTGCCTCAACGTTCACGTTTCCTCCAAGGTCTATGGGCAGATCCTCGCCGTATTCCTCAATAAGGTGATCAAGCAGATGTCTGGCGTGAGCTGTGTGAGCCGATGCTCCTATACAGCACGCAATGGTTACAAGCCTTGCTTTGGCAGTTTTCAGATCAATACCACATGCACCTTTTTTGTTCATTGAAAGATCACATGGCCCCATGGTGCAGAGATTGCAGAAGTCCTGCATTGGGGCATAAAATGGCTCATAGCGGTCAAGCAGTTTGTGATCCCACTTTCTGAGTTCCAGAATTCCCGGTTTTATTGTGGGTCCAGCTTCCTCCCATTCCTCTTCTTCCTCTACAACTTTTCCGATGCGGATGCTGACGTTCTTTAATTCATCCACAACAAAAGCTCCTTTTTTCAGTTCAAACATAACATCACCTGCTTATCAACTATGTGTTAAAATTTTAAAATTTATAAACCTTCTGCTGTTTTGGCTTGTTAAGAAAAATTAAAAAGTTAATAAATTTTTTTAACATCCGAAGAAATTAGCGTCGTTTTTTCAACTTCGCTGAACGCTTCCAGAAAGAGTTCTGTCTGCTCCGTAGGGTGAAGAGTTTTCAGGAAGGGGTACGAAACTGGCTGGTAGAGGAGTTCAGCAACTATTTTTATTGGTTTTGAGAAGTTTCCGTAAACAATGTATGTAACCTCATCCCTGCCATCCGAGAAATTGGGATCTGCTGATGCATTGCCTTTTACCACCGTATCCGGATGAGCTCTGGATTTCTCAAACCCTTCTGGCAGGATTCTGTTGTCCTTAACGTAGCCAGATGCTTCAAGCAACGTCCATGTTACTCTGCCATTCCTGGTCATCATCACAGATTCGTAAATCTGAACGTCCTCACTGCTATCTATAACATCATGATGGGGTTCGAAAGGTTCATCTTCCCCCTCAATTCTTCCATCAGGATAGTATTTCCCGGACTCAAACACAATTCCACCTGAATCCTCGATATAGAGGTGTATGAAAGCCCTTCTCGACGGAAATCCTGTCGGAAACTTGTGCCCCGCAAAGTTCTCGACCGCAACCTTGACGATGATCCTCTCATTCTCAATTTCCACCGATTCTATTTTAATTTTTGCTGCAGATTTGAGCAGATTTTCAGATCTCTCAGCGCCTGTGTTGTCCCCCATCATTTTTAGCACCTGCACGTTACCTCCAACAAAATAATGGGCTCTCATGTCTCTCACCGGGGCATTTCTGGGCATTGATGTTATTTTCGCCTCTGCTTCCTTCATATGACACGTCTGGCACGGCACATTCGGGCTGTAAATGCTGTTCAGCCACTCGAGGTAGGGTGTTTGTTCTGGAAAGGCTCCAACTATCTCCCCATTTTCAACTGTTGGAGTGTATAGCGTGTGGCAGATTGCACACAGTTCTGCACTCCTTACAATATCCCCCTTAACAGGCCGGTATCCCGATATTCCTGCCATTAATTCTGGCCATACAGGCTCGAAGGGTCCGTAAATTTTCCTGTCAGGTTTTTTAGTCGCAAAATCAAGTGAGTAGTTGCCACTGAAACTGCTTTCTTCTCCCAGATCTTTATTTTCTATCTGATGGCATATCGTACACGAAACGCCTTCAACGGCAAAATTGTAGTATGAATAGTTTTTGTTCAGCCCCTCACTCACTGTGAGCTTGATTCCATCAAATTTTGCCTGAGCCGAGGCGAGAGGCATGTGACATACGGCACATTCAGCCTCTATTTTATTTTTAAGCTCTGGAAATTCAGCGATTTCACTGCTTAACTTTGCAAGGAAGTATGGATCAACAGCAGCGTTGGAGTGCACTGTCTGCTGCCAGTCAGAGTAAATAGACACATCGTTCCCATCAACATCAGTCAGCCGATCATGGCATTTGGAGCACGTGGATGAAGTCGTGAAAATCTCTTTTTCGTGAGGGTATCTGATCTCATGCTGAACACACAGGGTTATGAGAAGTGTCACAACCAAAATTATCCCAATCTTTTTCATAAACTTTGTTTTCCAAAAAAAGTAAATTAAACTTTCGAATGAAAAACTTTTAAATGGAAGAAAAAGATTGGTAGTATGGCAGAAATCGTGATGTATGGATTAACAACCTGCCCCCACTGCAAGCGAACCTTAGAGTTTCTTAAGAAATCCGGGGTGGATTTTGAGGTAATCTGGGTGGATAAGCTTGAGGGAGAGGAGAGAAAGAAGGTTGTAGAGGAGGTTCACAGGATATCAGGTAGCTATTCTGTACCAGTAGTCGTAAAGGGCAACAAACATGTTCTGGGATACAATGAAGAGAAGCTAAGAGAGCTTTTAAGCAGCTAAAAGGTGAATTTATGGAAGTGGAAGACTATCTGCGAGTTTTTGAAAGGGTTGCTGAAAAGAGAGGATGGATGGTCAATCCCGATTCGGAGCTGTTAAAGGAATTTGCCAGGGGTTTGATTGAGAACAAAGAGAAATACGGTATCGCAACCTGCCCGTGCAGACTCGTGACTGGCAAGAAGGAAATAGACAGGCTGATAATCTGCCCATGCGTTTATGCTGAGGATGACATCAAAGAATACGGAAGATGTTACTGCGGACTTTACCTGAGCAGAGAGATAGAACCTGCTGAAAGTCTTCCGGACAGGCATGCAAAATATTATCTCGAAATTTAAAAAAATATAATTTAATCAATTTTTTCAAACTGGTCTTTGGTCGCTCCACAAACAGGACAGACCCAGTCGTCAGGCAGTTCTTCCCATTTAGTTCCTGGCGGAACGCCGTTATCCGGGTCTCCCACGTCCTCGTCGTATACGTATCCGCAGACCTGGCACTCATACCTCGCCACAATATCACCCGCTGTAAGCTAAATCTACACCATCTTCTGTAAGATAAAGCTTACCGTCTTTCTCCACAACAAAACCCTCTGCGATGAGGTAGTCGAGGTTAAATTTAAACTCAAAGTCCGTGATATTCCCGAGCTTCTTCCTGAGCTCATCTCTCGTTATACCCCCTCTGCCTATCTCTTCAGCAATCTTTTTTCTTAAAGGATTCATAGATGCTTTAAAAAGCCTTTCATGCTGTTCCCTATCCCTCTCAACCATTCACATCACCTCCTGTATTTTTCTTCAAGAAACTTCGCTATTAAATCAATTTCTTCCTTTTTGAGCTGAACCCTTCCGGTGTCAATCATCTTCTTTATCCCTTCCTTCCATTTTTCCGCATTTTCACCCAGGTAATCAGGAAATTTGCTTTCATCCGGATGACAGCCGGAGCATTTTGCCCTGAACAGCTCCTCCCCGGTCTTTGCCCCTTCCTGAGAACAACCTAAGGTCAGAAGTGCTATTGCGGTTATCAGCATTATAAATGCTCTCATAATTTTACATTAACTGAGTAACTTAAAAATTTTTTGCTCAAATTGGCATAACTGGTTCGATAGTCGAAACGAAAACTTTATATTCTAAATATATCATAAAAAAATCGGAAGTGATAGGTATGGCAGATGTAGTTTCAGTTTCGGCGTTGCTGGCACTGTCATCGCTTGGAATATACTTCCACTCCGTTTTCGTATCAATAACACTCGGTTTTCCGATTGCAATTATGGGTTTGCTTTACCGCTATTCCAAAACCGGTGAGCAGTTTTATCTTAGTTCAGCAAAAAAGATGACTGCAGTTCTTGCAGTGAACTTCGCTCTCGGCGCAATCACCGGCACTCTTGTTGAGTTTGGTCTCGTCCAGGCCTGGACAGGGACGATTATAGCGATATCGAGTTTCGCATTTCTCCCACTAACCTTCGAACTCATAGCTTTTATATGGGAAATAGCCACACTTGTTCTGTTCATAGTAACCCTTGGAAAAATCAGTCCGGCAAAGAGTTTTGTTATCCTTTTCATTTACTGGGTTTTTGCTGCTCTGTCAGGAGTTCTCATCACGACTGTAAACAGCTGGCTGGTTGCTCCCTGGGGAACTGGTGCAGTTCCAGCTGCGATCTATCCATTCATGCCGGAATTTGGAGATGCAGTTGTAGATGTCCAAAAACTTGTTTTGATCAAAGCTATTTTACTTGCATCTGGAGAACCGCTTCATGTAATTCTACAAAATCCGGAAGTTTCATCAAAACTTGGAATAATTCTTTCGGAACCTGCTGTTGCCTTTAACACTCCCTACAATTTATGGAGCATCGTCCATAACCTCACAGCTGCCTTCATAGTTGGAATGTCAGTTGCACTTGCAGGCTGGATGTTCGCCTATTCGAGAAGGAAGGATGAAAGGTACCTTTCAATAGCAAAAAGCTTCTTTCCCGTTTTGCTACTGCTTTTGTTGATACAACCCACCCTTTTCGGGCACTTTATGGGAGAACAGGTTGTAAACTACAACCCAACGAAATTTGCCATGATGGAGAATGCAAGGGAGAGTTATTCAAACCCGCTTGTTGCCATTATTGCTTATGGAGACCCGAACCACCTTATTGTGGGTTTTGATAAATTTAAAGCTGATTGCGATAAGCACGGCAATGCCACAGTCGGAGACCTTCTAAATTCTATCGGAATCGCGAAAAATGACATCGTTTCAGCCTCAAAAGCCGTTGGGGTTTCAATCGAAGCTGAAAGGCTCGAATCGACTTTAAGGTTAAAACTCAGGGATGTCTGCATTGCAGATCTCAAAAAGGCTGAGGATAGAATAGCAATAGTTCATGCAATGTACTACACGAAAATTGGAGGAGGTATACTGGCTTTAGCGGCTGTTATTGCTTTTGCGTCGGTTCTTTACAGAATTCCTGTGCTTTCGAGTGTCGTTCTCAGGATCATGGGTGAAAGATACTTTTTGATTTCATTGCTTACCGCTGCGGGTGCAGTAATTTCTTCAGCACTTGGCTGGGCTGTCAGAGAGGTTGGAAGGAAGCCCTGGACAGTTTACGGATTGCTGAGTCCCGAAGAACTTGTTAATGCGAATTCAATCGTTTTATCTCCCGTTTTCATATCATTCATGGCATTGGTAATCTTGGTAATTGGAACCGGCGGTATAGTTGCGATGATAATAGTCTCAAGAAGATTTGGGGTGATAAAATGATTGAAGCCATCGGGTTTTATGGAATGGGTCTATCACTGCTTGTTCACGTAATCTTCGTTTCCATAACTATCGGAGTTGGTTTAATAACGGCTATTTACCGCTGGTATGGTTACAAGAGGAATGACAGGTACTACGAAAACTTTGCAAAAAAGGGCTTTCGGCTGATGGTCATTTCAGAGCTTTTTTCTGGGGTCTGGGGAACGATAATTACGGTTTTCCTTGCAGGACTGTTTCCAGCCCTGATGGCTCTTGCAACGAACGTGCTTTTTGTACCACTTTTAATTGCCCTGATCGGAATAATGATCAGAATACCGTCAATTGCAATATTCTGGTATACGTGGAACAAAGTTTCGCCTAAAATCCATTCTTATATAGGGTTTGTTATGGCTGCATCCGGATTTCTTATCCCCTTCGGATTCAGGGCAGTTTTTTCAGAGATTAACTACCCCGTAGCCATTGCGAGCTACATTTCCACGGGAATCGTGTCTCCGTTTGAGGCTTTTATCTCACCTCTTTTCTGGGTCTTTTATGCACATACAGTGTTTTCAGCATTATCAGTTGGAGGTTTTGTGATTGCATCTCTCATGAGTATTGAAGATGACATCAGGGGTGTTGAAATAGGGATAAAGTACGGGTTTGCGTTCCTCATCCTCAATTTCCTCTTTGGAATGTTTTACTGGCTTTTCCTTGGCAGCTTTTCTCCTTATATATACAATGCAGTAACAGTCGGTACTTATGCACCGTTATTCGTTCTCAAACTCCTTCTAATCTTTCTTCTGTTCTTCATTGTGGTTAATGCAAATTCAGCGATTTTATCGGGAAAAGTGCATCAACACACAAAATATGCAGCACCGGTTTCTCTGCTAATTGCTGTGATTGGAGAGTTCATGAACGGCGGGGCAAGGTATCCATACATGGTTGTTCTGGGCGGTGATGGCATAGAAATTTCATCGTTTTTCAACTATTACATCCATATACCTGAATACCTTCTGCTCGTTTTGATTGCAGTACTGCTTGCTGCAATAGTTGTTTTTCTTCTTGCAGCCTCCTACGCACTGATTAAAAGGTACTTAGATATTCCGGTGGCGGAGGAAGCAAGTTAATTTTTATGTTTTTTCAAAAAATCAAACAATGCGGGGATTCTATTCAAAATTTGCCAATAGCTTAACTTAAATAGACACTTTTTTCGCAAAAATTAAAAGTTGATAAAATAAAGTCCAATTTCTGCCATCAATACAAAATACTGACATCAGAAAAATGCGTATATAAACCGAGATCCTTTACTTTAGATAAAATTCGTAGATTTCAGCAAAACAATTCCAGAACTGCTCAGAGGGAAAGCAAGGAGATTGCAGACACTGTATTCAGGGTTGAGAAGGTGGGCAGGATTTCAAGGGTTTTTGAAGAGCAGTAGGGAAATCCTATATCTCTTTTATTCTTACTTCAGGCAAATACGGGCTGTATTCCCTGTCCATCATGTTCAGCTGTGTTTTTATTGTTCCTCTCATTTCCAAGGCTAGATTCAAACAATACTTCTCAAACTCTTCAAGATCCAAATCATCCTTTGAAGAAACATGGGGGAAGAAGAGCTTCATCAAAGCCGTGCAGAGCCTTTTGATGGCTTCAATATCCCTTACATAGGAATCTTTCGGATATTCAAGGAGCTCATCAACTATGAATCTGTAATGCAGTTCCTTTCTTAGGGTGTGAAGGATTTCAGTGAAGTACTCAACATTTAGGGCATATCCAGAAGCTTTCATGCCTTCCCTTACCTTTGGAAGCTTCCAACCCTTTATAAAGCCATGGAATCTGTCCAGCACCGCAGATTCCCTTAAGGGATGATCTATGTCAAAGCTTTTGAAGAAGAACTCTTTTTCATTTTGATATTCTATGGGGATATTCCCGAGAATTACTATTCCAGCCTCGCCTATACCTTTCTGATCGCCCACTCTATATTCTCCAGTTTCTAAATAACCTTTTAATGCTCCCTTCATCTCCTCCTCATCTGGAAAGCTTATCGTGTGGATCTCATCGAGAGCGACGTAGTCGTATCTGCTAACAAGTCCCGGGCGTTTTCTTGCGATATCGTAAAACAATTTCGCTCTTGTTATGCTTCCCCCACTTACAAGCCAGCCATACTTGCTCAGTTGGGAATAAACGTATGTTTTTCCTGTACCCTTTGGTGCAAGTTCTATGATGTTTGTCCTCATCTCCACGAATGGTATCAACCTGCAGATCATCCATATCTTTTCTTCTTCCTCATCAAATCCTTTGGGATCGTAATCCATGCTTTTAAGGATTACATCTATCCATTCTTCGGTAGTGAACTGCATTCTCGCTTCTCTGAAATATTCGAGGTTTATCCGGTAGGGTTTGAAAGGCTTATAGTCAACACACACTATTCTGCCTTCTTCTTTCTTTTTACCTGGAGGAATCTCGGTTCTCCACTCCAATGTAACGACTCCCCAACTTCCTTCCAAGGAGAGCAAATCATCGTATTTCTGGAGAAGATGCTTTTCTATTCTCGCTTGCCCCTTTCTGTCCGGAATGCTCAACTCCGGAAGACTGATTAAAGCCTCTCCAGTACTTATATCATACTCTACAAGAATTTTTGCAAGTATCTCTACCCTCTCGCATCTATTCATTAAAATATCTTTAATCAATTGAACGTCTTCTTTTCGCGGTATCTTTGTGTGAATGAACTCTTTAACCCTATCTAAGTTGATATACTCATTTTCTGAAAATTTTTTAATCAACCAGTCTCTTAGATAGGAAGGTATATTTAAATTCGAAAAAAACTTCGATCTTGCTGGGTCTTTGTAAACACTTTCTAAGGGAAACACTTTTCTAATTTTCTCTTCCAGCGACTCCATTTTTTCACCTTTAGAGTAGTTCTTCTTCTTCCATACCGCCTTTAATCTTTATTTCGATTTCATGAACTTCTCCATCAACCCTAATTTCAGCTTTAATTATGCCGGGTTTCAAATTGGCTTGTCTTAAATCAAATTTCCACACATCGTCTTTTTCTTTTATAGCTTCATATCTTTTATCTAAGATTATCGCGAAAGGTACACTAATGGGTTGTGGTATTCTTATCCTGAACACAGGTTTCAGGATTGTGATTTCTTTGTCGAGCAGAACTATTTTCCTTTTTTTGGGTTTTGCTTCGGATATTTTTACTACTGGGATCAGAACTTCTTCTAAAGTAGCTCCACCATGGTTTTCCACTTTTGTCCTTTTTCCACCTTTGAAAACCTTGTGGGTTTTTGAAATTAGAAAATATTGGCCATTTATAAGTTCTATCTCGTATTCTTGGGATTTAGGAGGTATTTCTTTCGTTTTTGCATATCTGCCATTTCTTTCGATTTCAAATTCAACCGTCGGTTCTATTCTCTCCTCAGGCCATCCTGAAAATCTGGTGGAACCGTGGTCTGAGGTTAAAATTACTACACCATATTCTTTTACTTGCCTTTCAAAATCGTTTAGTCCTTCCTTCAGAATCTCTATCTCCTTTACCAAGTAGTCCGGATATTCCAAATCTTGCCTGTGAAATATTAAGTCCAACTCCTTGAATTGAATAGAGTCTTCGGGGACACGGTTAAACTCAGATGTCGTGGGGATTACAGATCTTGCAATATGAATGTCGATTTCATATCCTCTATTTTTCAAGTGGTGGTAAATTAACCCAAGCCATTCGAGACCCATTCCATCTACGAAGATTTTTTTAACAGCTATTTTTTCAATTATCTCATTTCTGGGTTTGATATCAAAAACATTAATTTTCCTTGCAATTTCTGAGAGCCTTGTTTCATACTTTTTGAATTCGTTCGTCACTTTGGCGATATTATAACAAGTAAAGTACTCCTTTATGAGATCATATCCAAGATCAACTGGAGGAAAGCTTAGATAGTGGTATAGTTCGGGGTAAGAGTTCTCAATTAAGGGCAGGATCTCGCCAAGATCTTTTCCAGAGTCTATTAGTTCAGCAAAATTTTTTACAATCTCTTTCTTTTCTTCAAAACTTGTTGATGTGAGATATTTAATTCTAATTTCTGGGTTCTTTATTTCGTAAATCTTCTCAAAAAAGTCTTTTGGAGGATCTGTAGACATACTCTCTATCAATTTCCGTCTTTCTTCAAAAATTTCCTTTTTTGGATCTGTTATTTCAAATATTTTTAGCCAAATCTGTTTCTCTAGCTCATTGAAGTTCTCACAACTGCTAAGAACTTGCCCAAGGTATTTTTTACCAAGTTCAGCATTTCCTTTAACTTCCATTTTGCCCCAGTTAAATAAGAGCCATCTTCCAAAATCATCTAATCTCTGCCATTTTGAGAAAATATCATGGAGAAACTCCTTAACATTAAAGTAGGATCTCAAAAATTCTTCAAATTCATTAGACTTACGAGATAAAAAATCTTCAGTCAATTTTTTCCAGTAGCTTTTCTCTTCTTCTTTATAGGGTATGGAAATTTTTACGTCAAAAAAGTGTTCCAGAAAGCTCTTATAGTTCTCTATTTTGTTAACTGTTGGATCCTCTAACTTTGAATCCTTCAGTATTTTGGATATTGTATAAGACAGAAGTAATATTCTAAGTTTTATCATATGTTCTGGGAAGAGCGTTCTTTCGAAAAATTCCAAGTAATCTTGGTAGCTTTTAAAGAACAGACAGTCTCTTATAAATCCAGAAAACTCAGAGATATCGTCCATATTTGTAACGTAAATCCTCATATCTTCTACCGCAGAAGGGATTATCTCTATTGCAGATTTTCTTCGACTTTGAAATTCCGATAATGGGATTTTGTTCCAAAATACCTGAAATTTTGTTTTTGAAAACAATAGAGGCACGTAAATTCTCCCGTTTTGTCGAGGATCAATCTGAATATTTGAAAGTATAGCTAAAAAGTGTTCGTAATTCTCGAAAAACCTCATATATTCGCTGAATGAAACAAACAAGATCCTTTTACCCATCTTAACTTCTTCTATTGCCTTTCTAACAGCTTCATTGATATCTGGAGGATTTTGAGGGCTCTTGCAAAATTCAGAAAGATTAATTGTTTTTTCTGTAATCCTCTTTAAAGTTTTAAGAACGCTTATCCAGTCTCTGAGACTTTCCACGAGTATGAATCTTGTCGGGAACCTTGCGTATTCTCGGCTGGAAAAATCCAGTTGAATGGCTTCTTCAAACTCTGAAATGCCTATTTTTTCTGTCCTGTCAATCATAGCCCAAGTCTTTTATTTCGTTTATTATTTTCAATCCAACATCGGGATCTTCTGATAACTTCTTGACCAATTTCCTGGTTTTCTCATTATCTAACTTCTCTAAGAATTCACTTATCCTTGGATAGAATCTCTGGTTGTATCTATCTTTTTTCCATTTTTCGTAGTTTTCTAAAATCGATTTCTCGGACCACCTTCTTGCATCCCCAAGTTTCTCATTCAGATAATTAAGGAAATCCACGAGATCTGACTCCTCAAACAGTTTATCGTACCATCTTTGTCCCAAAAACGTCTTCAAAGCCCTCTTGCTAAGATTGGAATCATTAAGAACCATAATGGCTTCCTTGTTCTCCCTGAGATACCCCAAAATCGTCTTTAGACCATCTTCATTGAGGTTCTCCAAACTTTCAAGATCGCTGACAAATTTTTCAAAGTTTATCTCAGTTTTAGAGCCACTGAACTCAGGTAAATACTTAACTAAAGCTACAGGTATTTGTTTCGACTTCATGAATTCCCTGAAATCTCCATAACCGAGAATTTCTTCAAGCTCACTCGTTATTTTATCCCTTAAAACCTTAAGCTCAATTGTTTTGAGCCTATTTTCCAGCGTCCTCTTTGCTTCTTCTTCGGAGATCTCGGGGTCCTTTGACGTGATCAATTTGAATTCTGCCTTTAATTTGTCCAAAATTTGTTCATCGACTTGGCTGAATACTGAGCTCAGCCAATTTTCAATCGCCCCATCCATATCAGAAAAGGCGTTCTTAATGGCACCCGATAACTCTATGCTTGTAAAATCTATTTCAAACGCCGTCTTATTCTTATTGTATAGAATATCTTTTATTTTTGTAAAGTTCAAATTTTCCTTTTCGTCCATTAATCGATGCTTAAACACCCACAATGGAGCAAAATCACCCTTTTTAATTTTCTCTCTGAATTTAGCTCTCAGCTCATCCAAGAAGTAGACTTCTAAACCTATGACCTGACCGAAATCGTTTACAAATTTACATTCGCCAGCCATCTTGTTCAACATATCCTTGACTTTATCCTCTTCCCAAAGATACACTTCTTCCTGCATTCTTTCCCTTAAAGTTTTGTCGAGTTCCTCAATAGGTAATTTCAAGCAGGCTAAATTGTAGAAGTTTACTTCAGCGAATTTCCTGAATGCTTCAGGGAATTTTTCTGCCATATTTCTTAAAATTTTTATTACCTCCATTCTTTCCCATAAATCGAGGGAATTCAAAGTTTTTGAGAGTTCCTTTATGTCTTCCTTGAGTTCTTCCAAGCTGGATTTATCCAGCCGGGATTTTACTATAAGGTCTAAATAATCTATTACTATATTTACTGCTTCTGAAACGTCTTTGCGGAAATCATTTCGTAAGATTTGGTTTAACATCCACAGAGGGTATCTGAAATCGGACTTGATTTTCTCCCTCAGAAGTTTAATCGCATCAGCTGGTGTATTAGCCTTTAAGGAAAAGGCTTCACTCAAAAATTCGCAGAAATCCCTTTCTTCTTTGCTTATCGTTTGAATTCGCCAAATTTTATCCCCTTTTATAACTTCATTTATAATTTTAGCCATGTTATCATAATTCAGCTCCACCTCGTGATTATTTGGATCGACAGCGTAATGACCTCTGCAGTATTCCCTCATCAGTAAACCAAATACGAAACAACCTACTGGACAGTTGTATAAACCATAAGGAGGCTGTTGAAGCCTCTTCCACACTTCAGATAGGTCGAGAGTCTGTCCTTTGCTATTATAGAGCTCCTTAATTTCTTTTCTCATTACAACCAAAGGGTGATCTTTATTTATTTCAATTTGAGACTCTATAAAATTCCCCTCCTCGTCGATAATTTTTTCATCTTCGACAAAAATGCTCCTGAATGGTTTTAGAGCCCCAGTTGTAGATTTTCCTTTCTCTATTTCTAATTTTTTCAAGTTCAAACCTATTTCTATCGACTTCGAGTTTAGATTTTTGTTATTCCATAGAGCGTCTCTCAATATCGATCTCTCTAAACGATATCCGTAGGGGAATACCTTCTCAACTAAATATTCATATTCCTTTTTCAGTCCCTCAAAACCTGTGACGTGTTTTTCAAGAATTTCAGAATCTAAGGATACGAGAACTGTCAATGCTTCCCGTTTTATTCTTTCCTTCCATTTTTTTATTTCAGAGTTAACTAAGCTATCATGGTACCTTGCATCCCCAGTTTTTTTGATTTGAGAGTAATAGCGACAATAGGCCAGATTTTCGCGAATTATATTCCAGCTATCTCCCAATTCGGCTTTTGAAATGGCAAATATCTTTCCGGGATTCTCTTCTGCAATTTTTCTGACTTTATCGGTGATATCTGAAAGCTTTTCCAGTTTCTCCAACAGAACGATCACGATAGGCACTTCATACGGTTTTGTTTCAATTGAAAGCGAGCTTTTTTCCAAAATATCTTGACTGGTAAAAACAAATACTTTTGCCCTTCTAAGAGAGCCAAAGTCCTCATCGAAGCTAACTCTTTCTTTTACGAAATCTTTAAAGCTTATTCCTTTCTTAATTTTTTCTATTTCTTCAGAGTCGACTCCGTAAGAAGGTTCAAGAATTGTTATATCCCTTAAGTATCTTACAAGCTTTATTACCTTCTTTTCCTCAAGCTGCGAAAGGATTTTTTCCATTTCGCTGTATAATACTGTTCCACTTAGAGCCACTCTAAGCGTCATCAACGATGGGCTCAATAAACCCGCTTCGGATAAACCTCTCCTCCTAATAGCAAAAAGAATCATTATAATCTTGAAAATTTTGAGTTCGTTTGCTTCAAGCTTGGATTCATACTCTCGCCACAAGCTCATTAGTGAAGATAACCCCGGATCGCTAAAAAGAACATCTTCGTTTTTAACAAAGAAGAAGTCCCATAAAAAGTCTGCAGTCAACAAGAATTCTTTTTCTTGGGGATACTCCTTTAGAAACTTGATGAATCCATCTTCTTCCTTAAGGAATTTGAAGATCGTGCGGTTCATGGATCCAAAGTGTTCAGCAATTCTTGATGCCAGAAATGCAGTGTATGGATGAATTGGCAAGACGCTCTTTAAATCTTTTATTTCTACATTAGTATATTTTTCTTTTTCTAAAATTCTGTAGATCTCTTCTTCAAACCCGAATTTTGATGCTTTAAGCCGAATATCTCCATGAATGATTTCCCATTTATATTCGCTACCCGGTTTAGGTCTGATCAATTGGCTAATTAATTTGTAGACTGTTACAGGTTCCATTGTGTAGTAGATAGTATGAAATCTGTCTATGAGTTTCTTGCCATCCTCCTTTAAGGTTTCGCTCCAGTGTTCTGGTCGTCTGTGGGTTACCAAGAGTAAGTAGAAAGGTGTTTCCTTAGTTAGGTGGACAAGCTCTTGGAGTGTGGCTATCGGAGCATCAGTTCTGAAAAAGTCTGAAAACTCATCCCATATAAATAGAATTTTGGATATTCTGCCTTGAGAAAGTATTTCTTTAATCCAATCTTTTAATTCTGTGACGTCTGCAAATTTTATTGGAACTATCCCTTCTTCGACAAGAACATCCAAAAATCTCGTCACAAACTCTATATCTGACCTTTCGAGTCTCAATCTTATATCTTCTGTCGTTGATACGTCGAATAGTTTATCCTTGTGTTTTTCGATTATTTTGTCCCAGTTGATCGTTACATCATTTAACCTTTTCAATAAGTTCTGAACCAATGTCGGAGTAGGCTGAAAGTCCGGGCTGAGTTTCCTGTAAGCATCGTAGATGGATTGCTGAACTTCTAAGAGCAATTTCAGAGCATTGTCGATATGCCCTGCAGAGCTTCTAAAGACGACCAGAACTCCCTGTTTTCTTAAAGACATTAATTTTTTTACCAAAGTGTCCCCGAAAAGATTTGAAAACTTCTTCAGATATTCCTCGACTTCGTCATCTGGGTCCTCAAGCAGATGTTTCAAAACAAACACGGCGTGGCTTTTTCCGGTCCCGTATGCTCCATGCAACCATATAGACATCGAATATTCAGGTTTTTCTCTCTGAAGAGCCTTTATAACCGTGTTGAGAAGTTCGATAAACTTTTCGTGTGGAATAAATGTTTTCCAGAGATTTTTGTTTATTCTGTCTACTTCTTCGTTGAAGACAGCTTGAAAGTCTTCATCAATGTCAAGATAATCTGCATACTTAAATTCGCTATTCATCAACTATTTATCCTTAAACGTGGTAAATTAAATTTTCGTTGTTTTGCCATGATTCTCATCATTTCTTAACAAATTTGCTTTTTCAAGAATCTCTTTAAGGATATACTCAGGAATCCCAAAGAGAGAGAAGGGGCTGAGAGGGTTATTTTTATTTAAAACTTCAGAAATTTCGCATACGGCGCTTTTTTCCTCCAGCAATCTGTTAATCGAATAGATTACCGCATCTTCAGGAACTTTTAGCGGGTTCAGCGGTACACCTTTTTTGAATATGCCTTCAAGCATTCTTCCTTTCATAATAGGAACACCGAGTTCAAGCTCATAACCCAAGGGTGAGTATCTGAAAAGCTCTGAGAGTGACTGAACACCGTTCTCCTTGGTGGTTTTACTTAGCTTATCTCCCATCAGCATGAGGAGTTCTTCTCTCGTATACCTTTTACCCCATTCCAGTTCAGTGACATACCATCTTATTAGGCTCGAATTCCTTGCGAGGTTTGTCCAGATAACCGCCCAAGTGAATAAGCTATCCGCACCAATTTTAGCGAGTTTTTTGCCCAGATCAGTAATTTTGAGTCCTTCCTTTGTTTTCTCAACTATTTCCGCATCCATCAGCCATCTTCTCATCGATTCAAACTGTGCAGGGCCCAAGCTGTTCTCCTTCCACCATCTATCCGGATCAGAGAAGAACTCCTCAAGCCATCTCTTTCTGAGTCCAAATGTTTTGTAATTCCCCACCTTATCAAGTCCCATACCCCTACCCCCAACATGGATCTTTAAAGAGTCTGCCCTCAAACAGCCACGATCCGCGACTTTTAGGCACTTCAGGCAATGAGAGCAGTTCTCTCCAACTTTTATAAATCCGTTCCTTTTTGTAATTGCATCATTTGGACAATTTACTTCGCAAGCGCCGCAAGCTACGCAGTATGCGGACTTCAATGCAATGGTTTTTAGCAGATTTACCAGCTTCGAATCAGCTTCTTTAATCACAATTGTCAGTATATCGCTGGCTTCGTAATTCGCGATGTGATCGTAACCATTGAAGCTAAACCTTATCGTGGTGCCATCGACTTTAACACTTCCAAGAACCTTTAACCATTCCAGGAATTTCTCAATTGAAGTTTCGGCTAATATTCTTGTTTCATCTGATTCTTTCAAGACCAGCACTTTGTTTTTGTACAAAATACTACCTCCAACCCTTGCTTTCCACTTCCCGTACTTGATGAATTCCTCGGCTTCCTCCCAATCTGTTATTCCCGCAAAATTCGCTATTAGATTCAGATAGGGCTTTGCTTCTGAATAGAATCGACTTCCTATTATAGATTCCCTCCAATTAGACTCAAACGGACAGACTATACATCCAACTCTGCCAATCCCATAACGGTAAAGGGGGTTTATTTTCAAATTTCTCGCAAAGATGTAAAGCCAGACAACTGCAGAATTCCATTCCAGAATCGGATGAATGTTTATTTGCCTAAAATTTTTCCCCAAGGTAACTTTTTCCATTTTGGCCCTCTTTGGATTTTCTTCAGCCCTTATGCCATCGAAGAACAGAATTTTTCCTTTTCCATACTGTTCCTTGAAGAATTTCACAGTAGGGAGCATCTTGTAAACAGTGCAACACCATCTGTGCACCCTGCTCGGTGGCCCAAACACTTTCCAGAATTCGACTGCCGGAACTTCATGCCTTGTAATGTGAAATTTGAGGTTTGGACAGCCATTTATAACATTTTCGACGTATTTCACAGTTTCTGAAAGCTCCATAGAGGTGTCGTTGAAAATCACCACATACTCGTCCTTCGGTAGTGCTCTTTGAATCAGGTCAAGCAAAACGATCGAATCCTTACCTCCGCTGAATCCAACAAATGTATGAAAATCAAAGTACTTCTTTCTCACCTGATAGATGAAGTCAAGAGTTGGATTCACAACGCTTCTCATTATTTTTTGGTTCTTTCTAATCATAAGATCCCTGTTTATTGGCTCCAAAAAAAGGTCTTTTTTGTAAATTTCGAGCTTTGGTTTCTCAAAAAAGCTACCTCCAACCGCTCTCGCAACTCTTTCCCCTCTGTAATAGTATGTTCTATTCAGACACCAAAGTAGCGGTTCCTCAGTTCGTTCATATTCCCAAAATTCTCCAAAGCCCAATAAATCGAGTTCTTCGAAGAAAACAGGGCGAATCACAGGCGGTATATCGCTTTCTCCAGCGGATTTTAGGATGACCCCATTTGTTTCTGGATCCCATTCAATTGCGTACATAAATCCTAAAAAAAGAAGCAATTGGCTATATTTAAAGTTTTAGAAGGATTCCGGCAAAAAGTCTCCAAGATTATTTGTAACCAAATTTATCTTTGTTGAAGGAATTCTTTTTATATCTCCCGTTAAGCATTCGCCTAAAATCTGCCAATGATCCAGTATAGCTCAGCACAAACAAACCCTATTTTCTGCTCTTTGGGGTTCTTTCTCAAATTTTTAATCAAATCCAGTTAAATTCTTCCCGTGCACTGCGCCAACGATTGTTCGGTCGTATCACTCCAAGCTTCAGAATGCATGCAAGATAGTCCTCCTGAGGTAAGGGATTTTAAACTTACTGATAAAATAATGCGGGGGGAGGGATTCGAACCCTCGAACCCCTTCGGGAGTGGATTTCTCCCCTTTCAGGTCTTGAGTCCACCGCCTTTGGCCACTCGGCAACCCCCGCTTACGATAGCATGTGCAAATCAGCTTATCAAATTTACTGTAAAGTTAACCTTTAGCCACACCCAGCGGTCTCAGCCTTGCAACGAGTCTCGAAATGCCGGCTCTATGGACAACATCAACAACATCATCGCTCAGCTTGTACGCCTCAGGAGCCTCTTCGGCAAGCAGTGCACCCTGTGTGGCTCTGACGTATATGCCCTTTCTTTCAAGGTTCTGTTTGATTAAATTCCCTCTCAGCTTTCTCTTTGCCTCCGCCCTGCTCATCACTCTCCCGCTGCCATGGCATGTGGAGCCAAAAGTCTCCTCCATTGCCTTTTCAGTTCCAACAAGGACGTAGCTTGGCGTCCCCATGCTTCCCGGAATCAGCACAGGCTGACCCAGATCCCTGTAGTCATCAGGCACATCCTTTTGCCCCGGTCCGAAAGCTCTGGTAGCTCCCTTCCTGTGGACGCAGAGCCTCATTTTCCTGCCGTCAACTCTGTGTTCTTCGAACTTTGCTATGTTGTGTGCAACGTCATAAACAAGCTCCATCCCAAGATCTTCCTCGCTCATGCCAAAAACCTTCTGGAAAGTTTCGCGGGTCCAGTGAGTGATGATCTGTCTGTTGCACCATGCGTAGTTTGCTGACGCGGCCATTCCTGCAAAGTAGTCCTGCCCCTCCCTGCTGTTTATCGGTGCACATGCCAGCTGTCTGTCTGGCAGGTTGATTCCGTACTTTTTAACAGCCCTATCAAGAATCTCCAGAAAATCCGTGCAGACCTGATGCCCCAGCCCCCTGCTACCGCAGTGTATCATCACCGTCACCATTCCCTCTTCAAGCCCGAAAACCTTAGCAACCTTCTCGTCGAATACCTTCTCTACATACTGCACTTCAAGAAAATGGTTTCCGCTGCCGAGAGTGCCAAGCTGAGGTCTGCCCCTATCTCTTGCTTTCTTGCTGACCACCTCAGGTCTTCCCCCTTCCAGCGCGCCATTCTCTTCGCAGTGATTCAAATCCTTATCGTATCCGTATCCGTTATCAACAGCCCACTTGGCCCCTTCAACAAAAATCTCATCAAGCTCTCTGTCGCTAACTCTCAGCCTGCCCTCACTGCCCACTCCTGAAGGAACGGCAACAAATAGCTCGTCTATGAGCTTTTTTATTACTGGTTTAACTTCATCAACCTTCAAATTGCTCCTTAAAAGTCTCACACCGCAGTTTATGTCGAATCCAACCCCGCCGGGAGAAACCACACCATCACTTACGTCAAATCCCGCAACACCACCTATGGGGAAGCCGTAGCCAACGTGAACGTCAGGCATAACAAGTGAAGCCATCTGTATCCCAGGCATCGTTGCAACGTTTGCAGCCTGCTCCACAGCATCCTTCTCGAGAATCTGCATCAGCTTCCTGTTTATGTAGAAGTAAGCGGGAACTTTCATTCCCGGCTTGTAACCTTTTGGCAACTCCCACTTGTAATCCGTTATCTTCTTCAGGACGTTCTCCATGTTTCCTAATTGGGCAATATGTTTAAATCGTTTTACCTATCTGAGCCTTTGATTCAGGTTAAGGCAATATATTTTGAAGAATTAGATTTTTGATATTTCACCCTTCTCAATGAAAATTCCACATGATGGTTAATGACAGAAGAGATAAAATTACAATTGCCTGCTGGGTTAATAGTTCAGAGGAAGATAATTCTCTCATTTCCAGCTATTTTTCTAAGAGCAGAGATTACCGAAAGGGCTGCGATTTCGCTCGTCTTCGGATTTTCTAAAGAAGAAGAGTTTCTGATTTTCAGAACAATTTTCGAAACCCTGCTTTCAACTGTGATTTCGTGAGTATTTTCCTGAACATTCGGATCCGCAAGGATTTCCACCACTGGTTCAACGCCCGCTGCCAGTGCAAGAGATGCCGCGACGTTTATGTTTGCAGGAAAAAGCTTAACCGCTTCTTTAGCCGAACCTGAGAACAAAACTTCAGGTCTTTTCAGCTCGCTTTTAACGCCTAAAGACGCTGGATTCTTCCTAGTTCTAAGAATAACCTTTTCAATTCCACGCAGCCTTAGACTCTGAATTGCATCAATGCCAGCGATTGCTCCGTGGGGCACATATACTCTTGAATTTCCTGCTTCGGCACTCTTTCTAACTTTTGAGGCAGTTTCAGGATCCAGCAGAGCTCCAACACTCATCAAAATTACGCTTATTCCATTTTCCAGCAGTTTTGGAATCCCGCTCTTAACAAATTCCTGGCTTGCAGCCTCAATTGCAATATCTGGCTTCAGCAAAATGAGCTCCTCCAGGCTTTCCACAACTCTGAATCCCCCAGCCTTTTCTTTTGCCTTCTCTATGTCCAAATCGTAGACAGCAACAAGCTCGCCCTCTACAAGCTTTTCTCTGAAGGCTCTGATCACAGCTGCTCCTATGGCACCGCATCCTACAAGTGCAAATCTCATTCCAGCACCTCCACGATTTCCAGCGATATATCGACAGGCTTTGGGTTCATCGTTATCTCGCTTGAGCTAATTATGTCCACATCCAGCTTTGAAGCTGCCTCGACGTTCTTCAGCGTTATCCCTCCGCTCAGTTCCACCTTTATCTTCTCCCTCAGCCCCATTGATCTTAAAGCAGATATTATCTCCTCAGCCCTCTCTATCCCGGTGTTGTCGAGCATTACCGCATCAGCCCCACTATTTATCGCTTCCACAGCCTCTTCCAGAGACCTCACTTCCACTTCTATCTTATGGACGAAGCTGGCCTTCTTGGCCCTTCTAATGCACTCTGAAATTCCCAGCACAGCAACGTGGTTGTCCTTGATGAGAATGCAGTCGCTCAATCCAAATCTGTGCGTGTCTCCTCCGCCTATTTCCACGGCTTTTTTCACGAGCTCCCTCAACCCCGGAGGAGTTTTTCTCGTCGCAGCAATTCTTACCTTCGGATTCACCGCTTTTGCAAAGCTTACGAAGGCTTCTGTAGTCGTTGCAACGCCGAAAAGGTAGCTGAGAACATTGAGCAGAGTTCTCTCAACCAGCAGAATATCCCTCGCTCTGCCATTGAGTTCCATGATTACATCTCCTGGAAAAGCCCTTTCGCCACTCTTTTTCATCAGCTTAACATCGATGCCGAAGAACTCAAGAACTTCAGCAAGATCCTCGATTGCCGCAACGATAAGGGGGCTTTTTGCGATAACGCAGGCTCTTACGGATAAATCTCTCGGTATTAAAAGCTCGCTTGTTCTGTCCCCATATGGCGCATCCTCTTCAAGCCATTCGAGGAATTTCCTAAGAAGCCTCATCTTACCATCTCCATCGAAGCTTCGATCTTTTCCCTTATGATTCTGGCATCCCTTTCGTCGAGCTTTATCCTGTAATTCATCCTCTCAAGGGATTCGACTATTTTCAGCAGATTTATCTTCTTCATCTCCGTGCAGACAGCATAGCTGTTCACGGGATAAACGCTTTTCTGAGGACAGAGCTTTCTGGCACGATAAACCAGACCTTCTTCTGTTCCGAGCAAAAATTCCGAAGCATCGCTGCTGGCAACGAAGTTCAGCATTTGTGTCGTGCTGCCCACAAAGTGTGCATGCTTTCTGGCCACTGCAGGAGCTTCAGGGTGAATTGCTAAAAGCGCTTTTGGATGCTCCTTCAGAGCTTTCTCTACCCAGTAGCAATCAATCAGAAAGTGATGAACTGGGCAATGGCCATTCTGCGGAACTGGAATTACCATCTTCCCAGTTCTTTCTTCAACAAACTTTGCAAGATTCGCATCTGGGCCAAAGATTATTTTATCGCAGTCAAGCTTCGATACGAGCCTTACAGCTGAAGAACTCGTGACGATGTAGTCAGCATAAATCTTTGAGCTTGCGAAGGAATTTATATAGACCACGAATGGTGTGTTTGGATTTTCCTCCTTTGCTTTTTTAGCGATTTCCGGTGTAAGAGAAGATGCCAGAGGACATCCTGCAAGAGGTTCGGGTGTTAGGACTATTCTGTCCGGATTCAAAGCTGCGACTGTTTCTCCCATGAAATATACCCCTGCAACCACTATCACTTCAGCCTCAAGCTCAAGGCTATACTTTGCCATTTCCAAGCTGTCTCCGACGAAGTCCGCTACATCCTGAACTTCGGGAATCTGGTAGTTGTGTGCAAGAATTGCAGCTTTTCTAATCTTTTTTAAACGCTCGATTTTTTGCACGAGATCTGCCTGCACTGGATTCATGGCGAACGATCGTTCGATCTGTTAAAAAATTATGTGTCGCATTCCATTCTGACGCTCCTGAGAAGATGCATATCCTCTTTCGCCATTTGCATCAGTTTTCTGTCGACACACGATGTCATATCTCAGGCGTTTTATGTCCTTTTTGAATTTATCGGTGTATTCGCAGCAGTCATCTGCTACTGATTTTAGCTTGCAGTCTCCGGGAGATAGCTCGACAAATTGTAGGAAGATATCTCTGTTCTCCAAGCACGAATCGAGAGAACTGAAAGATTGCCGGGAGCTGAAAAAGAGCTAAGAGAAAACTCCGAGGAATTTTTGGCAATTAGTCTATTTCCCTCTTCAACGCTTCTACTCTCGAAATAACACTCCTTGACAATTTTTTAAGGAACTTGGAGTCGTTGCAGTAGATTTCTGATAGTGAAAGGTATTCCTCAATCACCTTTTCTCTCTCCGCTGGATTTATGCTGAAAGAAGCCAGCGCTTCTTCAAAATCTTCGTTTGTTACAAAATCTCTTCCATTCCTCAGAGCATTCCTCGCTGCCCTGAGCACAAGCTCCTCGATTTCGGCGCCATTGAACATCTCCGTCTTTTTAACTATGCCTTCAAAATCCACATCCTTCATGGGAACCTTTCTCACAACCTTCGTATGAACTTCAAGAATCTGTCTCCTCGCTGCCTCGTCGGGTAAGAGCACTGGGATGATGTAGTCAAACCTGCCAACCCTTATGAAGGCATCGTCGAGGTGCTGGGGTTTGTTGGTCGTTCCGAGTATTATCGACTTTCTCCTCATGTCCCCAAGCCATTCCAGGAGCATCGAGAATACCCTTCTCGTTGTCTCGTGCTCGTAGCCACGTCTGCCGAATCTGTCAATTTCGTCTATGAAGACTACGCAGGGGGCAATTTCCTCTGCCAGATTGATTGCTCTTGCAAGATTTTTCTCAGTTTCACCGTACCACATCGAAACTATGCTCTCCGTTCTTAATCTCAAAAACGGTAAGCCAAGCTCCTTTGCCATTGCTCTGGCTATGAGCGTTTTTCCAGTCCCTGGAGGTCCGAAGAATAAAATACCCCTTGGAGGTCTCAGGCCAAGCCTTTGAGCCTTTTCAGGAGCGGAAAAAATGTTTATGATGTTCTCGATTATGAACTCCTTCAGTATCTCGTATCCCCCGACGGCTTCAAACCCGAATTCCGGCTCTTCAACGTCGAGAATTCCAGCCTTTCTTATCATATCGTATTTGAACTTTATTAAAGCCCTTTCGTCGATTTTTCTGTATCGGTATATGGACTCAAGGGCAACGCTTTCCAGCTCGTGCAGGGTCATACCTGCGGTTATTTTCACGATCTTCTCATCGTAGCTGAACTTGTTGCCAAAACTTGCGACTATTTCGTCCAAAATCCTCCTTCTCTCTTCTTCCGTGCTCGGGGGAATTTTTATCAGAATGGCGTATTTAAGAGTTTCATCGTCCAATACCTGTTCCGGATTTTCCGTGAAGACGCATATGGAGTTGTTCCTGAAATAAATGTCATCGTCGAACATCCAGGTTCTGAGCGCTTGTGTAAGCGCATCGCTTCTTGTGTGAGTCTGAATGACAAATAGTATACTCTGCCCTCTGAGGAAAACATCGTCCATGTAATCCAAGGCAGCTTCTATTCCCCGAGCTCCTTGTGAAAAAATGCTGCTTCCCCCCGTTTTTTCGTAGATCATCGCATTCTTTGAAACCCTGATCCTCATCAGACCTCTCCATGGGATGTATCCGTAGATCTCCGCATACTCCTGCGAGACGCTTTTTACGAATTCCTGCAGCCTTTTCGGATCCCTTGTCTGAAAGATCGTGACCGTTGAGAACTGCGATTTTCTCTTTACTCTATACTCCTCAATCCAGTTCATCAGCCACACCTTCCAGAATAAAAGATTTCAAGCGACAGCTCTTTCTGCAGCTCCTTCAAAAAGAGCTCTATTTCCTCCTTATCTCCCAAGACGATCATCCTATCTTCTATCACGCAGATCTGCAGCATCTGCCACACCTGACTTCATTCTCATTTCTCCAACGCTCACTTCCAATCCTGCTCGATTGAGAAATTTGAGGAGTCTTTGAAATTCCTCAACGCAATGCATGCCTTTAAAGCCGTCAAAGTCGAAAATTATGCCATCATCTTTGACAATAACCCTTATCCTCACAAAATCACCTGCTGGCTTCGATGAGGATTCCACCTTCTAGCTCCTTCCCGCCAACCTTATATCCCATCGCCCTCAGGGATTCCATAACGGCTATTGAAGCATAGTATTTCTTGAATTCCCGCTGAAATTCCTCAAAAAAGTGTCCGAGGATGAATTTATCTCCAACAAATTCTATCACGTCGGAAATTATTATTCCTATTGTTCCGTTTTTTACAACCATGCCAAAATCAACTCTAACTTTGTTCCCGAAAAAATCCACGACCTCGCTTGCCTTTTTGGCATTGTATTTCCTCACCAAACTCTCAAATGCTAACCTCGCTATCTCCCTGTTCGGATTCTTTATCTTAGTTCTGACATATGTTATATGGCTAATCTTCCTTCCCTCCTTTTTCCATCTCCTTTTTCAGAGCATCAAGTCTCGATCCCTCGCTTACGATCGTCTCCCTTTTGTCTGCCTCGACCTGAGCATCGAGCCTGACCAAAGGCACCTCAGGCGGGGATCCACGGAATAGGAACAGATAGAGAAGCCAGGCAAAGAAAACCGAAAGACCTATCGATAGCAAGTTCTGGCTCGATAATTCGAAACCCGGAACCCAGTAATATATGTAGTTGATGAAGAAGAAGACAGCGTAGCCCGAAAGGAGCAATCCAAAGAGCAGCCATATGTCTCCGAACCTCCTGGTCATGTCCCTAACATATGGCGGGAAAAGGCCTATGAAAAGATAGGCCACGAGCATTATCGGCAGAAGCTGGGAACTTGACAAGCTCAAAATCAATCCCTCCAATGCCTTTTGATTCAAAGGCTCATAGCTGAAAATGCTCGAAAGGCTGAAATTCGCCACAGGTGGCTTCAGTGAGGGAATAAGAGAATTATCGAATTCAAGCGAGAAGTGGCCAAAGCTTCTGTATGGAAGAATGTTGCTGAAAAATAATCCACCCGTGAATGCAAGAAATGCCATTTTCAATCCCCTGCCATATCCGTGAAGAAGTGCTGCTGCTATTATCGGGAAAAATTCTGCTTTGTAATACATCAGGGGCACCAAGCTGAGTGCCAAGGATTGAGAAATCCTGTCCTCATCTCTGAAGTAGGAAAGGGTAAATAAAAGAACGAAGAACGTCACCAGTCCAACTGCTGTGTTCTGATATATCAACGAAATAGAAAGGGTAACAACTATGATGAAGTAAGCTCCCTTCGAATTCTTAAATCCTAAAAGTAGAGTGATGACAGAAAAAAGAAGAACCCAGGCATCAGGAAGAAAGCTCGTTAGTTTCAGGAGCACATAAGTAGAGAAGAACGCTGCGATTCCGAAAATTGCCCGATTTATGTAATCCCTACTCTCCCAGTATTTTTCTTGCATCTCCCTTAAACGATCTGCAAATCTCTGGATTGCTACTGAATGACTAACAGAGCGGTATGAGCGCATACCCAACGCATGTCAAAGTTTAGAAAATTTAAATTTTTTCTTTCCTGCCAGCTAAGCTTTGGCGGGATTTCGCTTTCAAATGCGAAAAATCGTGAGTGAAACTTTTCTATAACTCCAAAACTTTATTATACATAAATAAATATAAAATTTGCTGGAAAATATTAACTCATAGGTATGACAAAGGTTTTAGAAGAAAACGAATCTGAATTTCGCAATTATATTACTTTCTTCTCCCTAAACACCTCTATTTCTTCACTCGAATATCCCAGCCTTTTGAGGATTTCTTCCGTGTGCTCGCCAAGCTTTGGAGGTCTACTTGGTGGGGAGATTCCTGGCATTTTAACCGGGTTGTTGAATATTTTTATCTTGCCCAATCCAGGATAATCAACCTCAACTATAACATTTCTCGCCCTCGTCTGCGGGTGTTCTATTACTTCACTTATATCGTTAACAGCTCCACATGGAACTCCCGCCTTTAAAAGGATATCAACCCACTCATCTCTCGATTTTTCTTTAAGCTTCTCAATTATAATTTTCTCAAGCTCTTCTCTATGTTTAAGCCTCTGCTGATTCGTTTTGAATCTTTCATCTTCCAGCAGACTTTCTAAGCCTACTGCCTTGCAAAAAGCCTCCCAGTGCCACTCGGTTGCCACAACTATATTTAAAAGCTTTCCGTCACCAGCAGGATATGGCTCGTAGGGTGTTGCAAGGAAGTACTTTGTACCCATTCTTAAATCCTCATCCTTCATTCCCTCTATCAACACCATGTTCATCAAGTTCGTCATCATTGTAACTGCACAATCGAAGAGAGAGATGTCTATCTCCATCCCCTCTCCGGTTCTCTCTCTATGTAAAAGTGCAGCGAGAATTGCGTATACTCCATACATAGCTGCCAAGATATCTGTAATTGGAACGTTTATTTTGCATGGCGTCTCTCTTGTTCCGGTATAGCTTATTATCCCGGCTTCTCCCTGAATCAGCTGATCAAACGCAGGCCGGTCACGGTAAGGGCCATCTTGACCAAATCCCGAAACGTGGCAGTAGATCACTTTTGGATTTACTTTTCTGACAGCTTCATAACCAACTCCAAGAGAATCAACAACACCCGGAACAAAGTTCTCGATTATTACATCTGCTTTTTCTGCTAATTTTAAAAAAATTTCTCTGCCTTCTCTGGTTTTCAAATCCAGTGTCATTGATTTCTTGTTTCTGTTCACCACTGCAAAATAAAAGCTCAAATCTCCTCTTATTGGTATCCAGTGTCTCGCAAGATCTCCAATTTTTGGCCTTTCTATGTGGATCACTTCAGCTCCAAGGTCTCCAAGGAGAGTTCCAATGTAAGGTCCAGCCACAGCCTGTGCTATTTCTATTACCATCAAATTGTCAAATGGCTTCAACTTAATTCCCTCCTGAATGCCTGAATTCCGGTTATGTATCTTCCAAGAATCAGCGTGTGAATATCGTCAGTCCCCTCATAAGTGTAGACACTTTCTATGTTCGCCATATGTCTTATTGGCGAATAGTCGAGACTTATTCCATTCGCACCCAGTATTTCTCTCGCAGTTCTCGCGCAGAATCTTGCAACCCTTACGTTATTTCTTTTTGCAAAAGATATCTGTTCTGGAGTTGCCTTCCCTTCATCCATCAGTCTTCCAAGCCTCCAGGCAACCAGCTGACCCTTAGTTATTTCTGTAAACATGTCCACAAGCTTTGCCTGCACTAACTGGTAAGATGCAATCGGGGCTCCAAACTGTTTTCTGTTCTTTGCGTAATTCAGTGCAGTTTCGTAGCAGTCCATAGCAGCACCTATTGCACCCCATGAGATACCAAATCTCGCTTGATCAAGACAGCTTAATGCCGGTCTTAAACCGACTGCATTTGGGAGTCTGTTCTCTTCCGGAACTCTGCAGTCGCTTAAGTAAAGTTCCCCAACGTCACCGGCTCTCATCGAACCTTTTTTCCAGATTGCTGACTGCTTGAACCCTTTCGTACCCCTTTCAACTATAAATCCCTTTATTCTTCCATCCTCACGATCTCTCGCCCAAACGATTGCTATATCTGCGATTTCTGCCTCACTAATCCAAGTCTTTGTTCCGTTAAGAACCCATTCATCCCCCTCTCTTCTTGCATTCGTTTCCATGCTGCCCGGGTCACTTCCAACGTTGGGTTCAGTCATGCCGAAGCAACCTATTATCTCCCCCTTTGCAAGCTTTGGAAGGTATTTCTTCTTCTGCTCTTCACTCCCGAATTTCCATATTGGATACATAACAAGCCCGGAAGTGACAGCAACAAAGCTTCTGAGGGCACTGTCAACCCTCTCCACCTCCTGGCATATGAGACCAAAAGATGTGTAGTTCATTCCCGGGCAACCGTATTCTTCAGGAATGAAGGGTCCAAGCATCCCGAGTTCACCGAATTTCTTACCAATTTCTCTAAAATTCAACGGCTCCTCATTATGCCAGGCTTCAGCAACCAGCGGTGCTATCTCCTTTTCCAAGAATTCTCTAACGGATTTTCTTACCAGCCTTTCCTCTTCTGACAGGAGTTCATCTATCGCGTAGAAATCAACACCTCTGAACATTCCCATCACCAATAATCTTTTAGAAATTTAATTAATAAATTTTTCGGCAATTGATGACCAAAAAACAAAAAAATTAGCGACGGAACTGAAGCAGCAGTACCGGTGCAGCCAAAACCAACCCCAAGATGTTTGTGAGCGTCAGCGGAATTATCAGCATAACCCCTGCAACAAAGAGTACAGCTCTTTTCAAAGTGTCTAAATCTCCTCTGAAGTATCCCACTGTTGCACTGTTTATAGCTAAAGCCGAACCGAGCACCAGAACAGTTCTTATTATTATTTCTGCAGGATTGTCAAGCATGGGAACTATGAGTAAAGCGGAACCGGCAGGAGCCAGCACAAACGAAAAGGCGAGGAGGTATTTTATAATGGCAATTTTTGCTGCCAGTACCGCAACTCTAAGCGGGTTCTGACCTGCAACAGCTGATGCTGCGTAAGCTGCAAGCGCAACCGGTGGTGTAACGTCTGCGAGGATTGCGTAGTAGAATGCAAAAACGTGAACGCTGTAATGGGCAATGATTTCCGGAAATCCATGTGCCATTGCAAGCTTTATTGTGGCCGGAATTACCAAAGCAGATACTATGACATAACTTGCAGTTGGTGGCACACCCATGCCAAGAATGAGGGTAAAAATTGCAAGAAGCAGAAGCGATATGTAGTAGTTTCCAGCGCTTATGAAGCGAACAATTTCTTCTATTTTCATCCCAAGACCTGTTACGAGCAGAGAGTGTAAGATAATTCCAGCACACGCACAGGCCAAGGCGACGGGTATTACGTCTAATGCTCCATCGCTAAAACCTCTCAGAAGCTCTCGAATTTTAACCCTTCTCACCAAACCAATCAGGCAGGCTATGAAAATCGCAGTCACCACAGACATGGCTACGGTGTAACCTCTAAAAATCATGTAGATCAGAACGGCAATTGGTAGCAGCATGTATATCTCCTTAAGGACTTCTTTTTTGTCTTTTCTCTGAATCTCGCCCAAAGCCTTCAATTTGTACTTTTTTGTAAAGAGCTCAAGGTAAATCTGAAGAGACATGTAGTAAAGAAGCGCTGGAAGAATAGTCATTATTATTAGAGTTTTGTAATCTATTCCCATTACTTCCATCATTATGAAAGCTGCCGCTCCCAGAATTGGAGGAGTCATCAATGCTGCTGTTCCGGTGCCGGCAATGAAGGCTGACGAAAACTTATCATCGTAACCCGCTTTCCTGAAAGAGGACAGCATTGTTGTTGCAACTGTTGTTGTTACAGCCACACCTGAACCCGAGACCATTCCCATTACTGCTGAGTATATTGTTGTAGCCCTTCCGACATCCTGTGGAGCCCTTCCGAGGAAAGCTGCAGCAAAATCTGAGATAAACTTTGTTATTCCTATGGCTCTCAGAACACCGGCGAGAACCGTGAAGTAGACTATGTATTTTGCTGAAACGCCAAGGGGCAGTCCAAATATTCCTGCTTCGGTTTCCATCCAGCTCTTTCCGATTGCGAGAGGAATGTCCCTGAGAGTATGACCTACAGGTGGTGGGATGTTGCTACCGAAAAGGGTGTAGTTGAGAAAAACAAGAACAATCGCAGGTAGTGGCCAGCCTATTTTTATATTTGTGGCATAAAGAAGAAGCAAAATCATTACCCATCCAACCAGGACATCAAGGTCGGTTGGAAAGATAACTCTGTAAATTATTTTTTCATAATCGATTATTAGATAAATTGTGGCTGGAATGTAGAGCAAAAGAATCAGGAACTTCCAGTTCATCTGTTTTTTCAGGACCGAAAGTACTGCATCTGATGGAAATGTTGCAAACCAGAGAAAAAGGATCATAAAGGACGTTGCAGGATCTTTTACTGTAATGGAAAGGATTGCTGCACACGGTAAGGACATTACTGATAGTATAATGTTCCCGTAAAAACCCGGTTTTCTATCATAGGCTAAAAAGGCCAGTGCACCAACACAGAGCATTAAATGTATGGCTCTAATCAGATGAATCTGATCGAAGCAGTATCTAACGCCAGCAGGAAGCCACATCAGGTACGGGATCAGGTACGGGTAGAAGAGAATGAAAATACTGTAGAATGCCAGAAACCAACCAAAATATCTTGCCAGACTCATAAAATCACCGGCAGACGTAAATTTTTGTCAAATCTTCAGTAACAATTTCCTTATCACCAAACCTCAGTTTCCAGCCATCATTTACTAAAAGCACATCCATTTTATCTCCGATCTCAGCCACGAACTGACCATCTCTAAAAACGTATTCATCGGTGTAGTACGAAATCGATGCTTCGTCATTGCTGAAAATCCTTCTGACCATTATCTTGTCACCCGCCACATTCGCGGATAAGCCTACCATTCCCCCATACAAAGAGTGCTTGAATTGAAGTTCCAGCTTATTTGCATGAATTTTCGAGATTCCTTCTTTTGTTTCCAAACAAACCGTTTTGCTTAATTTCGAAGAAAAAATAAATAATAAAAATAAAAAAACAATTAAATATATCAATTTCATTTAGTAACCCCCATTTCCCTGTAGTATTTCAGTGCTCCTGGGTGATAGGGAATATCTCCCTTATAGAGCATGGCATTTTGCAGCGTCGTCTGCTTGGCAGCAGGATGTACAGCATAGAGTTCGTCAATATGCTCGAAGACAGTCTTCACAAGCGTGTAGACGAATTCTTCCGGAAGGTCTTTATGGCAGAATATTACATTAAGCGTCGAGACTGTCTGAACATCTTCTGGAGATTCGTAATATTCCTTCATCATGACGTCTTTGACGTAAAGACCGGGGTAATTCTCGTTCAACTTCTCTACCACATCATCCGGGATGGCAACAAATGCTATCTGCTTACCTCTCTGCTTCAGATTTGTTGCAAGTTCCGAAACGGAAGCGGTTGGGATTGTACCGCTCCAGAAATAGGCATCGATTTTTCCATCAAGCAAGGCATCTGCAGATTCCTTCGCTCCGAGTCTTTGCCATACAGAGAAGTCCTTCGAGGCATCCAATCCAGCAGCGCTTAGAATTGCAAACGCATCTATTTCAGTACCGCTTCCAGGAGCGCCTGTAGAGACTCTCTTACCCTTCAGGTCATATACTGTCTTTATTCCGCTATCTGAGGTTGTCACAATATGTATCGGAGTTTTGTAGGTAACCCAGAGAACCCTTATCCAGTCCTGGGGTTTATTTTCAAAAGCAGCAAGTTTACCGTACCAGGCATCATTTACAGACTTGATCAGAGCTATTCCGATGGTATCACCTGGTGATCTGGAGACATACAGCAGATTATCAACGCTGGCTTTTGTTTGAACAGCATTTGCTGAAATGCCCAGGTACTTTGAGTATATGGATGCCATTCCGGAGCAGTAGTAGATGTACACTCCCCCAACAGTTCCGGATGCTATTGTGAGCGATGTTACCTGCGGTGTTGCCGTTGGTGTTGGAGTTGGTGTCGGTGTTGGCGTTTTTGGCTGTTCGGGCTGCTGACAGCCGGCAAAAACTACCGCCAAGGCTAATAGAACCAAAATGGTAATGGCTCCTTTTTTCGCCATAGTTAATGTTAATTCTTTAAATATTTAAGTTTTTTGGAATAGTTTTTCCAATAATGAAATTATTTAATAGTGCTAATTGGCCTGAACTTTGAGAATTCAATAAAAACTTCGTTCACTTTAATATCCATATCTATACCCGTTTCATGCAGGGGAGCGAGGTGGTTAAGTCCAGCGCTTACTATGATCCTTGCTTTTCTGCCTACAGGTAAGCTAAAGCGCCTGTCGGAAGGGTGCAGAACCGCAATAACACCCCTAAAACCCTTTAAACTTGCAATCTCAACAGTTCTAAGTGCAATGTCTATGGCGTATCTGCTGAAACTTCTAATGGCTGAGAGTATCACGCCATTACTATTTTTCAAAACCGAACTGACCGAAGTCAGACCTGAACGAAGAAGCAACCATCCGGGGCTCATAGTGGTTCCTGCATAGCTTATCAGCTCCATAATTCTGGTTGGAATTCCATTTTCAACCCTTATTAAGGCTGCGAACTCCGGGTAAGCGTTAATCCCGGCTGTTTTCAAAAGAACATCGTAAAATGTATTCGAAATCGTCGCAATGGCAAATTGGCCGGCTGGAATTTCTCTACCACCGAGTTCATCGCCTTCATCTGCAAAAACAATACCGTCATGAATGATAAATGGAAAATCTTTAATTTCAGACAGAATCTGAATGCATCTTTCAAATTCCTCTTTCCTTATCAAGGCAAGATTCGTTGGAACTTTTCCCTTCATCCTGTAAATGTCAAAATCGCTCAGATAAACGTTTATTTCAATTCTTTCGCTGAATTCTCCTAACCTCTCAGAAACTTTTAGGCCCTTCAGATACTCTATTCCCTCCACTGTAATCCTTGATTTCCCATGGTTCGCTCTGTCCACAAAACCTTTCTCTTCGAGTTTTTTGAGGTGATATCTTACCGTTCTTGAGGTAATATTAAACCCTCTATTTTGCAGCTCTTTTTCTATTTCCTGGGAGCTGAGATATCCGAATTCTGCAAGTATGTCGAGGATTTCTTCTTCAATCATTAAAAAATTTTGTAAAAAAGGGCTAATAAAACTTCCCATCATAAATTACAGGCTTAATCAAAAAAGGCTTTAATTTTAAATAACGTAAACTCACTGAACCTTCTCCCACTTGTAAAGTTCCACAACGTCAGCAAGCGTCCTCCCCTTCTCCTCTATCTCACCTCTTATTCTGTCCTCAGACTTCTTCACTTCTAATGCTCTTCTCGCAATCTCATACGCTCTGCGTTTTGGAATCACCATAACACCGTTGTCGTCTGCTATAATCCAGTCTCCGGGATTTACCTCAACACCACCGCAGATTATCTTTACATTGATCTCACCAAACCCCTTTGGTTCTCCAGCGTTGGGGACTTCCTTTCTTGCAAAAAGCGGAAAACCAAGCTCCCTTATATCATCAACATCTCTGACAGCACCATCAATTATCACTCCCGCAATCTTTCTGTTTATGCAGCTTCTCGTAGCCAGCTCCCCCCAGACTGCTGCGGTGTAACCTGAAACTTTTATAACCAAGACATCTCCCTCTCCGGCAACGTTTATTGCCTCCACCGGCTTCGCCCAGTCTCCATCCATTGTGCTTACAGTAACAGCTTTGCCCACAATCTTCTTTCCCCTGACAAGCGGATAAATACCTTCCATCGCTCTGGCTCTGTGCATCGCATCGCTAACATTTGGTGTGGATACTTTCATCAGCAGCTCCCTTATCTCCTCATCAAGACTCTTCTTTCTGACTTCAACTTTTCCACCCCTAACAACCTCATCTATTGCCTCTCTAACCCTCCTTGCCGACTCGGTTACGTTTCTCGACTTGACAATGTTGCTACCAACAATTACTATACTTGCCCCCATTGAAACGCAGGCTGCAGCCCTCTCAGCATCCAAACCTCCAGCTGCTGCAACAGGAATTGAAACACTCTCAACAACATCCCTTAAAACCTCAAGGGGATCCATTCCTTTCATCTGCTGGTCTATACCAACATGCACGTTCAGATAGTCAGCACCAAGTTCCTCAACCTCCTTTGCTCTAACTTCCGGGTCAGTTACGTTTATCAAATCAACCATAATTTCGCAACCATACTTTCTGGCTGCCCTTATCGCTTCAGCAATTGTGTCATCATCAGAGAGAGCAAGAATTATAACAACGTCAGCTCCGCTTTTGGCAGCCATCTCAACCTCAACCGCTCCAGTATCGATTGTTTTCATGTCAGCAAGAATTTTGTGACCTTTGTAGTGCTTTTTAAGTTCTCTGATAGCATTCATTCCCTCACTTTTAATTAAGGGAGTTCCAGCCTCAATCCAGTCCGCTCCACCTTCAATTGCCTCACCCGCTATCTCAATCGCCCTTTTGAGTTCAAGCAGGTCAAGGGCGACCTGGAGGATAGGTCGGTTCATAATCAATTTTAAGCTTGGGGAAATTTATAGCTTTAGGATAGCTTTAAAACCGAGATGTAGATTAAGAGCAGTGAATCACCCATGCATAGTGCAGGTAAGGGATGTCCAGCAGGATAAGATTGATATGTTGGAGAAAATGGCACTCAAAAGAAGTGCAGAAGTCGAAAGGACAAAAAATGGGCTTGATATTTACTTTGAAGACGTGAATGAAGCAAGAAAGTTCATTTCCAGCCTTAAAAAATCCATGAAGTTCAGAATAAAGATGTCCACAAAATATGCAGGCCTCAGAGGGAGCAGGGTGAGAGTTCTTTTCGTCTACTCTTTAAGGAGATTTTGATGAGGATTTCGGTAACTGAATTTCTGAAAATCAGGAAAGAATTAAGGTCTCACAGAGACATCAGAAAGCTTCCCTATCCGAGGGGGATGCTCCACTCCATACTCCAGCAGAAAAAGGTTGACAGCGTGAAGAAGAAATACCACAAATTTGCCGAGAGAATACCTGAAATTGTGGAATACTGGGAGAGGGAGAAGAAGTTTCCGAGCTGGCTCACATTACCGCCGGTGATGAAAATCAGACTGCTGATGAAAGGTATGGGTTTTTCTGCAAAATCGATAAACAAGGCACTCAGAAGTCCTGAAGAAGTCCTGAACGACGAAAAAATTGCAGAACAGATAAGAAGGGCTGTTTTGAGTGATTACGTTTATTCTCCAATCGCTGCAAAGCTTCAGAGAGCGAGAGGGGAGCTTGGAGAGAAGGCTGTTAGGCATGAACTTACAAAGGCAGGTATTGAATTTTTAACTGAGAAAGACTTAAAGGGACGGTTCAGCAAAACTCCGGACTTTTACTTCGAAGAACCTTTAAGGTTCACGGGGATGGAGATAAGATGGATTGAAAGCAAGGCCATGTTTGGTGATCCGAGGAGCCATGACCTTTACTGGAGAAAACAGTACTCCAAATACTACGATATGTTTGGTAAGGGTCTTGTTGTTTACTGGCTTGGATGTGTTGATGGGATTGAAGTTAGCGATGGTTCTGAGTTCAAAAACAGATACAGAAAATCACTTCTTGACATGCTTCTATACCTTACCGACTCGAAGGATGAGAGCTACGCAGAGAGGCTCAATGCAAAATTCATTGAGGTTGATGAGGAAAATGAAATCCTTGCCGCTGAGAGGGTGGTGGAGGCCTACGCTGAAGGGAGAATTATGGCTTTTACGTACAAGAAAAATGAGGTGGCAAGAATTCTAAAAAATATGGGTTTTGACGTTGTAGTTATCTAAAAAGCTCTCCCTTTGAAGGGCCCGGAACGAACTCCACTCCGGGATGTCTCTGCATCATAGGCTGCGGGTAGAGCTCCATGAGCTCGTAAACTTCCTCCGGCACATCCGTTGAGACCTTTAAACCAAGCTGCCTTAATTCTTCTACAGTAAGCGGATAATCGTGAGTCCATCTGCCCTCGGTTAGAATCTTTGCAACCTCTCTTGCCCTCTCCTCATCCATCTTGTCTTTCAGGAGGTTAAACACAGTCTCTCTCACCTGGTTAATAGCTTTCTCCGCTATATCAGCCATGATGAGAGTTTCGTCATCAATGTCCTTCGGGTTCTTTTTCTCAATAACCTTCAAAATTGACGGGGCAGGATAATTCATGAGCTGCGGATCCACCGGCCCAAGAACTGCATGGGGGTCCATAAGTATTTCATCAGCGGCAAGGGCTATGAGAGTTCCGCCGCTCATAGCGTAGTGTGGCACGATAACTGTGGTTTTTGCTGGATGGTCGTGCAGAGCCTTTGCTATCTGTGTCGCAGCCAGAACCAGCCCACCTGGGGTGTGGATGATGAGATCAATTGGCCTGTCTTTTGGTGTGTTTCTTATTGCCCTCAAAACCTTCTCAGAATCGTCAATGTCTATGAAGCGGTAAATGGGTATTCCAAGAAAGCCTATGCTCTCCTGACGGTGAATCATGGTTATTACATTTGTTCCCCTCTTCATCCCTATTCTGCTCATTGCCCTTCTCCTTGCAGCAAGAAGTTGCTGGTGTCTCAGCTGAGGTGCAAATATCAGGTAGAGGAAAAGTATTATCCAGAACAGACCGCTGAAGAACCCAAAGGGGTCGGTTGCCGTGACCATAGACAGTATTTTTAATTGAGTTTATGAAGCTGACTCTCGGGAATTTTGTTTCCGGGCTGTTTTATATTTTAAACAGAAAACGGTCAAGTCATGGGAAATATCCTGCTAATAGTTTTATACAAAAGGAGGGCACTCAAGATTGTTTGGCCGGAAAAAAGCTCTAACATGCTGTCGCAAATCTTTTTATTTTCGGGTTTTATTGTATATATTTTTGGTCTTTATTTCCTCTGTTTTGAGATTGGGGTGACCAGATTTTTATATCAAAGTCTTTCCTCAAAGAATTTCCTTTAATTTTCGTAAAAGGTAATTTAACCGGTTCAATCTGAAAAAGGATTTCAGAATAAAAGTCGAACATCTTTATAAATGACCTGCAAGTTTTGGGATGTGCGACGGTATATAAATCAAATAAGGCATCAGAAAGCTTTAAATAGGAAATGGAGGAAATATTACTGGAGGTTGAAATCAGACCAAGATGGGATTGAAAGGAGTTCAGGAGCTGGTTTGAAGAGTTTAAGAGGCAGTTGTTGAAATCAGACCAAGATGGGATTGAAAGGCATGAAACCGGGGATTCTGAAGAACTATGACTTCCGTTGAAATCAGACCAAGATGGGATTGAAAGTACGTGAAGGTGCTGTTGAGGAGGGTGTGAGTGGCGATGAGTGTTGAAATCAGACCAAGATGGGATTGAAAGACCGTGTGCTGTCCAATTCGTGTAGTTACCCCCTTTCCGGTTGAAATCAGACCAAGATGGGATTGAAAGGAAATACCGCTAACAGCCCGGCTTATACTGCTCGATGTTGAAATCAGACCAAGATGGGATTGAAAGAGGAAGAGTGACTGATAATGACGGTGGAGGAGATAAAGGTTGAAATCAGACCAAGATGGGATTGAAAGCGACATTTATTAACTATGCGAGATAGAAAGCACTTAAGTTGAAATCAGACCAAGATGGGATTGAAAGCAGTCTTCTGATTATTATCTCTGTGAGATCTTCAAAATCGTTGAAATCAGACCAAGATGGGATTGAAAGTGACATAGTATTATTACATTATATTACTATTAATATCGTTGAAATCAGACCAAGATGGGATTGAAAGGTTGATGACTGCACAAAGGCTTTTCTGGAGGAATACGCCGTTGAAATCAGACCAAGATGGGATTGAAAGCAGTATACGTTCAACAGCTGAAGAAACAGAGAATAAAAGTTGAAATCAGACCAAGATGGGATTGAAAGGGAGTGGAAGCCGGAGAAGTTCGATATGGTTATCGGGTTGAAATCAGACCAAGATGGGATTGAAAGTGAAGCGAAAAAAGCGGCGGAACTGCTGCGTAAAGGGTTGAAATCAGACCAAGATGGGATTGAAAGGGATGTCTCAGGAGTCTGTAGCCAAGGCGTTCGGGATAACTGTTGAAATCAGACCAAGATGGGATTGAAAGGCTGCTCTACCTTCGCTGCGAGGATATAGGGGACGAGTTGAAATCAGACCAAGATGGGATTGAAAGAACTACGCAATCCCACCAGAGTTAGACGACAAAGTAGTTGAAATCAGACCAAGATGGGATTGAAAGTGGAGTGATACCGCTCGTGCTCGCAACAGGATATTTAAGTTGAAATCAGACCAAGATGGGATTGAAAGGGAGATTCTCCCTTCTCAGCCCCGGAGCATCCGGAACCGTTGAAATCAGACCAAGATGGGATTGAAAGATTAATACCAAACTGCACTTTTGTCTCACTCATCGGCAGGTGTTGAAATCAGACCAAGATGGGATTGAAAGGCTACGAATGGAACCTCTGCTTCGAGGCTCCAGTCGTCGTTGAAATCAGACCAAGATGGGATTGAAAGACATCAGGGTTTCGACGAAGGAGCAGGACGAGGAGGTTGTTGAAATCAGACCAAGATGGGATTGAAAGTGACCCCTGCACGCCCAAGTGTTGTTAAAGCAGTAAATGTGTTGAAATCAGACCAAGATGGGATTGAAAGTAATCTTATTACACCCGCGAATTCGAAAAATAAGTTAGTTGAAATCAGACCAAGATGGGATTGAAAGCGGGGAGGGGGGAAGCACACAACGTCTGTTACTATCGTTGAAATCAGACCAAGATGGGATTGAAAGAAACATTGATAAGCGAAGTTGTCTTTTCCAGCAAGCCAATGAGTTGAAATCAGACCAAGATGGGATTGAAAGTGAGCTCAGCAAGCGATTGAAGCCCGCCAGCCACCTCTAGTTGAAATCAGACCAAGATGGGATTGAAAGAAATAAATCTCCCAGAAGTCATTAAAGTACATGTTAAGTTGAAATCAGACCAAGATGGGATTGAAAGTTCGAAAATGAAGAAATAGATACAGGATTTGATATAGTGTTGAAATCAGACCAAGATGGGATTGAAAGATAAGAACGTATTTAACGCACCGATTGGGTCTTTAATGTTGAAATCAGACCAAGATGGGATTGAAAGACGAGGAAGAAGGTATTTTAAATAGGATTAGAAATAGACTGTTGAAATCAGACCAAGATGGGATTGAAAGGCGATTATAGATTTGCGTCCCATTCTTGCCTTTAAGCAGTTGAAATCAGACCAAGATGGGATTGAAAGGCTTCACGTAGTCGGCATTTCCGTACAGTCTCACAAGAGTTGAAATCAGACCAAGATGGGATTGAAAGCTTTTCATATCCATATGTGCTCTGGGCAGTATTCTTCGTTGAAATCAGACCAAGATGGGATTGAAAGTCAATCAGCTTCTCAATCGCAAAAATAATGTATGCACAGTTGAAATCAGACCAAGATGGGATTGAAAGTCATTACTTCATCTGCAATGTCATCGGTATACTCAATGGTTGAAATCAGACCAAGATGGGATTGAAAGAAGTCTAAGTAAATCGCTTTAGCTTTGAATTCACTAACTGTTGAAATCAGACCAAGATGGGATTGAAAGAACAATCTCTCAGCTTTTGTGAAATCAACGTCATCTGCGTTGAAATCAGACCAAGATGGGATTGAAAGGCCAACCCACGCACATTGGCACAGACAGCAGTCAGAAGTTGAAATCAGACCAAGATGGGATTGAAAGATCGAATTGGTTATAGTAAAAGTCGATTAGTTCAAAAGGTTGAAATCAGACCAAGATGGGATTGAAAGTTACTTATCAGCTCAGCAGTGTTCAGCGTGATTTTGATGTTGAAATCAGACCAAGATGGGATTGAAAGCTGCACAGACACTCATGTCTCTCATGATAGGTCTTGCAGTTGAAATCAGACCAAGATGGGATTGAAAGGTCAAAGAATTCGTAGAACATTTCTTTCATCACTTTCGTTGAAATCAGACCAAGATGGGATTGAAAGCAGAAAAGGAAGTGTGGATTGGCATTGAGTTAGAAGTGTATGTTGAAATCAGACCAAGATGGGATTGAAAGGCAGTTTCCGCAGATTGGGGCATATGGGTCAAGAGTTGAAATCAGACCAAGATGGGATTGAAAGATTCCTCGACGCTGACAATCACGCCGCTGTCTTTCAGCGTTGAAATCAGACCAAGATGGGATTGAAAGTCATACGCATCAACTAACTGTGATTTCACCACTTCCCTCATCGTTGAAATCAGACCAAGATGGGATTGAAAGGAGGAGTTCAGGGGTTCACTTGAGTCTATGAAAGAGTTCTTCCGGTTGAAATCAGACCAAGATGGGATTGAAAGTAAACCCGTCTCGTCTCAAAGAAATCTTTGCCCTGAGTTGAAATCAGACCAAGGTGGGATTGAAAGCTGTAATGCTTTCTGTAGATCGCAAGCAGTAGACTACCAGTTGAAATCAGACCAAGGTGGGATTGAAAGCGAGTTTTATATTTAAGACTTTAAACCCGTCTTGCCTGTTGAAATCAGACCAAGATGGGATTATAAGCGAACGGATGTAGCTTATCCCGAACACCCGAACACGAAAATCACGTTGAAATCAGAGCAAAAAGGATTAAAGCTTACAGGAGTCATTAGCATTGATTACGAGGCAGAAATTGTGGAAATCAGAGTTTGAAAGCAAAACCGCGAAAAGCATAAATTGATTCTGAACAATTATAGGGCATGAAAGTTGTTGTTGTCGGCGGCGGAGCGGCGGGAATGAGTGCAGCATCAAGAGTTAAAGCCATGCAGCCTGGATGGGACGTTAAGGTTTTTGAAGAGACAAACTTTGTGAGCCATGCTCCATGTGGGATTCCGTACGTCGTTGAAGGATTGAGTGAGGCATCGCATTTGATGTATTACCCACCCGAGTATTTCAGGGAGAAAAGAGGCATTGACCTGCACATCAACGCAAAAGTTGTTGAGGCTGGAGACGGATTTGTGAGAGTTGAGGAGAACGGGCAGGAGAAAAAGTACGAGTGGGACAAACTCGTTATTGCCACCGGAGCCATTCCCAAGACCCCTCCATTTGAAGGGCTGAATCTGAAAAACGTCTTCACCGTGAGGCATCCAGCGCAGGCAGCTGAGCTCAGAAGTGCTGTGGAGAGGGCTGAAAACGTTGTGATTGTTGGTGCTGGATACGTGGGCGTTGAGATGGCAGAAGCTGCAGCTTCAAGGGGAAAGAACGTTACTGTCTTGGAATTTCTTGACCAGCCTCTGCCAAATCTGGACAGGGATGTAGCAGAAATCGTTGCAAAGAAAATGGAGGAGAAAGTTAACCTGAGGCTTGGGGAAAAGGTTGAGGCTTTTGAAGGAAATGAGGCTGTAAAAAGAGTTGTGACCGACAAAGGTGAGTATCCTGCTGATGTTGTTATAGTTGCAACCGGTGTTAAGGCAAACACGGCAATTGCGGAGCAGCTTGGCTGCAGAATAGGCGAAACGGGTGCAGTATGGACTGACAGCAGGATGCAGACGAGTTTGGAGAATGTATTTGCAGCAGGTGACTGTGCGGAAACAACCCACATGCTGACGAGGAAGAGGGTCTGGATACCTTTAGCACCTCCTGGCAACAAAATGGGATATGTTGCCGGTGTAAATGCAGCAGGAGGCAATATAGAGTTTCCGGGCGTGCTGGGAACACAGCTAACCAAGTTCTTTGATTTTGAAATCGGTGCAACTGGGCTGACAGAGAAGGCTGCAAGAGCAGAGGGTTTCGAGGTTAAAACAGCGGTGGTGAAGGCAAAAACAAGGGTTCATTACTATCCCGGGGCAAAGGATGTTTTCATGAAAGTTGTAGCTGATGCGACGACAAATAAAATTCTGGGGGCTCAGGTGCTGGGGGCGGATGTTGCAATGAGGGTAAATGTCTTTGCCACAGTGATTCAGGCCGGTTTTACGACGAGGGATGTTTTCTTTGCAGACCTTGGCTACGCCCCACCATTCACACCCATCTGGGATCCGATAATCGTTTCGGCAAGAATTCTTAAATTTTAAGTTACCTTTTTTATGGGCTGGATTGAGGAGCTCTCCGAAATAGTTGAGGTCTTTCCACCATCTGAAGCTTACGCCCATGACGAGACTCCACCGCTTATTGCACCAAAGCCGGTTCAAAACTTTGTAGTTGTAAAGCCATGGAATGCAAGTGAGGTTTCCGCAGTGCTTGAGTTCGCAAACAGAAGGAAAATACCTGTTTTTACAAGAGGGGGAGGTACAGGGCTGAGCGGTGGTGCTGTGCCAACAGAGGAGGGTATTGTCCTCTCAACAGAGAGAATGACGGATCTTGAGGTTGACAGGGAGAACAGAGTGGCAGATTGCGGTGCGGGAGTAACACTGAAACAGCTTGATGATGCGGCCTTCAAAAACGGTTTGAGCTTCCCTCCCCATCCCGGTGCAGAAACAGCAACTGTGGGAGGGATGATTGCAACGAATGCGGGTGGTGTTAGAGCTTTAAAGTACGGCACGATGAGAAACTACGTTCTCGGCCTTGAGGTTGTATTGGCTGATGGAAGAATTCTGGAGCTTGGAGGAAAAGTTATAAAGAACTCATCAGGCTACTCCCTCCTTCACCTCTTTGTCGGAAGTGAAGGTACACTCGGTGTTATTACAAGGGCAAAAATCAGACTGTTTCCCCAGCTAAAAGACATGACTGTCCTTGCGGTGCCCTTCTCAACCATGGAAAATGCGATGAAATGCGTTGTTGAAATCTCCACAAAAATGCTGCCCTTAGCATTGGAATTTATGGAAAAAAGAGCGGTTGAAATTGGGGAGATGGTCAGCGGGGAGAGGTGGGTTAGCGTGGATGGAGAGGCACACCTTTTGATGATCTTTGAAAGCTTCGATGAGGCGGAAGAGGCTGCCACGATAGCTCAAAATCTTGGGGCAGTTGATGTCTACGCCGCCACCACCAAAAAAGAACAGGACAGACTGCTGAAAATCAGAGGATTGATCTATGAAGGACTCAGAAAGGACATTATAGAGATTCTCGATGTCTGCGTTCCTCCGGCAAAAATTGCTGAATACTGCAGAAAAAGCAACGAAATAGCTGCTGAATACGGTATAACTCTGATTACATACGGTCATGCGGGAGATGGAAATGTCCACCAGCACCCTTTAATCTACGAGGGATGGGAGGAGAACTACTTTGATTTCAGAAAGAAATTGCTCAGGCTTGCTGTAAGTCTCGGTGGAGTGATAAGCGGTGAGCATGGCATTGGAACTGTCAAAACTTCTGAACTCCAAGAACTTTTTCCCGAACATTTTGCTGTTATGAAGAAGCTTAAACTGCTCTTTGATCCAAATAACGTACTGAATCCCGGTAAGGTTGTCGGTAAAATACAGTCAAAGCTAAATTTTCAATAATTTTTTTATAAAAAATTAGAAATCAATGCAGTTTTTGACAGCCTCCTCTCTGCTCTCCATGTCAATCAAAAACCTCAGGGTTACGAGAGCTGCTGTAGGAGAACCGCCTCCATGAAACGCTCCTACAAGGTGGGATGAAGTGGCCCAGAACTCAATGAACTTCACAATTTTGAGTCTCTGCTCTGCCGTGAATTTTTCACTTGCCTGCAGGAAGTCTCCAGCCATTTCAAGGTCGAATTCTGATGGAGAGGTGCCAATAATGCCTCCTGAAATGTCAATAAGGTTCATCAATGCCTTGGCAAAGGCATCAACCCCTATCACCTTTCCTGCATTGGCCATCTGGAAATTTGGAAGCCAGCAACCGCTGTAGTTTGCTCCCTTCACCGCAGCACCAATGGAGATGGCAAAAGCTGCCTCGCTGAAAGCAACCATTTCAGCAACTTTCTGCTGTAAAGCTGAAACCCCCTCAAGACCGCTTGTTTTGAGCATCAAACTTGCTGCTCCGGCCATGGAATCAATAAATCCCGCCTTGCATGCTGCACCTACGCATCTGTGAGAGGATGCAAAGTAGCTGAGAACATCCCTTGTAGCCTTCAGGTCTTCAAAAATGAAAACCCTGTCCCACGGTATGAAAACATCATCGAAAACAACCATACAGGTGGTTCTGTCTCCGTACCTGTTGCCGGCCTCAAACTTTCCCCCTTCACGCTGTTTTGCCTGAACACCGGTGTTCTGGAGAATGTACTTTATGCCTTCATCTTCAGGTGTGGCTGCAAAAACTACCGCAAATTCCTCCTCACCCTGCCTGAACGTCTGGGTTGGTAAAACGAAGTTAACATCTGCTGCAAAGGCTCCACTCTGGCTAATCTTTGCCCCCCTCACAACTATTCCATCTCCTCTTTTCTCAACCACACGCAGGTATTTGTCCCTCTGCTCCAACGGTCTTTTTCCTCTGTCCCCTTTAACATCCGTAAGTGCGGCTGTGCAGGCGTAGTCATTTTTCTGTATTTCCTTGAGCATCTCCAAAAATCTCTTGTGGTAGTCAGTTCCTTCTCTTTCATCAAGAGCTTTTGTTGCGGGATAGATTGCATTGATTGCATCACATCCGGTACAGCGGTAGTTGCAGGTTGCAAGCCTGAGGCTGAGTTCTCTCTGATATTCATATCTTGCTATGAGATCATCAAAAGTGCTGTTAACGTAGTTCAGCCTGTTTACCTTTTCACCAACAAGCTCTGAATGTGGGGAGTACTTTTCTGCAATTTTATACGTAAATGCCATTGCCTCAACCGTCGGCCTTATGTTCGGATGATTAAAATCCTCAACTTTCTTTCCGAGAACGTAGATATCTCTCCTGTAGCCACTTAACCTTTCAATATACTCCTCAGGTTTTAATAGCATGGTATCACCTCAATCAATCCTGATTGAATCCATTTTTTAAAAGCATTTCTATTTCTGCATCATTATGGCTGCCAGAATCGTTGACTCGATGTGATCTGGCAGAGGAATGATCCCTTCAAAATCATTCCTGTGAAGGTAGTTCAGCGCAAGAATTGCAGCAGAGAATGTCCTGTCCATTACCTCAATCGGTGTGCCACTGGCAAGAGCGAGGTTTGCGGCATAGCCTTCAGCTATGACAAAATATTCCTTACCCCCGAATTCATACTTCCTGACCATTCCGTAATCCTTAACCTGCTCACCGACAGTTTTGATTTCCCTCTCAGCTCCCATGTTCAGGAGAATTGCACCGTTAGGAACTTTCTCTATCTCACTCTCACCAACTACACCTTCAACTCCCGTGCAAGTAACCACAATATCAGCGTTGAAATCTCTCTCAACTCTGAATCCTTCGTAAATAGCTTCAATCTGCCTTTTCTCATCACTGTCCCAGACAGTAACAGAACAACCAATGGCCTTCAAAAGTCTCGCACATCCTCTTCCAACTCTGCCAAAACCCAGAACCAGAACTCTTTTTCCGGGTAAAAATATGTTCAGCCTTAGCAGTGCATCCAGCAAACCAAACGGGGTTCCGAAAACGTTCTCCCCCACTCCCTTTAAAGTTGAGGAATCGAGAGAGATTGCCTTCATTTTTACATCAATTCTCTTCAAATAATCCTCACCCGTCTTTGTTAGCTCAACCACTTTAAGCTCTTTCTTCCCGCTTTTAACCGCAACCCTCGAAAGTACTGCCGCGCAGTCAAGGTAGTATTCTGCATCAATAACTTCCCTTTTCCTCCTTACCTCCACACCCCTCTCCTTCAGCCACTCCACAGCTTCTGGTTTTGTTGAGAGATCGTCAAGTTTTGCAGGGTAAATGCTTGTATACTTGGAGAGCTCATAGATTAAGCTGGCAGATTTGTATTCAAGGGGTATGCAGACAGCAAGTTCCTCAACCTCAATGTCCCTCGCAAATCTCCTCACGAGCTTCATTTTTTCGTGATACCAATCAACAGATATCACGGTAAACACTTTGCAACACAATATTTCAATTTATTGAAAGAATTTAAAAATTCAGAGGTGAGTTCTGACTGAGGCTGAGGTGGTAACCCTTGGACACACTGCTGGAAATGAGGAACATAGTTAAGCGATTCGGCAACCTTGTTGCCAACGACCACATCAACTTTGAGGTAAGAAGGGGGGAAATTCACGGCCTCCTCGGTGAGAATGGGGCAGGTAAAACGACCTTAATGAATATTCTTTATGGAATTTACCGGCCAGATGAAGGAGAGATAATTTTTGAGGGCGAAAAGGTCAGATTTAAAAGCCCAAAAGATGCGATTTCAGCCGGAATAGGAATGGTTCACCAGCATTTCATGCTCGTTCCAAGAATGAATGTGTTTCAGAACATAGTTCTCGGATACCGCACACCAAGCGACCCCCTTGTTAATCAAAAGTGGGTTGAGGAGAGGGTAAGAACATTATCTGAAAAATACGGTATAGATGTTGCACTTTACGAGTTTGTAATGAACCTGAGCGTGGGTGAGGAGCAGAGGGTGGAGATTCTAAAGGCTCTTTTTCGAGACGTTAAGCTTCTAATCCTTGATGAACCTACTGCGGTTCTCACACCTCAGGAGGTTGACAGTCTCTTTTACGCTTTGAAATCCATGACAAAAAGCGGACTTACGATTATTTTCATAACCCACAAACTGAAAGAGGCGTTAAAGGTTACCGACAGGATTACAGTTTTGAGGAGAGGTAAGAAGGTTGGAACCGTCAATACCTCAGAAACAAATGAAAGGGAGCTTACGAGGATGATGGTCGGGCGAGATATAGGTTTTTATATAAGCAAACCAGTAACGAAGTACGGAAAAGAAGTTTTAAAGGTTGAAGATCTGTGGGTTAGGGATGAGAGAAAAAATTATGCTGTGAAGGGTGTTAATTTTTCCATCAGAGAGGGCGAAATTCTTGGAATTGCTGGAGTATCCGGGAATGGTCAGAGAGAACTTGAAGAAGCTATAGCAGGATTGAGAAAGGTGGAAAAAGGTAGAATTATACTTGACGGAAAGGAAATCACAAAGAAAGGTGTTAGGGAAAGAGAAGACATCGCCTACATACCCGAGGACAGAATAGGTGTTGGTCTTGCTCCATCCCTTTCCGTTCTTGAAAACCTGATGTTGAAGGATTTTAAAAAGTACAAAAAAGGCTTTTTCCTCAACTTCGAAGAAATGGAGAGAAAAGCTAAAGAGCTCATTGAGGAGTTCTCAGTAAAAACACCATCGATCCACTCCAAAGCGGGAACACTTTCAGGTGGGAACATTCAGAGGTTAATCCTTGCCAGAGAACTGTCAAAAAATCCAAGGCTGATAATCGCCTCCCAGCCCACAAGAGGTCTGGACGTTGAAGGAACTGATTATGTTAGAAGAAGACTTGTTGATGCCGCGGTTAAAGGTGCAGCAGTTCTCCTGATATCGGAAGATCTGGAAGAGGTCTTTCAGCTTGCTGATAGAATTGCTGTTATGTACGAGGGTGAAATAAGGGGAATTATGGAAAGAGAGAAAGCCAGCTACGACAAAGTTGGTTATTTAATGGCGGGTGGGCTGGAGGTTACAGTATGAGAGGCTTAATCACTCCAGTTCTTTCCATAGCCGCATCTCTTGTTGTTGTCGGAATATTGCTTGCTGCAATAGGGATAAATCCGGTCGAAGCCTACATTGCAATGTTCACGAATTCCTTCACATCAAAGTTTGGACTGGCGGAGCTGTGCGTTAAAACAACACCTCTGATCCTTACCGGTTTAGCGGTGGCAATTCCGCTGAGAGCGGGATTATGGAACATTGGTGCTGAAGGACAGCTTTACATGGGTGCATTTGCGGCGAGTGTTATAGCCTTGTATTCGAACCTTCCTGGATACGCGATGCTTCCCGCAATGTTTTTAACCGCTGCAGTATTCGGGATGGCCTGGGCGGCAATTCCGGCAGTTTTGAAGGCCAGATTCGACCTCAACGAGATACTTTCAACACTTCTTTTAAACTACGTTGCAATACACTGGGTGGAGTACATGGTTTACGGCCCTATGAGAGGCAGGGAGGTCTACAATTTTCCGTACACAGACCTATTTCCTGACGCTGCAACTCTACCGAGATTTTTTGGAACCCGATTTCATCTTGGATTCTTCATAGCCATCTTAATTGCTATTATAATATATTATGTAATTAAGAAAACACACTTCGGCTTTTCTCTGAGAATTGTGGGTGCGAATCCGAGAGCTGCTGAGTATGCAGGAATAAACAGGCAAAGGATGATTGTTTACTCAATGATGCTTGGCGGAATGTTTGCCGGTATAGCGGGGATGATAGAGGTGAGCGGAATTCAGCTCAGATTGAGACCGTTAATCTCAACCGGATACGGATACGCAGGGATTCCAGTCGCCCTTCTCGCTTCCGGAAATCCGCTTCTCGTCATGGTTTCTGCAACCCTGTTTGGCTTTCTCTATGTCGGTGGATCTGTTCTGCAGACTGCCTATTCGGTGCCGGTAGCCATTGTCTACGTCTTTCATTCGCTGATAGTTCTGTTCATAATAGCCGGTCAGTCGCTGAGGAGGGATTGAGATGATTGATCCAGGTCTCCTTGCTTCGCTGCTTGCTTCTTCAATAAGGGCCGGAACACCGCTGCTTTACACAACTCTGGGGGAAATCATCACCGAAAGGAGTGGAGTTTTAAATCTCGGACTTGAGGGGATAATGATAACAGGTGCTTTTACAGGATTTGCTGTCAGTCTATTGACTGGAAATCCGTGGCTGGGAGTGCTTTTTGGAGGAATTGCTGGAATGGTGCTTGCTTTTGTTCACGCATTCTTCTCCATAACACTGAAGGCCAACCAGTCCATAACCGGCCTTATGCTTGTGCTTCTCGGGCTTGGCATAACAGGCTTTCTCGGAAGAAACTACATAGGAGAAGTTGCTTTTTACATTGACCCGGTTAAAATTCCCGTTCTATCAGATATACCCTACATTGGGGAAATTCTTTTCAGCCACGACCCGCTGGCTTATATTGCAGTATTACTCGCAGCAATTCTCTGGTTCATTCTCTTCAGAACGAGATACGGTCTGGAGATAATAGCTGTCGGAGAGAAGCCTGAAGCCGCGGACAGCATGGGGGTTAACGTTGATAGGGTCAGATACATAGCCACACTTCTCGGAGGGTTCCTTGTCGGAGTGGGAGGGGCTTACCTCAGCCTTGCCTATGCCAAGCTCTGGACTGAAGGAATGACCGCAGGAAGAGGCTGGATCTGTCTTGCTTTGGTCATATTCAGCGGTTGGATGCCTCAGAGGGCAGTTCTTGGAGCGTACCTTTTCGGCGGGCTGGATGTGCTTTCATTCAAACTTCAGGCTGCGGGTGTGGGTGTATCGTATCACCTCATGAAGATGGTGCCGTATGTTGTCACAATTGTCGTGCTTCTTTTCAGCGTAATCAGGAAGAGGGTAGCTTTTGGAGCACCTGCAGCACTTGGAGTGCCCTACATCAGAGGGAAGAAAGAGTAAAATTTATTTCTTATGCAATTTGGCAGGATGCATGAAGGGCAGGTATCTGGTTCTTATTGCACTGGCAGTCATAGCTGCTGGGCTGCTATCAGGATGTGCTGGCGAAGAGAAACAGCAGGTAACAACACCCTCAGAGAAAAAGGAGATCAAGGCTGCGTTTGTTTACGTAAGCCCCATAGGAGATGCGGGGTGGACTTACAGCCATGACCTCGGAAGGCAGTATATTGAGAAAAATTACGGAGTAAAGACTGCATACGCCGAAAATGTTGCTGAAGGTGGAGATGATGAGAGAGTCATAAGACAGTTTGCCGAGCAGGGTTATGATGTGATATTCACAACATCCTTCGGATTCATGGATGCAACAATCACAGTTGCCAAGGACTTCCCGGATAAAATATTCGAGCACTGCAGCGGTTACAAGACTGCCGAGAATGTGGGGACTTACTTCGGCAGGATGTATCAGGCAAGATATCTTACAGGAATCGTTGCTGGATCAATGACAACCACAAACAAGATTGGCTACGTTGCAGCCGTTCCAATTCCGGAAGTTATCAGGGGAATAAATGCCTTCGCTCTCGGTGTCAAGAAGGTTAACCCCGATGCAAAGATTTACGTTGTATGGACCGGAACCTGGTACGACCCAGCCAAGGAAAAGGAGGCAGCAATCAGCCTGATCGATAAGGGATGTGACGTTATTGCCCAGCACCAGGACTCCCCGGCAGCACAGCAGGCTGCCGAGGAGAGAGGTGTTTACTCAATTGGCTACCACACAGACATGTCAAAATTCGCTCCGAAAGCCCACCTGACTTCTGCGGTCTGGAACTGGAGTGTTATTTACTCGTACATCATCGAGCAGGTGATACAGGGAACATGGAAGAGCGAGCAAATCTGGTGGGGCATAGAGAAGGGGGTTGTCGACATCTCACCATTCAACGATGCTGTTCCGGAAGAAGTGAGAAAGATGGTTGAGGAGGAGAAGCAGAAATACATAAAAGGTGAAGTTCCGGAGCAGTATCCGTTTGTGGGACCAATTTATGACCAGAAAGGAAATCTCGTGAAGGCTGAAGGAGAGGTCATGACTGACGAAGATCTGCTTTCAATGAACTTCTTTGTCGACAACGTCGTTGGAGAAATACCAGCTTCTTAACGGTTTTAATTTTTATTTTCTAAATTTTTCGAGCACGTCTCCAATGTATGTTCCAAAAATGAATACAATTGCATAGATTATCGCAGCAATACTTATGCCAAAGATGCCCACCAGCTCCCCCAATCCAACACCGTCAAGAACAAGGTAGGATAATGCCGTTGCCGAAGTCAGACCTAAAAACACAGAAATGATCAAAACTTCGAGAACCTTCCTTCTCTCTTCTTTTCCTCTTCTAATAAAACCAAAAACTACACCCATGAAAAGGACCAAGATAGCGTAAAGATCCATATTTTTGAATTCACCTTCTCTTCATAAATTTAATCCTCCATGGAATTAACCGACTCCGGCTGTTCTTTCTTTTCACCTCTTACATCCTCAATTTTTCTGAAATACAATCCCTCGCACATGTCTCGAGTGTGCCCTTACACTTAAAAAACTAACCTTTAACTTTGAAATTACTCTGGAGAAAATCTTTGTAGATTGGCCATCCTCGGACATGAAGTTTCCGTTAGGTTTCGTAAGTAGGAAAAGTTAAATTAAAAGCTGTGGAGTGCAGAAAATTGCCTGTGATTTGAAACAGTAATGAGAAAAATCCCCATCCAACTCAAGGCTGATAATCCTTCACCGATACTGAACATACCCACCAAAACCTTTTTAACTTAAAGTGATAATGTACTTTGGTGGGCTAGGCCGGGGGGTTCGGCGTCCCCTGTAACCCGAAACCGCCGATACGCGGGGGCCGAAGCCGAGGGAAGGCCTGTCAAGCGGGCAGCAGCGGTTTCAGGCACCGTAGAGTCCTCGTCCCGGAGGGTCGGCGGTTATGGCAGGGCTGCCCGGAGGGGCTGTCCGCCATATTAATCGGGGGGAACGGCCCAGGCCCGGAAGGGAGCAGGCTAACCCCGAACGACCGGCGCTTCCGGGGGTGCGGGGAGGAGGTGTCTGGAACTTAAAGCTGCCCGTAAGACAGGTCGACCCGAGGCGTGCCCACCACTGTGAAATCACGATCGAAAAATCGTTTCATGCGAAAATTAGGTTTGGTTTCATCGCGACAGCTTGAAATACACCTCCATCAGAGTGTTGAAGACACTATGACGGTTTACAGCTCCTGGTTGGAAATAGTTAAGCTTTACGTGCTTGACAAGATGAAAACGATTGCTGGCTGCATAAAGTCGGGGTTTGTTTTCCGAATCGGACATCTTTCAACGGCCTACCACACATCTCACATATTGAAGAAGGTTGTAAAAGCCGAATGGAGGTTTTTCAGGAGGAAATGTCAGAGAAGAACGAGATCTTCGACTTGAGCTTTATAAGCGAAGTTCATCCCCAAAGAGAACACTATAACCTGCTGCTATATAAACGAGATTTTTAGCAAAAAACTTAAGACCTTCTCGGTTTAATGAAAACATGAAGCTCTTTCACAGACTCACAATCTCACTTACCGACAAGGAGATGCAGGAGCTTGAAGAATTACGA
>Ga0071330_1096712_pt2 | contig 63749 bp, 61 predicted proteins | sample GBScel77sediment_FD_63802 | JGI IMG/M metagenome (GOLD analysis project Ga0071330, IMG submission 63802) | Hot spring sediment microbial communities from Great Boiling Spring, Nevada - Cellulolytic enrichment Sediment 77C v2 (version 2) | ecosystem: Environmental > Aquatic > Thermal springs >...
GAACCTAAAAGGAGTTTTATCCTAAGGTTACCAAAATTAAGGCCACACCTTTTCAATTTCTCCTCAAAGGCCTTACGAGTACCTGAGCCAAGTTCTCTCAAAATCAGGTGTTCTTTTGAAAATTCCTCAAAACTTATGGTCCTTTCAAAAAGGGGATGTCCCCGAGGCACTATCAGAATTACCCTATCCCTAAAAAAGGGCTGGAAGACCAACTTTTCGCTTTCCCTTCTCATTCCCACTAAACCCAGCTCTACCTCGTTACGCTCAACTGCACTTATCACACGGTAGGAGTCAGAGATTTGTACCTTAATTTTTGCTTCCGGAGCTTCCGCCAAAAACTTTGGTAATACTTGGGGTATGAGATATTCTCCTGGAAGGGTACTCGCATAAATCTCAAGTTCTCCGGAAAGATTTTCGCCTTCGAGGGACTTTTTAGCCTTTTCCTTTAAAAGTAAGATCTGACGAGCATATTGATAAAAAAGCTCTCCTTCTGGAGTAAGGATGATTCTTTTGCCGATCCTATCAAAAAGCCTTTTACCCAAAATCTTCTCCAGCGTCTTTATATGAGCGCTTATGGTAGGTTGGCTCAAAAACAAAGCCTCAGCTGCAAGACTGAAACTGCCGAGTTCAGCTACCTTACAAAAACATTCAAGTTGCCGGAATTCCATCTTTAAGGTTAAGTTATTTAAAGTTTTAATGGTTGTAAAGCCGAAAGGGGAAAAATGAGACCCAACAAGAAGATGTTGGCCTTACTTGGAATGGGTCATGCCATTACGGATATAAATCAAGGAGCTCTTACAGTCATATTGACCTTTCTTCCTTATTTAACTCAGCTTAAAGTTGGGGTAGTGATGCTTGCTTTTAACATCGGTTCTTCGATTATTCAACCCTTATTCGGGATCATGAGCGATCGTTTCAAAGCCCCGTGGCTTATTCCTTTGGGATGCTTTCTAGCCGGTTTTGGGATGGCCTCTACGGGGTTAACGAACTCTTACCTTATGCTCCTTCTTTCTGTTTTGATAAGTGGGCTTGGGGTTGCGGCTTATCATCCTGAGGGTTCAAAATTTGCCCGTTTTGCAAGTGGAGAACGAAAAGCTTCGGGAATGTCCTTTTTTTTCGATAGGAGGAAACATCGGATTTGCCACAGGGCCAATTTTGACCGGTTTCTTTTGCAAAACTTTTGGACTTTATGGAACGTTGGGGTTTCTTTTCATCAACGGGGCGATGGCCCTTTTTCTATGGTTTTATTTATCTCGTATAAAGAGGCTTCAACTCTCAAATGTGGCCGTGAAAATGGAGGAAAAGGGCGGAAATTTAAAGGCGCTCCCCTATTCTAAAAAGGTCCTCCTTTCGGTTGTGCTTCTTCTTTTTGTTATAATAATGCGTTCTTGGACTCATCTTGGGATAGTCACGTTTTTGCCTCAGTATTACGTTCGATCCCTTCATTATGAACATACCTATGCGGCCGGAGCCGTTTCCCTTTTTCTTTTTGCCGGAGCAGTTGGAACTTTGGTCGGCGGGCCACTTGCTGACAAGTGGGGGCTTAAAAGGGTCATAGTGCTTTCCATGTTAACCCTTATACCCTTATGTTTCCTCCTTCCATACCTTGGGGGTCGATTGCTTCTTATGGTAGTGGCTTTAAGCGGTTTTGCCGTTATCGCTACCTTCTCCGTTACAGTGGTCTTCGGACAGGAACTCTTGCCCCACCATATCGGTCTTGCTTCGGGATTAACCTTAGGTTTTGGTATAGGTATGGGAGGCGTTGGGACTACTTTACTCGGTTTGATCGCCGATCACTTCGGCCTCAGTACGGCACTTCAGACCTTAGTTCTTTTTCCTGCAATAGGGTTTATTTTAAGTTTATTTTTGCCTTCTATTTCGGTTTTTAAAATTATGCAAAATACGGGTCAAGAAAAACATTAAACCATAAGGAATATACATTACTGTTAGAATTAAAATTATTCCTAAAGCAGCAAGTGAATAATGAGGAATAGCGGTAATTAATTTTTCCTCAAGTATTCCTAAAATTACTGCCCCTAAAATTGGTCCATAAAAACTTTTAGTTCCCCCTATTATGGCCATAAGGACAGGAATGAAAGAATAATTAGGATTGAAAGCTATGTAAGGATCTATATATGTCCATCGCATTGCCATAACAGCTCCACTTGCACCTATAAAAATTGATGATAATGCAAAGATTATAACCTTCGTAAGAGTCAAATCAACGCCGCAATGAGCAGCTGCATCTTCGTTTTCTCCAATAGCTTCTAAAGCTAATTGATAACGTGATTTGCGTAACAGAAAAGAAAATATCAAAAGTAAGGCGAAAATTACCAACATAGTATAATAAACCGTTCGATAATCAACAATAGCTACAATTCTTCCCCTAGTTTTAAAAAACGTGCTTTCTGACCACAATATAAAATGTCTGAAAAATTCTATTAAGCTAAAGGTGAAAATTGTAAAATAAATTCCTTTAAGGCGTAGCGTTAATAACCCCATAGGAAGGGCTAATATGAAGCTTATAATTCCTGCTAAAGACACTAATATAGGCAAAGAAAGTTTGAAGCTAAAAAGAGCTGATATATAAACTCCTATTCCGAAAAAAACAGCAGGAGCTAATGAGACATATCCTGTAGGGCCAGAAAAAACAGCCCAGCTTTTAGCTATGACACAATAAACGAATAAACTTGTGCTTAATACTATTAAGTATTGCGGAGCCAATTTAGGAAATAAAAAGAGAAACCCAATTACAATTAAAATTATTAATAAATCTAAATCGCCAGTTCTCACTTTTATCACCGTTTATCTCCTTAAGATTCCGGTTGGTCTTATTAATAAAAGAACCATAAACACGAAATAATATGCTACTAAAGCCAAGCTGGGCTCCCAGAAGCTTACCAAACTTCCTATGAAGCCTAAAATCAATCCCCCGATAAAACTTCCAGATATGCTACCTAATCCTCCCAAAACTACTACAATAATGGCAATTACAGTATATTCCAATCCCATTGTTGCTGATATTGGATAACACATGCTTACTAGAATACCTCCAATAACAGCCATTGCAATACCTAAAGAGAAACATAAAGTTAACATCCGATCTACATTAACACCTACAAGACTTGCCGCCTCAGGATTTTCAGCAGAAGCCCTAATCGCCTTCCCTGTACGTGTATATGAAAGAAAAAGATAGAAGAGGGTACTTATAACTATTGCTATTATTAGCGTTAATAACCTGTTAGCGATTATGGCTATGTTGCCAATTTTGAACGAGAAGCTCAAATAAGAATAACCCTTTATCTCTCCACCCCAGATACCAAGGGCTGCATTTTGAAAAACATACACTAAACCAAAGGAAGCTAATAAACAGTTTCCTTCGTATAAAGCTGGAATTGGAGTTTTCTTTTTTAATTCCCTAAAAATTAGTTTATATAACCATGTTCCGATTATAAATCCTCCGGGAACAAATATTGCTAAACACAAGAGAGGGTCTATGCCAAATTTAGTAAAAAATATCCATGTAAGGAAGGCGGTTAACATTATAAATTCACCATGTGAAACATTAAATACGCGTGCTACTCCATATTGTAGGCTCAATCCCATGGCGATCAAACTATAAATACCACCCTGCAGAAAACCTGTGATCAAAATGTCAAGTAATAGAGTCTCTCTCAAAATTTTTCCTCCTTTATCCCCCGGTGGCAAAAGGTAAAAAGGTTATCTCATCCCCTTCTTTTAAAAGCGTTTCCATTCCATTTAAAAAGTTAATGGATTGACCATTTATGAGAATCCTCATGGGAGAATTCAAATCTTTAAGTTGGGGAAGAAAACATGAGAGAAGTTCTCCTATTTTAAGGTTTTCTGGTATGTCTAATTCCCTTTCGTTCCCTATAAGTTCTTTCAAATGAAGAACGCCTTTAATTTTTACTTTCATTTTATTCTTTCGATAGCATAGTGTAATTGAAGCTCTTTAAGTTTGTGTTCAGTTGGTATGCCTGTTTGTATGTCCCAACCTCTTACAGTATAATATTCATCGAGCATTTTATTCAGGTCTTCATAACTTATCAATTGACCTTTTGAAGCGCCTTCTTTAATGGGTTCGGTCATGAGTCTCTCGGGGAAGACATCGTCTTTTCTGGTGAATCCCTCCGCTACATTAAAGACCCTTGCTAAATTGTTAACTCTTTCTCCTACTTTCTGAACCTCTTCGGCGGTGAAGGAAAGGCCGGTAAGAGAGGTTAGAAGTTCAGCGATTATTTCTAAGGCGTTAGAAGCTAATGCGGTATCTAAGATGAAAACACACATAGGTGGACAATCACAAGTAGCACATCTTACATCTTGATTCCATTTAGTAAGTTTACCCTTCCCCTCTATTGCGAATCTATCCACTTCTTCAGGGATGGGAATTCCAAAAATTTCCTGAAAAGCATACCCCCTATTATGATCGCCTCCGGTATAAGAAGTAGCGTAACTCAAACCATGAGCCTTTGCTCCTCGTACATCATAACCGGGGAGTTCCAATCCCTTTATATGCATAGCGTATTTTTCGGAATTTCTTCCTATTTTTTTAGAAGCTTCTTTGGTACCATCTGAAAGAACTTCACCTATTCCTTCCCGAAAAGCTATAAGTCTAAGTAAAGCCATCATAGCTTCGTGGTTTCCAAATCTCAGCTCCAATCCACCGGTCTCGGAGGGGTTTAAAATGCCTCTTTCGAAAAGCTCCATAGCAAATCCAATGGTCACACCTGCTGAAATACTGTCTAAGCCCAGTTCGTCTGCAAGTCGATCTGCCGCTATTACAGCATCTATGTTATCTACACCTGTCTGTGTCCCAAAGGCGTATATAGTCTCAAATTCTGGACCTTCACTGAGAATCCCCTGATAAGGATAAGTTTTGGCTAGCTTAAGTTGACTGCACGCAACAGGACAGTTATAGCAATGAGTTTTCCCAATTTTTCTGCTGTTTTGGGCGTCTAACCCTAATTGGAGTACAGGGACAAATTCCCCAGTGGCTGACCAATTTTTAGCAGGCAGGATTCCAAGAGCACCAGCTACGTCCACAACCATTGGCGTTCCCGTATGAGAAAAGTGAGGATAAAGAACAGGACTATCCTTCATGGCTTTTAGCATCTTTGAACGTGCTGTTTTGAATTCATCCTCAGAGGCCACTTTTATGGGTTGATTCCCCCTTATTGCAATAGCTTTGAGATTTTTAGATCCCATAACTGCACCAAGGCCTTTCCTTCCAGCTGCTCTCCTTTCATTGATGATACAGGCAAGTTTACTCAACCTTTCTCCGGCTGGCCCTATGCAGGCTATCCTGACATTCTGATCGCCAAGTCGATCTTTAATAAGTTGTTGACAGTCAAAAGTCGTAGTTCCCCATAAATCCGAAGCATCATGAAAACGAATGACATTTTCCTTTATTGAGATCCAGGTGGGTTTTTCTGCTTTTCCTTCTATGATAATAAGATCCCATCCTGCAAACTTCATCTCCGCTGGGAAATACCCTCCACTTAAAGCCATCCCTACAGCACCAGTTAAGGGAGATTTAGCCACAACAGCCATTCTACTTGCACAAGGTATATTTGATCCGGTAAAGGGTCCAGTGGCGAAAATCAGCTTGTTTTCTGGTTCCAAGGGATCTACCTTTGCTTTTACTTCATCAAAAAGAAATTTTATACCTAAACCAGCTCCTCCTATAAAACTTTTTGCGAATTCCTCGGGGAGTTCTTCGACTTTATAAGTCTTATCCGTCAAATTTATACGTAAAATCTTTCCTGTATATCCACCTCTATACATCTTATTTCTCCTTAAGGTTAGATTTAAAATATGATTTTTACGAAAAAGATTTAAATTATTTTCTAAAATTAGTCAATACAGTTTCACACTCGCTTTTAATTTATTGTTTAACACGGGAGCCCCTTTATAAAAAAGTTCGAAGCTCCCGTGTCTTACTCATTTTGAAGGCCAAGCGGGTTTAGGGAAAATGGGTTTGGAGGTTCTTTTTTCCTTCGCTGCTACAATTTCAAACTCACCGTGTTGCCATTGCCCAATTTCACCAGGTGATTGGATATTAAATCCGTCTTGGAATCTTACAGGTCCAATAATAGTTTCAAATGTTTCGTAGGCAATAATTTCCTTAACTTTTTTTCTATTAAGGGTTCCTGCTTTTTCTATAGCTTGTTGAAGAACTTGAACTGAAGCATATGCGAAAGCACTTGCCCATCTATCAGGTTCAGTTCCCCATCTCTTTTTGTGTTTTTCAAAATATTCTTTCGCTCCAGCATAAGGAACGCGGGGATTCCATGCTCCATGGCCCATGACTCCTTCTATCGTTTTGCTACCGAAATTATCTCTATATGTAGGGAAAGCCGTTCCAACACCGCAGTAAAATACTTTTGGATTGAAGTTGAGATCAATAGCCTGTTTTGTAAAAAGCATCGTGTCTTCGGGATAAGAAATAGCTAAGAAAGCTTCCGCGTTTAAACTCATCGCCTGTTTGATAAGAGGAGAGACATCTTTGGAACCAAGTGGATAACTTTTAAGCAATACTATTTCAAATTCCTTCTTTCCTAATTCGGGTGCGAGTATACTTGTCCACTCTATTCCATGAAGGTCTTCCACAAAAACTACTGCTACTTTTTTAATCTCTAACTCAGCAAGAAGATCAACTAATGCTGGTGCTTGTTGTCTTGGTTGGTTCAATATTGCAAAGAAATAGGAATATTTTGGAACCAGTTCCCTTAATTTTTCGGAAGATACTGTAGGTCCTATAATAGGATATTCGTACTTATTTGCTATAGGAGCAATTGCAAAATGCATGGCTGTTCCCCATGGGGGTAATAAGAAGTTAACTTTATCTTCAACACAGAGTTTTTCTATAAGTCTAACCATTGTTCCAATATCACTTTTGTCGTCGTATCTGATAAGTTTTAAAGGAATTCTTTTGTTATATTCTTTAACAAATATACCTCCTTTAGCATTAACTTCTTCTATCCACATATCGAAGTTAGGAATTTGGGTAATCTTAGCTCCTACAGAATACGGTCCGGTTAGCGATATGGCATTTCCTATCAAAATGTGCTCAGGTGGTTCTTGGGCCTTACTATGAGAAAAATAGAGAACTACTCCTAAAACTATACCCAATATTTTTAGCCAACGCCATAACATTTTTGTTCCTCCTCCTTAGGGAATTCTGATTAATAAAATCATTTACTAGGCCAAGCGGGTTTAGGGAAAATGGGTTTTGCTGTTGCCTTTTCTTTAGGTAATATTACTTCCCATTCTCCTTTTTGCCATTGCCCCCACTGACCGGGATGGCATTCTTTAGCCAAACGTCTCTTTTCGTCAAACCAGGTGAGACCTAAGGCCGTTTCGAACTTAGAAGTAGCCATCACGTTTCTCACGGCCTTTTGATCCAATGTGCCTGCCTTCTCTATTGCCTTTTCGAAAAATTGCCATGCTCCGTAATAGAAGAAATTGCCCCACAAATCTACAGCTTTGCTTCCCCATCGGGACATAAGTTTATTGTAAAATTCCTTCGCTGCCGCCGATTGTTTGGGACTCCAAGCCCCTCCTCCAATAACACCCTCAGCAGCTACGCCAAATGTTTCTTTGAAAGCAGGCATATATACTCCTACTGTAGCTGCAAATACTTTGGGGTTATATCCGAGCTCAATAGCTTGCTTTGTTATCAAGAAAGTTTCTGCTGGATACGAAAAAGCAATAAATGCGTCGGCTTTAGTGGTCATGGCTTCTTTAAGAATAGGAGATAAATCCTTTGCTCCGAGGGGATGGCTTTTCATAAAGAGAATATTTATACCCCTTCTCGGGAACTCGGCTGCAGCCACGGTTGAATACTCAACACCATGAAGGTCTTCGTTAAAAGTAATGGCTACTGTTTTGATACCCCACTCCTTTAATTGTTCTGCTAGAACTGGTATTTGATAATGATTTGAATAATTAAGTACACAGAATAAATATGGCAGATCTTCAGCTAATTTTTCCAAACTCGTAGCTCCGCCTTCATTACCCATAAGGATATATCCATATTTGTTAGCCACAGGCGCAGCAGCAAAAAGCATACTTGTTCCACAAGGAGGCATAATAAAATCTACCTTATCTTCTACGATTAGCTTTTCCAAAAGTCTAACCATAGTACCATGATCGCTTTTATCATCGTATTGAATTCTAACAACCGGAAGCCTTTTACCGTATTCCTTTACGTAAATACCTCCTTTTGCGTTCACTTCCTCAAGCCATAATTGTTGCGTTTGTTCAGGACCAGACATGTGAACCATAGCCAGGGGACCAGTAAGAGAGACAGCTTGCCCTATTACTATTTTATCTTTTTTAGGTTTTGTTTGAGCTTGAGCTTCTTCTGAAACTAACAAAAACGCCGATTGTTTATAAATTGATCCTCCTAATCCAAGAAGTAAAAGGATTCCTACACTAATTAATAAAACAAACACCTTCTTCATGATTAACCTCCTTAACAATTTTTTATTAATTATTTACATCCATCTTGGTTAGTCAAGAGGGTTCTCTATCCTCCCCCGGCGAATGTGGTGATTACTAAAAGTGCCCCATTTTTTATTTCTGAATGGAGCCCCCCAAGGAATTGGTAGTTTATTCCGTTTATGAGGACAAGTATGCCAGGTAGATTTAAGTCCACATAAATTCCCTTTTCCGAAAGGGCCTGTAGCACATCCTTTAAGGTAATATTCTCTTGGTTTGTTTTAATAGTTAAAAAGTAATCCTTCTTTTTCACATTTTTTAAAGGTATGCCTACAAATTTTATCTGTAAGTTTATAACCTTCATTTATACAAATCCGGAATAACGTAATCCAAATCCAAAGATTCCAATTTTTCTTTAGTAGGAACCCCATTTTTATCCCATCCCCTGACTCGGTAGTAATCTTCTAAAAGCATTTCTAATTCAAAAAGTTGGCCCTTATGAGGCTCTCTAGGATAAGGCTTGCGAAGCCTTGAAGGAACCGCATCTTCTTCTCCTTTTATTCCTTCTCTAATGCTATAACACCTTTCCAAATTCCATATCCGTTCTCCTACCTTCCATAGGTAAGAGGGATCACCAAAGGCTTCTATACCTGTTACAGCACTTAACAATTTTGCATACCAAGTGGGATTTGCGATATCGTGATTGACGAAGATTTTGCAGAAAACTCCGGTTTCGCATACTGCCATTTCATCTTGGCAATATTTAGTTAACTCTGCCTTCCCTTCGATTGAAATTGGGTCTACTGCTTTTGGTTCTCCAAGTATTTCAAATTTGTTCCAAACTAAAGCATGACTCGCCCCTATTGTGGAGGTTGCCAATCCCAATCCCTGGCCCTTCATAACTCTAGGATCGTATGCCGGCATCTCTAATCCTTTGATCTGCATTGCGTAATTCTCAGCACCTCGTCCTATTAATTGAGTTGCCCTTCTTGTACCTTCTGCTAGAATGTTGCCTAGATTTCCTATCCTTAAGGCTATCCTTCTTATTAGTTCTATCATCACGTCAGGATCTCCCCACTTAAGTTCTAACCCATCCGCTTCACTACGGGATAAAATCCCATTCTGGAACAATTCTATCGCAAAAGCGATGGTTACCCCTGTGGAGATCGTATCAAGGCCATAGATATCGCAGAGCATGTTAGCGTAAATAATCGCATCCACATTACAATGACCCAAATTAGCTCCAAGGGACCATTCCGTTTCCAATTCGGGAAACTCCCACGTAGTACCTGCGTAAGGTCCGTATAGAGATTTATAAATTTTCCCGCACTTTAAGGCGCATCCGAAACATCCTTTATGTCCGACTCTATAACGCAAAAGGTTCTCGGGTCTGAAGTTCTCGATGCTGGACAATTCCCATTGGTTAAAATTATATGGAGGGAGATGACCTACGATATACCAAGTATAAGTGGAACTGTTTGTTCCGAGCCCCCTGAACGCATTAGGAGTAGTTGGCCAAAGATGATGGTCCCTTTTTAAAGCTTCAAGTCTCTCTTTTTCTATTTCCTTGAATGCTTCTCGATTCTTTATCTCTACTCTTTTTGTTCCCAAAACAGCAATGCCCTTCAGGTTTTTGGATCCCATCACTGCTCCGCCGCCACCCCTTGCAGCTGTGCGGCTATCGTCAGTCACTATTGCCGAAATCCTAACTAACCTTTCTCCTGCTGGACCAATGGTTATCATCCGTGCTTCTTTATTCGTTTCCTCTTTTATAAAATTAGCCGCCGCATCCGCGTTCATTCCCCATAAAGACTGAGCATCTCGGAATTCAACCGTATCATCTTTAATCCACAAATAAACGGGTTTTTCGGACTTCCCTTCGATTATAAGGAAGTCATACCCTGCCCTTTTAAGTTCATATCCAAAGAAACCGCCACCCGTACTTCGCATGTAAATACCTGTTAGTGGCGATTTAAAAACCGCAACCCACCTACCTGCTCCTTGGGCTCCAGTGCCCATTAGGGGACCGACCGCTATTATGAGCCTATTCTCAGGGCTTAAGGGATCGACACTCGAACTTACTTCTTCATAAAGGGTTTTTATTCCAAAACCACGACCTCCTATGAATTTCAAAATTAAGTTTTCTTCTAAAGGTTGGGAGATTGCCTTTAAATTGGAGAGATCGATCCTCAAGCTCCTTCCCATATAACCACCATAAGGTAAAGAGAAATTTTCTACTTTTACTTGCTTCTTCATTGTTTTTCCTCCTTTCGCAATTTGAACTTTTAAAAAACATCGTACCCCGTTTCCACATAAGCAGCTCTTGTATATACACCGGGACAAGTTAGGATAAAACCGAAAGGTCTTTCTACCCGTTGTGTTATAAGTGGTGTATGAGGGATCCAAGGACGCGGTATTGTTATAAGTGAGGGTTTATCTATCACATAAACTTCTCGCTCTGTCCCAAACCAAAACTCCAGGGAAGCTCCCAGGTTGTTTAAATCGTTAACATCTAGGCTTAAAGCAACGAGAAGTTCCGGCTCAGGATGAACATGAGCATATCTGGTGGACATCCAAACACCCGGAGTTCTACAAAATTCCCAGGAAAAACTTGTATCCACCCCTTCTAAATCCTCGGGATGCATCTGAATTATTTGATAAGCTTCACCTGGTCCAGTTTCGCTTAAATCCATTACCCCCCTTTCATCGATTTTTACTTTACCGGTGCTTAGCGAAATATATCCTTCATAAGCGCTTTTGGAGGTTGTTAATCTTTTAACGAATTTTTTATATTGACCCGATTTTTCCGAAGTTTTTCGTGCACTAAAGAAGTCGTACTGGATTCTAACATCACATATTATGGAAAAATGAATAATCGGTCTTTTTAAACTCTCAATCTTAATAGGGCCATGAGGCATACCCTTTGGAATTATCACCACGGAAGATTCAGAAAAAACGTATTTTTCCCTTTCTTCACCGAGAAAAACGATGATTTTAGCTCCTAGATCTAATATATCTTGCGGATTAGAGCCTGCAAAAATCAACAGTTCATCATAAGGATGAACCACAAGCAACTCTCCATTAGTTGGATGGAATAAAATCTCTTTTGAAAAATATCCTACACAAAAACATCCAGGATATCCTTCTAGTTCCTCGGATTCTAATTTACAAAAGGGAACATTTTCGGGAACCAATTTTTCAAGACTTTTTTTAAAATTAAGGGGTTTGATGAAATTTCGATATTTACCTCCCATTTGTGGCCCCCTCTAATTTTCTTGTCATAAAATTTAAATTAGCATAATTTTTTAAAATGTCAATTATAAAAATATCCTAACAATATTTTCAAAACATTTTTGTTGACAAACCGAAAAATTTTTGGTAAGTAAACAAATACAAAAGAGAAGATAAGGAGGTTTAATAATGAGTCAAAAGGTGTCTCCTTTAAGAATAGATTTAAGTGTGTTTAAAAAATTAGCACTAGAAAAACCTCCAGTTGGCGTGAAATTTCTATATGACGTACCGGAAGGGTTTTCGAGATTTCCAGGAAAAATCGCCTTGTGCGAAGCAATTAGGGAAGCCCATCTTGCTAAAAGCCCCTTTTATATCGACAAGGGGAATGAAGATTGTGTAGGAAAAATGGTTTTGGGATGGACGGATGTGTTACCCATATTAGAAGCGGGACAACTGGGGCCTGTATTAGGAATATATCAAGAAGCAAGAGCCAATATGAGAATATATCAACATCTACCAACATTTTCTAAAGGCACAGTAAATTATGTGCTTTTTGCTAATTTAGAAAATTTGAATTTTGATCCAGATTTAATGATATTTTACACCTCTCCTAATCAAGCAGAAATTATCCTTCGTGCGATGAGCTACTCAACGGGTGAATTGTGGGAACCAAAGTTGATGCCGGTTGTTGTGTGTGCGTGGCTTTATGTATACCCTTTTAAGAGTGGTAAGGTCAACTTCTGTATCACTGGCCTTAGTTACGGCCTTAAAGCGAGAGAGGTTTTTCCGGAGGGAAAAGTATTAATCTCAGTTCCTTGGAATTGGATACCTACTATTATAAAGAGTTTAGAAGAAATGCAATGGCAACTTCCCACATACAATAGGGAAGTTTATTTAGCAGAAATGAAGAGGATTGCTGAGGAGTTTAAATTACCGTTATAAGGAGAACGTGAAAGAAAAGTGATGGAAGTAGTCCTTCGAGTAGAAAGGATATATAAAAGTTTTGGGGGGATTCAGGTGTTAATGGGATTTGACATGGACCTATATAAGGGCGAAATACTAGGATTAATAGGACCTAATGGAGCTGGTAAGACTACAGTATTTAATATAATTACTGGAATATATAAACCAGATAGAGGGAGAATATATTTTCTAGGAAATGACATTACGAATTTACCTCCACACAAAATTTATCGAAACGGGATAGCGAGAACCTTCCAACATGTGAGGACATTTTCCAAGATGACATTATGGGAGAACGTATTACTTTCAGCTATTTATAGCAAACGAAACAGAGATAATTTGAAAAATAAGGTCAATGAGTCTTTAAATATTGTTGGATTGGGAAATAAGAAGGATTGTTTTGTTTCGGAATTGAATCTTTCTGAAAGGAGGCTTTTAGAAATTGCAATGGCGTTGGCTGCTTCTCCTATAGTATTGTTACTTGATGAACCAATGGCAGGTTTGAATTTTGAAGAAATTGATTACTTGATAAAAATTTTAAAAAAAATAAAAGAAGAAAAACAAATTTCTATTGTCTGGGTAGAACATCGTTTAGATGCTTTATTAAATGCGTGTGAGAGAGTTGTAGTTTTAAGTTATGGGATAAAGATAGCCGAAGGACTTCCTGAAGAGGTAGTTAAAAACCCTAAGGTCATTGAGGCCTATCTTGGGGAATCCGTTACTTGAGTTAAAGGAGATTGACGTTTATTACGGCGATGCTCAGGTCTTACAGGGCGTTTCTTTAGAGGTTCATGAAGGAGAGATCGTATCATTACTAGGGGCCAACGGAGCAGGTAAAACCACTCTTTTAAAGGCCATTTCAGGGCTTATTCGGCCACGAAGGGGAGAAATAAGGTTTCAAAATTTACGCATCGATGGACTTAAACCAGAGGCTATTGTGTCTTTAGGTATAGTCCATGTTCCTGAAGGGAGACGCATTTTTGCGAACCTTTCTGTAGAGGAAAACCTGAAATTGGGAGCTTATCTTCATCGTTCACGCAAAGAAGTAAAAGACTCCCTCGAGAGGGTTTATCAACTTTTCCCAATCCTCCGTGAAAGGAAAAGACAAAAGGCAGGTTCTTTAAGCGGTGGTGAACAACAGATGCTCGCTATCGGAAGGGCCTTAATGTACCAGCCTAAGTTAATGATGTTAGACGAACCTTCGTTAGGTTTAAGCCCCATTTTTGTAAAAACTATTTTTCAACTTGTTAAGGAGCTAAATGATAAAGGCATAACTATTTTACTTGTTGAACAAAACGTGCATCAAGCATTAAAGATATCAAAAATAATAAATGTGTTAAAAAATGGGAAAATTATCTACTCTGGGTTTGGATCAGAAATATTAAAGGATGGATCAATATTGAAGGCATATTTGGGGGCTATGAGTTGATTAGTTTGCAGATATTTATTCAAATTTTGCTAAATGGAATTTTATTTGGAAGTATGTATGGCATAGCTGCTTTAGGTTTAAGCATTATTTTCGGAACTATGAGAATAATATTTATAGCTCAAGGTACTATGATAATATTTTTTGCATATTTGTGTTATTGGATTAACACTTTACTTAAAATTGATCCTTACATATCTTTGAGCATAATTTTGCCAATTTCTATGCTTTTTGGCTATGTAATTTATAAATCAATTTTCCGTGAAGCGGCACTTATGGAAAACAAGAATATATCACTTTTATTAGCTGTAGGTATTATGTATCTTGCTGAAAATTTGATGCTATTGCTGTGGAGTCCAAATCCACGTTTTATTACTACGCAATATAGTTCTGTAGTATTGGAAATTAGAGGGATTAACATATCAATTACACAATTCTTAGCTTTCTGCATTGCTTTTGGAGCAGCGGTATTTAGTTTTTGGTTTTTAAAAAACACGTTTATTGGTATTGCTGTGAGAGCAGCTTCGGAAGATGTGGAAGCGACTAGGCTAATGGGGGTGGACCCTGATAAGGTGAATGCAGTGACCTTTTCTTTAGGGGTAGGTCTTACTGGAGCAGCAGGAGTAGCATTTGCTACCGTGTATTCCTTTGATCCAGGATATGGTTTTGTTTTTGCGATTAAATCTTTAATAGCTTTGACGTTAGGGGGGTTGGGAAATATTTATGGGGCCTTATTAGGAGGTATTGTCTTAGGAGTAGTGGAAAGTTTTGCTTCGTTCTTCGTAGGAAGTGGGTGGACAGAAGCAATATCTTACGGAGTGTTCTTGCTAGTGTTAATTTTCCGTCCGCGAGGTTTATTTAATGTATCTTAATAAAATCGAAAAAAGAATTTGGTTTATAGGATTAATAATAACAATAATCTTTGTCATTTTGCCATTAGGGATAGATGTGGAAAGATCATTTTTGATATACTTCTTATTTATAACGTTTATTAACATCACTTTATCTCAAGGATGGAATTTAGTAGCTGGATATGCAGGACAAATAAGTTTGGGTACGCATTTATTTTTTGGGCTTGGTGCGTATTTAACAGCTATTGTATGGCTTAACGATTTCTTTGGAATTGGAGTAGATAACTATTATTTTAATCCAGTATTGATCATTTTAAGTGGTACAATTCCAGCAGGTTTTGCAGCTTTGATCGGATTACCTCTTTTATGGAGATTACGAGGCGATTCTTTTTCTTTTGGTACGCTTGCTGTTGCATACATTTTAACGATATTCGCAATAAAACTTCGTAAAATTACAGGAGGTGCTGATGGATTGCATCTTCCTTCTATAGTATACGAATCTATGAAGCCATACTATTATGTTAGCTTATTGATAGCCATCGGATCTACAATATTAATTTATACCATAGCCAAAAGCAGTTATGGATTGACTTTACGTGCAATTTGTGAAGATGAATTATCAGCAATATGTCATGGAGTTCCTATTTTGAGATATAAAATTTTAACATTTGCAATTTCTGCTTTTTTGGCAGGGATAAGCGGAAGCGTGTATGGGTTATACTTGTTTCATATAAATCCAGATTCGGTAATGAATTTAAATTGGCTATTTTATCCTATTTTAATATGCGTATTGGGAGGAATAGGAACGGTATTAGGCCCTGTTATTGGATCATTTGTATCAACCGCGCTTTTTTGTATAGGTGACATTTATTTCCGTCAATTACATCCTTTGTTTTCTGGAATGCTTATTATCATTATAATGAAATTTTTGCCAGGAGGAATATTACAATATGTAAAGTATTTATTTATAAAATATAGCAAGGAGGTGTAAAATGCAGAGTAAAGCTAAAAAATTTAAAGGGTTTATTTGGGTAGCGATGGTAGTTTTATTTCCTTGGTTAGCTTTTTGTCAGAAAGTTAAGGGGCCATCAGAAATTTTAATAGGAGTGATTAATTCTATGACAGGAATGAATGCAATGACTGGAGCGGAGCAGAAATGGGCCTATGAACAAGCTGTAAAAGATATTAATGCAAAAGGTGGTGTTTATGTTAAAGAATTTGATAAAAAAATGCCGATAAAACTTATTTTTCAAGATGATAAAAGTCAAGCTGCGGAAGGTGCTGCTGCGATGGAAAGATTGATTAAATACCATAAGGTAAAGATAGTTCTCAGCACAAATATTACACCTATTAATATAGCTGCCGCTACTGTAGCAGAAAAATATAAAGTTTATTTCCATGTAAACACCACATGGAGGGATGTATTCGGTCAACAAGGATTCAAATGGGCTTCTTGTATGTTCTTTACGGCCTATGAAGCTGCGGAAGTGCCATTTTTGGTTTGGAATTATTGTGCCCCTGAGGAAAGGCCCAAGAAGCCGGCGATATTGATGGAAGATAACCCAGATGGACAGGCTTTTGCCGATGGGTTTAGGAATATGTCAAAACAATATGGTTATCCCTTAGCATTGGACGAAGCTTATACTCCTGGGGCTAAGGATTTTTCCTCTTACATATTGAAATTTAAAATGAACGGAATAGATGCTTTACTTTGGCTTGGCTCACCGACTGATAGCATAAGGTTGGTAAGGCAAATAAAAGAAAATAAATTCAATGTACGATATCTCCATGGATGGAAAGGTTTTTGGCCTACTGAGTTTATGAAAGCTCTTGGCCCCGATTCAGATTATCTTATACATGATGGATTTTGGGCTGAGACACTTCCTTATCCAGGAGCTAAAGAGTTAGGGGAGAAGTTTAAAAAGGATCACAAAGGACTTGATTCGGTCAGTGTAGGTTTACCTTATGCTGCTGTTCAGGTTTTAGTACAAGCCATTGAAAGAGCGGGTACATTGGATCCCGGTAAAATTCGCGATCAAGTATTTGGAGGAGAATTTAAGGGGACTGTATTGGGGGATCTTAAATACGATGAAAAAGGTTTGTGCAAGACCCCAAGTTTAGCCTTACAGTGGTGGAAAGGGCAGAGGATGCCCGTATGGCCAAAGGTTCCGCAATATCAGCTTAAATGGATGCCAGCTTGGGAACAAAGGTGATCGAAAATCGAGAGGGAGTGGGCTTGACGATACATGGGACCCGGAATTATCATAAATTTGGATCGCGGGGTGGAGCAGCCTGGTAGCTCGTCGGGCTCATAACCCGGAGGTCGTGGGTTCAAATCCCACCCCCGCTACCATCTTTAGCTTGAACTGGCCCCTGAGTTGTGTTGAGATAAAAAAGTGGAGAAGTTCTTGTTCATAGTGGCCCCTTTATATGTGGGGGCTTTTATCGTCTTTTTATTAGGTCTTAAAGGGAAAAGAAGAGAGTATTTACTTTGGGCGGAAAGGATTTTGTATGTTGGTGTTTTCCTTCACATGTTTGTCTTCCTTCTTTTTTTATTGGGAGGAAAGACCTTTATTCTTTTTGAACCCAAAAAGACCTCCTGGAATTTGGGTCTTATTGTGGGGGGACTTTATCTTTTTCTTAAAGGAAAACTTAAGCTCAAGGGATTTGGAGGTATTATAGCTTTATTCGCCTTTATTCTTACGGTTTTGGCCTATTTCCCCGATAGTTTGGGCATAAAAGAGCTCGCTTTACATCCTGTTTGGTCCTCCTTACATGTTCTTCTCTGTTTTATCGGAATAGGAGGGTTTTCCCTTTCGTTTTCAGCCGGTCTCATTTACCTGTTGGAAGAGGAGAAAATCAAAAACAAGAAGTTGGGCGCCAGTAAGCTTCTCCCTTCTCTGGATGCCCTGGATAGGCTCAATCATTATGGGCTCTTTATCGGGTTTTCTTCCTTTACACCGGGGATCATTCTTGGCGGTTTGTGGGCACTCTCGTTTTTAGGAAAACTACCATGGGAAGAACCTAAGGTCCTACTCAGCATGTTGAGTTGGCTTTATTACAGTCTATTAATATGGGGGAGAGTTTCCGGATGGAGGGGGAAAAGGGTGGCCCGTTTATCGGTAATAGGTTTTGGGATCCTTATGGTCTCTTATCTTGGGGTTAATTTCCTTTCGGGAAGTCATCTCTCTCATTTTATCCAAACGAGGCTTCGATGAGAGAGATTGGGCTTTTAGGATTAAACCACAAAAGTGCCCCTCTCGAGATAAGGGAAAGGTTAGCCTTTGTCAACTTGGAGGAACTTAGAAAAGGGTTAAGCCTTCTTAAGAGGGATAGTGTTTTAAAAGAGGTAATTATCCTTTCTACCTGTAACCGAGTAGAGCTTTATGCCGTTTCTCCTCGAATAAGCGATATTTTGCTCTTTGACGTCTTTGAAAGATTAAAAGGGGTTCCTTCAGATGAAATAGCTCCCTTCTGTTACTTCAAGGTGGGACAAGAGGCGGTAAGGCATTTATTTATTGTGGCCTCAAGTTTGGATTCCATGGTCATCGGTGAGCCTCAGATCCTCGGTCAACTGAAGGAGGCTTACGAGGTAGCCCTTGAGGAAGGTACAGTTGGTTTTTTTCTCCACAGGTTATTCCAGAGGGCCTTTTTCGTAGGGAAGAAGGTAAGGAGAGAGACGGGTATTGGGGATGGCGCCATTTCGGTGAGCTATGTGGCGGTGGAGCTCGCCAGGAAGATCTTTGGAGATCTGGAAAACAAAAGGGTTATAATCGTGGGAGCAGGAGAGATGTGTGAGCTTGCCGCCAGGCATTTTCGGAGCCATGGCGTAAGGGAGATAATGGTTGCAAATAGGACTTGGCAAAGGGGGTTGGACCTGGCCTCCAAAATTGGAGGTACACCCATACCGTTTGAGGAGATCAAAGAGAGGTTCAAAGAGGCCGATATAATCCTAAGTTCCACCGGGGCTTCTCGACCTTTGATATTTAAAGAGGATGTAAAAAAGGCGTTGAAATACCGAAAAGGAAAGCCTCTTTTTATTATTGACTTAGCGGTCCCAAGGGATGTGGAGCCTGAGGTGAACGAGTTGGACGGGGTATTCCTTTATGATATAGATGACCTTAAGCAAGTAGCCCAAGAGCACGCAAACAATAGGTTAAACGAAGCAGAAAGGGCGAAGGAGTTGGTGGAAGAGGAGGTGGAAAAATTCACAAAATGGTATAGGAGCTTAGAGATAGTTCCCACCATCAAGGACCTTAGAGAATGGGCCGAGGCTTTAAGAAAAAGCGAGATGGAAAGGGTTTTAAGGGGGTTATCCCTTGACGAAAGAGAGAAGCAGAAGGTGGAACTTTTAAGTAAGCGTTTGATGAACAAGTTCCTTCATCCCCTTGTGGTATTTCTCAAAGCCCAAGCAAGAGATGAGAATTCCGTAAAGGAGTATTCGGAGCTAATAAGATGCATTTTTGGTTTAGAAGATCAGTAAGTCTATTGGTTCTCCTGGTCTTTCTCGTTTTAACCTTAAAGCCCTCTCAGGCCTTTCCCTTAAGCGTGGAGGAACAGAAAAGGCTTGGGGAAGAGCTGTTTCTGAAGCTAAAAAGGGAGGTTCGTTTTGTCGATGACCCTTTAATAAACTTTTATGTGAGGCAAATGGGTCGTAAGATAGTGGAGGTTTCGGGTGATAGGCGATTTGTATACAGGTTTTACGTAATAGAGGGAAGTCAACCCAATGCCTTTACCCTCCCTGGGGGTTATGTGTTTGTGAATACGGCGCTTCTCAACCTGGTGAGTTCCGAAGACGAATTAGCTGGTGTCTTGGCTCATGAGATTTCCCACTCCCTTCTCGAACACGTTTCTCGGATGTTTGATCAGGCAAAGAGGATATCCTTAGGAACGCTTGCCGCTTTAATAGCTGCCCTTCTTTTGACCAAAGACGCTAAGACCCAACAGACCCTTATGATCGGTGCCTCTGCTTTAGGGCAGAGCCTTCTTTTAAAATACAGCCGAGATAACGAATTCGAGGCCGATCAATTGGGGCTTGAGCTTCTCTCAAAAGCTGGGTGGAGTCCCTATGGTTTTGTGAGCTTTATGAGAAAGATGGACAGATGGGGCAAAAACATCTCCATCGAATCCCCTACTTATTTGAGCACCCATCCCGCTATAACTGAGAGGATCGCCTACTTGGAGTCAAGGTGCGAAAACAAAACCTTAAGTGATTCCCCTTCCTTTAAACGCATAAAATCCAGGCTGAAAATTCTGGAGAGAAGGTCCGAAAAGGGGGAGTGTGAGAGGGACCCTTATTTTTGTGTTTTGAGTTTAGTCCGCAAAGGAGAAAGGGAAAAGGCGCTTCAGATCCTTAATGAGCTATTAAAGGAATTCCCCGATGATCCCTATCTTTTAAGGGAGAAAGCCTTGATCCTTTTAAGTTTAAATCGATTTAAGGAAGGGGAAATGGAGTTTCGGAAGGCCTTAGAGGCTTTTCCCGGGGATAAGGAGCTTCTTATAGGAATGGTTAACAGGTTGAATGAGGAAGGTAAGGTCTTTGAGGCGATAGCTCTTCTTGAGCAATCCGTTGAAAAAGTCCCAGAAGAACCATTTTTGCATAAACTTTTAGGGGAACTTCTTTTTAAGGCGAAAAGGGAAGGTGAAGCCTATGAACAGTTTGGGCTTTATTTCCTCGGAGAAGGTGATAAAAAAAGCGCCCTTCGGCATTTCCAAAAAGCCTTAGAGCTGAGCGAGGGGGAAACGAAGGAGCGCCTAAGAATGAGGATAAAGGAGCTTCAAACTTCGTAAAGGAGGAAGAGATGAGAGTGAGAAATCCCAATATACAACAGCTTATCGAAAGGCAGATAAAAACTACCTTTCTGATGAGAAGAGAAGACCTCAAAAGGGAATGGAGGCCTCCCATTTTGATATCCCGAGAACGTCAAAGTGCCGCTGAGGAAATAGCCGAAAGGCTTTCAGAAAGGCTGAATTGGCCCCTTTATGACAAAAATATCATCTTGGAGATAGCTAAAGAGATCAAACAAGATCCAAAAAGGGTGGAATTCTTAGATGAGCGATATGGAGCAAAGTTTTGGGAATACGTGGAAGTGCTTTCCCGTTCCCCCAAGATTCTACAAGAGGAGTACGTTCTTTACCTTAAAAGGTTTTTGAAGGTTTTAGGGAGGATGGGCAATTGCATAATAGTTGGAAGGGGGGCCAATTTCGTGATCCCACCTTCCAAAGCCTTGAGGATCAGGTGTGTGGGAAGTCCCCATGGATGGAAGGAGATTTTGAAAAGGCGCTATGAGCTTAAAGATGAGGAGATTGAGAAGAGGGTAAAAGAATGGAACGAAGAGCAGAAGCAATTCATAGAAAAATACTTTAGGGCCGATATAAACGATCCGCATCATTATGACATTATTCTAAACTTGGATTATTATCCCTTGGAAAGGGCCACAGGAATTGTGCTTCAAGCTTACAAAGAGAAGTTTCCCGAGTTCAACATAGTTGGCTAAGGCCACAGGTTATAACTTGACCTCGGCGGGATCCGCTTCGGTAGACTGTAATGCCTTTGCATCCCAATTCGTAGGCTAAAAGGAAAGCCAAGCCCACTTTTTCTGGTGTAGCTTGGGGAGGGAAGTTTATGGTCTTTGAGACCGCATTATCGGTATACCGTTGGAAGGCGGCTTGGATTTCCACATGTCTTTCAGGGGGGATTTGAAAGGCAGTGAGAAATAGCCTCTTATACTTTTCGTCTACGGGCATTTCAGGGGGTATAAACCCCTTTTGTAAGATCTCCTCTTTTTGGTCGTCCCTTAAAAAGTGGTCTTTCTCCAATATCATCTCAAAGACCGGGTCTATTATCGGAACCTCCAGGTCTCCTAACATCCTTTTTTTATAAGATAAGGCGAAAAGAGGTTCGATTCCCGAAGAACAATTGGCGATAAGGCTTATGGTCCCCGTTGGAGCGATGGTGGTCAAAGTGGCATTTCTTTGGGGCTTTTCTCCCCTTTTGGCGTAAATACTTAAAGGAAAGTTAGGAAAGGGGCCTTTTTCTTTGGCAAGGGATTGGGAAGTCCTTTTCGCCTCTTGGCTTATAAAGCCCATAAGTTCTTGGGCAAGCCTTACCGCCTGATCAGAATCATAAGGTATGCCCAAAAGAATCAACATATGAGCAAATCCCATAACTCCAAGTCCTATTTTACGGTTTCCCTTGCAAATTTTCTCAACGGCCTTAAAGGGATAACGATTCACCTCCACTACGTCATCCAAAAACCTAACCGCTAAACTAACTACCTCCCCGAGTTTATCCCAATCGATCTCAAACCCTTTAGGTCCTTTTTTTAAGACCTTCACCAAGTTTATGGACCCCAAATTGCAGGCCTCATTGGGCAAAAGGGGTTGTTCGCCACAGGGGTTTGTGGCTTCGATTTGGCCAAGCGAAGGGGTGGGGTTATGACGATTTATGGTGTCAAGGAAAAGAGCTCCTGGTTCTCCATTCTCCCAAGCGCATTGGACCATGAGTTCAAAAAGTTCTTTGGCCCAGACTTGGGTGACCGTCTCCTTGGTCCTGGGATTAATAAGGGGAAAGGACTCGCCCTTTTTCAAGGCTTTCATAAAATCATCGCTTATTCCCACCGATAAGTTAAAGGTTTGAAACTCAAAAGGGTCTCTTTTTACGGTGATGAACTCTCGGATATCGGGATGATCGACCCTTAGGACTCCCATATTTGCTCCCCGCCTGGTTCCGCCTTGTTTGATCACTTCGGTGGCCATATTGAAGACTCGCATAAAGGAGACGGGGCCACTGGCCACTCCATGAGTTGAGGCCACCTTGTCGCCCCTTGGCCTTAAACGACTGAAGGAAAAACCGGTTCCACCTCCTGACTGATGAATTAGGGCGGCCCTTTTTAAAGTGGTGAAAATTGAAGAAAGGGAATCTTCGATGGGAAGCACAAAACAGGCTGCTAGTTGCCCTAATCTTCTTCCGGCGTTCATAAGGGTGGGAGAGTTGGGCAAGAAGGTCAGGCTACACATAAGTTCGTAAAACTTCTCGGCCCATTCCTCACTTCGTTCCCTTTCGGCCTTTGCCACATGTTTTGCTACTCTCCAAAACATCTCCGCCGGGGTTTCTATGGGGTTACCCGAAGGGTCCTTCATCAGATACCTTGCCTCAAGGACTTTTTTGGCAGCTTCACTTAATGTGAGCAAAGGAGACCTCCTCTTTTTTCCTTATTAGTTTCCTATACCAGAGAAACCAAGGCGTATCTATAAACCCAATAAGGTTTTTGGAGACTATCTGCCCCACTATAAGCGATCCTATCGGAAATACACCCCAAAAGGCAAAGGTGACAAACAGAAAACTATCAAGACTCAAGTTTGTAAGGTCGCTTCCAATGCTCCTTAACCAAGCTTTCTGTGGGTATTTCCTTTTAAGCCAGGAGAAAAGCTTGGCATCTATCAATTCGCATATCAAAAAGGCAACCCAAGAAGAACCAGTTATCCTCACCCCTTGAGAGAATATCCTTTGCCATTGGGCCTCAAGCTCAAAAAAGGGAGAAGCCGGCAAGGCCTTAACCAGAAAAATCAAAATCACAAAAACCACCTGAGTTAAAAAGGCGAGGATAATCGCCCTTTGGGCGGCTCTAAGTCCATATGCCTCATTTATCATGTCAAGCATTTGAGCTGTGAAAGGGTAAATGAAGACCGCCGAAGGAGCTTGGAGGGTGTAAAAATAAAGGGGGAAAACCGCGATCCTTGTAGCCATAATTTGAGAGGCTACTAGGTATAAGCAATAAAAAGATGTCAAAGCCACAAGCCCAAACTCACGCCATCTGTTAACCATAAAGGCACTGAGGAGCGTTACCAACGTCATTCCAAGGGCCCAAAAAATCCAAGCCATCCCCTTTCTCCTTAAAGATCTAATCTGTTATAGTATATTTAAAAGGGGTAAGGAGTGGAAACAGAAGAGCTCATAGAAGCTTTTTTGGAGCATTTGGTTTTTGAGAAGGGAAGGTCCGAGAATACGGTGAAAAACTATCGAGAAGACCTAGAGGAGTTTTTCTCCTTTCTTAAGGCCAAAGGAGAGATAAAAAACATAGGAGAAGTAAGTCATCTGGAGGTGAGGGTTTTTTTAGGTGAGCTTTTGAAAAGAGGGCTCAAAAAGAGTTCTATCGCGAGGAAGCTTTCCACGTTGAGGACCTTTTTCAAATGGTTAAAGAGGGAAGGGCTCATAAAGGTTAATCCAGCCCGATTGCTCTCAAGTCCCAAATACCAACGACAACTGCCTCGTTTTTTAACCGAGGAAGAGATATTTAAGCTTGTGGAATCTCCAGAAAAGGAGGACCCTTTGAGCTTGAGAGATAGGGCCATTCTAGAACTTCTCTATTCGAGTGGGTTAAGGATAGGGGAATTGGTTAATTTAAAAACCGAAGATGTTGACCTTTCCCGAGGCATTGTGAGGGTTATGGGAAAGGGGAGGAAAGAGAGGATCGTCCCTTTGGGAAATATGGCTCAAGAGGCTTTATTAAAGTACCTTCGGGTTAGGGACCTTTTCGGTCCGAAAACCGACCACCTTTTTCTCAACCGGTTTGGGGATCCTTTGAGTTCAAGGGGTTTCCAAAAAAAGATAAAGCAGTACGCCTTGAAAGCCAACCTTTTAAAACCCGTCACCCCGCATCTTTTGAGGCACACCTTTGCCACCCACCTTTTAGATCGTGGGGCTGATCTTCGGTCAATTCAAGAACTTCTGGGGCACCGAAGGCTTTCCACTACTCAACGATATACCCATGTTACGGTTAGCCGTTTAATGGAGGTGTACGATGTTAGTCATCCAAGGGCCAAAAAGCCCCATTAAAGGCACAACTATCCTTTGTGTGAGGCATAAGGGATCGGTGGTAATGGCGGGTGATGGTCAGGTTACCTTAGGGGAGACAGTCATCAAACACAGGGCCCGAAAGGTCAGAAGGCTTTATAATGAAAAGGTCTTGGCCGGTTTTGCCGGTTCAACGGCCGATGCGTTTACGTTATTCGAGAGATTTGAAAGGAAACTTGAGCAATACAATGGGAACCTGCTTCGGGCAGCGGTGGAACTGGCCAAGGATTGGAGGACCGACAAGGTCTTGAGGCGCCTTGAGGCGCTTTTACTGGTGGCCGATAAGGAGCGTTCCCTCATCATCTCAGGCACGGGAGATGTGGTCGAGCCGGATGATGGGATAGTGGGGATAGGCTCTGGAGGACCTTACGCGGAGGCTGCCGCGCGGGCACTTATAAAACACTCCCAGCTTTCGGCTAGGGAGATAGCCCAAGAGGCCTTGAAGATCGCCGCTTCCCTTTGCATTTATACCAATGAAGAGATCGTGTTGGAGGAATTATGAAGGAGGATTTTCTCACTCCGCGAGAGATCGTAAGGGAACTTGACAAGTACATCATAGGCCAAGAGGAAGCCAAAAGGGCAGTTGCCATCGCCCTGAGAAATAGATGGAGGAGGCAACAGGTTCCCAAGGAATTAAGGGACGAGATAGCCCCAAAGAATATCCTGATGATCGGCCCTACGGGAGTGGGGAAGACGGAGATATCCCGGAGGCTGGCCAAGTTAGCTCAAGCCCCCTTCATAAAGGTGGAGGCCTCCCGATTTACTGAAGTGGGTTATGTAGGAAGGGATGTGGAGTCCATCATAAGGGATCTTACCGAGGTGGCCGTTAAGATGGTGAGGGAAGAAGAGGAGGCCAAGGTAAAGGAGAAGGCCAGGGAATTGGCCGAAGAGAGATTACTTGACCTATTGCTCCCATCTTCGGGATACGCTCAAGGACCGCAGGGTATAGATTCAAGAACAAGAACCCGGGAAAGGCTCAGGGAGATGCTTCGGCAGGGGTACTTAGACGAAAGGGAAGTGGAGATAGAGGTGGAGGAGAAATTTATGCCAATGGTTGAGATTTTTGCTCCGGCTGGGTTTGAGGAGATAGAACAATTGAGGGAGATGCTTTCAAACCTTTTTCCCAAAAAGGCACGTCCGAAAAGGCTTAAAGTGAAAGAGGCTTTGGAGATCCTCATCCATCAGGAAGCCCAAAAGCTCATCGACATGAACGCAGTTATAAAAAAGGCCATCGAGAAAGTGGAGCAATCGGGTATCGTTTTTATCGACGAGATTGACAAAATCGCCAGTCGTGATCACGTTCATGGCCCTGACGTATCGCGGGAAGGGGTTCAGAGGGACCTTTTGCCCATAGTTGAGGGTACAAGCGTTACCACCAAGTATGGGGTGGTGAGGACCGATCACATCCTCTTTATCGCTGCAGGGGCCTTTCATATCTCCAAGCCTTCCGATCTAATTCCCGAGCTACAGGGGCGTTTTCCCATAAGGGTTGAACTAAAACCCCTTGGAAAAGAGGAGTTCATCAGGATCCTCAAGGAGCCCGAAAACGCTCTCACCAAGCAATATATAGCTCTTCTGGCGACAGAGGGAGTTGAGCTGAGTTTTACCGATGAAGCCATAGAAGCCATTGCCGAAATAGCCGCTACTGTGAATCAGAGGACCGAGGACATAGGGGCTAGGAGGCTTTATACGGTGATGGAAAAGCTTCTGGAGGACATCCTTTTTGATGCCCCCGAGATGAAGGGGGAAAAGGTCGTTATAGATGGTAAGTATGTGAGAGAGAAACTCGAGCAATTTCTCAAGGACGAAGACCTTTCGAGGTACATTCTGTGATAGAAAAGGAGCTTTTTCAAAAGGCTCAAATTTTAATAGAAGCCCTTCCTTACATTCGCCGTTTTTATGGTAAGACCATGGTTATCAAATATGGAGGAGGGGCAATGGCCAAAGGACCCGAAGAAAGGGCTTTGGCCGAGGATATAGTGCTTATGTGGTATGTAGGCATTAAGCCCATTTTGGTCCACGGGGGCGGACCTCAGATAGGGGAGTTCCTCAAGAGGCTCGGAAAGAAATCCAACTTCATCGGAGGGATGAGGGTCACCGACGAGGAGACCATGGAAGTGGTGGAGATGGTTTTGGGCAAGATAAATAAAGACTTAGTTTATCTAATCAATCAGTGTGGCGGAAAAGCAGTGGGTTTAAACGGAAAGGACGCTCAACTGCTGAGGGCGAAAAAGATGATCCATGATGAGTTTGATCTGGGGCTTGTGGGAGAGGTTGAGGAGGTGAATGTGGAACTTTTGGAAGCGCTTCAAAAAGAGGGGTTTATCCCGGTTATAGCTCCCATAGGCGTTGGAGAAGATGGGACGCCTTACAACATAAATGCCGATATGGTCGCGGGAAGAGTGGCTGGGGCCTTGAAGGCCGAAAAGCTAATTCTTCTCACCGATGTTCCTGGGGTAAGTGACGAGAATGGGAATTTGATCCAAAGCCTAAAGGTTGAAAAAGCCGAAGAGCTCATCAAAAAGGGCGTAATCCACGGGGGAATGATCCCCAAGGTGAGATGCTGTCTTGAAGCCCTGAACTTAGGGGTATCAAAGGCCCATATAATTGACGGCACTTTGCCCCATGCGCTTCTTCTTGAAGTTTTCACCGACAAGGGCATTGGAACGGAGATCTTAATATGAACCCGTTTAACGAAGATAAATACCTTATGAACACTTACAAACGTTACCCTATAAAGGTCGTAAGGGCGAAGGGTACAAGGCTTTGGGATCAGGATGGTAAGGAGTACCTCGATTTTTTAAGCGGCATAGCGGTTTTGAACCTCGGACACTGTCATCCCAAAATTGTGGAGGCTGTAAAGGATCAGGCAGAAAGGTTCTTTCATGTTTCAAACCTATTTTACGTTGATCCCCAGCTTGAACTGGCGAAAAGGATCTGTGAAAACTCCTTTGGGGGTAAGGTGTTTTTTTGTAACTCAGGGGCTGAGGCCAATGAGGCAGCGATTAAATTGGCAAGGAAATGGGCAAAACAAAACCGGGGTCCTCATTCTTACAAGATCATAACCTTTTACGGGTCTTTTCACGGAAGGACCCTGGCTACCCTTACTGCCACCGCTCAACAGAAATTTCACCAGGGCTTTGATCCCCTTATGCCAGGCTTCGTATACTGCCCTTACGATGATCCTGAAGCCCTTTTAAAAGCTATAGATGATGAGACCTGTGCGGTGATGCTTGAGGTGATACAGGGGGAAGGAGGGGTGATAGTTCCTTCCGATGGATTCCTTAAAGAGGTGAGAAGGATCTGTGACGAAAAGGGAATTCTTTTGGTCCTAGATGAGGTTCAAACCGGAATGGGTCGGACGGGGAAATTATTCGGTTATCAAAATTGGGGCTTTGAACCTGATATTATGACCTTGGCCAAGGCCTTAGGAGGAGGGTTGCCCTTAGGGGCTATGGTGGCCAAGGAGAAGATAGCTTCGGCCTTTTCCCCTGGGGATCATGCCTCTACCTTCGGAGGGAATCCCTTAAGCTGCAGAGCCGGCTGTGTGGTCTTTCAAGAGTTGCTCGAAGGGGGCATTCTTGAAAACTGTAAAAGGCAGAGCGATTACCTATTTGAACATTTAAAGGAAATAGCCCAAAGAAATTCCAAGATAAAGGAAATAAGGGGAAAGGGACTTATGATCGGAATTGAACTAGAAGGGCCTTGGGCGGAAAAGGTCGTTTATGAGTGTTTAGGAAAGGGACTCATTTTGAACGCTCCCAACCAGCGGGTCTTAAGGCTTCTGCCTCCTTTGATAGTGAGTCAAAGTGATTGCGATCTATTTCTTGAGATCTTCGAAGGAGTTCTCTCCCGCATTTAAACCAGTGGGAGTTTACTCAGAATTTCCCTAAGCTCCTTTTTAAAAGAAGTCCCGATCTCTTCCATCACCCTATTCCATCGGGGATGAATCCTTGGGTTAGGGGTTATGGCGGAGCCTCTGATTCCCTTCTTTTCAAATCCTTGGAGCAATTCCTCTTTGAGGGTCTCGGTTTCTACCTCTTGTTTTTTGCGGTACCTCTCAAGAAGCTCTTCGATCCTTTCGATTCCCTCCTTCCCAAACAGTACTTCCAGTCCCGTTCGATAACGATCCGAAAGCCCTTCAAGGGAAAGGTTTTCCGCGATGAGTTTTAACAGTTCCTCCCTTCCCACTTCATCAAGCTTTTTGGCTTCTTCCTTGAAATTATCCCAATCCCTTTGGTCCCCTTCGAAATAGGGGAAGAATAACCTTTTGGCTTTTTCCCTTGCCTCTTCTTTACGGAAGCGTTCCCGGTCTTCCTGCGTTATCTCGCTCTGTTTGAGCTTTTCCATGACGATTTCCCAGGTGCTCTTTATCTCGGCCATTTTTCCCTCCTTTCAGAATGTGGTACTTCCAAAGGCCTTTTCGCTTTCGTTTCCCGAAAGGTCAACTGCCGAAACCCCATAAACCCAACAGCCCCTTTCCGGTTTGTCATAAAAAAACGTCTCCCTTATCACTTCTTTGGTGATCCTTTCTAAATTTTCCCCACACCTCCCCCGATAGACATAATACCCTTTTATAGGCTCGCTTACCACCGGAAACCACCTTAAAAGGACGCTTTCTTTTTCCATTAAAACCACAAAACCCAAAGGAGCAGGAGGAGGGGCATCGTCTTGAGGCATAAGGCAAATTTCCCGAGAGTTCTTTCCTTCTATAAAAACCTTACCACTTTCCTTAAAGCTTCTTATTACATAACAATAGGTCTTTCCGTTTTCCAAGTTCTCGTCAATAAAACCTTCCTTCTTCACGCAAAAAGAAGGATCCAAGGGAAAAGGGGAAGGAGGAATCCGTCGGTAAATAGCATACCCAGAGGCTTCACTTACTTTCTCCCATTCAAGGACCGTCTTTCTATTCCCTCCTCTTCCTTTGAGATTGGAAGGAGGCGGTGGAGGAGTATTCCATAAAAGGCTCAATTCCTCGCTTCCTTTTCCCTCATAACCCCATCGGTTAACTCCTTTGATCTGAAAGAGATAGATTTCTCCCTCTTTCAGGTCCGAAAGAACGAACTGGTAAATCTCCTTCCCTTCTTCATACCTTAAAAAACCAAGCTCCGAAAAATCACCGGGACATCCGGGGCATCCCCTTCTCCAAAGAACCTTGAAGCCAAAAAGACCCTTTTTCACCTTTGGGGCTCTCCACTCAAGAAACGGCGTTCCTTCCCTTACTTTAAGCTTGGCTTCTTTTGGTGGATCGGGCAGAAGCACATCCGGTGGAAGTGGAGCCTTTTTTACCCCACAACCCAAAAGTAGTATCAAAAAGAGGATTAGGTTTCGCAAATTCCAAGCTCCTTCTTAGCCTTCTCTATGGCTTTTTTTACCCTTTCGGGCGATGTTCCGCCTTTAAGGTTTCTTCTATTTAGGGCATGAAGGGGATCGAGAAACTGAAAGACGTCTTCCTCAATTAAAGGGTAAAATTCCCTTAGCTCTTCAAGCTTAAGCTCCGAAAGTTCCTTCCCCCTTTCTTCACAATAAAGCACTATACGTCCACACAAACGGTGAGCTTCCCTGAAAGGAAGGCCTTTTTGGACAAGATAATCGGCCAGTTCAGTAGCCAAAAGAAATCCTCTTTCCAGGGCCTTTTTTAAATTTAACTCTTTGAGTCTCAGACCCTCTATTAAAGGGGTAAAGACCTGGAGGGAACCCTCCACGGTCTTTAAGGCGTCAAAAAGTATTTCTTTATCCTCCTGAAGGTCCCGGTTGTAAGTGAGAGGTAAACCCTTTAAGGTGGTACTCAAAGCGCAAAAATCTCCCAATACCCTTCCCACCTTTCCCCTTATAAGCTCCAAGACATCGGGATTCTTTTTTTGAGGCATGAGGCTCGAACCCGTACAGAAGGATTCGGGAAGCTCTACGAAGTCAAACTCTTCAGTTGACCATAAAATCAAATCCTCAGCCATGCGGCTTAAATGGACCATCAAAATCACCGCCCAACCAAGGTATTCCAAAACGAAATCCCGATCCGAAACGGCATCAATGGAATTGTCGCTCATTTTGGAAAACCCAAGTTCATTCATCAGAAATTCTCGATCCAAAGGATAAGGCGTCCCGGCTAAGGCTGAACTGCCCAAAGGAAGTACATCGACCCTCTCAAGACACCCCTCAAGCCTTTCTCTGTCGCGCTTTAACATCTCATAATAAGCCATAAGCCAATGGGAGATAAGTACGGGCTGCCCTTTCCTCAAATGAGTATAACCAGGGATTAACACCCCAAGCCATTCCTCGGCTTTTAGGACAAGGGCTATCATAAGGTTTTTAAGAAGTTCAAGCTCCTGAGAGATCCTTTTCTTTAAATAGAGTCTTAAATCCGTCACCACTTGCTCGTTTCGACTTCTTCCGGTATGAAGTTTCCCTCCCAGTTCTTCACCTATTTTCTTCCGGAGGAGTCCCTCAACCAACATATGAACGTCTTCAAAACTCGGATCAAGCTTTATTTTTCCTTCTTTCCAATCCATAAGGATCTCATCAAGTCCTCGTAAAATCTTCCTTGTCTCTTCCTCTTTGAGAACGCCTGCTCTAAAGAGGGCTTGGGCGTAAGCCTTACTGGCCTGGATCTCTTCCTCAAAAAGCTCAATGTCAAAGGACAAGGAGCTTGTGAATTCCTCAACGATCCTCTCGGTTCTTTCTTTAAACCTTCCCCCCCAAGCCTTTTCCATCACCTTGACCTCGGTCCAAAGATAAGGGTTCCGATCCTTAAAATAGTTGCCCCCTCTTCTATGGCAACTTTAAAATCATTGGACATTCCCATAGAAAGCTCTGTAAGTGGGAAACCTTCCCTGTTCAACTTCTCTTTGAGTTCTCTTAATTTTCGAAAAAAGGGCCTCGAATCCTCTGGGTTTTCTGAGTAAGGTGGAATGGTCATTAATCCTATGAGTTCCAAATTGGGAAACTCCAAAACCCTTTCCGAAAGCTCTTTTACTTTATCAGGAGAAATCCCTCCCTTGGTGATCTCTCCCGAGAGGTTAACCTGGATCATCACCTTTACTTTTTTGCCTTGTCTTTCCGCTGCCTTTTGAAGTTCCTGAGCAAGCTTCAAACTGTCTAAGGAATGAATCACCTCAAAAAGCCTAACCGCATATTTTGCCTTATTAGTCTGAAGCCTTCCTATCATGTGCCAACTCACTCGAGGGCCTATAAGTTCATACTTTTTCTGAGCTTCCTGAACGTAATTTTCACCAATGATCCTTATCCCCGCCTCTATGGCTTCAAGGATTCTTTCAGGCGGAACACTTTTTGTCGCCGCGAGAAGCCTTATTTCCTTCGGATTTCTTCCGCTTTTTAAGGCCGTTTCCTGTATCTCGTTTATTACCTCTTTAACCCTTTCCTTTATAGTCATTTACCAACCATAGCTATAAAGAACCCCGCGGCCATTAAAGTGCCTATGACCCCTGCCACATTGGGGCCCATGGCGTGCATTATGAGGTAATTTCTGGGGTTCTCCTCAAGGGCGAGTTTCTGGCTCACCCTTGCTGCCATCGGGACCGCCGAAACGCCGGCGCTTCCGATCAAGGGGTTTATCTTCTCCTTCAAAAACAAATTCATCAATTTGGCAAAGAGAACTCCTCCAGCCGTACTGAAGATGAATGCCACCAGGCCAAGCCCGTAGATCATGAGGGTTTGAGGTCTTAAGAAGCTGTCAGCAGACATTGTAGCTCCAACCGAAATGCCCAAGAATATGGTCACTATGTTCATCAACTCGTTCTGAGCCGCATCAGAAAGCCTCTGTACGACCCCTGACTCCCGAAACAAATTACCCAACATGAACATGACCATTAAAGGGGCTGAAGCCGGAAGCAAAAGACAGGAAATTAGCATCATCACTATGGGGAAAAGTATTCTTTCGGTCTTTGATACAGGCCTTAATTGCCTCATAACTATTTGCCTTTCCTTCTTTGTAGTCAAAAGCTTCATAATGGGAGGCTGAATGATGGGAACAAGCGACATATAGGAATAAGCTGCAATTGCCGTAGCTCCTAAAAGATGAGGAGCCAGATGAACGGTCGTATAAATTGTAGTAGGTCCATCCGCCCCTCCGATTATCCCTATTGAACAAGCCTCAGGGATGGTGAAGCCTAAAAGGATCGCTATAAAAAAGGCCACATAAACTCCCAATTGGGCAGCAGCTCCAAGTAGTAACGTCTTAGGATTGGCGATAACCGGTCCGAAATCGGTCATCGCCCCAAGGCCCAAAAAGATCAAACAGGGTATGACTTCCCATTCGAGACCATAATGGTAAAAGATGTAAAGAAGGCCTTTTGGTTCCTGAGTCATTAAGGGGGCTAAAGGTAAATTAACCGCCAAAATCCCAAAACCGATCGGCAAAAGCAAAAGAGGTTCGTATTGTTTCTTAATGGCTAAAAAAATATAAGCAAAAGCAATCCCCCACATGATTAAATGCTTCACTTGAAGATGCCATATCCCCGTTTGAACGAGTATTTTTCCAAGGCCCCCTTCCATTTTTCTTCTCCTTAACTTTTCTTCTTTTGCAAAGAATTAACCACAAAGCCCACCACATAAACGATTACGGCCATAATCCCCAAGGCGAGTATCACCCCCGGAAAACCTATGCCAAATATCTTAAGGGCCTCCTCCCACATCTTAAACCCTCTATTAGTATGTAGAACTTCATTTTAATCCTACTCGAAAAACTTAAACAAGAGGGGGCACGCCCCCTCTTGTTTAAGGATCGTCTTTAAATCTTCTATTAAAGGTTGATATTGGAGTACTTACGCCATGGGCGAGCTACTTGCTTATTCTGGAGGACCTCCAAGGCGATGCAGATATAACGCCGTGTATCCCTCGGCATGATTACATCGTCCACGTAGCCCCTTTCGGCTGCTTGATAAGGGTGTTCAAACTTAATTCGGTATTCTTCGATTAACTGGCGAGCCTTTTCCTTTGGATCAGGAGCCGATTGGATCTCCTTGGCGAAGATAACGCTTGCCGCTGTTTCGGCTCCTACTATGTTAATTTTCGCCGTAGGCCAAGCGAAAACCAGATCAGCACCTATGGATTTATCAAGCATCGCATAATGAGCACCCGCATAAGATTTACCAATGATTATGCTTATTAAAGGCACCGTAGCATCAGCCCACGCGTAAAGGCATTTAGCTCCATGCCTCAAAATCCCCTTCCATTCCTGGTGGGATCCGATCCAAAAACCGGGGCAATCCTGGAAGGTGACAACCGGGATGTTGAAAAGATCACAGAACCTGACAAACCTGGCAAGCTTGTCTGAAGCATCCACGTCAAGTCCCCCTGACAACCACATGGGGTTATTGGCCACTATTCCTACCGAATAACCGTTGAATCGCGCAAAGCCCACGATAAGGTTCCTTGCAAAATAGGGCATTATCTCAAGGAAGCTCCCCTGGTCGACCACTTTTTCTATGATCTGATGCATGTCATAGGGGGTCCTCAACATGGGATCAGGCAGTATCTCATCAAGTTCGGGTATCTGACGGTTAGGATCGTCTCCAGTTTCAATTCTCGGGGGCTTCTCCCGGTTGTTAGAAGGCAGATAGCTTAACAACCTCTTACAAAGTTCAATGCACTCAACATCATCCTCTCCTACCAGGTGCGTCTGTCCCGCCTTAATGGCATGGGCCTCCCAACCGGCAAGCCTCTCAAGCGTGATATCCTCACCAGTTTGGGTCTTAACAAAAGCAGGTCCCGCTATTCCCATAAAACCCGTCTTTTTACTTTGAATAAGGAAATCCGTCATAATGGGGTGATAGGCCTGTCCCCCAAGACAAGGTCCCAGCAAAAGGGATATCTGAGGCACTATCCCGGAGGCCAATATCTGAGCCCTAAAAAGCCATCCATAGGCCTCAAGCGTATCCATCCCCTCTTGAAGCCTCGCTCCCCCTGAGTCATTTATCCCTATGAAGGGCCACCCCTTCTCCTTAGCAAACTCAATGGCCCAAACGAACTTTTTTCCATGATATTCGCCGAAGGTACCGGCCATAGCCGTATAATCCTCGGAAGCCACTACCACCCACCTTCCATTGACCTTTCCATATCCAGTGACTACTCCCTCCGCAGGTACAAACCTTTTGTCCATACCAAACTCAGTGGTTCGATGTTTCACAAACATACCCACTTCTACAAAGGTTCCTGGATCAAGCAAAAGGTCAATCCTCTCACGGGCGGTCAACTTACCCCTTTCCTTCTGCTTCTTTATCTCCTCAGGACCGCCCATGGCCAAAACCCTTTCTCGACGTTGGCGATAATCTTCATAAACCCTATCCCACTTCCCCATTTTTCCCCTCCTTTGAGGTTTGTTCCTTGGTGTTTGTTAAAGATCTCACAAATTTCCCAGAGTGTCAAGCATCCAGAAGGAAGAACATCAAACAAAGATTTGAGGGGTAATGTGGAAAATGAGAAGATAGAATGTAAAGAAGGCAATGGCAAATTAAATAAATGAAAAGTGAAGTTTCGAGATTTGGATTTTATGCATTTAAGCCTTGACATTTCTAAAAATGTCATTATCTTTTTTGCAAATAATTTATAAAAATTTCTTTAAGGAGGTGAATCATGGCTAAATCATTAACAGAAATGGCAGTAGAAATAGCAGCAGCTCAGGCTTCTCACGCAAAAATGTCTCCTGAAGAGATAGACAAATTTCTGGAAGTTACCTTTCAAAGGCTTAAGGAGATGAAAGAGAATGAAGAGGGAAAGGTGGAGAAAGCCCCTTCTGAAGTGACACCTTCGGTTGATCCTTTTAAGAGTGTTCAGAGGAATAAAGTCATATGCCTTGAGTGTGGTCAAGAGTTCCGACAGTTGACAAATGCTCACCTTAAGAGTCATGGTTTAACTGCAAAAGAGTACAGGAAGAAGTGGGGATTGCCAGCTCGATATCCCCTTGTTGCAAAGGCACTTGTTGCAAAGAGGAGAAAGTTAGCTAAGGAAAGAGGTTTGGGTGAGAGACTGAAAAAAGCCAGGGAAGAGAAGAGAGCTTCCAAGTAACTTAGAAGTACCTGATTATGGTTTTTAAAACTAGAGTGACGGAACTTTTGGGGGTAGAGTATCCCCTTATACAGGGGGGTATGTACGGGGTTTCGCGGGCTGAGCTTGTAAGTGCTGTTTCGAATGCGGGGGGGTTGGGGATCTTACACGCTTTTACCTGTGGGGATCCTGAAGGTTTAGTTGAAGAGATAAGGCGAACCCGCGGGATGACGGATAAGCCGTTGGGGGTAAATGTAACCTTGCTTCCTACCTATGAGGATCGGGATGTAGAGGCCTTTTTTGATGTGGCTTTATCGGAAGGGATAAGGATATTTGAGACCGCGGGTTCGAATCCCGAGCCCTGGATGAAGAAACTTAAAGAAGCCGGGGCGATAGTGATGCATAAATGCCCCTCCTTGAGGTTTGCCCGTAAGGCTGAGGAGGTAGGGTGTGATGCGGTTATCCTTAATGGGTTTGAAGGGGCAGGGCATCCAGGGGAAGATGAGGTTTCATCGTTGGTCCTCATAAGGGCTGCAGTTGAAGTTTTAAGGGTCCCTGTAATTGCTGCAGGAGGTTTCGGTGACGGAAGGGGGCTTCTTGCAGCTTTTGCCCTTGGAGCTGAGGGAGTATTACTGGGAACGCGGTTTATGGCCACAAAAGAAGCTCCCGTTCATCCAAAAGTAAAAGAGGCTCTCATTCGGGCAACCGAAAGGGATACGGTCTTGATCGAACGCTCTTTAAGAAGACCTTTACGCATTTTGAAGAACAAACACGCCGAAAGGATTTTGGAGTTAGAAAGGCAAGGAGCTACCTTTGATCAGCTGAAGTCCTTGATAAAAGGGGAATTTTCCAAAAAGGCCCTTCAAGAGGGTGATACGGAAGGAGGACTCATAGTCTGCGGGCAAATCGTTGCAACCATAAAGGATATTCCTTCGGTGGAGGAGCTTATAAGAAGAATGATCGAGGAATTTAAAAGAACATTGGCATATTTAAACTCGCTTTTACTTTGAGATAATATTGTAATATATTGCTAAAATATTAAAAATTTACGAGAGATAGGTTCCTTCATTTCTTACTCACTTCACCGATTTTCAAATTGGCACGTTTATTGCTCCTTTTATTTAAATGTACATGCCTTTAGGAGGTGTGGTGATGAAGGTGAAGGTTGATTTTGGGAAGGTGATGGGGAGGTATGCCGTTGATTATGAGGAAAGGATAGATTTTGAAAGGTTAAGGAAGGAGAGGCTTGAGAGGGCTAGGAAAGCCATGGAGGAAGATGGGCTTGGTGCTATTGTGGCTTGGGATGATGCCAATATAAGGTATCTCACTTCTTATTATGTAACTACACCTCTGAGGCCGCTTGAGGCCCAATTTGTGGTATTTCCTCGAAATGGGGAACCCCACCTCGTGGGGGGTGGTACGCCCGAGGAAGTGGAGAGGAGGATGCCTTGGCTTCGGGGTAGGGTTCATGCGCCGGCGGCTCTTCCTAAACCCGCAGCTACGGGGCCCGATGATCCAGTTCTTTTGAAAGTTGTAGACCAGATAGGGAAAATCCTTGCGGAGTATGGGGTTCTTAACGAGCCTATAGGCATTGATGGGACTACCCTTTCTTTTCTTTATGCTGAGGCTTTCAAGAAGAGAGGCATCAAAATCGTTCATGGTAAGCCCACCATGGATAAGGCTCGAGCCATAAAGACTCAAGACGAGATAGCTCTAATGAGGATCATATGCCAGATAGCGGAGAAGGCCTTTGCGGCTATAGCTGATGCCATAAGACCGGGGGTTAGGGAGTGTGAGCTTGTGGCTGTTGCGATGAAGGTGCTTTATGAAGAAGGGGTCGATCACACGGAGGATTGTGTGGTTTGTTCGGGATATAACACTAATCCCTATAACTGGTCTTTTTCGGACAAACCCATAAGACCGGGCGAGCTCGTTTATGTAGATATAGATGGTGCCTCTTATTTGGGTTACAAATGCTGTCTTTATAGAACCTTCTGTTGTGGAAAGGCCTCTCAAGAGCAGAAGGATCTTTACGAGGAGGCCAAGGAGATGCTTTATGCTGCTTTAAATACCATTAGGGATGGAGTAACCGATCACGAGGTGGTTTCCAAATGGCCTGATTCTCCGCAGTATTGGGGTTACAACACCTGGCAAGAAGTTGGTCCGTATGCTTTGGGTCATGGGATAGGTTTATCCTTGCATGAGCGTCCCTTCTTTAATAGGCAGCAAATGGAAGCAGGAGCTCCTCCTCAAGTCCTGAAGGAGGGGATGGTAATAGCTGTTGAGACTTACGCGGGTAAAAAGGGAGGTAGAGATGGCGTAAGGCTCGAGGAGGATATAGTGGTGACCAAGGACGGCTATGAGAGGCTTTGTTTTTGGCCAATAGATGAATTGATGGAATGTTGGTTGCCTTATCGTTAGATAAAGAATTTTAAAGGAGGCTAAAAGATGAAAAAAGTAGAATTAAAGGATGCGAAACCTTATCAAGCCCCAAAACATTTCAACATGGTTTCCTTAAGGCTTCATGGGAAAGAAGAGACGGGGAGTAGTAAGTTTTGGGTTGGCCTTTCTCATTTTTTACCGGGCGGGGGTGCTGAATATGATGAGAGTCCCTTTGAGAAGGTTTATTTTGTCTTGAGCGGTGAGATAACCATAAGGGATAAAGAGGGGAAAGAGATCGTGCTTAGGCCAATGGATTCGATTTTTATCGGACCTGGTGAGGGCAGAGAGATCATTAATAAGACTAACTTACCGGCGAGTATGTTGGTGATAATCAATTATCAGGATTAGGAGAAGAAAGGATGAAGCGAGAGGATATTTTCAACCTTTTTGATCTAACGGGTAAAATCGCCCTTGTAACAGGGGCCACCGGGGCTTTAGGTTCTACAGCTTCCAAAGCCTTTGCAGCCCTTGGGGCCAAGGTGATGTTAACCGGCAGGACCGAATCCAGGTTAAAGGAACTGGTAGAGGAGATTGCGCAGACGGGCGGAACAGCCTCCTATATAAAAGGTGATCCTTTGGTTTATGAAGATGTGGAAAGGATAGTGAAGGAAACCTCCGATTATTTTTCGGGAATAGATATCCTTTTAACCGCTGCTGGCATAAACAATAACGGTCCCATAGACGTTCAACCTCGTGAAGAATGGGAGCTGGTGATGGACCTTAATGTGAAAGGGACCTATTACTTCTGTAAAGAGGTCGGAAAGGTTATGAAACAACAAGGACGGGGAGGAAAGATCATCCTCGTCGGTTCAGTAAGGGGTTCTTATGGACTTGCCAATTATACAGCCTATTGTGCTTCAAAGGGGGCTGTTCACATGTTAACTAAGAGCTTGGCCATGGAATTTGGGCCTTACGGGATAAACGTGAACTGTATAGCTCCTGGTGTATTCCGAAGCGGTATTACCCGGCGGATCTTTGAGGATCAAAACTTTTACAACATGGTGATAACCAGATTCCCCCTCGGTAGACTCGGTGAGCCAGAGGACTTAGTTGGGGTATTGGTGTTTTTGGCTTCCAAGGCTTCCGATTGGGTCACCGGAGCCATTTTTTACGTAGACGGCGGTTATACGGCAGGATGAGATGGAAAGGGTAGGAATACTCGGCTCAGGTTTGATGGGAAGTACCATCGCCCTAAGTTTTGCCTTGGGAAGGGTAGAGGCTGTGGTTGTGGATGTAGATCTCAAGGCGATAGCCAGGGGTAATAGGCTCATAGAAGCGTCCCTCGACGTTTTAAGGGAGGAGGGAGTTTTAAAAGAACCCGTGGAAGAAGTTATGAACCGCATTAGCTTCGGTTTGGATTTGAATTCGTTGAGAGACAGGACCTTTGTGATAGAGGCGGTGCCAGAGGTCCCCGATCTCAAAAAGAAGGTTTTTGAAGATCTTGATTTTCTTCTCGAAAGAGAGGCCATAATCGCTAGCAATACCTCAGGTATAAACATTTTTGGGCTTTTGCCAGAAAGGAGAAGAGAATACGGAGTAATCGCACATTTCTTTGCTCCAGCTCACATAATACCCCTTGTGGAGGTAGTTAAGGGGCCTGATATTTCGGAAGAGACTGTAAACAGGACCCTAAGGTTACTTCAAGGAATAGGGAAAATTCCGCTTGTTTTACCTGGATATGCTCCTGGTTTCCTTGTGAATAGGATCCAAAGAGCTATAGGAGAGACAGTTCTTCAGATTATCGAGGAAGAATATGCTTCGCCGGAGGAGATCGATCAGGCTATAAAATTAACCCTTGGCATAAGGCTTCCTATAATAGGAGTCGTTCAGACCTTTGATTTTCAGGGACTTGACATGCTTTATGATGCCATGAGGTTTTACGGAAAGGTCTTTCGGTTCATTGAGGAGAAGGTTAAGCAAGGGCATCTGGGGATTAAGACTTCTAAGGGCATTTACGATTACGGAGGAAGGTCAGAGGAGGAAATTTCAAGGGAGCGTGATAGGAAATTTTTACGGCTTTTTGAGTTTTTGAAAAGCATAAAAGCCTTCCAACCCCTCTAAAAAAACTCCCCGATCGATGTGGGCCTCTCTAACGGAGGCCCACCCCCTTCCAATGGGTTTAGTTGACAGGAAATCGTTCTTGCGTTTATCTTCAAGGAGAAAAAGAGATGTTAAAGACTATAATTATCGAGAGAAGCCCTCTTATACGCAAATTATTGATGGATATATTGAAAGAGTTGAACATGAGCTTTGAATCCTTCGAAGATCCCCACAAAGCCCTTCAGTATCTCTTAAACCATGAAATACATCTTCTCATAGGTGAGCTTCAAGCCCTTAAGGGATTTGATATGTCTCTTTTAAGAGGAGTTCCCGTTATCTATATAGTGGGTCTGTTGGAGGAATTCCCTCCGGGGGTGAATTCGGATAACGTTATTTATAAACCTTTTCGGAAGGAGGAAGTGGTGGAGAAGATAAAAAGGGTCCTTGGAAAGGAGGAAGAGGAGATAATAGAACTTACCGATGTGGTGGAGGAAGAAGCGCCTACAGGACGTCTTTCTCAGGAGGAGCTTAAGAAGGTAAGGGAGCTGATTAAGGAAAGTGCTAAGGCCTTAGAGGAAGTGAAAAAGCCCCTTAAAGAAGAGGATGCCGAAACTCGGGAAGAAGAGATGTTAACCGATCAGGAGCTTGGTGAGGCTTTGAAGAAGATCCTTAAGGCTTTTGCTCGAGAGCTTTCTAAAAGTTTAGTCGAAGAGATAAAATGCGCTCTTAAAGAAGGGGAGAGGAGAGATGGAGCTTCCTAAGGCTTATGAACCGAAAGATGTGGAAGAAAAGTGGTACAAGTTTTGGCTTGAAAGGGGATTTTTCCATGCGGACCCAAGTTCCGGTAAAAGGCCATTTTGTATAGTGATTCCTCCTCCAAACGTTACCGGTTCCCTTCACATGGGTCATGCCTTGAATAACACCCTTCAGGACATCCTCATAAGGTGGAGGAGGATGCAAGGATATGAAGCCCTGTGGGTTCCCGGTACCGATCATGCGGGTATTGCCACTCAGCATATGGTTGAGAAGGAACTGGCCAAGGAAAACCTCACCAGGGAACAAATAGGGAGGGAGGAATTTTTAAAAAGGGTCTGGCAGTGGAAGGAGAAGTACGGAAGAGTGATCATCGAACAGCTAAAGAGGCTCGGGGCTTCTTGCGATTGGGATAGAGAACGTTTCACCATGGATGAGGGTTTAAAGGAGGCGGTTAAAGAGGTTTTTGTTAGGCTTTATGAGGAAGGGTTTATTTACCGGGGAAATTACATAATCAACTGGTGTCCCCGTTGTAAGACCGCCCTTTCTGACCTTGAGGTGGAAAGAAAGGAAGAGGAAGGGAGGCTTTATTATCTTCGGTATCCCTTAGAAGGAGGAGGGGAGATCGTTGTAGCTACCACCAGGCCGGAGACCATGCTTGGAGATACGGCAGTAGCGGTTAATCCCGAGGATGAGAGGTATAAAGACCTTGTAGGCAGATGGGCCATTCTTCCGGTTTTAGGAAGGAGGATTCCCGTCATTGCCGATTCCTATGTGGACCCTCAATTTGGTACCGGAGCTCTTAAGATTACCCCGGCTCATGACGTAAATGACTTTGAGATAGCCAAAAGGCACGGTCTTCCCTTCGTTAAGGTGATGGATGAAAGGGGGATCATGACTGAGGAGGCTGGTCCCTATAAGGGGCTTGATCGGTTTGAGTGCAGACGCAAAATCCTTGAGGACTTTAGAAAGGATGGAATCCTTATAAAGGAGGAGCCTTATACCCTTGTTCTTGGGCGTTGTTACCGGTGTCAGACAGTGGTTGAGCCTTTTCTTTCGGTACAGTGGTTTGTCAAAACCAAACCCCTAGCTGAGCCTGCCATTTTGGCCGTAAAGGAGAAAAGGACGAGGATCATTCCCGAACAATGGGAGAAGGTTTATTTCGAGTGGATGGAGTCCATAAGGGATTGGTGTATATCGAGACAGATATGGTGGGGACATAGGATTCCAGCCTGGCATTGTGAAAATTGTGGAGGGATAACGGTAGATCGGGAGGTTCCCCGGAGGTGTAAAAGTTGTGGTTCAACCAACCTAAAGCAAGACCCGGATGTGCTTGATACCTGGTTCAGTTCTGCCCTATGGCCGTTTGCCACATTGGGTTGGCCTCAAAAAACGAAAGAACTCGAGGTGTTTTATCCCACTTCGGTTCTGGTGACCGGGTTTGACATTTTGTTCTTCTGGGTCGCTAGGATGATGATGATGGGGCTTCATTTTATGGGGGATGTGCCTTTTAGGGATGTTTATGTCCATGCCTTGGTGAGGGATATGGAAGGCCAGAAGATGAGCAAGACCCGCGGCAATGTTATTGATCCCCTTGAGATGATAGAAAAATACGGGGCTGATTCCTTGAGGTTCGCCTTGGCGATCCTTGCCGCTCAGGGAAGGGATATAAAGCTTTCCGAAGAGAGGATAGAAAGCGCCAAGACCTTTTGCAACAAACTATGGAACGCTTCAAGGTTCTGCCTTTTAAATCTCCAGGAGGGAGTGAAAGGCGAGATCCCCGAAAGGCTTACGCTTCCCGATAAATGGATTCTTCTTAAGCTCAACGATACCATAAAAGAGGTCACTCAAGCCCTGGAGGAGTATCGGTTTAACGATGCGGCTTTGGCCATTTACCATTTCACCTGGCATCACTTCTGCGATTGGTACATCGAGCTTTCAAAGGTCCAGCTTTCCCACAAGGATGACCTCCAATTGCGAGAAAGTACCCAAAAGGTGCTTTTGTTTGTGCTTGAAAGGATTTTAAAGCTCCTCCATCCCTTTATGCCCTTCATAACTGAGGAGATATGGCAGAAGATCCCCCATGAAGGGGAAAGCATAATGGTGTCAGCTTGGCCAGAAGAGTTTGACTTGGAAGAGGACTTGGAGACCCGAAACCGCATGGAGAGGCTTATGGGCGTTATAACGGCCATAAGAAACATAAGGGGGGAGATGGGGGTTCCGCCTTCGAGGAGAATTAAGGCGATTTTAAGAAGTGAGAACCCTCAAATCCTGAAGGAGCTTCAGGAGGAGGGGGAGTACATAAAAAGTCTTTCCCTTCTTCGAGAGCTTGACCTTTTGGAAGGGGGGGAAGCTCCAAAGGCCTCAAGTACTGCCATAACTCATGGGGTGGAGGTTTACATACCCCTTTCAGAGCTTGTCCCTGAGCCGGAGAAGGAGCTTCAGAGGCTTAGAAAGGAGCTTAAGAAGGTTGAGGACGATATCGCCTTTTTAAGCAGGAAACTTCAAGATCCTTCATTCCTCCAGAGGGCGCCAAAGGAGGTGGTTCAAAAGGAAAAGGAGAAGCTCGAAGAACGTTTAAATGTGAAGGAGAAGCTTCAGATGCGCCTTAATGCGGTGGAAGAGCTTCTTTTGTTCGGATAGGTTTTCAGATGAGTTTATATGAAAAGATCAACGAAATCCTCAAACACTATTCACCGGAAAGGCTCAGTTTTAAAGAGCGTCTTTTTATAATCGATAAAGTTCAGGAAAAAATAAAAGAGGAAGAGGAATCACTCCGGAAGAAAGAAGAGGAGTTCAATCGATTCCTCACCCAGATCTCCCAAGCCGATCTTTACGAACTTAAAAAGCTCCACTATTTTCTCACCCGTTTTGCCATCAAGGTATTCGAAGAGACAAGTTCGGTTAAGGACGTTCACCTCATATGTAGCGAGGGAAGAGATGCAGTTGCGAAAAGGGTTATAGAAATGACCAATTCGGAGCTTGGTCCTTTTCCCCCTTTTGTGTGGGTTGCCTTGGGAAGTGCCGGAAGGAAGGAGGAGACCCTCTCTACCGATCAGGATTACCTTTTGATTTATGAGGATGGAGCGGATGATGTGATCTTTAAAGAAATGGCCCAAAGGGTGGTGGATTCCCTGGAGGAAGTGGGCATAAGGAAATGTAAAGGTGGGGTCATGCCGACCAATGAAAAATGGCGATCCTCCCTCACCGAGTGGAAAGAGCGTATCGAGAAAACGATCAAAATGGGTAAAAAAGGCCCCCTTTCCTCGCTCGATCTTATGATCCTTATGGATTCGCGTTTTCTAACTGGCGATACTACCCTATGGGAGGGTTTCCGGAGCATGATGCCGCGACTTGTTGAGAACAAAGCCTTAGTAAGGGAGATGCTCGAAAGCATGATTTTTATCCCGCTCCCGCTTGGTTTATTCGGAAAGTTCATATTGGAAAAAGATGGCCCCCATAAAGGTAAACTTAACCTGAAAACCGGTGGGTGGGCTCCTTTAGTTGTTTTAATAAGGCTTATGGCCTGCCTTTACAGAATCGATGAGACGAGCACTTTAAAGAGGATTGAGGCCTTGAGGGATAAGGAGGTGTTAAGCTCAGAACTTTCAGCGGACCTGGTTGAGGCCTTTCACATCCTCATCGGTATGAGGATATCTTTCCAGAAAGAACAGATCTTAAAGGGGGAGGAGGATTCGAACTTCATTGACCCTTCTCTTCTTAACCCTCAAGACCAGAAAAGATTGCGATTTGCCTTGAGGAAGATCGAAGAGCTCCAGAAGCATGCAAATGAAGTCTTTTTTGGAGGAGGTTATGGATGAAGGTCTACGAGATAATGAATAAGGATGTGATTACTTGTAAGGCTACGGAGAAGGTATCGGTTATTCTTTATAAACTTAAAACCTTTAACGTAGCAGGGATGCCCGTAGTGGAGAAAGGAAGGGTCCAGGGCATCATAACCAGAACTGATATAATTGATTATTTGACTATGGGACTTGAGGTGACAGAGATAGATAGAGAGGAGATCATTAAAAAATACAATACCCCGGTTGAGAAGATAATGAAGCGGGAAGTGGTTATGGTTTCGCCCTCGGCTACCGTGGAAGAAGCGGCAAGGCTTATGATAAAGCACAACATCAACATGCTACCGGTGGTTCAAGAGGGGAAGCTTGTGGGGATCTTGACTCGAGGTGATATAATAAAAGCCCTCGCCTCTCAGGAGGAGTGATGAAGATAACGATTGAGCAAGTGGAATATGTGGCAAAACTTGCAAGACTCAAACTCACCGAAGAAGAAAAGGAGCTTTTCACCCAACAACTTAATAAGGTACTTGAATATATGGAAAAGTTGAATGAACTTGATACTTCGGGCATTGAACCTACCTTTCATGTGGTCCCGCATAAAAATGCCTTCAGGGAAGATAAGGTTACTAACCCTAACCAAAGGGAAGAGCTTCTCAAAAACGCTCCCAAAAGTAAAGAAGGATTTTTCAAGGTGCCGAGGGTGATATGAAGGAGATCTTGGAACTTACAATTGACGATTTAAAAAGGGCTTACTTAAGGGGTGATCTTGATCCAGTGGAAGTCACCGAGGTTTTTCTTAAGTGGATAAGAATCATCGACCCCAAGATAGGGGCTTTTTTGACCGTTGATGAGGAAGGGGCCATTGAACAGGCCAAAACCTCCAAAAGACGCCTTGAGAATGATGATCCAGGGCTTCTTGTGGGGGTTCCTCTCGCTATAAAGGATAATATCTGCACTCGAGACCTTCTCACCACTTGTGCCTCAAAGATCCTTTATAATTTTGTGCCTCCTTATGATGCCACCGTGATAGAAAAGCTAAAAGCCCAAGGGGCGATAATTCTAGGCAAGACCAATATGGATGAGTTCGCCATGGGCTCATCCACCGAGAATTCCGCCTTTAAGATAACCCGTAACCCTTGGGATCTCGAAAGGGTCCCTGGCGGTTCAAGTGGCGGTTCGGCCGCCGCCTTGGCCTCAAGAGAGTGTATAGGGGCCTTAGGTTCTGATACTGGAGGCTCCATAAGGCAACCGGCTTCCTTTTGTGGGGTGGTTGGTCTTAAGCCGACCTACGGAAGGGTGAGTCGGTTTGGGCTTGTGGCCTTCGCCTCGAGTCTGGATCAGATAGGACCGATGGCTAAAACCGTTAAAGACTGTGCGTTGATCCTTGAGGTTATAGCCGGGCATGATCCCAAAGATTCCACCTCTTTGCCCATTCCTTTTGAGGAATTCACCAAATACCTCGATCAAACTCCCTCGGGGCTTCGGGTGGGGATCCCTAAGGAGTATTTCATCCCGGGTCTGGATGAGGAGATAAGACGGAGTTTGGAGGATGCCTTTGAAGTATTTGAGGATTTGGGGCTTGAACTCAAAGAGGTTTCCCTTCCCCACACGGAATATGCGGTTGCTACTTATTACATCGTCTGCACCTCAGAGGCGAGTTCTAATTTGGCGCGTTACGATGGGGTGAGGTATGGTTTGAGGGAAGAAAAGGGCGAACTGTTTGAAATGTACTTAGAGACCAGGTCCAAGGGGTTCGGTCCTGAGGTTAAGCGAAGGATAATGCTTGGGACTTTTTCACTCTCAGCGGGTTATTATGATGCCTATTACAAAAAGGCCTCTCAGGTGAGAACTTTAATAAAAAAGGACTTTGAGGAAGCCTTCAGGGTATGTGATCTCATCATCACCCCCACCTCCCCTACGGCTGCTTTCAAAATAGGCGAAAAGATAGATGATCCTTTACAGATGTACCTTTCCGATATCTTTACAATTCCAGCCAATTTGGCCGGACTTCCGGCTCTCTCTCTTCCCTGTGGGTTTACCCGAGATGGTCTTCCCGTAGGAATGCAACTTATAGGAAAGCCCTGTGATGAAGGAACGCTTTTAAGGGTTGGTCATGCCTTTCAGAAGCTCACTGACTTTCACTTGAAGAAGCCTCCATTGCTTGACGAGGAGCTAAAAGGGTTATAATAATGAAAAGGGGGAGTGCCGGAGTGGCGGAATTGGGAGACGCAGGGGACTCAAAATCCCCCGAGCCTAGCGCTCGTGTGGGTTCGACTCCCACCTCCGGCACCATTTTTATTTTATAGTAAGGAGGTATATATGCATCTTGGGCAGTTAATAAGTAAAGCCTCAAGGCTTTATCCCTACAAAATAGGCGTCAAATGTGTGGGAAAGTATTTCACTTATGGGGAAGTTTATCGGAGGGTGAGAAAGCTGTGTTCGGTTTTAGAGAAGATGGGCGTTAAAACTGGAAGCAATGTGGGTATGCTGTGTTATAATTGTCATACTTTTTTGGAGGCCTATTTTGCGACTGCCCTTTTAGGGGCCATTTTGGTTCCCATAAATTACCGATTAAGCGGAAGGGAAATAGGGTTCATCGTGGATGATGCGGAGCTTTTTCTTCTCATAAGTCATTTTGACTTTGAGCCACTTGTAAGGGAATCCCTTTCGTATGCGGGGAAGGATGTGCCCGTAATTTGGATCGAGCCGGATTCTCAGAAAGGGCTTTTATCGTATGAAGAACTCCTTGAGGAAGCTGAAGAATACAGTGAAGATGCTTGGGGTCCGGGCGATGATTGGACTGCCCAGATTTATTATACCAGTGGGACAACAGGTAGACCCAAGGGAGTTATGCTTTCTCATAAGAACTGTTATGTACATGCGCTTTCGGCTATAGCGGAGCTTCATCTTACCGATAGCGACGTCTGGCTTCATGCAGCCCCCATGTTCCATCTGGCGGATGCCTGGGCGACCTGGGCTATCACTTGGGTCGGTGGGACTCATGTGATGGTGAAAAAGTTTGAGCCTAGAACGGTCTTGGAGACTATTGAGAGGGAAAGGGTCACCATAACCAACATGATTCCCACCATGCTCAATCTCCTGGTGAAGCATCCGGATTTCAAAGCCTTTGATTATTCAAGCTTGAGGGTGATGTTAAGCGGAGGTGCTCCCATTGCACCCGAACTGGTGAAAGCCATTATGGAGGGATTCGGTTGCGATTACGTTCAGACATACGGGATGACTGAGACAAGCCCTTACTTGACGGTTTCCATATTAAAGGAACACCTAAAAGCGTTACCCCCGGAGGAACAATTTGCCTTTAAAGCCAAAACAGGCAGGGAGTTCCTTTGTGTAGACCTTAAGGTTGTAAAGGAAAACGGTGAAGAAGTAAGAAGAGATGGGAAAGAAGTAGGTGAGATCATCGTAAGGGGCGACAGTGTCACAAAAGGCTACTGGAAGTTACCAGAAGAGACAGAAAAGACCATAAAAGGAGGATGGCTTTACACCGGTGACTTAGCAACAATTGACGAAGAGGGCTACGTGAACATAGTTGACCGGAAAAAGGACATGATAATAACCGGTGGTGAGAATGTCTATACCACCGAGGTCGAAAGCGTGCTTTACCAAAATCCGAAAATATTGGAGGCAGCAGTCTTTGGTTTGCCCGATGAGATTTGGGGAGAGATAGTCTGCGCAGCTGTTGTGCTTAAGGAAGGAGAATCCGCCGATGAGAAGGAAATAATAGATTTCTGTAAGGAAAGAATGGCCCATTATAAAGCTCCAAAAAGGGTCATATTCTTGAACGAATTGCCAAAGACGGGATCCGGCAAGATAGCAAAAAGGATTTTAAGAGATCAATATGCTCCCAAAAAGTGAGGGAAAGGACATCGAGCCTTGACAAATTTTAGCGGATTTTTTTAAGTAAGATAAAAAAGTGTTTGTTAAAAAAACTTGGGAGAAAGCTTTAATTGTAATAGGGGTAGGGTTGGTTATTTTTTTAAATCAGCCTGTTAACTCTCTAATGATTAAAGAAGCTACAAAGAGTGATTTAATAACTATAAAGAAATTACAAGAAGGAGATATTATAGTCCTTTCCCATATAAACTCGATATATGATGCTGAAGTTAAAGAAGTTTTTAAAGTAAGGAAGAATTTTTTTGTTCTAAAAGATGTGGATACCTCTTCTTGGGGTGTAAAGGAGTATTATGGAATTGCCGATGGCATTCCTGAGAGGCGGTTTTACAAGATATCCTTTAGGAACACAAGTGGAAGGAATTTCACGTTAAGGATTAATAGAGAAAACATAGAGGAGATCTCAAGATTTAGGGATAGAATTCTTTTAATTGAAGTTAAATCTATTAAAAAATGGGAGTATTATTGGAATAAATTAAAGGTAAAACTAAATAAGGAGGTGTTACCATGAAGAAATTTTTTCTGTTAATCGTTGGGTGTTTATTGCTTTTGGGTATATCATTCACTTCTGCTCAGCAAAAGATTAGGATTTCGATTGCGACAGGTGGTACGGGAGGTGTTTATTACATTTATGGTGGCGGGTTAGCTGATATAATTAACAAGAATATCCCTAATGTTACTGCTACTGCAGAAGTAACCGGTGCGTCAGTTGAGAACCTTAGACTTGTGGCGAAAAAGGAGGCTACTTTTGGTTTTACTATGAACGATGTTCTCTATCAAGCTTATAGGGGAGAAGGGAAGTTTGAGGGGCAGAAGTTAGATATGTTGCGTTCGGTGGTCCAGATTTATCCCCATGTTTATCATGTGATCACCTTGAAGAAGTACCCCATTTATAGAATCTCAGATCTTAAGGGCAAGAGGGTATCGGTTGGTGCCCCTGGGAGTGGTACCGAGTACAAGAGCAGCCTAGTTCTTCCCCTTTTGGGTGTTAAGTATGAAGAAATGAAAGTCTATAGGCTTTCTTTTGCGGAGAATACTTCTGCTTTGAAAGATGGGACTATAGAGGTAGGGATATGGTCGGTTGCTCCGCCTGCTTCTTCGGTTATGGATCTTGTGACCACCCATGAGGTCCGTTTTATTCCCTTCAGTGAAGATGAGATAAAGAAGGTCATCTCCACGTACCCCTTTTACGGAAGGATCGTGTTAAAGGCCAATACCTATAAGGGCCAGACTGAAGATGTGCCTTCCATTTCCGTATGGAACAGCATCGTTTGCCATAAGGATACGCCGGAAGACTTGGTTTATCAGGTCACAAAAACCATATTCGAAAACAAACAGGCATTGATTCAGGTTCATAAGATGGCCGAGTTCACAAGCCCCGACATATCGGCCAAGGAGAGTCCCATACCCATTCATCCAGGTGCTTTGAGATACTATAGGGAAATAGGCGTCGTTAAGTAAATTTTTGCACAAATCTCAAGGGCCTCCTTCGGTGGGAGGCCCTTTCCTTTTGGGAGGAGGGGTTATGTTGCGGATATGGGGTGAGGTGGCGAGGTGGACGGCTATTTTTATGTCAATTTTTCATCTTTATGCTACTTGGAAGGGGACCTTAGATCCCTGGACTTTAAGGGCCACTCATTTAATGCTCGGTTTTCTTTTGGCTTTTTCCACTTATCCCACTTTAAAGGGGAAAAAGATCCATTTAATGGATATGGTTTTTTTTGGCTTGGCCTTAGCAAGTGGGTTTTATCTTCTTATCAACAAAGACCAAATAATTGAAAGAGCGGGCTTGCCCACCACGTGGGATGTGTTCTTTGGTATTATAACGATCGTTTTGGTTCTGGAGATGACCCGCAGGGTGGTTGGGCTTGCCTTGGTTATAGTGGCAGGAGTGTTTTTGCTTTACGCGTATTTTGGCCCTCATATGCCTTCCATTTTGGCCCATCGGGGTTATAGCATAGAGAGAATAGCCGCTCATATGTACACCACATTGGAAGGTATTTATGGGGTACCTATTGCGGTTTCAGCGAGTTTTGTAATTCTCTTTGTCATATTTGGAGCCTTCTTAGAAGCCACTAAGACAGGTGATCTTTTTTTGAACGTGGCTAACGCAATTGCCGGAAAATGGCGTGGCGGTCCAGCCAAAGTGGCTATTATAGCCAGTGGTTTTTTTGGGGCCATATCCGGAAGTGCGGTGGCCAATGTGGTCGGTACGGGTTCCTATACCATTCCCCTTATGAAAAGGATAGGTTATGCCCCTCACTTTGCTGGGGCGGTTGAGGCAGTTGCCTCAAGTGGTGGGCAACTTGTTCCTCCTATTATGGGAGCTGCTGCTTTTATAATTTCTGAGATCTTAGGTATCCCTTATATTAAGATATGTGCAGCTGCGGTACTTCCTGCTTTACTTTACTATGTGGGACTTTTCACAGCGGTTCATATGGAAGCGGTAAAGACCGGTTTGAGGGGTCTTAGAGAGGAAGAGGTGCCGAATCTGAAAAATGTTTTGAACACACAAGGACATTTGTTTGCTTCCCTTTTCGTTTTGATTTATCTGTTGGCATTTCAGATGAAAAGCCCAGGTTTTTCGGCCTTTTGGGCCATAGTGACTTCTATTATCGTGAGTTTTCTAAGGAAATCCACTCGACTCAACCTTGAGACGTTCTTAAGGGCCCTTGAGTTAGGTGCCAAACAGGCTTTAACGGTTGTGGCCGCCTGTGCAGCTGCAGGACTCGTGATAGGGGTTGTTACTCTCACTGGACTTGGGTTGAAATTCTCGGCCACCCTTATACATCTGGCACATGGAAACTTGTACCTTACTTTAATTCTGGCGATGATAGCAGCGATTATCTTGGGCATGGGTCTTCCTACAACTGCCGCTTACATAATTTGTGCCGTATTAGCAGCACCTGCTTTAATTAAATTGGGTATTCAACCCCTGGCGGCTCATTTGTTCGTCTTTTACTTTGCGATTGTTTCGGCCATAACGCCTCCGGTGGCTCTGGCTGCCTATGCTGCTGCAGGCATCGCTAAAGATAGCCCCATGAAGATAGGCTTTACTGCCTGCAGGATAGGCCTTGCGGTTTTTCTTGTGCCTTATTTGTTTGTCTTTCAACCTGCGCTTTTGATGAGAGGCGAGCCACATACGATCCTTCTAGTTACTTTTACCGGAATAATAGGCGTGTTTCTGCTTGCATGTTCCACTATAGGTTGGTTCCTTGAATATATGAAAATATGGGAAAGGGCCTTGCTTTTTGCTTCATCCTTACTTTTGATAGAGCCAAAGGTATTAACAGATATACTTGGGGCTTGTTTGATCATACCTGTGGTTTTGTCCCAGTTGAATGAGAGAAAAAGGAAGAAAAAGGCACGACCTTGACTTCTTTTTTAAACCTTCTTAAAGTCAAAAGTAAAGCCGGCGTAGCTCAACGGTAGAGCGGCTGATTCGTAATCAGCAGGTCGAGGGTTCGAATCCCTCCGCCGGCTCCATAAAAGAAATTTGCATGTTAGAGTTCCTTTAAGCGTTCTTTAAGGTATCGAAGGAAAGGTTCTCTTATTTCGGGGTGATTAAAGGCAAGTTCCACCTGGGCAATCATATATCCTAATTTTTCTCCCACGTCAAACCTCATGCCGTTCAATACCCAGGCATAAAGGGGTTCATTTTGAGAGAGGACGCTCAAGGCATCTGTCAACTGTATCTCCCCACCTTTGCCGGGTTTTGTATCTTTAAGGATTTCAAACACCAGGGGTGAAAGCACATACCTTCCAACGATTGCTAAGTTCGAAGGGGCTTCTTCAGGACTTGGTTTTTCAATAAGGGATCTTACCTTGAAAAGACCCGGCCTCAAGGAGACCCCCTCGATTATTCCATACCGACTTACTTCATCCTTTCCGACTTCAACTACACCTATAACGCTTCCTCTCATTTCCTCATGTAGATTAATAAGCTGCCTTAAAGCTGGGATCTCTGAGAAAAACACATCATCACCTAAAAGGACTGCAAAATACTCATTTCCCACAAACTCCTTGGCGCATAAAACCGCATGTCCAAGCCCCTTTGGTTCCTTTTGCCTCACGTAATGGATGCTTAAAAGTTCACTAATTTTCCTAACTTCTTCGGCAAGATCTTCCTGACCCTTTTGTCTCAGAAAGAACTCGAGTTCCGGAGCATGGTCAAAATGATCCTCAATAGCCCTTTTGCCCCTTCCAGTTATTATCAAAAGACTTTCAATGCCCGATTCTCTTGCCTCTTCCACTATGTACTGGATAGCAGGCTTATCCACTAAGGGAAGCATCTCCTTTGGTTGGGCCTTTGTGGCAGGGAGAAACCTTGTGCCTAACCCTGCTGCTGGAATTACCGCTTTTCTTATGCTCATAAAAAAAGTATAACTTAACTTTACCGAGATTTTCAAACGATTCGTAGACCTTTTGAAGCATTTGGGTTATAAGGATCTATGGCATCTCGAAGAGGCAGAGATGGTCTCTGATCGGCTTTGGAAAAAAGACTTTATCTTTGTGACTTTGGCTAACTTTCTCATTTACATGATCTTTTACATCTTCATGGCCATAATAGCCCCCTATTGTGTTCAGAACCTTCACACCTCAACGGGCATAGCGGGTCTTGTTTCGGGGATATTTCTGATAGGTATCCTTCTAGGGCGCTTATGGATAGGTCGTATCGTTCAGGAGGTTGGGAGTAAAAAGATTCTTTTAATCGGAACCTCTTTGCACCTTCTCTCTTCCCTTTTTTACATGTTTGCCTCAAACGTCTTATTTCTTCTGGGCACAAGGTTTTTCCATGGAATAGCCTTTGGGATTGCCCATACGGGAGCAGGTACCATTGCGGCTCAAGTTATTCCCCGCACAAGACAAGGAGAAGGGATAGGTTTTTACACCCAAAGTCAGATCATAGCCACTGCCCTTGGTCCCTTTTTGGGCATCCTTTTAAGTAGGTCTTGGGGCTTTAAGGCTGTGTTTTGGACAGGTCTTTTTATAGCTCTAATTGGGTTTTTGGTTTCCCTCTTTATAAGTGAGCCTACCGTAGAACGTTCCAAGCAGCTCCAACCTAAAAAGGGTTTAAGGCTTTCTGAGCTTATCGAATACAGGGCCGTTCCCATCTCTTTAATCATATTGATTTCGGGCTTCATCTACTTTTCTTTGATGACCTTTTTACCCCTTTATGGGAAGAAGGCGAATCTCGAGGGGCCTGTGAGTTTGTTCTTTCTCGTTTATGCGATAACGGTAATGCTTTCAAGACCTATTTCCGGACGTTTGCTTGACCTTAAGGGACCGAATTTTGTGGTTTATCCGTGCCTTTTGCTTTTTGCCTTAGGAATGATCCTTTTAGGGTGGGCTAATTCAGGTTTTTTATTGCTTCTTTCAGCAGTAATAATAGGTCTTGGTTATGGTAATTTCTTTTCCTGTGGCCATGCCATTGCCATAAAAAGCGTTCCTCCCGAAAGAATTGGTCTCGCAACAGCCACTTATTATATTTTTATCGATATAGGTTCAGGAATAGGTCCCTACATTTTTGGCTCGCTTCTTTCCTTTATGGATTATAAAGGTCTCTTTCTCCTCCTTTCCCTTGTAGTATTTTCTACCCTCTTGCTTTATCGCTTCTTCGTGAGCCGATTCCTTAAAGGAGGAATGGATCATGAAGATAGGAGTTTTAAGTGATAGCCATCAGCATCTTGATAATTTAAGGGAAGCTGCAAGGTGGCTTGTTGAGGAAAAGAAGGTAGATCTTTTAGTTCATTTAGGAGATGATTTTGATGATACCAAGGTTTTGGAAGAATTTGGGGTAGAAGTTATAAAGGTTCCCGGAGTTTTTGAGCCTTATTATCAGGATCCACAGGTTAAAAATCGAATAATTGAGGAATTTGAAGGTAAGAAAATCCTTATAAGCCATACTGAAGAGCTTCACCAGAATGATCCACCTGCTGAAGTTAAGGAATTGATAAATCCTCAAGAAGTGATGGCAAAAAAGGAAGTTCATATCGCCCTTGTGGGCCATACCCATATTCCAAAGATCGAGGAAAGGGAAGGAGTTTTGATTTTAAATCCTGGGCATTTAAAATCCGAAGACAAAAAGGGCTATGCCCCTACTTTTGGCCTTATTGATTTAGGTAAAAACGCTGCTTATGTTATCACTTTGGAAAATAAAGTTACAATCATTAAAAAAGTTTCGGTAATAAGATAATTTAAATCTAAGTTCTTTTAGTTTTACTTATGGAGGGGTGGTTGTTTTAAGTCGGTTATGTACAAATTAACCACTTCTTCAGGTTCTCCTATTGCTTTAACTTCACCATGATCCAGCCATAAGGCTTGATGACACCAGTTCTTTACGGTGTTAAGGTCATGGGTAACAAGAAGTATTGTTTTGCCTTGTTTTTTAAATTCTTCCATACGGGCTCGACTTTTTTCGGCAAAATGTGCATCTCCTACTGCTAATATTTCATCTAAAAGAAGGATATCGGGATCCACATTCACTGCCACTGAGAATGCAAGTCGCATGTACATGCCGGAGGAATAAGTTCGTACTGGTTCGTTGATCACATCTTCCAGTTCTGCAAATTGTATAATCTCATCCAGTCTTTTTAGGATCTCCCGCTTGGAGAGCCCCATTGATAATCCACCGAGGATAATATTTTCCCTACCCGTTAGTTCGGGATGGAATCCTACTCCGAGGCCTAAAATGGCGGAGACCCTTCCATTTACCACAATTTTGCCCGAAGTAGGTCGATAAATTCCCGCAATGAGTCTAAGAAGGGTGCTTTTCCCCGCGCCATTAGGCCCAATGATTCCCAAAACCATCCCCTGAGGCACAACAAACGTTAAGTTCTTCAAAACTTCTATATAACCTCCATTGCTACCAAAACTAAAAAATTGCCCTTTTAACACCACATCCTTAATCGTCGTGTAACTCTGCCTCGAATATTTTTTGAACCTTTTTGAGACATGTTCTAAAATAATCGCTTCTTTCATAGGTATTCTGCAAAAATTTCTCTATGTTTTTCAAAAATTTGTGTTCCAATAACTAACAAGATTATAGAAATTAACAATACACAACCAAGATTATTCCAAGAAGGCCAAAGTCCATAGAAGAAAATTTTTCGATAAGCGTCAATGATATGGCTCATAAGATTTAATTTTAGAAAAAAGTGAAATTTTGAAGGGACAAGCGAAAGATCATACATAATAGGTGTAAGGAAAAACAAAGCAGATAAAGCATGTTGTACTATATATCGCAAATCACGGAAGAATACGTTATATGTAGCTGTAAAATATACAATGCCCAGAATGAGAAAAAATTGTATAATCATTACAACAGGAAGGGCAATGACTGTTATTCTTAAGGGAACTTCGAAAATCCATAGGAATATAATAAGTATTGGAAGGGAAAAAATGAAATTAACCATTCCAATAATCACCGCCACTATTGGTAAAATTTGAGAAGGAAATATGGCATTTTTGAGAAAAGAAGCGTGGTCCACCAGGGAATTGGTTCCCATGATTATACTTTCTGTGAACCACATTATCCATGGAAGGAGGCCACAAAATAAAAAAGCGGGAAACTTTGGGATATTGAGGCGTAAAAAATGAGAAAAAACAAGGGTGTAGACCAGCGTCATAATGAGAGGATTAAGGAGAGTCCAAAAGAATCCTAACCATGTGCCCCGATACCGAAGTTTAAGCTCCCGCCACACCAGTTCTACAACAAGTGGCCATCTTTTTGCAGTGATTAATATTATTCCTTGGATTCCCAGCATTTTAAGTCTTTCCAAAATTTATTTATTTTACTTTATTTCATTAAGCTTATCAAATTGTTTTTTTCAAATTCGTCAAACCTTTTAGGATGATCTTTTAAACTTTGTAAACTTTCTAAAATTTTCTTATTTATTTCTTTTCTTTCTTTATCAAAAAACCAACCGTATTTGTTAAAGTATTTGATAGCACTTAAGATGTGATGATAAAGAAGTTTTAAATTCTTATAAGAACCTTTTTCATATTCATGATATATATGCACATAAGGATAGAAAATAGTTTTGGCAACTCTATAGATTCTTCGAGATAAGTCTGTGTCTTCTAGATACATAAAGAATCTTTCATCAAACAATCCCACTTTTTTTAAAACTTCTGTTCTTATAAACATAAAACATCCAGATAGATAAGGTACTTCCATGATTTTATCGTATTTTGTAAATCTTAATTCGTAAATTATATTTCTTTTTTCTATAAGTTCTTTAAATGGCCAAATGTTTAAAAACCTTCTCCCAAATAGATTAAAAGGCGTGGGTAAAAGTTTACAAAGGTATTGAATATTCCCATCAGGGTATAAAACTTTTGGCATAATTAAACCTACATCTTTGTTATTCTCCATAAAATTATATAGCTCTTCTAATACTCCTTTTTCAAAATACACATCAGGATTTAAAACAAGGTGATAGGGGATATTTTTTTCAACTGATTTTCTTAAAGCTATATTATGAGCTTTGCCAAAACCAATATTAGAATTATTAAAAATATATATAATCCTCTTGTCAATATTTGAAAGTGTTCTTAAAATGTCATTTTTTGAGTTGTCAATAAGATAAAGTTCTACATTTAGGTTTGTATCATTTAACACACTGCTTATTGTTTTTATTAATTGTTCTTTTTTATTATGAAACAATACAATCGATACTGATAAATCAGTCATTTTTTATAACTTTTTCTAACACTTTGAAAAATTGTTCAGCTGATTTTTCCCACTTATATTTTTTAGAATTTTCAAAACCTTTTTCTATAAGCGTATTTCTCAAATTTTCGTCATTTATTACTTGGTCAATTTTATCCGCAATATCGTAAGGATTCAAGGGGTTAAAATATAATGCAGAATCTTCATAAATTTCTTTAAAAACAGGAATATCGGATATAACTATGGGACATCCGCACGCTTGAGCTTCAAGGGGTGGGAGGCCAAAGCCTTCATATAAAGAAGGATAAACGAAGCACAATGCGTTTGAATACAATTCAATAAGCGTATCATCATCAATTCTTCTCCAAAATTTTATGTTCTCGGCGTTTTTAATATAGTTTAAAATTTTAATACTATCTTTACCAAATACTTTTATGTTTGGTTCACCTATGATGTATAGTTCAATGTTTTTTGTTTTTAAATATGAAAAAGCTTCAATAAGTTTTATGAAATTTTTATGAAAAGCTAACGATGAAACAGCTAGGATATATTTTGTCTTTTTTTGTAATTTTTTAGGTTTAAACTTTTCATTTACACCATTGTATATAATTGATATTTTATTTTCATCAATACCAAAGTAGGAAGCTATTTCTTTCTTGGAGAACTCGCTGATAGTTAAAATGTGTTTCGAATTTTTAACCATTAAAGGAAGTATAATATTGTAATACTTTTTATATTTGTAATTAACCGGATATTTAAAGGGTATTATGTCATGAATGGTTACTATCTTATTTTTATAAAACACAGGAAGAGTGTTTGAAAAGTTTATTACTAAAGGATTTCCTTTTGATTTTAAAAATCTTAAGAGAGAAATTTGATCCCATAGGTGTCCTTTTAAATTTCCAATAATTATTGTTCCAAAAAAATCTGCAATTTCTTTGTGTAGTACATTCTTTGGAGAGATAAAAGTAATATTATAATTATGATAGTCATTTAATTTTTTAATAGCCTTACTAAGTTCAATACCAAACCTTTGAACACCAGTGATTGGTTGAGTTAGAAATCGGGCTGCGATATAAATATTTTTGCCGTTCATATTAGCAACAATATTTTAAAGTTCTTCGTTAAATTTTCCCAATTTTCCAATAAGTCCGTGATAGAAGCCCTTAAGTGTGTATTTTAAATTTTTAAAACGTGGAGAAATAAATAATGAAAACCCAATAATATACTTTAAAGATTTTAAAAAAAGTGTAATCCTTTGGGGGAGATTTAGACTATTGCATTTAAGAGCTAAATGGACAGCGTTTCTTGTGATGTAGTAGTGTCGTAATGGGCTTCGTTGAGGTAAAACTTTAATTCCGATATTTTTTGGACTTTCACCTAGTCTATGTTCGATAATTACGTCTGCATTTCCGATAATTTTATATCCGCTTTTAATAGCGCGCCAGCACCATTCCATATCTACCCAATCTATAAATAGATCTTCTTTCATTAAGCCAATTTCAGAGATAAATTTTGCGTTAATGATTGTGCCAGATGCAATTAATTGCAGAATTTCGTGTTTACCAGCTTTAGGGTTTATTTTTTTGAAACCTAATATTCCTTTTTTAATAAAAAACTGAATTTTACCAGTATGAGCATCTACAAATAGTGGTCCAGCTGCAGCAACTTTATTTTCTTTAAAACATTCGAGCATTTTTTCCACAAAATCTGGTGGATAAATCGTATCTTGGTCGGAAAATAATATATACTCCGCATTTTCTTCTAGAGCTTTTTTAATTCCTATATTTTGAGCATACGCAATGCCGTAATTGTCGTTTAAAACGATAATTTCAATATTTGGTAGTGATTTAAATTGCTCAATAAATTCACATTTACCTGGTGTGTTATCTACAATAATTAAGTTATTTAATTGACTTATCAAACTGTTAATACATTTCTCCAATATTGTAATGTTAGGTTTATACAAGATAATAATTCCTACTACTTTAGCCATTTAACTTCAACTTTAAAATATCATATCAACTTTTGAACAAAACTTCAACCTTTCATATAGAGATGATTTTTTAATTCCATTATATAAAAGCTTGGGGTTTTTTGAAATTTTTAAAACGTTTGATTTTTGTAATTGATTAACCATTTTAAAGGAAAGTAAATTTCTCTTTAGTAATGGTGAAAGACCAATTTGGTGGTTTTGAAAAATCACAAAATGCTAAAGTAAGCAACGTTTTTCAGAGAGTTGGTCTGCGTTTGAATAGTCAAAGGGAGGTCTTTAAAATAGAAGAGTAAAAATAAGAGTGAAAAACTAAAAGAACGAAAGCTTGCCTGATAGTAGTGAAATTGAAGAGACGAGACAATTAGCTTTTATGTTATGATCTCCATAACCGTCGCTAACGGTTTATAAGAAAATTACAAAATGTATAGTTTTAATCTGGTAATTTTTGCTTTGTTTATCAATACAGAGATTTAATAAAAAACTGACAACAGTACCATTGTTTAACAATGCAATATAAGGATAACTTTGTAAGAAAACATTGTGGTAGTCACATTATTACTAGCAGAAAATCCGAGTTTTTTGTTGTTTTGAATCAAAATAAGGAGTTGCGCAGAAGGAAAAACTTCTACCAGGTTTGCAACAACGCCAAACTTTTAGCTTCAGTTTTAGGGTGAGTAGACTCTACAATTATTAATGGCTTTGGACTGGACTCCTGAAGAGTGTAGATTCTATTCTAACTTTCCCTTAGGCCCATTCTTTGATTATTTTTATAGAATCATTCGTAGATCCGTTATCCACAATAATCATCTTAACTCCAAACACTCATCGTATCCCGCCAGCCGTTCCAGTTGAGAACAATGATTGCTATCTTTGGCCAATCACTCATTCAACCCTCCTTTGCGTTCGATTACTTTACCGCCTCAAGTACTATTTCCTCTCCTTGTGGCGCTCCCCATCTACATATTGCATATTCTATCATCCAAAAAGCCAAGCCGCTCAATTTTAGCCAAACACCTAATCTTTTGTACGAATTTAAAAGCCTTTTATTTCTATGAATTAACAAGCTTTCAGTCCACATGAAAGGTGCTATTTTAGAAGAAGTCAAAAGCCGCTGGACTTTGAACCCAGCCCGTTCGCAAAGAGCCTTCAATGATTGCGAAGAAAAAAGGAACAAGTGGCGGGGTATCTCCCAACCACGCCAATTTTTACCAAATAAATGTCTTCCTAAGCTTTGTATGTTAGAAGTAACCACAACAAGCTTACCTTCTGCTTTAAGAATTCGTTTACATTCAACAAGGGTTTGCATAGGGTCCATCACGTGTTCAATTACGTGATTCATCGTGATTACATCGAAACTCTCATCGGGGAAACTAGCCTTTTCAAGTGTGCCTTCAAATACTTCCAATTCATAATATTCTCTTGCCAACTTCGCAGCCTTGTGATCAGGTTCAACTCCTTTCACCTGCCAGCCAAATTGGCGCATCTGAGCTAAAAATCTCCCATTTCCGCAGCCCACATCAAGAAGCCGTCCCTTCTCATTTGCCTTGATATACATCACATTTGCACCGACGATCTCTCTAAGGGGACTTATCAATGATAAAACTTGAGAGAGTGCTCCCCCTTGTGCGTCTCCACAATAACCAAACTCTCTTTTTAAAATCTTAGCCTTTATAGCTTTGCGTAAAGCTTCAAACCGTTTTTTTTGAGGTCTATCAATTTGATGTGTATAGTATTCTTCATAAAGTTTGATCTCACTCGAAATAGGACGCGGATTTACCCACACCAAGTCACAATTTGGGCATCGCATAAGTGACCATATTCCTGGTGCTTTAAGAAGACGATCTCTAAGACCTTTATAAATAATTACACCTTCTTTACCACACAAAAGGCATGTTTTTGCTTCTTGTACAGATATACCTTCATTTGTTTGTACATAAAAATTTTCTACCATAATTTTAATGCTTTAAAAATTGCACTTCTGTCTAAATCATCCAGTACCTTTTTCCAAACAAAACAAAAGAAAAGACCAAACACACATACAAACAAAACAAGTCGAACGAATAGCGAAAAAATGTCCATTAGTTTTACAACACAAATAATAACTGAAAACAATAAAAGTGTAAAAAAAACTACTGTTGTATTACTGTGTATGAATATTTTTATTGAAAGGTTTAAAACTTTTAATGTAGCACCAAACAATAAAAAGGCATCCAATATCACACGAAGAGTCCAAGCGACTGCTGCTCCAGTGATTCCCCATTTGTTGATGAGGAACCAAGCGATTCCTAAATACATGGGAAGTTCAAGGAGATGAAACTTGGCCGGAAGATCAGGTCTTCCAGTTCCCTGAAGAAGTGCAAAAGGGATCTGAGCTAAGGAGTTAACCAACACGCCTACGGCTAGAATCTGAAGGACTACTGAGCTTTCTTTCGCGAAATCGATTCCTAACCAAATCTGTAGTACTTCTTTGGCGAATAAAGTTATTGCGAGGATGATAGGCCCCAACGCTAAAAGAATATACTTAAATGAGCGAGTGAAGAAATTAACAAGTTTTTGCGTCTCTTTAATTCCTTCCAAAGAACTAAAAGCCGGAAACAGCGTCATTGTGAAGCTTACCGGAATGATCCATAAACGAGTTATAATTTCGTAGGGAGCTGAATAGTAAGCCACCGCAGCCATTGAAAATAGCGAGCCGATTAAAAAGCGGTCGAGATAGACTAAAACAGGGCCAACAATGCTTGACACCGTAACCCACCCTCCAAAAGAAAAAAGGCGAAGAAGAGAGAAAGACCCCGAAAGTCTTTTTAACTGTGGAGTAGTATAAAGATTTAGCGCTACAAAAGCGATTAAAGTACCTATCCTTCCCAAAAGAATTAAAGTCACAATACCTTGAAGGTTCATCCCAAAGAATAGGCCCACCAGCGGAAGAACATAAGACAAGACACTTGTCGGGACGCTTACCGCGTTCACCAGATCAAACCGTTGGGAGGCTTCTAAAACACCCCTAAAAGATCCAGAGATCAAAACCACCGGAACAGCAAGAGCAAGCACACGAAAAGTAGCTTTGGCCTCACCCAAAAGCTCCAAAGGAACTTTCAGAATTTGTTCCACAAGTAGAGGCGTAATCTTTGCTAAAACAATGGCGCCTGTAATACCTAAAACCCCCTGAATTGTAACTGCCGTCCACACAAGGCGCGGTACTTGATCTGTTTCGCCCTTCCCAAATGCTTCAGCAACAAATTTGGTAGTAGCTCGAGTAAGGCCTAAATCGAATATAGAAAAGTATACAAACACCACCCATGCTAAAGAGAGAAGACCAAAGCGGTCTGTGCCGAGGCCTTGTACGATAAAAGGAATGGTGATCATACCCACAAATAAGGGCGTTACTAGGCCGATGAAATTCAAAATGGTATTTTTGATAAGAAGTTGACCTCTTAGTTCGATAAAGTTTTTTTTCCCGTCCATAGGCTATGTGACGGAGAATAGTATAGAATAGTATAATTATAGAACAACCATCAGTTAAAAATGAAAGCATGCTCTCGTTTAAGAACGAGTCTCATTTTAGGAAGAAGAGCGATTTTTTTGGATCCTTTGGGAAGAAGAAAGTTCCTTTTGGTCCGGGGATTGTTCCTTTCCATTCTTTTACAATTTTTCGTCACCACCATTTGTACTCTTTGGGTCTTGCTAAATGAATTTTAAAAAACAATAAAGGACTAATTTACCTTTTTGTCTCGGTTCTTATTGACCTGTTTGTAACCCAGCTCTTGGAAAGGCGATTTAAAACAATTAAGAACATCTATATCACTTACGGAACTTCCAAATAATAAATTTTGGACCTATCTCCAACCTTTTGGCGATTAGATATTTAACGCAAAAAGGTATAAAGCATTGAGATGAAATTCCCATTCTTTTTTTAAAAAATCCATATCTTTTTAGTCATGATTTTTATTATAAGTTAAAAATTAATGAGCGCAATCTAATGGATTAGCCACTTAATTATTGTCACCTTAAAGGCTCACTTACGAAAACTTCTTGGGTTAGTATACTCTTGTTTTGGTTTTTGTGTCGTTCAATGTGAATTGTAAAAGATAATCCACACCACATATTTTATTAAAACAATTTTAATAATTTTGTCAATGTGAATATTGACAACTTGGGAAAGGCTTTCTTAGAATATTATAAATAAACTTGAGAGGTTATTGATGAAAAGAAATAAGAAAGGTTTTACGCTTCTTGAGATTCTCATAGTGGTGGCTATTATAGGGCTTATTGCTTCCTTAGTTATACCGAACCTTGTAGGGAGGTATGAAAAATCAAAAGAGGAGATCGCAAGGGCTC
>Ga0071330_1096712_pt1 | contig 63687 bp, 61 predicted proteins | sample GBScel77sediment_FD_63802 | JGI IMG/M metagenome (GOLD analysis project Ga0071330, IMG submission 63802) | Hot spring sediment microbial communities from Great Boiling Spring, Nevada - Cellulolytic enrichment Sediment 77C v2 (version 2) | ecosystem: Environmental > Aquatic > Thermal springs >...
CTGGTTGTTTATATCTTTTGGGCTGTAAGGGGCCTATTACGCATGCGGATTGTCCTCTGAGGAAGTGGAACAATGGGGTCAACTGGTGCATAGATGCGGGGATGGGATGTCAGGGATGTACCGAGCCCGATTTTCCAGATGAAGTTGGGCCTTTTTACGAAAAGCTGGAAGAGAAAAGTTTTTCCTTTTGTTTTACTTGTGAGGTGTGTTCGAATGTCTGCCCAGTTGTTTCCCAATTCGAGAATCCGGAAGAGGCGCTTGGGCTTTTGCCTCATCAGATAATGAGGGCTTGTGCCATGGGGTTAAGGGAGCTGGCTTACGAGACGAGGATGCTTGTGAGTTGTTGGAGTTGCTATCAATGCCAGAGGATGTGCCCTCAAAGGGTAAGGATTGGGGATGTACTTGTAGAGCTTAAGATTGAGGCTTTGAAAAAATTAAAGGAGAAGCTGACCACTTTACAACCTCAAAAGGGGAGTGATAATTTTTTAAAGGAAGGGCGCCTGTAGCTCAGCAGGATAGAGCAGCGGACTTCTAATCCGCGGGTCGGGGGTTCGATTCCTCCCAGGCGCGCCAAGGTGGTGAGTGTAGCTCAGCTGGCCAGAGCGCTGGACTGTGGCTCCAGAGGTCGGGGGTTCGAAGCCCCTCACTCACCCCATTTTCTTTTCCCAGTAAGTCTTGACACCCCCTAGGAAAATGATGATAAATTTTTATTGGGCCCATAGCTCAGTTGGCAGAGCCACCGGCTCATAACCGGAAGGTCCCAGGTTCGATTCCTGGTGGGCCCACCAAATTTGGTGGGGATGAAAGAAGAACAAACAAAGGATAGAAAGGGATCGTTGGGGAAAAGAAGGGGTGCACTCGGCACCCCTTCTTTTTAGGGAGAGGTTATGGAAGAACTGAGGTTATTATGGAGGATTCAAGAGCTTGAGTTCTCCATAAAAGAGGCGGAGGAAGAGACTTCGCGTTATCCTCGAGAGAGGAAGAACTTAGAGGAAGAGCTTTTAAAGATGGATCAACGATTAAAAGAGGCCCAAAAGGAACTGGAAGACTTGGAAAAACGTCGCCGAAGGCTTGAACAAGAGCTCGAGGATTTGAGGATAAAGGTTAAGAAATCGAAGATAAGGCTTCTCGAGGTCAAAACCAATAAGGAGTACGAAGCAGTTTTAAACGAGATAGAATGGGGTCAAAATGCCATAAGTTCTTTGGAAGAGGAGATCTTGGGGATCTTGGAGGAGATAGATAAGAAGAAGGTGGAATTTGAACGCCTTAAAGAAGAGACGAATCTCGAAAAGGGGAAGATAAACGAACTTATTTCCCGTCTCGAAAACCGACAGAAAGAACTCAAGGAGAAGGTCTCCGAGTGGCAAAAGGAAAAGGGCGAATTAGTAAAGAGTGTACCTGAGGAGTTGCTCGAGCTTTATAAAAATCTCAAGCATAAACGAGGCTTTGCGATCGCAAGGGTAAAGGATGAGATATGTCAAGGTTGTTTTCTTCATATTCCCCCACAGCTTTATAATGAGATCCTGAAGAACGAACGCATTTACACTTGCCCCAATTGTAAGAGGATCCTCTATTACGAAAAAGAAAGTGCAAATTGATGGAATCTTATTGGTAGATGGCGCTTCCTTAGGGAATCCTGGTGAGGGAGGATGCGGGGTCATATTGAAAGATATGGAGGGAAGGCTCATCTATTTTGGGGGTGAATACCTTGGAAGGGTTACAAATAATCAAGCCGAGTATATGGCTTTGATAAGGGGATTGGAAGAGGCTTATCGGAGGGGATGGAAGACAATTTTGGTTTTTACGGATTCAGAACTTTTGGCCCGACAGATAAATGGAAACTACAAGGTTAGGGATCAAAAGCTTCAGGTTCTTTATAAGAAGGCAAAGGCGCTTCTTGGGCGTTTCTCCCACTGGGAAATCAAGCATATCGAAAGAGAGGAGAATCGGGAGGCCGACAAATTAGCTAAAAAGGCGGCTCAGAGGAAGATTTGATGGTTGACTCGAAAGAAAGGAAGAAAAGAAAAAAGGAACTTTATGTAATTTTTGTGCTCTCGGGTGTAATAGGAGCACTTTTCCTATTCCAAATCTATTTTAGGGAATCCCTTTTATGGAGCAAAAATGTCTTCTTTTTCACCATGCTCAATCTCAACATAATACTCCTCTTGCTCGTGTTGTTTCTTTTGATAAGAAATTTCACCAAACTAATCCTCGAATACAAAAGAGGATTATTGGGTTCGAAGCTAAAGACTAAGCTAACGCTTTCATTTCTGGTTCTGTCGTTACTGCCTTCCATGCTCTTGTTCTTGGTTTCGGCCTTTTTCATTTCCCAGAACATAAAGAGTTGGTTTAGTTCACAGATAGAAAGGTCACTTGAGGTGGCCTTGGAGGCTACCAAGATTTACTACACCCATATGCTCAACCAGAGCTTAAATTGGTCAAAAAGGGTAGCCCAAGGGATGCCCTTGGAAGAGGCGCTTTCTGAAGGATCTTTGAGTTGGGTCGGCCTTTACAATGAGAATGGAGAATGGTTTTCATCTGTTTCCTCGAAGGATCTGCCTTTTACAATTTCACCCCCCAAGGAATTGGTGGAAGAGGTTTTGAGGAAAAATGAGGTCACCAAGATCCTTCCTTTTGGAGGTGGAGAGATTATATGGAGTGGATATAAAGGTGAAGGCAAATTGGTTTTCTGTGCTTATTATTTGCCCCATGGACTTTCAGGGAAGCTCGAGTCCATCTCTCAGGCCTATTTCGAATACCGCCGTTCTGAGGCCATGAAAGGCCCAATAACCGTTAATTATGTGTTGCTTCTGCTTTTAATATCGTTACTTGTAGCCTTCTGGTCGGTGTGGTTGGGTTTTAAAATCGCCAAGGACATAACTAATCCTTTAGGAGAGCTTTTAGTAGCTACGAAAAAGGTGGCCGAGGGTGATCTTGAGATTCAACTTCGAGAAACTCCTAAGAACGAGATGGGGATATTGATGGATGCCTTTAATAAGATGACTCAAGATCTCAAAAGGACCCAAAAAGCTCTGGAGGAGAGACGAAGATATACGGAAGTGGTATTGGAGAATGTGTCCACCGGGGTTATCTCCTTTGACCGAAACGGGCGAATCACCACTTTAAACGAAAAGGCCAAGGAGATATTGGGCATCCAAGGTCAAAAAGCAATAGGCAAATACTACCGCCAAGTCCTCAATCCGGATCTACTCAAAGTGGCGCGAGAGCTTTTTAGAGAGATGAACCGAACCGAAACCAAAAGGCTTGAGAAACAGATGGAGATTTCAGTGAACGGTAAACCTATAATCCTAAAAGTGACCCTAAATGCCATGAAAGATCCCGATGGGAATTACGTGGGGGTGGTCGTTACCTTCGATGACCTCACGCAATTAGTCAAGATGCAAAGGGTTGAGGCTTGGAAGGAGGTGGCGAGCCGAATCGCTCATGAGATCAAGAACCCCTTAACCCCTATACAGCTTTCGGCGGAAAGGATTTGGCGTCGCTATAAAGAAAAGTTGACGGAGGATAAGGAGGTCTTCGAGGAATGCATTCGGATCATCATATCCCAGGTGAAAGAACTTAAGAGAATGGTCAATGAGTTCAGTCAATTTGCTCGTATGCCCCTTTTGGTTCTCAAGATGGATGACCTTAATAGTGTTGTTAGGGAGAGCGTTTCTCTTTATCAACAGGCTCATCCCGAAGTCACCTTTAAAGTGGTTTGCGACCCGAAGCTTCCTCATTTCAAACTGGACCGGGAGGCTATGAAGAGGGTCCTCATGAACCTTTTGGATAATGCCATAGAAGCCCTTAATGGCTCCGGGATCGTGGAGGTTCACACCCGTTACGATTCCCTTTTACACATGGCCACTCTGGAGGTGAGGGATAACGGTTGTGGGGTCCCGGATGAGCTTAAGGGGCGTCTTTTTGAACCCCATTTTTCGACCAAGGGTGAAGGAAGGGGGTTGGGGCTTGCTATTGTAAGTGCCATAGTGGCCGATCATGAGGGATTCATCCGCGTTAAGGATAATGACCCTAAGGGCACCCGTTTTATCATCGAGCTACCCGTAAGGAGGTGATCAGGTATGGATTGGGAAACCTTTAAAAATTTAAGGGGTAGTGAAAAAAGGGCCTTTTTTATGAGAAATGGGCGGATTTACCACGTGGTAATGGCCCAACAGTTTGACAGGCCTTTTTTAGATGAACTATGTAACCTAACCACCAGGATCCGACAGATAGCCAAAAGCAATGAGGGGACGAAGTTCCTTTTGGGCCTTCTTCAAGGCAAGAGGGCCATGCTATATTTCACCCAGCCTTCCACGCGGACTTTTTTGTCATTTGTTAGCGCTTGTCAGATTTTAGGTATGCAATGGGCGGAGGTGAGGGATCCTTCTATTTCATCGGAGATGAAGGGGGAAAGCCCAGAGGATTCGGTGAGGACCTTTTCCAGTTATTTCGATCTCATCATAATGAGACATCCAGAGCCTCAATTTGCCGAAAAGATGGCTTTTTTGCTCAATCAAACCCCAAGGCCTGTGCCCATAATAAACGGAGGAAGTGGTCCCGATCAACATCCTACTCAAGCTTTACTTGACATTTACACCATTCACCGTTCCTTCGAGGATCATGGAGGGATTGATGGGAAACATATAGCATTGGTAGGGGATCTTAAGCGAGGAAGGACCGTCAGGTCTCTTGCTTACTTGATGAAAAATTACCGTGATGTGAAGCTTTACTTCGTTTCCCCACCGGAACTGAGAATGGGGGAGGATCTCAAAAATTATCTTCGTGAAAAGGGCGTAAAATTCGAAGAACACGATGACCTTGAGGAGATCATACCATTGGTGGATGTGGTCTATATGACAAGGATTCAGGATGAATACGATAAGGAAGGAGAATCAAAGTTTATAGCCTACCAGCGTTATCACTTTAAGCCCGAATATTTGAAAATCTTGAAGCCAAATGCGATAATTATGCACCCTCTGCCTCGACGGGATGAACTTCCCGTGGAGGTGGATAAGGACCGAAGGGCGGTATATTGGCGACAGGTGCGAAACGGTATGTGGGTGAGAACCGCTTTAATCGCCATGATATTCGGAGTGGATAAGAAGATATGGGATTATTAGTCCCCAAGCCCCTTTTGTTTCTGAGGGATAATATCGTTAAAAAAGGAAGCCTTTTGGCTTTGCCGAAGGCCAAATGGGCAAAGGATTTAAACCTTCCTAAGGAAGGCGATTGGCTCTTGTTTGGGGGATGTGGTTATCAGTACCTCAGTTTGGGCAAGACCTTTTCCTCAATGGCTCAAAGGATGGAAGGTTTTGGGGTTGAGTTGGAGGGGAGTTTTAGGCTTTTAAAGTGGTTTTTGCCCTTTTTGAGATTTTTTTTAAATGGGCGCAATCCTTTAAGGTCCGCCTTAAAGGTCTTGTCCCAGGAGGGGATCGAGGTTTCTTACCTTGGTGAGGAGGAGCCCTGTTGCGGGGCCCCTCTGTATTTTTCGGGTTTCAGAAAGGATTTCCTCGAAAACCTTTCCTCAAAAAGGGATTTTTTGTCAAACCGAAAGAAGATCATAGGAATGGTTCCTTCTTGTTGTTATGCCTTAAAGGAACTATGGGGATTAAAGGATTTGGTCGAACCTTTTCCCATTTTTTGGCTCAAAAACAAAAAGAAAAAAAGGCGTTTGAAAGAACCCCTTAAGGTTACCTATCATGATCCTTGCATTTTAAGTAGGTATCTTGGAGTAGTAGAGGAAGTGAGGGAGATACTGAGGGATATAGAGGGTTTGACGCTTGTTGAAGCGGAAGCCTCAGGTCAATGGGCCAATTGTTGTGGGGGGGGTGGAGGGTTTGAATTAGTCTTTCCTTACGTGAGCGGGGAACTTGCCAAAAGGAGGGCTGAGGAGCTACTCTCAACGGGGGCCCAGCTTATTGTCACGGCTTGTCCGGGCTGTTTAATAAACCTTGAGGAAGGCGTTAAGGCCCTCGGAAAAAAGGTGAGGGTTTTGGATTTAGTGGAGCTTTTGGAGGAGACGGAGATTGTGGCTTAAGGAATATAAGAAGAGGCTTAAAGAGGCAATAAAAGAAGGGAAGATCCCAATTGCCATTGAGAGGGCAAGCGAAAGCTATCGACGAAATCTTCAGGAAGCCGTAGAACGCTTTCCTTACACCATAGAACTCGCTCAGGAAGTAAGAGCCATAAAGGAAGAAGCCATTAGGAACCTTGATTCCCTCTTTGAAGAGGCCAAGCGCCAATTTGAGAAAAACCGCGCCAAGGTCTTTTTGGCCCGTACCTCCGAGGAAGCTTGTGAGATCATAGGTTCTATTTGTGGGAACCGGAAAGTAGTAGTAAAGGGGAAGAGCCTTACCTCAGAGGAGATTTCCTTGAGGGAATACCTGGAGGAAAGGGGGTATGAGGTTTATGAGACCGATCTTGGGGAGTTTCTTATTCAGATAACCGACCAAAGACCTATGCACATTCTTTCTCCGGCCATCCATATGTCAAGGGAAGAAGTAGCCAAGGTTCTTTCGGCCTATTTTAAAAAGGAGATTCCTCCGGATATAGGGGAAGAGGTGAGGGCGGTAAGGGAGTTTTTAAGGGAGAAGTTTTTTCAAGCTGAAGTGGGGATAACCGGAGCCAATGTGGTTTCGGCCCAGAGTGGGACTCTGGTTTTGATAGAAAACGAAGGGAATATAAGGCTTACAAGTGGTTTGCCTCCGGTTCACATAGCCCTTGTTGGGCTTGAGAAGCTCGTTTTTTCCCTTTCTCAGGCTATGAAGGTAGCCGAAGTTACCTGGCGTTTTGCCAATTATACGATGCCCGCATATGTGAGCCTCATTTCCACGCCTTCAAAAACTGGAGACATAGAAAAAGTCACCACTTTTGGGGCTCACGGCCCCAAAGAGCTTTACGTGGTATTTCTCGATAATGGCCGAAGGAAGCTGGCCCAAGACCCTATTTTTCGGGAGGCCCTTTATTGTTTAAGGTGTGGCGGATGCCTTTATGAGTGTCCGGTCTTCAAAGTTGTAGCTGGAAGGTTCGGGGACAGGTATTTTGGAGGCATTGGGGCCATATGGACGGCTTTCATAAGTGGAGATCTCAAGGAGGCTGCTCCTTTGGCTTGGACTTGTCTTACTTGTGGGCGCTGTAAGCTCCGATGCCCCATGAACATAGATACGCCTCAAATGTGCCTTCGTTTAAGGGCTCTTTTAGCGGACTCTTAAAATGAAAAAAGAGGAATTCGTTCGAAATGCCTTCGAGCGGATAGCCAGAAGGTATGATCTGGCGAACACCGTTTTAAGCTTTGGGCTTGATAAAGTTTGGAGACGAAGGACCGTTAAAGCCCTTGGGGAGAGGGATTTGGTGCTTGACCTTTGTGCCGGGACTCTGAACTTGAGCGAAGCCTATCGAGAGTATTTCAACGGGAAAATTTTAGCCCTTGATTTCAGCTTGGGTATGCTAAAAGTTGGAAAGAAAAAACCACTTAAAGATGTTTATCCCATATGCGGGGATGCCCTAAGGATGCCCTTTCGCGAGGAGAGCTTTGATGGCGTCATGATGGCTTTTGGGTTGAGAAATTTCTCCCAGATGGATAAGGGCTTAAGGGAGATACATAGGGTTCTTAAAAAAGGGGGCAAGCTCGTGATCCTGGAGTTCAAAAGGCCCCAGGGCCTTTTTGGTGCGTTTTATAAGCTTTATCTAAAAAGGATTCTGCCTTTTGTGGGGGGGCTTATAACGAGAGATCAGGAAGCCTATCTTTATTTGGCTAATTCAATTTCGGCTTTTCCCAAAACAGAGGAGATCCTTGACAAACTATCTCTTTTGGGGTTCATAGATCTCAAATGTGGCCTTTTGAGTTTTGGGATATGTGCCCTTTATGAAGGGATAAAAGCTTGAAGGTCGCAGTTGCTTTAAGCGGAGGCGTTGATAGCTTCGTTTCCGCTCTTCTTTTAAAACAAGAAGGATACGAAGTTACAGGGATTTTTATGAGGGTTAGCGATGATGAGAAGCCCGTTGAGGGCTCTCGTTTTGCCGCTTCCCTTTTGAATATAGAACTTCACATTGTTGACCTAAGGGAGTCATTTCGTAAGTTGGTGATCGAACCATTTGTCAAATCTTATCTCGAAGGTAAAACACCAAACCCATGCGTAGTCTGCAATGAGGTTATGAAGTTTTCCCTTTTAAAAAAAGAGGCTAAAAAGTTAGGGGCTGCCTTATTTGCCACAGGACATTACGTGAGGAAAGTGCCTTGGAACGGTAAATGGGTTCTTTTTAAGGGAAAGGATCAAAACAGGGATCAATCCTATTTTTTGTGGCGGATCTCTCAAAGGGATTTAGAAGAGACGCTTTTCCCTTTGGGGGATAAGAGAAAGGAAGAGGTAAAGGAATTAGCCAGATCTTATGGGCTTATACGAGAAGAGAGTCGGGAGGTTTGTTTTATTAAAGGCGATTACCGGACTTTTATCGAAAATTTCCCCTTTGAAAGGAAAGAAGGGCCCATTTTGGACCTTGAGGGAAAAGTGCTCGGATGGCATAAAGGAGTTCACCTTTTTACCATTGGGCAAAGGCATGGGCTTGGCTTAAAAAAGGAGAGGCCTTTTTACGTTTTGAAGATCGAGGATAATAAGGTCATCGTCGGTCCCAAGGAAGCTCTTTATAAAAGGCGTCTTCGGGCAAAAGAAGCGAAATGGATTTTAGAGGAACCTCCTTCCACGGAGTTTTTCTGCCATGGGAAGATACGCTACCAACATGAAGGAGCTCCCTGTAAGGTTTTGGTCCGAGAAGAGGAGATCTTATGTGAATTTCTAGAGCCTCAGATGGCAATAACGCCAGGGCAGGCACTAGTTTTATATGAGGATGATAGGCTTTTAGGCGGAGGATGGATCGAAGAGGTGATAGATTAAAGATCGGCTTCGTGACTCTGGGATGTAAGGTCAATCAATTTGAATCCCAGGGGATGATGCGTTTGTTAAAGGAAAAGGAATATTTGATCACCGAGCCCGAAGAGGCGGATCTTGTTGTCCTTAACACCTGTGTTGTGACCCATCGTGCCGAGAGCGAATCACGAAAGCTTTTGAAAAAGTTCAAACGTTTGGGGAAAAAGGTGCTGGTTGGGGGTTGCTGGCCTCAGCTTTTTCCAGAGGAACCTCTTTTATACGGAGCCGATGGTTCTTTTGGAAATAAAGAGAAGGTGGAGATTGTAAATTTATGTGAAAAAGCCCTAAAAGACGAAAGACCAAAGGAAGTCTCAGATATTCAACACTCTCCTTTCATCGACTTTCCCCTTTCCCTTCCTGAAGGAAGGACGAGGGCCTTTTTGAAGATCCAGGATGGGTGTGAGACAAACTGTACCTTTTGCGTGGTTCCTAAAGTAAGAGGAAGGCCGAGGAGTTTAAACCTTGAAAAGGTGTTGGAAGCCTTAAGGTTTTACCATGAAATGGGGGTAAAAGAAGCTGTTTTATGTGGCATTCACCTTGGTAAATGGGGAGAGGATCTTGAACCTAAAAGGTCTTTTTCGGAGCTTTTGGAACTTTTGGAGCAATCCGAAACTCCTCCCCGTATAAGGTTAAGTTCCATCGAGCCCCAGGAGTTTGATGAATCCCTTATAAAAACCCTTAAGGTTTCAAGAAAAATATGTCCCCATGTTCACCTTCCTGTTCAAAGCGGTTCCGAAAGCATTTTGAAGATGATGGGGAGACCTTACAGTCCCTTGGAAGTTTCGGAATTGCTCTTTAAGCTCAAAGAAGAGATACCGGATGTGGCAATCGGTTCCGACTTCATAGTGGGTTTTCCTGGGGAAGGGGAGAGGGAATTCATGGAGAGTGTGGACTTTGTCCTCAAACACCCCTTTTCTTACCTTCACGTATTTCCTTTTTCTCCGAGACCTGGGACTTTGGCCGCGGATTTTCCCAATCAGGTTCCCGAAGGGGAGAAAAAAAAGAGGGTAGAAGCCTTACGAGGGCTTGGATTGGAAAAGAAAAGAAAATTTTACCAAACATTTATCGGAAGAAGACTCCAAATTCTCGCAGAAGCTTCTTTCAAAGGGCTTTCCAGAAACTACATAAAATGTACTTTCGAAGAATCAATCCCTCAAGGACAAGAGTTTGAGGGATTGGGCCTGGAAGTTAAGGATGAGAGGCTTTTGGTTAAACCCCTTGATATTGCCACCACTCGATGATAGTCCAATGTCTTTTAAAGGGGCCAAATCCCTTTTCCTCAAGTTTTCTAATCCATTCGCCAAGGGGGGAACCGTGGTGGATAATCAATGGCGTACTATGAGGAGGTAGTATGTCCTCAAAAAGCTGATACGCTCCCACCCTCTTCCAGGTTTCCGCTTCTGTATCCGGGTCATCCCACGGGGTTGGATGAATCAAGCCATGAATGGCTCCTTCATCCCGTCGGTAAAGTAAAGTTTCAGGGAAACGCTTTTTAAGGTCCCTTAAGATTTTTACAACTTCAAGGTTCATCTCGGGGGTTACGCCCTTATTTAGGTTTAAAAGGATCTTGGAACTAAAGGATTCAAACCCGATCGAAGCCAAAAGGAGCTTAGTGTCTTGGTGTTTAAGTCGGTTTAAACTTCTTTCCAGGTTGTCTCGGTGCTTCAATATATCATCGGGCCTTAAGACCAGATTTATCTGTTCAAGAAGGAACCCCTTCTCACTTACCAGGTCCAAGAGTTTGGGAAGAAAAACAAGGGGGTATTCATCTATAAGCTCAAAGGGCATCTTTCTTTTACGCCTTTCCGGGAGGTTTTCGATTTGTTCTAGCACCTTTTCATCATCCACAAAGCCGCAGAACCCTTTATCCCAGGCCACATCGCAGAAACTACACCCTCTCACCTCGATCTCGATCGTTGGCCCTTCCTTAAAAAAGGAGGGGGGATCGAGGAATATGGTTTTCTTTAACGAAGCATAAGGGCAACCAATCCCCCTTAAAACTTGAAAGGTCTCTATTTCGAGTTTTTCCAGATGGTCATCGAAAATGAAAAGATTATCCCATTGGACCTTAAGATAAAGATCTGTATTCCATTGGTAAGAAAAGGAGCCTTTTGAGCTTTCTAAAAGCTCTTTACTTAAGCCATCAACTGGTCCTCCAAAGCCCAAATCCACTCGATCCTTAAGTCCCTTGAAACGCCAAGGATACTTTTCAATTTCACCTTCCCCTACAAGGTCTGAAACTGCTTGAGGGCCTCCGAGGATGGTTCTGAAGCCCAAAGTTTTGAGCTCTCCTATAAGTTCAAAAAGATCGGGTCTTCCGCAAAGGTGAGAAAAACCAACGATTTTTTCTTTGTTTTTATAATGTTCCTTAATAAACTCAAAAAGCTTTTCCTTGTCAAAGTTCCTCAGAAGCCCAATGACAATTGTAGAAATGCCCAATTCAGAAGTTATGAAACTTGCTGCCAGCTGTGGCCCTAAAAGGCCGTAGCTTTCACCGGTATGGTGGGATAGTATAATCATTCCCATTGATGCTACCGTCTTTTAAAGGTTCTTGCCAAGAGTGTTTTTTCTTGATAAATTTTTTAAGGAAATTCCCCGGTAGCTCAACAGGCAGAGCGGCGGGCTGTTAACCCGTAGGTTGCAGGTTCGAGTCCTGCCCGGGGAGCCAAGTTTTAGGATTGCATCTTTTTAAGGTTTTCCCTTACTTCTCTTCTTAATATTTTCCCAGCGGAGGACTTGGGGAGTTCAGGAAAAATGAAGACGGCTTTTGGCCTTTCGTATCCCGCAAGACGTCCTTTGCAGTATTCTATGAGCTCCTCTTCTGTGACCGAAGCATTAGGCCATAGAGACACAGCAGCCACTACTTTTTCACCCCATTTTTCATCGGGCAATCCCACAACTGCTGCTTCCTTAACAGCTGGATGACTGCAAAGTATTTCCTCAACCCTTGAAGGATAAACATTCTCTCCTCCTGTTATGATCATGTCGTCTTTGCGATCGAGAAGATAAAGATAACCGTCTTCGTCCACATAACCTATATCTCCTGTTAGAAGCCACCCGTTTTTAATTTTTTGTTGAGTGAGTTCCGGTTTTTTCCAGTACCCTTTTGTCATGGTTTCACCCCGAAGGGCTATTTCACCCGCCTGACCTTTAGGCAAAGGATTACCTTCTCCATCAAGGATTCTGAGCCACACATAATACACGGGCAACCCCACCGATTTTAATCTGCTTCTTTCCTTTTCACTAGCTTCAGGGGCGATCGCTAAAACGTGATCTTGAGGGCTTAGTCGGGTTGCAAGAGGACCAAATTCGGTAAGACCATAAGATTGAAGGAATCGATTCTTACCGAATCGCTCCATGGCCTTTTTAAGGAGGGATTCAGGCATAGGAGCACCTACGTACATAATGGTTCTTAGGCTTTGAAGGTTATACCTATCAATCTCTGGATCTTCCAAAAGCATAGCAATCATTGTGGGGACCATTTGTACAACTGTGACCTTTTCCTTTTCGATTAACTCTAAAGTTTTTTTCACTTCAAATTTTGGAAGAATCACATTGGTCCCCCCTGCGTAAGCTACCGCGCTTGATAATGCATGCCCTCCTGAATGAAACCAAGGCATTATGTTCAAAGCCACATCATTGGCGTCTAAATTGAGTGTATAAATATGTCCCTTTCCTTCTTCAAGCTGCATTTTTTCATGAAACATTACCCCCTTCGGTCTCCCTGTGGTACCACCCGTGTAGATTATATACACCAAATCATCATCACTTGGCCCTTCTTCATCGGGTTCCTTGTTTTCAGAAGATAAAAGTACCTTTTCATAGGATTCCCCAACTGTAGGAGAATCTTGAATACCAAATACAAAAACAATCAAATCCTCCAAATCCTCAAGAATAGAGCGAAGTTGATCAACAAAATCTGCATTAATCAAAAGTGCTTTGGCTTCGCTATCCTTTAAGATATAATGAATTGTGTCAACGGAACTTCTCCAATTTATCGGAACTCCCACAAAACCGAATTTTTCACAACAAAGTCTTAAATCTAAATATTCAACGCAATTATAACCCCAAATAGCAACTCTATCGCCTCTCTGTACCCCTCTTTCCTTTAAAGCCCAATATAAACGATTTGCCCTATCATTAAGTTCGGAATAAGTAAAACGCCTTTCTTCATCAACTATTGCTAATTTATTGCCGTAAAATTCAACATTTTTGAGCCAGATTTCCTTGCAGGTTAACTTCATTTATGTTCTCCTTCTTATTGGATTATAAATATTGTTGTACAAACAATATTCGCTCTTATAATTAAAAAAGTCAAGTTGATGTCTTAAGCGAATGGTAATAAATTGAAGATTGTGGAAAAGGTCATTGTCATAGGAGGTGGATTAGCTGGTTCAGAGGCAGCGTGGCAGCTTGCGAAAAGGGGCATTAAGGTAATCTTATATGAGATGAAGCCCAAGCGGTTCTCCCCTGCCCATAAATCCTCCTTTTTGGCGGAGCTTGTCTGTAGCAATTCTTTGAAATCCCTTGAGCTCAATACGGCTCATGGCCTTTTGAAAGAGGAGATGAGGAGGTTTGATTCCCTCATCATTCAAGAGGCGTTTGCAAGTAGAGTCCCCGCGGGTTCCGCTTTAGCCGTGGACAGGGAAGAGTTCTCCCGAAGGATTACTGAGAGGCTTATGTCGCTTCCTCAATTGGAGATAATAAGGGAAGAAGTGACCGAGATCCCCAAGGAGGGTTTCGTTATAATTGCCACAGGCCCTTTGACTTCTGAGCCTTTGATGAAAGAAATAGCAAGGCTCACTGAGAAGGAGTACCTTCATTTTTATGATGCCACAAGCCCTATAGTTACAGCTGAGTCGATCGATTTTACCAAAGCCTTTAGGGCTTCACGGTATGGTAAAGGGGGCGAGGACTATGTGAACTGTCCCATGACCAGGGAGGAGTATTATCAATTTGTCCAAGAGCTATTGAAGGCGGAAAAGGTCCCCTTTAAGGATTTCGAGAAGGTTGTGCCTTATGAGGGTTGTATGCCGATAGAGGATATGGCTCAGAGGGGAATAGAGACCTTAGCCTTTGGGCCTTTGAGGCCTACGGGTTTAATAGATCCAAGAACGGGAAAGAGGCCTTATGCGGTTGTGCAGTTGAGGCCCGAAAACCGGGAGGGGACTCTTTACAATATGGTTGGTTTTCAGACCAAACTTAAGTATAGTGAACAAGACCGGGTCTTCAGGCTTATCCCAGGACTTGAAAAGGCGGAGTTTGTGAGGTATGGGAGTATGCATCTTAACACTTTTATAGATGCGCCTAGGCTTCTTGACAAGTTTTTGAGATTAAAAAAGGAAAAGCGGATTTTGTTTGCAGGTCAGATAACTGGTGTGGAGGGTTACGTGGAATCAGCGGCAACCGGGCTTTTAGCGGGTATAAACGTGGCAAGGATAATTAAGGACTTACCCCTAATCCCCCCACCTCCTACCACTGCCTTAGGAGCTTTGATCAATCACGTTACCAATGAGTATTCGCCCGAGTATCAGCCCATGGGCATAAACTTTGGACTTTTCCCCCCCCTGGAAATAGCGCCAAAAAAGAAAGAGGAGCGGAGGCTTTTACTTGTTCAGAGGGCTTTAAGGGATTTAGAGATCTGGAAAGCCCAATTGGGAGAGGCTTGATGGTAGGGATTTCCACAGCATTGATGACAAAAAAAGGCAACGCTAAAGCCGAGGAGATTTTCGAATTTTGTGAGAAATGCGGCATAAGGCACCTGGAGCTTGACATCCACGTGACGAGAGACCTTTTAAGGGAGATGATACCGAAGTTAAAAAAAGGGGAATTTAAGCCCATAACTCTTCATAATTTTTGCCCCCTTCCGGACAACATCCCGCCCCATAAGGCTTCAGGAGATGCCTTCAATCTGGCTTCCCTTGACTTAGAAGAGCAAAGAGAAGGTGTTAAGTGGAGTTTAAAGACCATCGAGACTGCTTGTGAACTTGAGGCCCAAAGTGTGATTCTCCATTTGGGGTTTATTTCTGAGTTTAACGAAGCTCCCCAAAAGTTTTTCGAAGAAAATTTCAGAGAGAAGTTACTTCCAGATTTCCTCAAATGGAGGGAGGAAAAAGTTAAGAAGCACCTTGATGCCCTTTTTCGGGCATTGGAGGTACTTCTTAAACGAGCTGAACTCCTTGGGGTGAAGATAGGGATTGAAAATCGGTATTATCCTCATGAGATTCCCTTGGGGGAAGAGATCGGATTGATATTAAAAGAATTCGAAGGTGCTCCTGTGTTTTACTGGCATGATACAGGTCATGCCCATGTCTTGGAAAAGCTCGGGCTTTTGGATCAGAAAGGGCTTTTGAAAATTTACGGTTCGAAAATGATAGGACTTCATCTTCACGATGCCAACGGTTTCAAAGATCATCTTCCTCCGGGGAAAGGAGAGATTAGGTTCAATGAGCTAAAAGGACTTTTACCTCAGGAGGCTATCAGGATATTGGAGATACACCCTCCCTGTGAAGAAGATGAGCTCAAAGAGGCCCTTAACTCACTTCGAAGGAACGAATTAATTTAACGGTTAATCCAGGGCTTTTTTTCCAGCTTTGGGGTTCTTTTGGCTATCTCCCACAATTCTTTAACATAATTGGGCAACGCAAAATAGGAGGAGTGTTTTTCAGGGTTGTAATATTTGAGTTTCCCCGGAGGTGACCACCATTTATCGGGTATCTCCTTTTTGAAGAATTTTTCCGAACACGAAGCAAAACCAAGTGACCAGTCAGAACTCACGTAAAAAGGTACAGCCACAAGAAGCGGCGCCACATAAGGAAATACTTTCATCATGTTGTGGAACCCTTTAACAAAAACCTCGGGGAAAAAGAAGGGAGAGGCCATGTGTTCGATGATGACTCCGTCGCTACTTAAGACCTTTTTACAATTCTGGAAGAACTCTTCGCTTATCAATAATTCAGCCACCCCATAAGGATCGGTTGAGTCAACGATTATGACATCATAACTTCCAGGTAGGGCCTCTTTAACGTATTGCACGCCATCGCCTATCTTAACTTCAACCCTTGGATCATCGAGGCTTTTTGTAATCTCCGGGAAATGCTTCCTACACACTTCAATTACCATTTCGTCTATCTCGACAAGGGTCACCTTTTTTATCCGATCGTATTTCAAAACCTCCCTTACAACTCCTCCGTCACCTCCTCCCACCACTAAAACCCTTTCGGCCTCCCGGTGGGCAGCAAGCGGCACATGGGCCAACGTCTCATGATACACGAACTCCGAATCCTCAGTGAGCATCATGTAGTGATCGATAAAAAGCATCTTCCCGTGTTCTTTCGTCCTTATGACGTCTATTTGCTGATAAGGAGAACGAACGCTTTCAAGATGTTCTTCATAGATGAAAACAGCCCCGTACGAAGGGTTATGTTCTTCGTAAAAGACGTTTTTCTTTTCCAAAAGCTTAGGGTCAATCATGTTGAAAGGAAATTACTCCAAGGGGGTAAAGGTGTCAAGCCTTTTTACTATCTCCAGAAGTTCCAAGAGATCCTTAACTACGTAAATGGCTCCCAATTCGAGTAATCTTTCTTTTTTACCCACCCCTGTTGCAACTCCTATGAAGGAAAGTCCCGCTTCTCTAGAAGCTAAGACATCGGCTTCCGAATCCCCTACGAAGATGGCTTCTTCGGGCTTTACCTTTAGCTTTTTTAAACAAACCACAATTCCCCCCGAAGAAGGCTTCCTGGGAGCTTCAAGCCCCGTTACAAAAACATCCACAAATTCCGCTATTCCAAGCCTTTTAAGTTCAAGCCACTTTTCCTCCCCTTGCGTGGTCCTCCCAGTAACTATCCCCACCTTAAACCCCTTTTCTTTTAAAGTGAAAAGCAAATCCCGCGCCCCTACTAAAAGCTTCACCTCCTTAAGAACAGAGAAATAAGCCTCCTTTATCTTTTCAACACAACTTAAACGGGCCTGAACATCAGCAAATTTTGAAGGGGCGATCCGTTTAAGGATCTCTTCAAGAGGAAACGCTTGATCAAGAAATTCCGAAAGCTTCTCCGCAGAAACCGAAGGAAGACCAAAAGCTTGAAGCCCCGCATTAAGGGAGTAAAGATAAAGGTTAAAAGTGCCTATCAAAGTTCCATCAAGATCAAAAACAAAGGCCTTAGGTTTTTTGTCATTTGTGTTAATCCTCTATAGAAATTTGAGCCCTGATTAAATCATGCAAAGTTATCAGTCCTACAAATTTGTCATCAAATCTTCTTTTCACTAAAAGCAAAGTAGTAGGGCTCTCTACAAAACGATTTCCTACATCTCTAAGCGTTTCATCTTCGTAGCAAAAAACAGGTGGCAACACCTTTATATCTTCCTTTTCGTTTAAATAATTATCAATATTTTCGCGATTCAAAATTCCTATTACTTGGTTTTTTTCCATTAGTGGGAAATAAGTATAGGGATAATTTTCTATTAAGTTTTTAAGTTCTTCTTTTTCCAAAGAATGAGCGACAACCGGTTTATAGTTTGCTATAGCTGAAACGGGTAAGTTTTGCCAACTTCTTAGATCCAAAGGCGGTTTTATTTTGTGTAATTCGTGTCCATCTTGGATCAAAAGGGCTTCATATAAGTTCAAAGGACCACCTAATCGGGCTACAATTTGGCTTATGAAAGTTCCAAACAGAAGTCCTGGTACCAATTCAAATTGGTGGGTCATTTCGAAGACTATAAGTAACGAGGTCAAGGGAGCTCTTACAACTGCTCCAAGACAAGTGGCCATTCCAACTGCAGTCAAAACGGTGATATCGGAGATCCCAAGAGGTATCCACTGGGAAAAAAGCCCTGCTAAGAAAAACCCGGTCATTCCGCCAAAAAAGAGAGTGGGGGCAAAAATACCCCCACATCCACCGCTTGCATAGCTTACACAAGTCGCTATGAACTTTCCTAAGACCAGAAGCCCAGCCACCTCCCAAGGGAAATTACCGTGTAAGGCATCAGATAGATCTTGATAGCCCAAGCTAAATACTCCCAATTTACCAGTGAAAACGAATGTTAAAGTTCCGATGAACCAAGTGGTCATACCCCCTATTAAGGGGCGGATCCATAAGGGGATGTTTTTAAAGGTTCGAAGCTTAGCCCTTAAAAAGAGCAGTGACCGTTGAAAAAAAACACCCACACCTGCACAAGCAAAAGCTACCAGAGGAACCAAAAGGTAAAGGTTCCAGCTTGTCTCCTCCAGATAAGGCATGATAAAGGCAGGATGCTTACCTATAATGGCATGGGTGACAAAAGCTCCAGCTACCGCAGCCAAAAGAATGGAGCCTAAATGTCGACTGTTGAGGTCTCCTAAAATCTCCTCAATGAGAAAGGCAACAGAAGCCAAAGGCGCGTTGAAGGCAGCCGACAATCCAGCCGCCGCTCCAATTACATTAGGACCCCGTAGCCAACGACGAGGCACCCCAAAAAGGCAGGCCAAATTGGTCGCAATGGCCGAACCGAGAAAGACCGAAGGCCCTTCTCGTCCTAAACTCGTACCCCCACCGATAGTTATCGCTCCAGCAATATATTTGATTATCCCCGCTTTAAGATCTATATGTCCCATTTCCTTCCAATAAGCAGCTTTTACTTCAGGAATACCGCTTCCAGCAGACATGAGAGAAAACTTAAGGAGGATTCCAGCCGTTAAAGAACTTATTGCTACTACAATAAGACTAGCTAAAGCAAAATAGACGGGAGAGCGTAAGGAGAAATTCAAAATGGTATGGGAATAAATGAAATTGACCAATATCATAAAAGAAACAGCACCTGCTCCCGAAGCTAAGCCCAAAACAACCACTGAAAAACTTAACTTAAAATAAGAAGAAAGTTTCTCTTTTAACATTATACTACTTTATGGGAAAATCTTTTGCCTTCTTTCAAAGCTTACTTCGTTATCAACAAACCACACTTCCAAAGGATCTACTTTATAAAACCTATTCTCAAAAGAAGCAGTAAATGCGGATTTAAAGGGAGATTTTTTTAAAAAACTTTCCAATACCTTTATCGCCTTAGGGAACTTGAATAGGGCTTTAAAATAAACGGCTGTGAAGGGATATTTCTTCACATATAACTTTAGGGCTTCAGCTATCTCCTCTTCTTCAAGCCTTTTTGCTCTTCCGAGCATTTGAATGCCCTTTATCTTTTTCCAATCGTCTAATTCTTTAAGATGATAATCCTCATAAATGGTTATGGCCACAAGGGGGTAAAGGTGTCAAGCCTTTTTATCCTTTCGAGTTGCCCGATCAAGAGATTCCGAAAACTTCCCCGCAGAAACCGGAGCCATCCCAAACACCAGAATCCCTTTGTTAAGGGAATAAGGATAAAAATCAAAAATATCTATTAGAACTCCATTAACGTGGAGAATAAAGAACTTAAGCACCCTCCTTATTCCAAAGGAGAGCCTTACGCAATCCCCCTTAAAATAGGCTCACTTGTGAGCCTCAAAAATTTCATCGGCTAATATGAGCCAAAATTCACCTACCCATTTTTGAAACCACTCTATGAAAAACTTTTCTTTAAAATCGGTACTCTCCGTAATTTCGTTCCATTTATTAACGTCCTCTATTTCAATTATTCCCATATATTGAAAGGGCAATCGATCCATAATTTGTGGGAGCTTATGTTGGCTTCCGTCACCCATTTGTCCTTCCGAAAATTTTAGGATAGTATAAGCTTTACAGGGGCCCAATGAAATAAAGAAAGGTCCCTTGAAGCTTTTGCACCAATTTTCGTATTCTTCCTTAGATGCACTATCTTTTAAATTATAAAGAACCACCACTTTAGGCATTGTATCCTCCTTAATCTTTTATAATTCCCGCTCTTCTTAAAGCTCCTGTGATAGAAGCTCCAACCACATCAACAACTGTTGTACCTCCGTCTACTACTATTACAGATCCTGTTATATAAGAGGCGTCATCGCTGGCAAGGAAAGCACATATACCGCCTATTTCTTCGGGAATTGCAAACCTTTTTAATGGTATTTCTTTAGATATAAGATCAAAGAAACTATTATAATCCATTCCTAACAGTTTTGCAAATTTGCCAAATTCATGTTCAACCATAGATGTTTTTACTCCACCTGGACATATCACATTACATCTTATACCGAAACGTCCATAGTCTAAAGCAGCTTGTTTTGTTAGCATTATAAGAGCAGCTTTTGAAGAACAATACGCAGGCATATTAGGTAAACACACTATCCCCCCTATTGAAGCGATATTAATTATTGATCCTCCTCCAGATTTTATCATGTGAGGTATCGTTTCTTTCATTAAAAGAAAAGGACCTGTAAGGTTTATGTCAAAGATTCTTTTCCATTCCTCGAGATCAAGATCTGCAACAGCTCCTTCTCCACTTACTCCTGCATTATTTATCAGAATATCTATTTTCCCCCCAAAAGATAAGGTCATTTTTACCATCTCTTTTATGTCTTCCTGTTTTGAAACATCACCGGGCCAAAAAGCAAGTCTTTCGGAAGAGATTTTTTTTGCCGTTTCTTCCAGCACCTCTTTTCTCCTTCCTACTATTACAACCTTAGCTCCCTCTTTTATAAACCTTTCTGCTATCGCAGCTCCGATACCTGTACCTCCACCTGTGATAAGTGCAACTTTCCCTTCGAGCTTCATTATGACCTCCTTTTTGAGAGAATGGCCTAAATAGTTTCTGTCCCAAAATAATATCGTGCCCCTTCGAGCAGCCGGAGCATTTGCCCTCCCACTACGATTTGTGAAATTTTTACGTCTCGAAATAGCTTTTCTATTTTTCCTTCTTTCGCATATCCATAAGATCCCATAAGTTCCAAAGCACGGTTTATTACTTTAAAGGCACATTCTGTAGCAACATTTTGACATATGCTTGCGGCTACTAATTGACCATGATCCCAAGGTGGACCATAAACTTCAGGATGATCTAACCTAATTAACGTATTCCAAAAAACCGATTCGGCAGTTACCATATCTGTTACTATTTGCCCCAATTCATGTACAATAACACCATGTTCTTTCATAGGTTTTCCCCCTATTTCTCTATTTTCAACGTAAGATCTTAAAATTTCAAATCCTCTTCTCATTATTCCAATTGCAAAAGCTGTACTGCATGCTCTTCCAATTGTTTCTTTAGCAATAAGTGATTTTACCTCATCTTCTCCTTCATGAAGTTTATTTTCTTTTGGTACTTTCACATTTTCGAACCAAATATCTCCACAAGTATCTATAGCAGCTCCCATTTTTTTATAAGGTTTACCAGTAGTTAGGCCAGGAGTATCAGCGGGTACAATAAATTGGCCAATGTTATTGGGGAATTGTTCACCTTCAATGGAGCAAATCACCAGAAAAGCTTTAGCTTCCCTAAATGCCGAAGGCCAAAGCTTATGGCCATTTATCACCCAAGTATCTCCTTCCCGTTTAGCCCTTGTACGAATAGCACTTCCTTTTAACCTTGGGTCTTCCACGTTACCTCCTCCGTGGGGTTCGGTTATGGCATTGCACATGGGGAAAGGTTCACTTCCAAGAAGCCATTCTGCGAGCTGTTTCATGAGATAGTCATTAGGTTTCGGTAGCATCACAGAGGCAACGACCCAAGATTGCAAAAAACCGGTGCATGCAAGTCCAAAATCCCCCCGTGCGACTTCTACAATGACGGCTCCGTTCTCTACTGTAGACCAATCGCCTTCTCCTCCATATTCCCGAGGAATGAAAGCTTTTTGCAAGCCCAAGTCGATCCACAGCTCCTTAAACAAATCATGAATAAGAGTATGCTCCGGCCTTTCGGTCCAATCCCAATAATCATCTAACACGTCCTCATGGGGCAAAACTCTTTCGTTTACCCATCTTTTTAAGGTTTCGCAATAGCTTTTTACCTCGTCTCTTATTAAATGATCAGGACGTAATGAAAACTCCTTCATTATACCCTCCTTAATTAATATTTGTGTAAACCTTCATTTTAAATGTTTTCACAAATGTGTGATTTTGTCAAGAAAAACAACAAAGGTTTTTTTTGTTTAAGATTTTTTTCATTTATTTGGGAATCTACGGATTTTTTAAAATCTTGACAAATCGGTTTATTGTGACATTATTTAAAAAGTTAAATTCTTTAAGGATAAAAAGGGAGGTGAGTCATGAGTAAAATAGGTATTGTGGGATGGGTGGTGGTTTTTTGGAGTCTTTTTGGGCTCGTCCAGGGCAGCCGCGCGGAGGAGGTTATAGCACCAAAAGAGATTCTGATTGGAGATACGGTTTCCTTTGTGGGTCCTTACTCTATATTCGGAGGCCTTTCCAGTTTCGGTACTAAAGCGGCAATTCAAGACATAAACGAAAAAGGAGGCGTATTTATACGCCATTATAAAAAGAGGATTCCCGTAAAGTGGATAACGAGGGACTGTCAAAGTGATCCACTCAAGGTCGCGCCTCTGACGGAGGAACTAGTGTTGAAGGACAAAGTGCATTTGATAGGTGGCCATTTTGAGGTGCCCACGCTTCGCCAGGGAACTGCCATAGTGGCTGAAAAGCATAAGATACCCGCTGTTTTTGGCGTAGGTACTTATGAGGCCTGGGTGGCTATGAGAAATGCTGCTGCTGTTCCTTGGCGGCACAGCTGGGCTTTTGGTTTTTCTATCGGTACCCCAGCACCTAAAGGAGACTTTCGAGAGAACGATCCGGGTTATTTGATGATGCCCACTTGGCTTGGTGCTTTAAAGGAATATGCTGACAAAACAAATAAGAAGATTGCCCTTTTTGCCTTGGACGATCCAGACGGGAGAGGTTGGTATCAAGCTTTCAGCAAGGCCGCCAAAGAAATGGGCTTCGAGTGCTATGGTTCAGAAAAGGAGTTTGGTATATATCCCGTTGGTACTACGGACTTTACCTCTTTGATCCAAGAATGGAAAAGAGCCGGCTGTGAGATACTTTGGGGCAATGCACCTGCTCCTGATATAGGGACTCTTCTCCGACAATGCAAGGCTCAAAAGTTCTTCCCGAAAGTTGTATTTGCCACCAGAGGCGCTATGTTTCAGCAGGAGATTGCAGGGTGGGGTGGGGACTTACCAAATGGGGTCCTTATGGAGATTTATTGGACTCCGGACATCAAAAATGCCAAAGGGATAGGAAATACTACTCCTAAATCTCTAGCGGAACGTTGGTATAAGGAGAACAAACAGCCTCTTCCTCAGGGTATAGGATGGAACTATGCAGTGGCTCAGACTATCTTTGATGTATTGGAAAGGGCTCAAAGTTTAAATTCCCAGGACATTTTGAAGGCTCTAGCGGAAACCGATCTGCTGACAATTTGGGGGCGTGTGGTCTTTGAAAAGGAAACGCAGTTCCAGAGGGTTCCTCTAGCCATAGGGCAATGGCAAAAGACGGACAAGCCATGGAAGTGGGAATGTCCGGTTGTCTTTTCTTACAACAAGAATCTTCCTGTAACAGGAAAGATAATTTTTCCGAAGCCCTGGGATTGACGAAATTTCCCTAATGGAGCATGTGAAGCGAGACTTATGTTGAAGGTGGAGGGGGTCTTTAAGTTCTTTGGTAAGTTGGCGGCTGTAACGGATGTGAGCTTCCAGGTTCTAGAGGGCGAGGCCGTTGGGATTATGGGGCCAAACGGTGCTGGTAAGTCTACCCTTCTCAGTTTAATAAGTGGGGAGCTTAGGCCAGATAGAGGAAGGGTATTATTTAAAGGAAGACCTATACACGGTTTGAAGGTGCATGAGATATGTAGAATGGGAATAGCGAGGGCTTCTCAAATTCCTCAACCTTTTTTGAGCATGAGTGTAAGGGATAACGTCGCAGTGGCAGCTATTTATGGGGGGCGTAACTCGTGGCAGAAGGCTAGGGAAGTTACCGAAGAAGTTCTTGAGATCGTTGGGCTTACTTCTAAAGCGGATTCCTTCGCCGGGGAACTCACAGAGGTTGAACTCAAGAGGTTGGAGTTGGCGAGGGCCTTGGCCACAGGACCTGAGTTAATGCTACTGGATGAGATTGCTGCTGGATTAACGGAAGAGGAAATTCCTGAGGTAATGGGTGTGCTTAATGCCTTGCGCAAGCGAGGCCTAACCTACATTTTAGTGGAACATGTGATCGATGTATTGGTGAACGTAGTTGATAGGATCATCGTAATGAAAGAAGGGCAGAAGATCGCCGAGGGCGATGTGAAGGCAGTTATGGATGATGAGCGCGTCATAGAGGCGTATTTCGGCAAGAGGGAAGGGATATGACCAATCCTACGGAAAAAGACGAAGTTCTTTTATCGGTGGAGGACCTGGAAGTAAGTTACGGACCTTTCAAAGTGCTAATGGGGGTTTCCCTTGTGGTTAAGAAAGGCGAAGTAGTGGCTGTGGTTGGTGCGAATGGGGCGGGAAAGAGCACTTTGCTCAACACAATAGCGGGCCTTTTGCCTATAAGGAGGGGCAAGATCATTTTCGAGGGGAAGGAAATAACGAGGGCCCCTGCTTATGCGAGGGTTCATATGGGGATAGCCTTAGTGCCCGAAGGCAGGCGCATTTTTCCGGAATTGAACGTGTTGGAGAACCTCCTTCTTGGTTCATATCCTAAACATGCCCGAGATGACTCTAAGGAGAACCTGCGAAGGGTTTTTGATCTATTTCCTATACTCGAAAAAAGACAGAAGCAATCAGCGAAGACTTTAAGCGGGGGAGAACAACAAATGCTCGCAATTGGGCGTGCTTTGATGTCTAAACCAAAACTCTTGCTCCTGGATGAGATGTCTCTCGGATTGGCTCCTCTTGTAGTCGATAGTTTATACGCCGCTATAGAGAAAATAAGGCTTGAAGGCACGACAATTCTGTTTGTGGAACAAAACGTCCGTAAGAGCCTATCCCACTCCGATAGAGGTTATCTCATGAAAGGAGGGAAGATTGCCCTTTGTGGCCCATCAAGAGATCTTCTCCGTGAACGTTCGATTAGGCAAGCATATTTCGGCATCTCAGAGGGTAAATAGTGGAACTAGGCACAGCTTTTGTTATGGGCATACTTCTTGGGGGGCTTTACGGCTTAGTTGCTCTTGGTCTCTCACTGATTTTTGGTGTGGTAAGGGAGATGAACCTTGCTCACGGAGATTTTGTGGTCTTGGGAAGCTACTTTGCTTATACGATAGTAACAGCATGTGGAATTGACCCCATTTTGAGTCTAGCACTTGGTGTTCCGGTGTTTCTAGTTATCGGATATGTTTTACAAAGGTTCCTTTTGAACTATGCTTGTCGGATATCTCATGACACTGTCCTCTTGGTCACTTTCGGCATTTCCGTGGTGCTCCAAAATGTCTTTCACATTACATGGGGTCCGCTATCCCGAAATTTGACGACTCCTTACACCCTCTCAGGGTTGGCCTTTGGGCGGTTTCACATTCCTCTCCCTTATTTATTGGATTTTTTAGCAGCCGCTCTCTTCATGACGGCTTTGTACCTTTTCCTTAAACATACCTATTTGGGTAGAGCTATAAGGGCAGTAGCTCAAGAACCAACGGCGGCACAACTTGTGGGCGTGAACGTAGAGAGAGTCCATGCCATTACCTTTGGAATCGCTACGGCGCTTTGTGCTGTAGCTGGAGTCTTTCTCGGGATGACTTTTTCTTTTACTCCATCCACAGGCCCGGCTTTTTTGATCATGGCGTTTGGTGTGGTAGTACTCGGTGGATTGGGGAGCATAGTGGGTACGTTGATTGCCGGTATACTTTTTGGACTCGTGCAGACGCTGAGTGGACATTTTTTTGGAGTTGTCACACAAACACTGGCCTCTTATGTGATGGCTTTGGTTGTGTTATCGATCTTTCCAAAAGGGTTATTTGGGAAATGATATGAAGAAGCTCGATCTGCTTGTTATCTTCTCGGTTTTACTCTTGGCGGTGGTTCCTCTAGCCAAAGTTCCCTCTCTATTTTATACCTATGCTTGTCTTTACTGTTTTTACCTTGCCATGGCGAATATGTGGAACCTTGTGGCGGGATACGCGGGTCTCATATCTTTATGCCCCGCCGCCTTCGTGGGGCTTGGAGGATATACCGTAATTCTTGGAACTTGGTTTTCCTTGCCCTGGTACTTGGGCCTAGTGCTCGGAGGAGTGGTAGCTGCTCTGTTTGCTGTTTTGGTTTCCCTTCCCCTATTTAGATTGAGAGGCGTCTATTTTACTATAGGAAGCTTCGTTGTGCCTGAGATATTGAAAGGCATTTTCTTAATTTGGCGTCCTGTGGGAGGAACTGTTTATGGAAGAGGGGCGGGATATCCCATTCAGGGGGATGCGTTGGGACAGTTGACCATTTACTACTTGGCCCTTGGTTTGGCCTTTCTTTCTTTGGCCTTGGTGAGAAGGTTGAGTGAGTCCCCCTTCGGTATGGCAATGAGAGCCATAAGGGATAATGAGTCAGCCGCAGAGAGGTGTGGTGTAGATACTTTCAAGGTGAAGTTCGAAGCTTTTTGCATTTCCGCTTTAGTAACAGGGTGGGCTGGTGGAATATACTACCTAGGTCAAGGTTACATTGAACCTTTAAGCGGTTTCGGAATCCAATGGCTTATCGCTATTATGCTTTCGGTCATAATAGGAGGTAGGGGTACAATAGGGGGACCCATCTTAGGAGTAGGCCTTTTCCTTTTCCTCTATTTTCTTTTGACTCGATATGGGGAGCTCAGTTTGATCTTGCAAGGGAGTTTGTTGATTACGATCGCAATTGTGGTTCCTCAGGGCTTGGTCGGTATGGTAAGAAAAATAAAGGCATTACTAGAAAGACGTATAGCCATTTATGAGATTGCACAGCCTAAAAGTTAAAGAAAGGAGGAGTTTCCCATTTTTCTTGCAAAAAGAGGATAAAAAACTAGAAAGACTAATTTGTTATAAAAATCAACCCTTTATTACCAAAAAACCATAGCGAAAAAGCCTTGGGTTTACTTTTAAAAAGGGCAAATTTTCATAAAAAGCAAAGCCTTAACAAATCTCATCTTCCGAAAGGGGGATTTTTTGCCTTCTCTCAAAGCTTACTTCATTATCAACAAACCATACCTCTAAAGGCTCCACCTTATAAAACCTGTTTTCAAGAGAAGCGGTGAATTCGGGCGTGAAAGGGATTTTTTTTAAGAAACTTTCAAGTATCTTTACCGCCTTGGGGAACTTAAACAAGGCCTTAAAATAAACGGCCGTAAACGGATACTTCTCCACATATAACCTTAGGGCTTCGGCTATTTCCTCCTCTTTCTCAAGCCTTTTCGCCCTCCCGAGCATCTGAATGCCCTTTATTTTTTTCCAATCATCAAGTTTCTTAAGTTGGTAATCCTCATAAATCGTTATGGCCACAAGGGGGTTCTTTCCAATGTTTTGACAGTGCAAGCAACTATTGGGATTTGAGATGAAATAAAGGGTAAAACCCGAATTGGCATAAAAAACCGGAGCAGCCCACAGCTTTCCTTCCGCGAAGGTGGCAATCGTCATGGTAAAATGCTCTTCGATATACCTTAAAGCTTTTTCCCTAAGCTCTTTTTCGGTAATGGAATACGTACCCTCTCCCATGTTTCAACCTCACCAGAAATTACAAAAAATATCGGATGCGGTTCAATTTGTTCTTTTGAAGAATTTAGGCAAAATTTAAAAAACCTATCTTTATCTCGAAATTTTAGTTTATTACACAAATGCTTTAACTCATAAAGAAGCTGTCCTTCAGTTACAGGGATAGCCTTTGAAAGCAAGGTAATTCCTTCTATCTTGCTCACATCGAAATTATACCCTCGGTTCTTTGCTTCCAAATAGACATAATAGAGATAGGAGTTTATGGCCGAAAGAGGATCTCTGTAATTTTTAAATCTTTCAAGTTGCGGATGGTTTTTATAGCCTCTTATATGTCCTTCGAGGACTTTTTTGGCTAATAAAGCCTCTCTCCAAAGAGCAACTAATCCTTTTGTGTCCAAATATCGAGGATGAATGCTCCAAAGCCGCATAAATACCCTATTTCTCAAATATGCCCATATTTTTATGTCCTTCTTTTGTTCAATCATAAAGGGCCTAAAACCAACCTGTCAATTTCGGGTTAAAGCTCTTTTAAGGCGAAGGAACCAAAAGACTTCTCTCTTCCGCCTTCCTTCGCTACTCCCCGTTAAGGCCTCCCTCTAAACTCTCTTGACAAAAAAACCAGCCTCGGGTAGAGAGTATGTGTATTTTCTCACAAAGTCGAGGGAAGGGATGTTAAGCGAATACATTGGGATAATTTTGATGAGTGGGCTTGCGGCTTTTGTCGCTTTGTTGATCCTCTTTATGTCGCATCTTCTTGGACCTAGGAGGGTTGAACCAGTTAAGCTCTCTCCTTATGAGTGTGGCGTTATTACCATTGGTCCTACTCATGAGACGATTCCGGTGAAGTATTACCTTGTGGCCATGCTGTTTTTGGTCTTTGACCTTGAGGTGGTTTACCTTTATCCTTGGGCCACCGTTTTCAAGGACCTTGGGATGGTGGCTTTTATAGAGATGTTGATTTTCGTGTTTATCTTGCTCATTGGGCTTTTTTATGTTTGGAAGAAAGGAGCGCTTGAATGGGAATAGAGTCAAGGCTTCCTGAAGGCGTAGTGTTGACAACCCTTGAGGATATTGTCAATTGGGCTAGGAAAAACTCCATATGGCCTGTCACCTTTGGTCTTGCCTGTTGTGCTCTGGAGATGATGGTCACAAGCTCGGCTGCCTTTGACATCGCCCGGTTTGGAGCCGAGGTCTTCAGGCCTTCACCAAGGCAAGCGGATCTCATGATCGTGGCTGGGACGGTGACCAAAAAGATGGCCTATATGGTCAGAAGGATTTACGATCAGATGCCAGAGCCCAAGTGGGTCATTGCATATGGGACCTGTGCTTCTACGGGGGGTATTTTCAGGACTTATAACGTGGTTCAAGGGGTTGATAAGATAGTCCCGGTTGACGTTTACGTTCCCGGCTGTCCGCCAAGGCCCGAGGCCCTCCTTGAGGCGTTGATGAAGCTCCAAGAAAAAATATCCCGAGAAAAGTTCTCTCAAAGGCCAGATATCATAAGGCCATTAAGGCCTGAGGAGATAAGGTAAATGTGGGATAAGGAGACTCCTTTAAGGCTTAAGGAACGTTTTCAGGATACGGTGATTGAGATTGAAGAGACGAGGGGAGAGATTTCGGTCCGGGTAACCCCTCAGAAGGTGGTTGAGGTCTTAAGGTACTTGAAAGAGGAGAATTCTCCGAGATATCAGATGTTGGTTGACCTCTGTGGGGTTGACTATCCCCAAAGGGATAAGCGGTTTGAGGTGGTTTATCTCCTTCACTCCATGGAAAACAACAACCGCTTGAGGGTTAAAACTCAAGTAGGGGAAGGGGAATCCTTGCCTTCGGCCTGTAAAGTATGGCGAGGGGCTAACTGGCTTGAGCGGGAAGTTTACGATATGTTGGGCATCAAGTTTGAGGGGCATCCGGATCTTCGGAGAATATTGACATGGGAAAACTTTAAGGGCCACCCCTTGAGGAAGGACTTCCCCTTGGAAGGCGAAGAGGATTTTGAGCTTCCTTCCACTCCTCCTGATCTTGAGCCACCCAAATGGTTCGTTGGAGAGGGAGAAAAGTACCTCATCGTCAACATGGGGCCCCAACATCCCTCAACCCATGGCGTTTTGAGGGTGATCCTCAAGCTTGAGGGAGAAGGGATAGTTGATGCGCTTCCTGTCATCGGACATTTACATCGGGGGGTTGAGAAGCTCGGTGAGAACATGAAATATCTTGAGGCTTTGACCTTAACGGATAGGCTCGATTATACGGCTGCTTTTTCCAATAACTTGGCCTATATGCTTGCGGTTGAAAAGCTTTTTGGGGTTGAGCCTCCCAAAAGGGCCCAATACATAAGGGTTATGCTGGCGGAGTTTTCCCGTCTTTCAAGCCATTTGCTTTGGCTTGCGACCCACGCGCTGGATATAGGGGCGATGACCGTGTACTTTTATTGCTTCAGGGAAAGGGAAAAGATATTGGAGATCGTCGAGGACATAAGCGGGGCTCGATTGACGCCCAGTTTTCTCCGCATAGGAGGAGTGGCCAAGGATTTACCCGAGGGGGTTGAGGAGAAGATTGAGGCCTTCGTAAAGGAGTTTCCTTCTCGAATAAAAGAATATGAGACCCTTCTTACCAAAAACCCCATATGGCTTAAGAGGACAAAGGGCATTGGAGTCTTAAAACCTGAAGATGCCATTGATTATGGGGTAACAGGACCACCTTTGAGAGGATCGGGCATTAAATGGGATGTGAGGAAGGCTTTGCCCTATTCGAGTTATGAGGAGTTTGATTTTGAGATACCCATCGGGGAGACGGGTGACACTTATGACCGATACTTGGTCAGACTGGAAGAGATGAGGCAATCAACGCGTATAATCGATCAAGCCTTAAAGAAGATCAAGGAGACACCGCCTGGAGAGATTTTGATCGATGATCCATATGTGGTTCCTCCTTCCAAAGAGATGGTGGAGAAGGAACCCCATGCCTTATTAAGGCATTTTAAGTACTTTTCGGAAGGACCATCTCCATTGCCCGGAGAGGCTTATATGAGCGTCGAAGGACCCAAAGGGGAACTCGGGTGGTATCTTGTAAGTGACGGTTCGCCAAGGCCTTACCGTTTTAGGGTGAGACCTCCCACGTTCATGAACCTTCAGGTCCTTCCCCTTATGACGAAGGGGCATCTGGTGGCGGATATAGTGGCTGTTATTGGTAGTATCGATATCGTGTTAGGAGAGATAGATCGTTAGAGGTGAGGAAAAATGGGGGTTTTAAGCTGTTGGGGTGAAAGGGTTGAGAAGGATCAAATGATTTTGCCTCTTCCCGAGGAGTTTCGACCCGGTTTGAAGATCAAGGCCTTCATGGGATGGGACGGTTTTGAGATTCGGGAGGAAACCGTAAACATCGTTGATATGTGCTTGGCCTGGATGGAGGAGACTCAGAGATATTCCTGTGGTAAGTGTTTTCCCTGTAGGGTTGGGACAAAGGTAGCCTGTGAGATTTTACGGAAGATAGTTCAAGGCAAAGGGGAAGAGAAGGACCTGGAAAAGCTTGAAGGGCTACTTGAATCTATAAGAGATTCTTCCAAGTGCGGAATCGGCCAGACATCCCCTATTCCGGTGCTTAAGGCCTTAAGGTATATGCGTGAGGCCTTTGAAAAGGCCTTAAAGGAAGGCGTCAAGGAAAGAGGAAGGTACGTTTTCAGGCTGACTGCCCCCTGTATGAATGCGTGTCCCGCCCATTTGGATATACCCTCTTATGTGGAGGCTGTAAGGGAACACGAGTTTTCGGAATCCTTGAGGATAATAAGGGAGAGGCTCTGCCTTCCCGGGACACTGGGAAGGGTTTGTGTTAGGCCCTGTGAGTCCAATTGTCGAAGGGCTTTGGTGGAAGGATCCATAAGCATCAGGGAGATCAAGAGGTTTGTAGCGGATTACGAGATATTGAAGAAGAGGGAGGTTGTTTTTGATCAAGCGCAATCTCCTCGAGGGAAAAGGGTCGCCATAATAGGGGCCGGCCCGGCAGGGCTTTCCTGCGCTCATTTTTTGGCCCTTTTGGGTTATGAGGCGGTTATTTTCGAAAGGCACGACCGTCCTGGAGGAATGGCCAGGTGGGGCATTCCCGATTACAGGCTTCCTCCGAACATATTGGAAAGGGAGGCGGCTCTGGTAGAGAGGCTTGGTGTTAGGATCGAATATAACGCGGAGGTGGATCGGAAAAAGTTTGAGGAGCTTTTACGGGAATATGATGCTATCTTCATCGGCGTAGGGGCTCAGGGTTCTGCGGAGATGGGCGTTGAGGGAGAGAAGGAGAACTACGAAGGGTTTATCCCTGGGGTCAGGTACCTTTTTAAGATAAATCGAGGTGAAGACCCTTATCCCGAAGGCAAAAGCGTCATTGTGGTCGGTGGCGGTAACGTGGCCATGGACTGTGTGAGAACTTCCTTAAGGCTTGGCAAATGGCCGGTGAGGCTTGTTTATCGTAGAACAAGAGCCGAGATGCCAGCAAATGAAGAAGAGATCGTTGAAGCCGAGGAAGAGGGGGTAGAGTTTCACTATCTCTGTAATCCCACAAGGATAATAGCCGAGGAGAGGAAGGTTAAGGCGGTTGAACTTATAAGGATGAGATTGGGAGAACCTGATGCTTCGGGTAGAAGAAGGCCTGAACCCGTACCAGGGTCCGAATTTGTGATGGAGACCGACATCCTCGTTCCGGCTATTGGACAAAGGGTGGAGCTTTCCTTCCTTGAGGGGTCCAAGGTCAAGATAAGCAAATGGGGAACTGTCGAAGCGGATCCTTTGACCTTACAGACCTCGGATCCCAAGGTCTTCAGCGGTGGTGACTGCGTCACGGGGCCCGATGTCCTTATAAGGGCGGCAGCAGCCGGAAGAACGGCTGCATTTATGATCCACTCTTTTTTCCAACAGGGAAAAGTGGAACCCACGGACGAACAGCTTATGGACAAGATCCTTGAGAAGTTTAAGCTTTTTGATCCCAAGGAGAAGGTCCAAGTGCCTCCAGGCCAGATGAGAGAAGAGCCTTTTATATTGGAGCCTGAGGTCCGAAGGCACACCTTTGAGGAGGTTAATAAAGGTTTGAAGACACCTCAGGCCATAAGGGAGGCCTTAAGATGTCTGAGATGTTACCGAGGAGCGATGGTGGCCCTTTAAGGGGGATGAAGATGGTGAACTTAAAGATAGACGGAAAAGAAGTGGAGATCGAAGAGGGAAAGACGATCCTTGAAGCCGCAAAAAAAGCGGGGGTAAGGATCCCTACCCTTTGTTACCATGAGAAGCTTTTGCCGATAGCCTCCTGTAGGGTTTGCCTTGTGGAAGTCGAAGGTTTTGAGAAGCCCGTTACCGCTTGTAACACCCTAGTGCAAGAAGGGATGTCTGTAAGAACCCAAAGCCCTCTTTTGATCAAGCTCCGAAGGGAATCGTTAAAACTCATTTTGATCAATCACCCTTTGGATTGCCCCATATGCGATAGGGGTGGGGAATGCGAGCTTCAAAACCTGGTTTATGAGCTCGGAATTTCCGAAGAGCCCTATTTCGTTGAGGAGAAGAGGGAAAGAGGGCCTCAAAAGGGGGCTGTTTCCTTTATAAGGCATTGGCCTGATCGGTGTGTCCTGTGTTTGAGGTGTATAAGGGCCTGTCAGGAGATAAGTGGAGCCAGGGCCTTAGAGCTCGAAGGCACTGGCTATGCGGCCAGAATTAAGGTAAAGGAAGAGAGATGCCTTAAATGCGGAGAATGTGTAAGGGTTTGTCCCATCGGTGCCATGACTGAAAGAACCTTCGTCAAAAGGGCAAGACCCTGGCAGAGGGAGGAGAAGGAGACGGTTTGTTCTCATTGTAGCTTGGCTTGTGAACTTAGGATCAAGGCCTTCGAGGGAGAAGCAGTTGGGGTTTCTTCAGAGAAAAGCCTTTGTGGGAAAGGGTATTTTGGATTTCAGTATCTTAACCCCAAGGAGAGGCTTTTGAGGCCTTTGATAAGGACAAATGGCTATGTGAGAGGAGGGACCTTTGAGGAGGCCGTGGAGGCCGTTCGATCCGCTTTGAAGAAGGTGGGGTCTGAGAAGTTCGGAGTTATCCTTGGGGGAAGGCTTACTGTGGAAGAAGGGCTTTACCTTAAGGAAGTTTTGAGTCAAATAGGAATTAAGGAGATAGGAAGTACCTCCCATTTCCACACTGGTCCTTTCTTCAAGGCTTTTAAGGAGGTGTTCGGAGAGAATTGTCCTGGAAGAAGCCTTGAGGAGGTAAAGGAAGCGGATTTGGTTTTTGTAGTAGGGGATCTTGAAGGTGAAAATCAAGTTTCGGCCAATTGGGTGAGGGAAGCCATTTTTAAAAACGGAGCCCGTTTAATCCTCCTTTACCCGAGAAAGGTCCTTTTGAGAGAAGAAGCGGATTGCTTCTTGCAGGTTAAGGCTGGGGATGAAGGGTTGGTGTTGGGATGGCTCATTCAAGAACTCGGGAAGAAAAAGGGTTTTGAAGGCCTTTCAGTGGGTTTTGATCTTGAGAGCGTAAAAAACAAAACTCAACTTTCGGAAGATCTCTTAAAAGAGGCCTTAGAATTATTAAGCGAGGCAAAAAGGCCTTCTTTTTTGGTGAGTTCCCTCTACGGTCTTTCGGAAAATGGGCAAGCTTTAATGGAGGGTTTGATGAGTCTTGGCGTTCTCTCCGGGGCCATGAAGGAGGGGTGTGGGATTCATCTGGTAGGACCTCAGGCCAATATGATCGGGCTTTCTCTTATCTTAAATGACGGGGCTTCTCCTCTTGAGATACTAAGAAAGTTGGAAAAAGGAGAACTTCAGGGGCTGTTTGTCTTCGGAGAAGATCTGTTTTACACCTGTCCGAAGGGGCTTGTAGAAAGGGCTTTAAGGGAAAAGTACCTTGTGGTCTGGGACCTTTACCTTGGGCCTTTAGCTCAAAGGGCCAATGTGGTTATCCCGGGCCTTAGCCATGGGGAAAAGGAGGGGCATTTTATAGATTCCTCTTACCAGCTCAAAAAGGTGAGACCCGTCTTCCAAGTGGAAAAGGAAGCAATACCCATATCGGCCTTCATGCAAGAGTTGGCAGCGGGGTTTGGCCTTAAAGTAGATCTTCAGAAAATCCAAAGACTCCAAGAAGAGCTCATTCAGGGGATCAAGAGATTTGAGGGAGAGGGAAGAATAAAGGTCCCAAGTTTTACCTTTGTGGAAGGCTTTAGGCTCTTTGTAGAAAGGGCCTTTTTGAACCATCACTTGGGGACCAGAGACGAAATAAAGGATCCCGCTATGGCGGAGATCGTGGGAACGGGCAGACTTCTTATTAACCCCGATGATTTGCCCGAAAAGGGACTTAAAGAGGTTAAACTCATCGGGGCAAGTGGAGAGATTGTTTTGGAAGTTCAAGAAAGTGAAGAGATTCTTTCGGGTAATCCTTGCTTCAGGGTGGGGCTTAATCCGGTAAACTTCACGGAGATCATGGGAGAAGAGGGGGAGGTCCCCCATATTTGGTCTGCTCCTATAAAAAGGATCGAGAGGGTTTAAGAGATGGAGTTCATATACTTTTTGATCGAGACGATCATAAAGGTCATCGTGGTTTTTGCAGTAGTCATGCTATGTGTGGCTTATATGACCTGGCTTGAGCGGAAGGTTTTAGGGCACATTCAGGTTCGGTATGGCCCGAATAGGGTAGGCCCATTTGGATTATTGCAGCCCATCGCTGATGGTATCAAAGCCTTTTTCAAGGAGGAGGTGATTCCGGCAAAGGCCGATAAAGTCCTATATGTGCTTGCGCCGGCCATTCCCTTCGTGTTTGTGCTTTCCATTTTTGCGGTTATTCCCTTTGGAGAACCCATAACCCTTTTTGGCAGGAAGATAAAGCTTTGTATAGCTGATATTCCGATAGGGTTGCTCTACTGTTTTGCCATGGCTTCCTTGGCGGAATATGGGATAGTCCTTGGGGGATGGTCCTCTTATAACAAGTATGGGCTTATGGGGGCATTGAGAGCGGCCGCTCAGATGGTGAGTTATGAGATAGCTCTTGGTTTGACGGTTCTTGGGATCTTAATGCTTTCTGGTACTTTGAACCTTTCGGAGATCGTTAGGAAACAGATCGAGGGGCATTGGTTTATCCTTTATCAACCCTTTGCCTTTGTGTTGTTCTTGATTTGTATGTTTGCCGAGATAAACCGAACGCCCTTTGATATGCCCGAGGCCGAGTCGGAGCTCGCTTGTGGGTATAACATAGAGTATTCGGCGATGAAATTCGCCATGTTCTTTATGGCCGAATATGCTCATCTTTTAGCTGTGGCCTCTTTGGCTACGGTTCTTTTCCTTGGGGGATGGGATGGCCCATTCCTCCCACCTGGGCTTTCTTGGATATGGTTTGCGGTCAAGGTTTTTGTACTTGTATTTTTCGCCATATGGGTAAGGGGAACCTATCCGAGGTTGAGGTATGACCAGATAATGAAGTTCGGATGGAAGGTCTTGATTCCCCTTGCCCTTGCGAATGTACTGGTTACAGGATTGGTGATGGCACTTTAGCGGGGAGGAGAAGATGATCTGGCCACTCCTAAAAGGATTAAGCCTCACGCTTAGGGCTTTTTTCTCAAAGCCCGTTACGATCCAATACCCCGAGGAGAAAAGACCCCCTTCTCGAAGGTGGAGGGGAACCCATTACTTTGAGGTCCTTCCGGATGGGGATACCAAGTGCGTGGCTTGTGGTTTATGTGTAGCTGTGTGTCCTCCTAAGGCCATAAGGCTTGTGGCCGTGGAGATGGAGGATGGTAGGAGATACCCTGAGGTTTATGAGCTTGATGCCATAAGGTGTATTTACTGCGGGTTGTGTGAAGAGGCCTGTCCGGTAAACGCCATAAAACTTTCCACTATCACCAATTTGGTGGGTTACAGAAGGGAAGACCTTAAGTGGGATAAGGGGAGACTTATTGAGAGAAGGAGAGAGAAGGAGGAAATGGGATGATCATCCAATGGATTGTCTTTATACTGGCCTCTTTATCGGCAATAGTCTTTGCCCTTTTGATGATAACTCGTAGAAACCCAATCCATTCAGCGGTGTGTCTCATAGTGAACTTCCTTTCGGTGGCGGTGCTTTATGTGCTTTTGGGACGAGAATTCATAGCCATTTCTCAAGTGATCATTTACGCCGGGGCCATAATGATGCTTGTGGTCTTCACTATAATGCTCATAAGCGTGGAAGAGGTGAGAAAAAAGCCCCTTTTGAGAATCGGAGCGGGAGGAGTTATAGGGATCGTTTTAACCATATTGCTTTTAGGGTATTTGGGACTTGGTTCCTTTGGGGGAAGCCTTTATGGTGAAAAGGGCGATTTAACCATGGAGGCCATAAGGGAAATGGGTCCCTTCAAAGCGGTTGGGAAGCTTTTTATGACCCAGTATCTTCTTCCCTTTGAATTGGCTTCGGTGGTTCTTCTTGTGGGGATCATCGGGGCAGTGATTTTAGCCAAAAAGGAGAGGTGAGATGATTCCCTTGGAGCTTTACCTCTTGGTTAGTGCTTTACTTTTCGTTATAGGGATAATCGGTGTTTTGATAAGGAGAGAGGCCATTGTGATCTTCATGTCCATAGAGATGATGCTTTCGGCCGTGGGAATAGCGCTTGTCGCCGCTTCGAGGGTTTATGAAGGGCTTGATGGGATGATCCTCGCCTTCTTGGGCATGACCGTTGCGGCTTCGGAGGCGGCCATAGGTCTTGCCATTTTCGTATTGCTTCATAGGACATATAAGGGTGTTAAGGTGGACGAGATCAATTTATTGAAGGGGTAAGGACCATGATCGAGTATGTATGGCTTATTCCGCTTTTTCCGGCCATCGGTTTTTTGATAAATGGGCTTATAAGCAGATGGTATAACCTTCCGAAGGCCTTTATAGCCTGGGTTGCCTGTTCCGCCTTGGCCCTTTCCTTTATCGGGTCGGCGGCGGTCTTCTTTGAGCTTTTGAAGCTACCTCCGGAGCTAAGGGTGAAGATTCCGGATGTGATCCTTTTCGATTGGGTGGTCTCCGGCGATTTGAGGACTGTTATAGGTTACAAGGTGGACCCGCTTTCTATGGTTATGGCCCTGGTGGTTACCGGGGTCAGTTTCCTCATTCACGTTTATTCGGTGGGGTATATGCACGAAGACCCCGGTTTTGCCAGGTATTTTTCCTACCTTAACCTCTTTGTCTTTATGATGCTCAATTTGGTTTTAGCCAATAACTTCCTTCTCATGTTCCTAGGTTGGGAGGGGGTAGGTCTTTGCAGTTATCTTTTGATCGGGTTTTGGTTTGAAAAGGAAGCCCCTCCTCAAGCGGGGCTTAAGGCGTTTATCGTTAACCGGGTTGGGGATTTTGGCTTTTTGATCGGGTTATTCTTGATCTTCTCCAAGCTTGGGACTTTGGTTTTCGATGAAGTGTTCGCTAAGGCTCATCTCCTTGATCCCTGGACCGTGACCCTTATAACCCTGATGCTCTTTGTGGGGGCTACTGGAAAATCGGCCCAGCTCCCCCTTTACGTGTGGTTACCCGATGCTATGGAAGGTCCTACGCCAGTCAGTTCCCTTATTCACGCGGCCACCATGGTCACAGCTGGGGTTTATATGGTCGCAAGGTGCCATGTGCTTTATGAGATGGCCCCTTTGAGCATGATGGTGGTAGCTACCATAGGGGCTTTGACGGCGATTTTTGCCGCTTCAATGGCCTTGGTGCAAGTGGACTTTAAGAGGATTTTGGCCTACTCCACTATAAGCCAGCTTGGGTACATGTTCTTGGCGGTTGGCGTGGGTGCTTATAGCGCGGGGATATTCCATCTCATGACTCATGCCTTCTTCAAAGCACTTTTATTCCTTGCCGCTGGAAGCGTGATGCATGGTTTGGCTGGGGAGCTGGATATAAGGCGAATGGGACAGCTGAAGGAGAAGATGCCCATAACCTTCTGGACTTTTCTTCTGGCCGCTTTGGCCATAGCGGGTATTCCCGGCTTTTCGGGCTTCTTCTCGAAGGATGAGATCCTTTGGAACGCCTTCTCAAGTCCGAAAGGGCATACCCTTTTATGGCTTATAGGCCTTATCACCGCGGGGATGACCGCCTTTTACATGTTCAGGCTTTGCTTTATGGCGTTTTTCGGCCGCTTCAGGGGAGATCATGAGGTCTTTCATCATGCCCATGAGTCACCCCCCATAATGACCATACCCATGATAGTACTTGCGGTTCTTTCGGTTATAGGAGGTTACGTGGGAATACCCCATGTGCTGGGAGGTCACAATTACTTCCACGAGTTCCTTTCTCCCGTCTTTAAGATTTATGAAAACTTGCCCCATGGAGAAGGAAGCGAGAAATTGGAGCTTCTTTTGATGGCCCTTTCGGTAGCAGTGGCCCTCTTTGGGATCTTTCTCGCCTTTAACCTTTACCTTAGAAATCCCGAGCTCCCCAAAAAACTTAGTGAGAAATGGGCTAAAGCTTATAAGATCCTTTGGAACAAGTATTACGTGGATGAGATATACGGATTTATCTTTGTTGAAGGCTCCAAGGGATTCGGAAGGATCCTTTGGCATAACTTCGATGAGGCAGTGATCGACAGGACCGTCAATTGGATCGGATCGCTTATGAAGGTTATGGGAGCTGGTTTGAGGCTTTTCCAGACGGGGTTTGTCAGGGATTACATCGTTGGGATCCTTGTTGGTGCTTTGATCTTGATGCTCCTTATTTTGTGAGGGAGGTAAGATGGAGGGGATATTCGGCTTAGGTTGGCTTACGGTTTTGATATTCTTGCCGCTTGTCGGAGCTATAGTGCTTCTGTTTTTCCCGAGAAGGTGTGAGGGGTTAATAAAATGGTTTACCCTGGGGGTTACGCTCCTTAATTTCATTCTTTCGATCATTGTGTTTGCGAAGTTTGACGATTCTAAGGTGGGGATGCAGTTTGTCGAGCGTTTCCCTTGGATCCGGGCTTGGGGAGCGGAGTATTACTTGGGGATAGATGGGATAAGTTTATTGCTTGTGGTTTTGACCACCTATCTTATGGTCCTTTCCATATTGAGCTCTTGGTCGTCGGTTGAGAAGGCGCTTAAGGAGTATATGATCGCCTTTTTGCTTCTTGAGACGGGCATGATAGGGACCTTCTGTGCCCTTGACCTTTTATTGTTCTACCTCTTCTGGGAATTTACGTTAATCCCCATGTACTTGATCATCGGCATATGGGGTGGTCCTCGAAGGGTTTACGCGGCCATCAAGTTCTTCCTTTATACTATGGCCGGAAGCGTTTTGATGCTTGTGGCCATTTTGGCGCTTTATTTCCTCCATGCAAAATCCAGTGGCCAATACACCTTTGACCTATTTGCCCTTTACAACACCCCCATGCCGATTAAAACGGCCCTTCTGCTATTTACGGCCTTTTCCTTGGCCTTTGCCATCAAAGTCCCCATGTTCCCCTTTCACACCTGGTTACCCGATGCTCACGTGGAGGCACCTACTGCGGGCTCGGTGATCTTGGCTGGGGTGCTCCTTAAGATGGGAACCTATGGTTTTTTGAGATTTGCGATTCCACTTTTCCCTCAGGCTGCAAAGGAGGCCCAGATCACCGTTTTGGTTTTGGCCTTAATAGGGATTATTTACGGAGCGCTTGTCTCAATGATGCAAGAAGATTTGAAGAAACTTGTGGCCTTTTCGAGCGTGAGCCACTTGGGGTTCGTTATGCTCGGCATGTTCGCCTTCACCCATCAAGGCCTTCAAGGTAGCGTTTATCAGATGTTAAATCACGGGGTCTCCACCGGGGCTCTGTTTATCCTGGTTGGGATGATCTACGAAAGGCGCCACACGAGGCTCATTAAGGAGTTCGGGGGACTTGCCAAAATCATGCCCATTTATGCCACCTTTTTCATGATTGTGGCGCTTTCCTCAATCGGCCTTCCTGGGACCAATGGATTTGTGGGAGAGTTCACGATTCTGCTTGGGACCTTTAAATCCCAGCCAGTTTTCGGGATTCTTGGAGCTACTGGTGTTATATTTGCGGCTGGTTATATGCTTTGGATGATGAAGAGAGTCTTTTTCGGTGAGTTAACCAATGAGGAGAACGAGGCATTAAAAGACCTTAACAAAAGGGAAATCATTACCCTGATTCCCATTGTGATTATGATCTTTTGGATGGGCATTTATCCCAAGTTCTTCTTCCAGAAGATGGACCTTTCGGTCGATGCGTTTTTGAAGGATCTTCAAACAAGACAAAGCCTTTTTGTGGAGAAGGCTCAGATAGAAAAACTTGGGGGAAGATAAGATGGGGGCAATGGACTTTAAGAAGGAGCTTTTTGGTATTTTGCCGGAGATAGTGCTGTTTTGTTTCGCTATGGTGAGCCTGCTTTTGGGCGCTTTTTTGAAGGGGAACTTGAGGCGTATAACGGGGTATATAGCCCTTTTGGGGTATGTGGTTGCCTTTTTTGTCATCTTTCCAAGTGGAAGTGAGGCCTTTAAGGCTTTTTATGGGATGATCTCCCTTGATCCCTTTAGCGTATTTTTTAAGGTCCTCTTTTTGGTGATCGGCTTCTTGGTGGTGCTTCTCTCTTTGGATTTTGCGAAAAAGGAAGAGGTGGGCTTTGGGGAATATTACGCCCTTATTTTAATCGCCACCTGTGGGATGATCCTTATGGCTTCTTCTTCAAATTTCGTGACCCTCTTTTTAGGGCTTGAGATCATGTCCCTTTCGATTTACGCCTTAACGGGTATCACCCGGGAAGATCCGAGGAGTGTGGAGGCAGCCTTTAAATATTTTCTCCTTGGAGCCTTCGCTTCGGCCTTCTTCCTTTACGGGGTGGCCCTCCTTTATGTCTCAAGTGGGACATTAGATCTTATTGCCTTCGGGCAGTTGCTCAAATCAAAGGCCCAAGTTTTAAAAGACCCTACCTTCCTTGTGGGATTGGGCCTTTTACTGGTTGGATTTGGTTTCAAACTCGCCCTTGTTCCATTTCACATGTGGACGCCGGATGTGTACGAAGGGGCGCCGACGCCCATTACGGCCTTTATGGCCACTGGGGTTAAGGCTGCAGCCTTTGCGGGATTTTTGAGGGTTTTACTTTTTGCCCTTACTTCCCTTCCAATGAAATGGGAAGAGGTTTTATGGGTTTTATCGGTTGCTACCATGAGCCTTGGTAATTTAATAGCCTTAAGGCAGGATGATATAAAGAGGATGCTCGCCTATTCTTCCATTGCCCATGCGGGGTATATCCTCATAGGAATAATCTCGGGACCCACAAGGGGATATTCCGCGGCTCTTTTTTACCTTTATGCCTATGCCTTTATGAACATAGGAGCCTTTTCGGTTGTGGCCATTCTGAGCAAAAAGGGGCATCCTAATACGGTCCTTGAAGCCTATTCAGGAATCGCCTCAAGACACCCCCTTTTGGCCTTATCGATGACCATATTTCTTTTCTCCTTAGCCGGCGTTCCACCTACAGCGGGCTTCATGGCCAAGTTTTATGTGTTCAGTGCAGCGGTTAAAGAGGGTTATATTTGGCTTGCCGTTCTTGGGGTGCTTAATAGTGCGGTGGCTGCGTATTATTACTTGAGGGTTATGGTTTACATGTATTTCCGAGAGCCAAAGTTGGAAATCCAGACAGGCAGCGCTTCTTTTGCAGGGGTTTTGACGATAATTTTCTCCCTTTGGGGGGTTTTACAGTTTGGGATCCTCCCCTCAAGCCTTTTGGCCTTAGCGCAAACTTCCCTAAGGCTTCTTTAAGGAGGAAGGATTATGGTGGAGATTATCGTAAACGATAAAAAAGTCAAGGTAAAAAGAGGTATCACCCTTCTTGAAGCCTTAAAAGACTTAGGCATAGAGATCCCAGCCCTTTGTTATGATCCAAGGCTTAAGCCTTCGGGTGATTGTGGGCTTTGTGTGGTGGAGGTCAAGGGGCATGGGCTTCTTAAGGCTTGTACTACGTTAGTGGGCGATCAGATGGAAGTTTATACGGATACCCCTCTTTTGAGGCAGGTGAGAAAGGGGAGGTTAGAGGAACTTTTGAGGGAACATTATGGGGATTGCGTCGCTCCTTGTTCCATTAATTGTCCCGCGGGGATCGACATCCAAAACTACGTGGCCCTTATAGCCAAAGGGGCCTTTAAGGAAGCAGCGGCCTTAATAAGGGAGAAGCTCCCCCTTCCTGGGGTGGTGGGAAGGGTTTGTCCTCATCCCTGTGAAGAGGCTTGTAGGCGTCAGCTTCTGGATGAGCCCATTTCAATAAGGCAACTTAAGCGTTTCGTTTACGATTATGAGAGACAAACTGGGGAAAAGCTTATCCCCGATAAAGCTCCCTCTACGGGGAAAAGGGTGGCCATTATAGGTTCCGGGCCGGCGGGGTTGAGTTGTGCCTACTTTTTGGCTCTAAAAGGCCATATTGTTACGATCTTCGAGGCCATGCCTCTTCCAGGTGGTTGGTTGAGGTATGGGATTCCTCCTTATCGTCTTCCCAAGGATGTATTGGATGACGAGATCGATATGATAAAGGGGCTTGGGGTCCAAATCCTCTGTAACAAGGCTTGGGGAAAGGACTTTACCCTGGAGGATTTACTTAAGGACTTCGATGCCGTTTTTATTGGAGTTGGCTGTCAGAAAAGTCAGGCCCTTGGGGTTCCGGGAGAGGAGCTTAAAGGCGTTTATGGAGGTGTTGATTTTCTGAGGGATGTGGCCTTGGGTAAGCGCGTTGAGGTTGGGAGGAGAGTAGCGGTAGTTGGCGGTGGTAATACCGCCATGGATGCGGCGAGGGTGGCCTTAAGGCTCGGTGCGGAAGAGGTGACAGTCCTTTACCGCCGAACAAGACGTGAAATGCCCGCTTCTCCTTGGGAAATCGAGGAGGCTGAAGAGGAAGGGATAAGGTTTCTATATCTCGTTAATCCCGTTAGTGTGAGTGGGAATGGTAAGGTGGAGGAGATCATTTGCGTGAGGATGAAGCTCACGGAACCTGACGCTTCTGGTCGAAGAAGGCCTGAACCTCTGCCCGGGAGCGAATTTTCCATCAAGGTGGATACGGTTATTGCGGCCATTGGGCAAAGGCTTGACGCAAAACTTTTGGAGAAAGAAGGGATAGCCCTTGAAAGGGGAAGTATAAAAGTGGATCCCTTGACTCTTATGACCTCCAGGGAGAGGGTTTTTGCGGGAGGTGATGCTGTCCTTGGTCCTGCTACAGTTGTTGAAGCGGTGGCTCAGGGCAGAAGGGCAGCTTTTCACATCGATGCTTTCTTGAAGGGCGAAAAATATGTGGAGGAAAAACCCTTTAACATCTCAAGAGGAACTCTTGAGGAGATCGATAAGGTAAGGCTTTACGAAGGCATCGAAAAGAGGCCCAGAAAACACATGCCCGTTTTAAGGCCCGAAGAGAGGAAGGATAACTTCAAGGAGATAGAACTTGGGTATGATGAAAAGGCGGCTCGGGAGGAAGCTAATAGGTGTCTACGGTGTGGCTGTTTGGCTCAGGATTATTGCGAATTGAGAAAGTGGGCCCAGCACTTTGAGATTGAACCTCCTAAAGTGAAAGGGCCGGTTTATCCGATCGAGAGGGAACATCCCTTTATCGAGCGCGATCCCAATAAGTGTATCGCCTGTGGCCTTTGCTCTAGGATTTGCGAAGAGGTGATGGGGATTGGTGCCATAGTACATTCTTACCGGACGGGAACGCCAAAGGGTTTCGGTGCTCCGCTTTTGGATAGTCCTTGCATCTCCTGTGGCCAATGTGTAAGCGCCTGTCCGGTTGGAGCTTTGGTGTCTAAGGATTTCTTGCCTCCTCAGAGGGAAATAAGGACCATTTGCCCCTATTGTGGTGTCGGGTGTGGAGTGGTATTGGGGGTGAGGGGGAATAGGATTGTTCGCGTAAAGGGCGATTTCCAAAATGAGGTCAACCGGGGCAATCTGTGCGTTAAGGGAAGGTATGGGTTGGATTTCGTGAACCATCCGGATCGGTTGAAGAAGCCCCTTATAAGGAAGAACGGAAGGTTTGAGGAGGTGAGTTGGGAAGAGGCCTTGGATTTCATAGCTCAGAAGCTTCAAGCTTATAAAGGTGACCAATTCGCTTTCCTTGCTTCGGCTCGCTGCAGTAATGAGGAGAATTACGTCTTTCAGAAGTTTACCCGGGCAGTGATGGGCACAAACAACGTGGATCACTGTGCCCGTCTCTGACACTCCCCTACTGTGGCCGGTTTGGCCACAACGCTCGGTTCTGGCTCGATGACCAACTCCATAGACGATTTGTCAAAAGCCTCCTGCATTCTTCTCATAGGCTCGAACCCCACAAGCAATCATCCCATTCTAGCTTTGAGGATAAAGGAAGCAGTGAAAAAGGGAGCACTTCTCATTTTGGCCAATCCCAGAAGGGGAGAGCTTAATAGATATGCCTCTTTGTGGCTTCGCCTTAAGCCTGGAAGTGACGTGGCCCTTTTGATGGGTATGGCTAAGGTGATTGTGGAAGAGTCTCTCTTTGATGAGGCCTTTATTAAAGAGCGGACCGAGGGGTTTGAGGAGTTCAAGGAATCCTTAAAGGAATTTGACCTTAAGAGGGTTGAGGCTTTGACGGGTGTTCCACAGGAGAAGATAAGGGAAGCGGCAAGGCTTTATGCCACTTTGAAACCTGCAAGTATCGTTTACTGTATGGGTATAACCCAACATGCTCATGGCACCAATAACGTATTTGCCCTTTCCAATCTGGCACTTCTGACCGGGAACCTCGGAAAACCTGGAGCAGGGGTAAATCCCTTAAGGGGACAGAATAACGTTCAAGGTGCCTGTGACATGGGAGCTTTACCCAATGTACTGCCGGGATACAAGAGGGTTGACGATGAGGCTTCGCGAAGGGCCTTTGAAGAAGCCTGGGGGGTGGGATTACCGGAAAAACCGGGATTGACCTTGACGGAGATCTTTTCTGGTTGTTTGAAAGGGGAGATTAAGGCTTTGTGGATTGTGGGTGAGAACCCTGCGGTAAGTGATCCGGACTCCGAGCATGTGGAAGAGGCTCTAAAAAAGGTGGAGTTTTTGATCGTTCAAGACCTCTTCTTGACCGAGACCGCTCGATTTGCCCATGTGGTGCTACCTGCAGCAAGCTTTGCTGAAAAAGACGGCACCTTTACTAATACCGAACGTAGGGTTCAAAGGATAAGAAAGGCCATTGAGCCCATTGGGGATTCAAAGCCGGATTATTGGATCGTGAAAGAGGTGGCCAAGAGAATGGGCGGGAAGGGATTCGAATGGGAGAGCGCGGAAGAGATCTTTGAGGAGATAAGGAAAGTTGTTCCTTCTTACCGGGGAATAACCTATAAGAGGCTTGAAGAAAAGGGCATCCCTTGGCCTTGTCCCTCCGAGGACCATCCGGGGACTCCTTACTTATACGGAGAAGGCTTTTTGAGACCTGGAGGAAAGGCTCTCTTTATGCCTTTGAAGTACACACCTCCACCTGAAGAACCGGATGAGGAATATCCCTTCATTTTGACCACCGCAAGATCCCTTTATCACTATCATACTATCACCATGACGGGAAAAGTTACGGGGCTTATGCTCCTTAAAGGGTTTGAGACCGTGGAGATAAATCCTGAAGATGCAGCTCAGATAGGGATTAAATCAGGCCAGAGAATCCGCGTCCGATCCAGAAGGGGAGAGGTGGAGGCTGTAGCTCTTGTGACCGATGATACCCCCAAGGGAGTCCTTACGATGAGTTTCCATTTTCCTGAGACGCGGACGAATCTGCTTTTTTCAAGCTCCGTGTTAGATCCAATATCCAAGATGCCCGAATTGAAGGTAATTGCAGTGAAGGTGGAGAAGGTTTAATCGGTATATCTTGCTATTGATTCGGGGGTATGTTATATTTCCAAAGAGGGAAAGCCTGCTTAAGCGGGCAAAAAGCCCGCTTTTTTAACATTAAGATGATCGATAGTAAGGAGATCATCAAGCGGGTAGAGAGGATAGTTGAGCCCATTCTAATAGAAGAAGGGCTTGAACTTGTCGATATTGAGTTTCGGCGAGAGAGGGTCGGGTGGGTTTTGAGGATCTACATTGACCGTCGAATTGGAGGGGTAACCCTTGGAGATTGTGTTAGGGTGAGTCGAGAGTTGGGGGAATTGCTTGATGTGGAGGATTTTATTCCCTACTCATATAACCTGGAAGTTTCTTCCCCGGGCATAAACAGGCCTCTTCGGAAAAAGGAGGATTTTGAAAGATTTAGGGGGGAATGGGTTAAGTTAAAGCTTATGGAGCCAATAAGAGGGCGAAGGAACATAAGAGGAAGGATTTGGGGAATTGAGGGGGATAACATTTTATTGATAGTGGATGAACAAATATGGGAGATTCCTTATTCCTTAATTGCGAAAGCAAACCTTGATCCAGAAATAGAGGTATAAAGATGGAGATTAGGTTGAATGAGCTTATAGAAGAAGTGGTGAAGGAAAAGGGGGTTGATAGGAAGTACATAATTAAGGCCTTAGAAGATGCCCTTTTGAGAGCCTCGAAGAAGCACTTTGGGAGCCATAAGGACATAGAGGTCCGTTTCAATCCGGAACTTGGTGAGCTTGAGGTCTTTCAGTTCAAGACGGTGGTAGAAGAAGTTAAGGATCCCGATCTTGAGATATCTCTTGAGGAAGCGAGAAAGATCGACCCAGAATGTGAGATTGGCGATAGTTTAGGAATTAAGTTAAACCTTAACGAATTAGGGAGGATCGCTGCTCAGACGGCCAAACAGGTGATAATGCAGAGGGTAAGGGATGCGGAGAGCGAGGTCATTTATCAGGAGTTTAAAGATAAAAAGGGGGAGATCGTATCGGGGGTAGTTCAGAGAATAGAGAGGGGGAATATAATTGTGAACCTCGGGAAGGCGGAAGCCGTTTTGCCTAAAAAAGAGCAGATTCCCAAGGAGGTTTACAAAAGGGGCGATAGGATAAGGGCTTACGTGCTTGACGTTCAAAGGACATCGGGGGGTTATCAGATAATACTTTCAAGGACGCATCCCAATTTCCTCGCCAAACTCTTTCAACTGGAAGTACCCGAGGTGGCAGATGGTACTGTTAAAATCATGGCTGTTGCCCGAGAACCAGGAGAGAGGGCAAAAGTGGCCGTCATGAGCCTTGATCCTGATGTGGATCCTGTAGGAGCGTGTGTCGGGCTTAGAGGTTCGAGGGTTCAAAACGTGGTTCAAGAATTAAGGGGAGAGAAGATAGACATAATTCCCTGGCACGAGGACCCGGCCAGGTTTGTCTGTAATGCCCTTGCTCCGGCCAAGGTTTCAAAGATTTACATAAACAAAAGCGAGAAAACAATGGAAATAGTGGTGCCTGATGATCAATTATCGCTTGCCATAGGGAAGGGCGGTCAGAACGTGAGGTTAGCTTCGAAGTTAGTAGGGTGGCGCATCGATATAAAGAGCGAGTCCAAGATGGAGAAGCTTTCTCAAGAGATAATCTCGAAGCTTCAAGAGATTCCTGGTGTGGGTGAACTTATAGCAAGACTCCTTTACAACGAAGGCTTCTATTCGGTTGAAGAAGTGGCCGAAGTGGAACCTGAAGAGCTGGCGAAGATCTTAGTGGTGCCCTTGGAAAAAGCGAAAGAGATCGTAAGAGGAGCTCAAAAACTTGTGGGTAAAGAGGTGGTGGAGGAAGAAGAGGAACTTGACGAAAAGGCTGAGAGGATAAGACGGGGTGATCAAATGGTGGACAAGCTTCCCGGTCTCAATCCCCAATGGGCTCAATGGTTGAAAGATGAAGGCATAGAAAGCATAAGGGATCTTTTCCAGGCGGACAAAGGGCAACTCATGAGGATCTTGAAGATTTCGGCTCAGGAGGCCGAAGAGCTAATAAGAAAGGCCAAGCAATATATAGATACGGGGTATGTCTCATAAACCTATAAGGATGTGTGTGGTGTGTCAGAAGAGAGAAGAGAAGAACAAACTTTTGAGATTTACCTTTAAGGATGGGCATCTTTTATGGGATAAAAAGATGCGATTGGGAGGAAGAGGCGCTTACGTGTGTCAAAACTCAGAGTGCTTCGAAAAATTGAAAAACTCAAAGATCGTGAAGAGGCTCTCTCATTCTTTGAGGAGAAACGTCCTTCTAGAAGAAGTGGAAGCTCTTTTGGCCCAATTGCGCAAAGAGGAGGTTTTTTAAGGGTGAGGGATGAGGAAGCAAAAAAGGTCGAGTACACAGAGGAGAGGCTAACTTCGGGTGTCATAAGGAGAAGGAGGATTCACCGAGAAGAAGCTCCGCCCCCTCCTCCAAAGGAGGAACTCGAAAAAAAGGCGGAAGAAAGCCCTTCCGGTGCTTCAGCGATTCCGAGTGAGTCACCCTTAACAGCGGAACTTCAAAAGATCGAAAGGCTTGAAAAACCGGAAAAACCCGAGAAACTCGAGAAACCAGAGAAACCGGAGAGAAAAGAACCCCCTTCCGAAAAGGAAGTAAGGTTTGTACGAATTCCAAAAGATAAGACCAAACCGGCGAGGATCGTAGGCCGTATAGAGCTCAAACCAGAGGAGGTTCCTCGGCCTGAGGTGCCAAAAGAGGTTTCTCTTCCCAAAGTTTCGCCACCTATTCAAGAGCCTGTGAGTTTCGAAGTTCAGGTAGTGAGTGAGGTTCCTAAAAAGAAGCCTTTTATTAGAAGGGAGGAGGAAGAGGAAGAAAAACGGGAGAAGAAGTTTCCAAAAAGAAAGGGAGGCAAAAGGCCAAGGGAGGTGGTGAGCTTTGACGAAGAGGAGCTTGAGGAACTCTATGCCAAGCAGAAGGTTTTAAGGGAGTATAAAGCGGAGAAAAAGACCCTTTCCCGTCCTCCGCAGAAGCCCCAGATAACCGTTCCTAAAGCCATAAAGCGGAAGATACGGGTTGAGGAAGAGATTCCGCTTTCGGAACTCGCCCAGAGGATGGGGGTTAAGTTGAGCGAGATCGAGGAGAAAATAGTCCAGCTTGGCCTTGAGGTGGGTCCTGAGGGCATAGTGGACGTTGAAACGGCCGCTTTAATAGCGAGCGAATATGGGTTTGAGGTGGAAAGTGCCCTTGAGGAACTAGAAAAGGCCATAGCTCCTTTGCCTGACCCTCCTGAGGCTTTAAAACCAAGACCTCCCGTGGTGACCATCATGGGACATGTGGACCATGGGAAGACTACGCTTCTTGACGCCATAAGGCACACTAATGTGGCGGAAAAGGAAATAGGGGGTATAACGCAGAAGATCGGGGCCTATCAAGTTGAGATACCCAAAAAGGGTACGATCACCTTTATCGATACGCCGGGGCATGAGGCCTTTACCGCCATGCGAGCTCGAGGGGCTCAGGTTACGGATATTGTGGTTTTAGTGGTAGCAGCAGACGACGGGGTGATGCCTCAGACCGTTGAGGCCATAAATCACGCAAAAGCGGCATCGGTGCCAATAATCGTGGCTATAAATAAAGTGGACAAAAAAGAAGCCAATCCCGAAAGGGTAAAGCGTCAGCTTGCTGAACATGGCCTTATTCCGGAAGAGTGGGGAGGAGACACCATCTTTGTGGAAGTTTCAGCCTTGAAAAAACAGGGCATAGAAGAGCTTCTGGAGATGATCCTCCTTCAAGCCGAGATGATGGAGCTTCGAGCTAATCCCTCTAAGCCCGGAAGAGGGGTGGTGATTGAGACACGGCTTGATAGAGGAAAAGGGCCTGTGGGCACAGTCATTGTGAAAGAGGGTAGACTTAAAGAGGGGGATTATTTCGTCGCAGGCCTAACTTACGGTCGAATAAGGGCAATGGAGGACGATAGGGGAAGAAGGGTAAAAGAGGCCTTACCCTCCACTCCGGTTGAGGTGATAGGATTTGAGGAACTTCCGGAGGCAGGGGATGATTTTGTGGTGGTGAAGGATGAGGATATAGCTAAGGCCATAGCCGAATTGAGACAGAAGCGAAAAGCGAGACTTAAAGGAAAAGGGACGCCCGTTATAAGTCTCGAAGAACTATTTCAGAAGATTCAAGAGGGAGAGGCGAAGGAATTGAGAATAGTCCTTAAGGCTGATACCTTCGGCAGTTTACAGGCAATCAAAGGGGCTCTGGAAAAGCTTTCAACGGAAGAAGTGAAGATTAAGGTCATCCATGAGGGGGTGGGTGGGATTTCCGAAAGCGATGTGAATCTGGCTTACGCCTCAAAGGCCGTAATCATTGGCTTTAATGCTCAACCAATTGGAAAAGCCAAAGATACGATAGCCGAGAAAGGGGTTGAGGTTAGGGTTTATAGGATCATTTACGAATTGCTCGAAGACGTTCAGAAGGCTTTGAAGGGGATGCTCGAGCCCAAGAAGCAGGAGATAACGTTGGGGCGTGCCGAAGTCAAGGCCGTTTTCAACATACCTAAAGTGGGGCCTGTGGCCGGTTGTTATGTGATTGAGGGGAAGGTCGCAAGGAGTGGTTGGGCCCGTATATGGAGAGGCAAAGATCTACTTTACGAGGGCAAAATAGGGAGCCTTAAGCGATTTAAAGAGGATGTTAGAGAAGTCCAACAAGGGTACGAGTGTGGGCTTTCGGTTGAGGGGTTCAAGGATTGGAAAGAGGGTGACATTATTGAGGTTTATACCTTTGAAGAGGTGCCCATTGGTTAAAGATGGTGGTAGGGGTCTGCCATCTTGACGTGCTTATTGAAGGGGTTGGATCCCTTAAGGGGAAAAGACAAGTTATGAAAAGCTTAATTGAAAGGGTAAAACAGAGGTTTAACGTTTCCATATCCGAAGTGGGAGATCATGATATATGGCAAAGGGCCCAGATAGGTATCTCGGTGGTCGGTTCAGATCAAGAGACATTGGATTCGGTTTTATCGAAGTTATTATCCTTTATAGAGGAAACGAACTTGGTTCAAATATTGAAGAGTAACGTGGAGTTTGTGCATTTTAACTTAGATTTTTGGTGAAAAGATGAGTTCGAGAAGGGCTTTAAGGTTAGGCGATCTTATAAGAGAAGAAGTTTCTAAGATCATCCTTTATGAGGCTAAGGATCCGAGGCTCGGTTTGATTACGGTAACGCGGGTTAAACTATCGGATGATCTGAAGAAGGCCAAAATATATTGGACTGTCTGGGGCGATGAGAGGTCAAAGGAGGAATGCTCACAGGGGCTTGAAAGCGCCAAGGGTTTCATAAAAAGGGAATTGGGCAAAAGGGTCAGGGTGAAGTTTATACCCGATATAGATTTTGCCTTTGACGAAGGATTCGAATATGAACAACGGATATCCAGCTTGATCAAAAAGATAAAGGAAGAGGAAGGGGATGAGGGAAGCGGTTGACGGGATTTTGTTAATTAACAAGCCTGAGGGTTTGGTTTCATTCGATGTGGTGAGGAAGTTAAAGCCCTTCCTCAAGGGCACGAAAGTGGGGTATTTGGGCATTTTGGACCCTATGGCCAAAGGCGTTTTGCCGATCCTTTTGGGCAAAGCCACAAGGCTTGCTCCTCTTCTGGAAGAGGGGGAGAAGGTTTATGAGGGGATCATAAGGCTCGGCATAACGACGGATACCCAGGATCGGGACGGAAAGCCTATCAAAGTGGTGGAGGATCTTTCAGGATTTGATCTTTCTCCCTTAAAGATCCAAGAGGTATTTAAGCAATTCGAAGGCAGAATCAAACAAGTTCCTCCCATGTTTTCCGCAAAAAAGTACAAAGGGGTGCCTCTTTATAAATATGCCCGTAAAGGGGTAGAGGTGCCGCGGGAATTCAAAGAGGTCGAGATTTACGAAATAAAGCCCACCAGGGTGGAGCTTCCCTTTGTGGAGTTCTTCCTAAGGTGTTCTAAGGGAACTTATGTTAGAACATTGGCACATGATATAGGGGAGGCCTTAGGATGTGGGGGGCATCTTTACAGTTTGACAAGGCTACGTAACGGCCCCTTTGGTATTGAGGATGCGAAGGATTTGGAGGAAGTCTTAAGGCTTGCCGAAGAAGGCAGACTTTTGGAACTCATTTGGGATCTTAACAAGGCTCTTGGTTATTTAAATGCTTTGGAACTTGAGGGGCAGAACTTATATCGGATATTACACGGTGGGTTTGTTTTCCTTGAGGATAAGGAGCTCAAGGAAGGTCTGGTGAGGGTCATGGACGGAGAAGGTAAACTGGTAGCCATTGGGTTGGTTAACCGAGTTGGAAAGGAGTGGATGGTAAAACCCCTCAAGGTATTGGGGGGTAGAGCATAAATTAAGGAGGTGTCAAATGGCTCTTGAGCGCGAGAGGAAAAAGGAGATAATAGAAAACTTCAAAATCCACGAAAAGGACACGGGTTCGTGTGAGGTTCAAGTGGCCATCCTCACGGAGAGGATAAATTATCTGAATGAGCATCTAAAGGTCCATAAAAAGGATTATCACTCCAGGTTAGGGTTAATAAAGTTGGTTAACCGAAGGAGGAAGTTACTAAATTATCTTAAAGAAGAGGATCCCGAGAGGTATAAGCGATTAATAGAACGGCTTAAGCTCAGGAAGTAAAGGAGGGGTTTAAGGTATGCCGAGGGCTCATATCCAATGGGCAGGCAGAGATTTAGTGATTGAAACCGAAGAGGTAGCCCGTCAGGCCGATGGAGCGGTATTAGTTAAGTATGGGGAGACGGTGGTTTTGGTTACAGCCGTTTCTTCTAAGGAACTTAAACCTGGGGTCGACTTTTTGCCGCTTTTGGTGAATTACCTTGAGATGACCTTTGCGGCGGGTAGAATTCCAGGTGGATTTTTCAAAAGGGAAGGTAGACCGACGGATCCCGAGATCCTTTATTCCCGGCTTGTGGATCGAAGTATAAGGCCGCTTTTCCCCAAGGGTTACAATTATGATACCCAAGTTATAGCCACGGTTCTTTCGGTCGATCAGGAAAATGATCCGAGCTTTTTGAGCATCATAGGGGCGTCAGCAGCGCTTGATCTTTCGGACATACCTTTTGGAGGACCGGTGGTTGGGGTAAAGGTCGGTCTCATAGACGGGCAGTTTGTGATAAACCCCACAGCAAGTGAACTGGAAAAAAGTCTTCTCGACCTCACGGTAGCCGCAAATCGCGAAGGGATAGTTATGGTTGAAGGAGGTGGCAAATTCGTTCCGGAAGAGGTCCTTATTGAGGCCATTTTTAAAGGGTATGAAGCTGCGAAGCCCGTTATTGAGTTCTTAGAAGAATTAAAGGAAACGTGGGGTAAGCCCAAAAGAAGTTTCACGGTCTTTGAGGTGCCTGAGGATTTAAAGATTTCGGTCTTTGAGTGGGGCATTCCTAAGTTAAAAGAGGCTTTACAGATCACCTCAAAAATCGAGCGCAGAGAGCGCATAAGCGAAATTTTAAGAGAGGCTTACGGGGTTTTTGGGGCAGCAGATCCGCTGAAACAGGTCCAGATCAAGATGGCCTTTGAGGAGGCGGAGCGTTACTTGATAAGGTCCTCGGTCCTGGAAGAGGGTAAGAGGATTGATGGACGGGCTTTAAATGAAATAAGGCCTATAAGCTGTGAGGTGGGTTATCTGCCTCGGACTCATGGGTCGGCGGTTTTCCGCCGAGGGGAGACCCAGGTTTTGGTCACCACAACCTTTGGGACCGCTGAGGATCAGCAGAAGATCGAGACCTTGTTGGAAGGCGAGATATATAAACGTTTTATGGTTCACTATTACTTTCCCCCCTTCTGTGTGGGGGAGATAGCCCCCTTAAGGGCCCCGAGCCGAAGGGAGATTGGGCATGGGGCCTTAGCGGAAAGGGCCCTTGAGCCTGTAATTCCTCCCAAGGAGGAGTTTCCTTACACCATAAGGGTGGTCTCTCAAGTTTTGGAGTCCAACGGTTCTTCCTCTATGGCCACGGTGTGTGGGGGTTCGCTTTCTTTGATGGATGCAGGGGTACCGGTTCGAGCTGCGGTAGCGGGGATCGCCATGGGGTTGATGATAGAGGGAGATAAGGTGGCTATCTTAACGGACATCATGGGCGAAGAGGATCATCATGGTGATATGGATTTTAAAGTGGCCGGTACTCGAGAAGGGGTTACTTCTTTTCAGATGGACGTTAAGGTTCCTGGACTCACCAAAGAGATACTTAAACAAGCCCTTGAACAAGCCCGAGAGGCGAGGCTTCATGTGCTTGACGTTATGAATAAAACGCTTGATCAACCCAGGAAGGAAATCTCAAAGTACGCTCCTAAAATCGTCACCATCCAGGTAAATCCTGATAAAATCCGCAATGTGATAGGTCCTTTGGGCAAGCATATCCGTTCCATAATCGAAAAGACAGGTGTGAAGATCGACATTGAAGAAAATGGCCTTGTGAGGATAGCCTCTCCCAACCCCGATGCGATTCAAGAAGCGATAAAGATGGTACGGGAATACAGCGCGGAAGCCAAGATAGGGGAGGTGTATATAGGTACGGTGAAAAGGATAGCCGATTTTGGGGCTTTCATTGAGATAATGCCAGGGGTAATAGGGCTTTGTCATATCTCGCAGCTTGATACCAAACGAGTGAAAAGTGTGAGTGACGTGGTGAAGGTGGGGCAACAGGTGAAGGTAAAGGTCATAGAGATCGACGAATACGGAAGGCTCAGGCTTTCGAGGAAGGCGGTGATGGAGGAGGAAAAGAAAAAAGCCCCACAAACTTCTCAGAGGTCTTAAGGGCCTTGCAAAAAACGGTGCTCGAAAACGGGATTTCCGTCTTAAGTGAGCGGCTTCCCCACTTTAATTCGGTCTCCCTGGGCATATGGTTTAAAGTCGGATCGCGCGACGAAGGGGAGGGGGAGAAGGGGATATGTCATTTCATTGAACATACGGTTTTTAAGGGCACGAAAAACAGGACAGCTTCCCAGATAGTGAAGGAAATCGAAGCAGTGGGAGGTACTATAAACGCCTTTACCACCAAGGAATATGTTTGCTTTCACGCAAGGGTTCTCGGGAAGGATTTGCGATTGGCCCTGGGTGTGTTAAGTGATTTGGTGAGGGATCCTCTGTTTGATCCGGAAGAATTGGAGAAAGAAAAAGGGGTTGTCATACAAGAAATCAAAATGACCGAGGACACGCCCGAGGAACACGTTCATGAGCTTTTTTTCAAGACCTTCTGGAAGGATCACCCCCTTGGTTTTCCCATAGCCGGAGAAGAGATCACCGTAAAGGCCTTCACCTCAGAACAGGTGTTGGAGTTCTACAAAAGGCATTTTAGTCCTGAACGTATGATCGTAGCAGCGGCAGGAAGCGTTGATCATGGAGAGCTTTTGGAAACAGTACTTAAGGAACTTGGTTCTCTTCAAGGCCAAAATGGGAATTTTTCAAGGCATTCCCCTAAGGAAGTCCAGAGTGGGGTTAAATCCTTTAAGAAGGACTTGGAGCAGGTCCACGTGTGTTTAGGAGTAGAAGGTGTTTCTCAAACGCATCCCCTTCGTTTTCCTCTTATTGTTCTCAATACCATTTTGGGCGGTAATATGAGCTCAAGACTTTTCCAAGAACTGAGGGAGAAGCGGGGGTTAAGTTACGCGGTTTATTCCTTTTTGCATAGTTTTACCGATTCAGGGGTATTTGGCCTTTATGTGGGGACTACTCCCCAAGAGCTACCCCCAGTGCTTGAGGTCATAAAAGAGCAATGGCAAAGCCTTTCTAAAGGGGAGATAAAAGAAGAGGAAGTCCAACTTGCCAAGGAGTACATCAAAGGTGGTTTGCTTATAAGCCTTGAGTCGCCTGAAGGGTGGATGAACCGCATCGCTAAAAACGAGATATATTACGGACGGGAGATTAAGGTGGAGGAGACCCTAAGAGCTATTGAGAGCGTTGATCTTAAAGTCCTTAAAGAAGTAGGTGAGGCCTTTTTGGATAAAGAGCCGTGTGTGGTGTTTCTGGGGGCAGTAGAGGAGAATTGCTCGAGATTGTGGTGAAAAAGCTCTCCCCTCGGGCGAGGCTTCCTGAGTATATGAGCGAAGGGGCCTCGGGATTGGATTTATTTGCCCTTTTGGAAGAACCTTTGGTGATAGAACCGGGTAAATGGGCTTTAATCCCCACGGGGCTTGCCCTTTGGATACCCCAAGGATATGAAGGACAGATTAGACCTCGAAGCGGTTTAGCTTTAAGTCATGGGCTTACCGTTTTGAATTCTCCTGGGACCATCGATTCCGATTACCGGGGGGAGATTAAGGTGATTCTTATAAATCTCGGCGAAAAGCCTTTTACAATTCGCGATGGGGATAGGATAGCCCAATTGGTTATACAGCCCGTAACGAAGGTGATATTAAGATTAACCGAGGAGCTTCCTCCTTCCCTACGGCAAGAGGGAGGATTCGGACATACGGGGGTTTAAAGATGAGGATAGGCGTTTTTTCTGATACCCACGATAATTTGGCCATGATAGAGAAGGGTCTCCGGGTTTTTGAAAAAGAGGCCATAGACGCAGTCCTTCACTTGGGAGATTTCGTGGCTCCCTTCGCCTTACGAAGGATCCTCGGGGGTTTAAAGGTCCCCCTCTATGGGGTTTTCGGTAATAACGATGGCGAAAGGATACTACTGAAGGGTATAATGGGCGATCGGCTAAGGGATGGTCCATTTGTCGTCCAATTTGGGGATTATAGGGTCCTTCTTTTGCACGAACTGGATGAAGCTCTCAAAGAGGTTCTTTCTTCAAGCACCTTAAGAGCGGTGTTCTTCGGCCATACCCATCAGGTATTTTTGGAAAAACGAAATGGAGTTCTTTTTTTCAATCCGGGGGAATGTTGCGGATATCTTACGGGTAAAGGAACAATAGGGATATGTGACCTGGAGAAACTTGAGGCTTTTGTGATTGAGCTATGAGAAACGAGGACCTGGTGGATCTTTATCTTAATCACTTAAGGGTTGAAAAGGGGCTTTCGCAAAATACCATTGAGGCTTATTCTCGGGATCTTCGAACCTTTTTGGAGTTTTGGTCCGATAAACCTTTACGGGAATTTCAGCGAAACAAAGTAGCCAAATACCTTTCCTTTCTCGGGGAAAGGGGGCTTTCGGCTCGGAGCATTCATCGGGCTTTGGTGGCCTTAAGGGGGTTTTTTCGTTTTTTGCTTCTTGAAGGGCATTTAGAAGAGGACCCCCTGGAGGAGGTTTCCTTTCCCTTCTTTCCAAAAAAGTTACCGAATCCCTTGACCTTTGGGCAGACTAAAGAGCTTTTGGAAAAGCCTGATTCATCAACTCCTATAGGTCTGAGGGATTCAGCGCTTTTGGAGTTGATGTACGGTACTGGTATTCGGGTTTCAGAGGCAAGTGAACTCCGACTTGAGGCCCTTCAATTAGAACTAGGGTTTCTTCTGGTAAAGGGTAAGGGAGAAAAAGAAAGGATTGTTCCTATAGGAGAGATAGCAAAGGAAAAACTTGTAAAATACCTTTCCGAAGGGCGTCCTAAACTATTAAAGGATCGGGCTTCTCCTTACGTGTTTTTAAATCCTCAAGGGAGGAAATTAAGCCGTCAGGGCATTTGGAAGATTATAAAGAGGTACGCTCTTTTATGTGGCATAAGGGATATTAGCCCTCATACCTTGCGCCATACCTTCGCTACCCATATGCTTCAAGGAGGAGCCGATTTGAGGGTGGTTCAGATCCTTTTGGGACATGCCGATATTTCCACAACCCAAGTCTATACCAGTGTTACAATAGATTACCTAAAGGAGATTCACAGACGCTTTCACCCAAGGCCTTAAAGGGGAGGGTTTCATGGCTTTAACTTATAAAGATGCAGGTGTTGACATAGATAAGGCGGATGAGTTTGTCCGATTAATAGGAGAAAAGACTAGACCCCATCTTAAAGAATGGGTCTTAAAGGGGATAGGAGGGTTTTCCTCGGTGGTGAGCATTCCTTCCGGTTTCAAGGATCCCCTTATCGTTAGTTCCTGTGACGGGGTGGGGACTAAACTTAAGATAGCCCAAATGCTTAAAAGGTTCGATACCGTAGGTATTGACCTTGTGGCCATGTGCGTAAATGACCTTTTGCCCGTTGGGGCTTATCCGCTTTTTTTCCTGGATTACCTCGGTACAGGGAAATTGGACCTACAAAGGGACCTCAAGCTCATAGAGGGGATAATTAGCGGATGCGAAGAGGCCCAATGCGCGCTTGTAGGGGGTGAGACGGCCGAACTTCCAGGCCTTTATCAGGAAGAGGATTTTGAACTTGTGGGGTTCGCCGTGGGGGTAGTGGAGAGGGAAAGGCTCGTCGATGGTTCGGCCATAAGAGAAGGGGATGTCCTTTTGGGCTTAAGCTCCTCGGGGCTTCATTCAAACGGGTATTCATTGGTGAGGAAACTTATAGAGCTTCATAAGTTGAGTTTGGACTCTTATTTTGAAGAGTTTGGAACAAGCCTTGGAGAGGAATTGCTTAAGCCTACAAAAATTTACGTTAAAACCGTCTTAAAGCTTTTGGACCGTTACCCTATAAAAGGCATGGCTCATATAACCGGAGGAGGGCTTCCTGGTAATATCCCGAGAATATTGCCTCAAGGCCTGGGCGTTAAGATAAGAGTAAGTTGGCCTATTCCTCCGATTTTTCAATTCCTCCAGAGACTTGGGGTAAAGTCCGAAGAAATGTGGCGAGTTTTTAATATGGGGATCGGATTTGTGTTGGTGGTGGACAAAGAGTTAGCCTCTTCGGTAATGGAAGAAGTTGAGCGATTGGGGGAAAAGGCCTTTTTAATCGGCGAGGTTATAAAGGGAGAAGGAGTCATAATTGAGTGAAAGGATTTTAATCAGCGCGTGTTTACTGGGCATCAACTGCCGATATGATGGGGATACCCGGGGTCCTATCCCTTTACCCGAGTCTTTATGTCCAATTCCAGTATGTCCCGAACAATTAGGTGGTCTTCCTACACCAAGGCCCAAGGCCTACTTCGAAGGAGGGGATGGGAGAGAAGTGTTAAAAGGCCGGGCCAGGGTGATAAACCTCAAAGGTGAGGATGTGACCCAAGCCTTCATCAAAGGGGCCAAGGAGGTCCTTGGGCTTTGTAAGCTTCTCGGCCTTAAAAAGGCTATCCTTAAAGACCAAAGCCCTTCCTGTGGGGTAAAAAGGGTTTGGATCGGCAAAGAGCTTAGTTCTGGAATGGGTGTTCTTTCGGCCCTTTTAACAGAAGAAGGGATAGAGGTGATAAGTTCCGAGGACTTTTTAAAATGAGGCTTGCCTTAATAAGGTTGAGTTCCTTAGGTGACCTGGTACTTGTGCTTCCCGCTTTTTGGGCTTTAAGAAAAGCCTTACCCGAGGCTCATATAGCTTGGCTTGTCCGAGAGGATTTAAAAGAAGTCCTTGAAGGAACACCTGGGCTTGATGAGATAATACCTGTACGCTTGCCATCTTTCACCGATAGATATGCCTCACTTCCAAAACTCCTTAAGGGCTTCACTCTCTGGTCGAAGGCTATAAGGGAAATAGGTTTTTCTTACTTTAGAAAGTTTGATCTTGTGATTGATTTCCAAGGGCTTTTTAAAAGTGCCTTTTTTGCATTTTTCCTGGGGAAAGAGCGTTATGGCTTTCGAAACGGGCGTGAGTTAAGTTTTTTATTTTTAAATAAGCCCATATTCACAAGGGATAAGACCCAACACGCGGTAAATAATTACCTTAAAATAGCGGCCCATTTTGGAGGGATCCCAATAGCGGAATTTCCCCTTTTTATTCCTGAAGAGGCGCGGTCCTTTTGTAGAGCCTTTTTTAGGGAGAACGGCGTAAAAGAAAAGGACTTTTTGGTCTTTCTTTCCCCCACGGCTAGATGGGAGACCAAACTCTGGTCACAGGAAGGGTTTGCGGAAGTGGGGGACAGAATAATAGAGGATTTTGGGGCCAAAATAATCCTTTCGGGCCTTCCTAAGGAACTCAATTACCTTAAAGGAATAAAGGAGAGGATGAGATATAAAGACCGTGTCCTTTTGTCACCTCCTACCTCCATAAAGCAGTTTTTTGCCTTACTTGAGGCCTCTCGGGTCTTTGTGGGGGTTGACAGCGGAGCTATGCATGTGGCAAGGGCCCTGAGAAAGCCCGTTATTGCGGTCTTCGGCCCTTCGGATCCAAGGTGGATAGGCCCTTATGGCCAAAAAAAGGGAGTTGTAAGGGCAGAGGTAAAGTGTTCACCTTGTAACAAGAAAAGGTGCAATGATTTAAGCTGTATGAGAGAGATCACGCCTCAAATGGTTCTTCAAGAGTTTGAACATTTACTTTCAGAAAAGAATGCCTGACCAATGAGGTTGTCCATCTCCCTCTTTGGGAAAGGTCAATGCCCAAGGTCCTCCCTTTTGAATGGTGGTAAGGTAAAGACTTCGTGGTTCTCTCATATCACTTGAAAATACCAAATGCCTCCCATTGGGTGCCCAAGAGGGGTTTTGATGGTTGCCCCGGTAAGGGGTAAGAAGCCTTAGATCTGAGCCATCTGGCCTTATTATGAAAATCTTAAATTCCCCTTCCCATCTTCCTGAAAAGGCGATCCAGTCTCCTTGAGGAGACCAAGAAGGGTCGGCGTTATAACTCCCAAACTGAGTTAAGGGCTTACTCTTTCGGCTCTCCAGGTCCATTATGTAAAGCTGTGGAGTCCCCGTTCGGTCAGATACGTAAACTAGTCTTTTCCCATCAGGCGAAAAGGAAGGCGAGGTCTCCGTATAAGGACTTTCAGTCAAAGGGGTCAAGGAACCGTCACTTAGATCAAGCAAAAAAAGATCGAGGGATCCCTTTGTGCCTCTTAAGGATAAAACCACCTTTTTCCCATCGGGAGACCAAGAAGGAGCCGAATTAGGGCCTGGTTTGGAGGAGACCAAATTTAATCTTCCCGTTTCCAATTCGAGCATATAAAGATCTGGATTCATCCTTTTGAAATTGGTGAATAAGAGCTTTTTCCCGTCGGGTGAAAACCGTGGTGACATGCAAAGCGTTTGTCTCAAAAGGGGCATCTCTCCTGAGCCTTCAGGATAAACCATCCAAAGTTCCCGGTAAGGGTGTATTTGCCTTATAAAGGCGATACGGGAGCAAAAAATGCCAGGCCTTCCGGTCAGGGTTTCAAGGATTTCGTCAACCAGTTTGTAACATATAAGGTTCACCCCCTCTTGAGAAGACCGATAAGTTTTCGCCTTAATTAGGCTCTCTCCTACCGGGTCAAATAGAAAGGAACTTAAAAGGACTTCTTTTCCCGAGGTCTCTACTTTCACTGAAAGCACAAGTTCCACTTCCTTCCGTTTCAAAGTGGCATAATCGATGTTTTGTGGCGTAACATTCCCGTTTGAAGGTAAGTCCACCAGCTCAAAAAGGTGCGATATATCCAGGCATCTCTTTAAGACCCGCTCGATCCTCTCTGAAGGCCCCTTATCCTTGGGGTGAATGAAAAAGGCCAACCGATAAAGTCTTTGTGTAGGGGAATCGATCTCAATGTAAGTGATGCTTTTTCCCACCTTAAGGGAAAAAAGGATCAAAAAAACCACCAAAGAAAGCTTACGGCTTAAAGACAAGACCCACCTCCAAAGTTTTCTTTTCAGGTGGTGGAGGGTAAGGTTCGGCTCTTCTAAGAGCTTGAAGGGCTGAATTGTCAAATATCCGATTGCCCGAACTCTGTTCAATTTGAACCAACAACACCCTACCCTCGGGATCAATCTTAACCCTTATAACGGTTTTGAGGCCTTCTGGATTTAAACCCTCCGGAATTACCCAAAAACGCCTAATGTGTTGCTGAAGTTGATGAAAATAAATATCGAAACTCATCTTTTCCTCGGGGGTTTCGTTTGACGTTAACTCTCCTTGGAACTTTTCTTCGATCCTCTTAATGGCCTCTTGGCGTTTCTTCTCGAGTTCTTCGGATGAGGCCTCCGCTTTTTTCACCCTTTCCTCTATTTGCTTTATCTTTTCGCGGTATATTTTTTCCAAGTCCATTTTGGTTTCAGTCTTCTGTGCTTTTTCTACCTTTTCCTTGGCCTCTGTTTTTGTTTGCATTTCTTTTTGAACTTTTGCGAGTTTTTCGCTTTTGGGTTCCTTGGGCTTTTCCTCCCTTGGTTCGGTTTTAAGCGTTTCGCTTGGCATTGGTAAAGGGGGAGACGGAAGGGGTTGTTTTTCTATGAGGCTTACCGAAACCGTTTCTCTTAGCAAAAGGGTTTTGTGAAAGGGTTTTAGGACTAAAAATAGTCCCAAATGAAGAAAAGCCGAAAGGATCAAGGCGATCTTTAATGTATTCAAGTTGTTTCTTCTTTCCATATCTCATTGAGAAGAATTTCTGTTAAACGCCGCGCCAGGGGTGTTAAGGTTCTTCCTTTTCTTGTGACAAGATAAAAGGTCCTTCCAATGGGGTCAAGCTCTCTTATCTTCACTTCTCCGAATTCCCTTCCCAGTTCCTCCTTGACCGCTATATTGGAGATGAGTCCGATTCCTAATCCCGCCCGAACCGCTTCTTTCACCGCCGTAGTGGAACCTAAAAGGAGTTTTATCCTAAGGTTACCAAAATTAAGGCCACACCTTTTCAATTTCTCCTCAAAGGCCTTACGAGTACCTGAGCCAAGTTCTCTCAAAATCAGGTGTTCTTTTGAAAGTTCCTCAAAACTTATGGTCCTTTCAAAAAGGGGATGTCCTCGAGGCACTATTAGAATTACCCTATCCCTAAAAAAGGGCTGGAAGACCAACTTTTCGCTTTCCCTTTTCATTCCCACTAACCCCAGCTCTACCTCGTTACGCTCCACTGCACTTATCACCCGGTGGGAATCATAGATTTGGACCTTAATTTTGGCTTCCGGAGCTTCCGCCAAAAACTTTGGTAATAATTGGGGTATGAGATATTCTCCTGGAAGGGTACTCGCATAAATCTCAAGTTCTCCGGAGAGATTTTCGCCTTCGAGGGACTTTTTAGCCTTTTCCTTTAAAAGTAAGATCTGACGAGCATATTGATAAAAAAGCTCTCCCTCTGGAGTAAGGATGATTCTTTTGCCGAGCCTATCAAAAAGCCTTTTACCCAGAATCTTCTCCAGCGTCTTTATATGAGCGCTTATGGTAGGTTGGCTCAAAAACAAAGCCTCAGCTGCAAGACTGAAACTTCCAAGTTCGGCTACCTTACAAAAACATTCAAGTTGCCGGAATTCCATCTTTAAGGTTAAGTTATTTAAAGTTTTAATAGTTGTAAAGTTGAGGAAATGAAAATGAAACCTAACAAAAAGATGGAACTTGGGATTGCGTTTGTCTATTTTGCAAGACCTTTGGACTTTATGGAACATTAAGAGAGCTGAAGAACCTCAAAGACGGTGGGCTTGACGATCTATGGGGACCGGAATTATCATAAATTTGGATCGCGGGGTGGAGCAGCCTGGTAGCTCGTCGGGCTCATAACCCGGAGGTCGTGGGTTCAAATCCCACCCCCGCTACCATCTTTAGCTTGAACTGGCCCC
>Ga0071330_1051382_pt1 | contig 63540 bp, 59 predicted proteins | sample GBScel77sediment_FD_63802 | JGI IMG/M metagenome (GOLD analysis project Ga0071330, IMG submission 63802) | Hot spring sediment microbial communities from Great Boiling Spring, Nevada - Cellulolytic enrichment Sediment 77C v2 (version 2) | ecosystem: Environmental > Aquatic > Thermal springs >...
GCGCCTTTGCGTTCGCATTTACCCCCACCACCTTGACTCAGGCGGTCTCTTCCTCGCCAAACTCCGCCGATTAAGTTGATGACTGGCAGAATCCAAGCCCCCCAAAATAGCGGGAGGGATAAATCAGAAGCCTATCGGACTTTCAATCCCGTCATCACCGCCTTCTACAGGTCGGAAAGTGACCACTAACCCGATATCTTTGGTGACGGATTGGGAGCACGAGTTAAAAGAATCATGAGCATTATCAGGGTTTCTCAGCGGGCGGGAATATTCACATTCAGGCACGCTGACGACACTCCAACCGTAAGACGGCGACCAGCGGTAGTTGCTGGGAATGGGGAAGGAGTCTGCGATCAAGAAAACGAAAAGGTCATAAAGTCCGCCTTTCGGATCAGGATATGGCAAGAAAAATTCGGCTTCTACCCAGTTGATGCCTTGATATTGATTGCTGCCTTGCCGAATGTTTTGGTTGGCGTATGCCGTCTCAATTTTCACATAGCCCGTTTTCGTTCCGTCCTCGTTCTGAATTTCAAAGTCAGGTATTTCGCCCTCTCGCGCTTGACGGGCTAAGCATACCTCTGCTATTTTCTCCACAGGGTTGTTGATACCGAAGGGCGTTTCCACCCGCACTTTGCCCCTAACACCCTTGTGCTGCCAGAAAATGAAGAAGACAAAGTGGTTGGCTTGAGGGCGCACATCAAATTGCACCGGTTGTGAGGTAACAGGACCTAAGCAAGCGCTGTTATCAACTTGTCCATCTCTCCGTTTTTGTGTCACACGGGTTGCCTTACCTGTATAGTCATCAGCGACAGGGATGTTCTGTAAATTGACTTGCCCTGAGCAAGAAAAGGCGAATCTCTTTCCAGGTTTACTCCGACGCCAGATCTCTCCGTTCGCAGAAGTTCTACCTTCCAGCGCTCTTGCGTCAGGTATTTTCTCAGCGTCTCCAAGGACAGCGGTGACAGTGACCGTTCCAGGGGGCGGAACGGAAGGACCGAGAAGTGTGAAAGTGTAACTTGAGCCGTCAGGTTTCGTGATAGTGACCTTGATAGTGACAGAACCATCAGGGTTAATGATAATTTCCACATTCACCTTGTCCCTACCCGATCTTGGACCTTCTTGGACCCTCGGTTGCCATCCAAAGCCGATGCCCTGAAATTGCCAGTTGTCATCAATAGAGAAACTGAGCGTAATGTAAAAGGTCGCGTCAGTCTGATAGAAACTGTTTCCCTGCCTTGCGAGAACGGTGAGATGCAGCGTCGTTTCCTCCTCGTCAATGAAATACCATGTGGATATGGTCGGATCGTCAAGGGCAAGTTCAGCATACTGAAATTGACCGCTAACACCGTCGTAGAAGAGACCTGAGAGGGTGCCACTGACGGAAATTTCCTCTTCTTCATTTTGATCTTGAACGGCAAAGGTCGTTTGCGCTGCGAAAGAGGTTGTCAGCAACGCCAACGGCAACACGACAGCATACCACGCCTTCTTGCGCATCATCGTTGAAGCACCTCCCTTTGTTTTTTGCGGTTTGCTATCGGGATGCACATGCACCCCGTCTTTATCCCAAGTCACCTTCAAGTAGCCCCGAATTGTCAAACCATCCCCTTTCAATTCCACCATCCCTTTGGGACGATACAGCACTATCAGTTGCTTCCTTGCGTCCCACAAAATCCCAACCCGCTTCTTCAGTGGTTCCATTTTCACCCAAACAGGTGACGATAGCCGAATGTCCATCTCAGGTAAGGAAAAATTTAAGCCGAACAGCGGGTTTCCGAATTGCTCTGTGAATTGCTCCGCCAACTTGACCAATTCGGGAAGGTAGAACCAGATGGGCACTGAAGGTTCTGGAGGATGGGCATTGCGCAAATGACCTCGCGATCGCTCAATTGCTTCCTTGAACCTTTTTGCGACTTGTTCCTCCAAAGAAGCCAGCAAATCAGAGGGCAAGACAACTTCCTTTGTCCTTGCTTCCAAAAGTTCTTCCAGACTCTTCCCCTTCATGACCTGTCTCTGCCATCCAGTATCCCATCGTGACAGAAAAAGGACATGAGCCAAACCAAGGACATGTTGAGGTTCCATTTCCCCTCCGCCTCGTCTGACCCATTGCGCTAACACACTTTCATCCAAATCCTGCCAGTATCCGCTAAACTCCTTGTCCCACTCCACTTCGGGTGTGGGCTGATAGTCACTCTCTTTTGCGACCTTAAGTGCTTTCTTGCCCACATAAGTGGCAATCCCTTCTATTGTCTCCCGCCAACGCTCAAAAATTATCTGTTCCTCGTTTGCCCCTTCCAAATGCCGTCTTTTTTTCCTTTGCTCCAAAAAGGCTTTCACCCAAAGTCGCTTTTCTTCTTCATCTTCTGCCTCTAACGCACGAGCCATGCATTCTTGTTCAACTAATTTAGCGACAGCAGCCTGTAACCTCCCACTCCCTGTTGCGTTCGGTAGCACTTTTATTCGCTGAAACCACCAAACATGGAAGGCTTCATGAATGATGGCTTCAAGCCTTTGGAGGGCATCGGGCTGGCGAGCGATGGGATAACCTTCTGAAGCACAATCTGTTAAAACCCACCAATGCGGAAAATATCGCAGTCCTGCCACCCAAACCCCGTTAACTTTCTCTGCCCATCCCATCACTTCCTCCCGCCGCATTTCTCCTGACATTTGTTGTCCCACATAAACCGTCATCGGAAACGAAACTTTGGGCAACGGTCCTTCATAACGCTCAAACCCCTTTGGTGGTTTGGGATGATTGATCAAAACCCATTGCCCTTCCGCTCCTTCCAGCAAAAACGGGATGCTATCAAGTGAAAAACCTTCCCAAATCTCTTTGCCCTTCTCCTTCAGCAAATGCGCCACTTCGGCAATACGAACGAAATCCAGCCAATCCACTTTCAACGGCAAAACCCTCTCAAAGCGAACGGGAAATCGGGGACGAATGACTGTCTCCTTCCCATCCACAAACCGAACCAACAACCGCACTGAAAGCCCATCTTCTCCTCGCAACCCAATCCATCCGCCGACTTGATATGGCATGTCTTCTTCCAAAACACCTTCAGGGTAGTGCCTTCGCCAAAGTAACCTGCCATTGCCCGAAAGAAGCCAGACACTTTGAATTGGCTCGGAGGAAGAAAATTTGCCTTGAAGGTAGTAACCTGCAGGTAAAGGGAAGAGACGGTCAGGCAGGTCAGAAACAGTGGGCTTTTCAGGGAAAGCAAAAGGAACTTCTCGCACTTTCAAAGTTCCATCGGGCGAAAGAAAGTAGCCCTTCAGGACACCCGTCACTGTCACGGGATGGGAAGCAAAAGACGGAGAAATCATCCAAGATGGAACTAACCACAACAGGGATGCCAACATTACCAACCTTTCCTGTCTTCTTAACACCTTGCATCACCACACCTTATCAGCGCCGCAATGTATGGGAAGGAAAGTTCTATCCCCTTCGTCGCTGTCAACTTCAGCGCTTCCTTATACCTTGTGGAGTCATTGCCATTTTGCATCATGCAAGGTCTCAAATGCAAGGCTACCATGGTAGCCATTTTGATGTCTACTTTTGGGTCACTTGACCCGAATGTGAAAACTCAGATCAAGCCCAAACGGGTAGCGAGGGCAGTTGCTTGCAGGGCAGTTTTGACCTTCAATTTCCTGCAGATGCTACGAAGGTAACGCTTGACAGTGACAGGATGATAATGCAGACGCTCTGCAACGGCTTTTAAGGTGCCCAGTTCCACGAGGGCACGCAATATCTTCTGCTCGGTTGGTGTCAGCAATCCTTCTTCCACGATGAACAAGTCCGCATCAAAGGATGGTGGCTCTTTGATGCTGAAAAACTCTGAAGGGAGAACTTGCCTGAGAAGAACTTCAGCCACAGGGTCAGGGCAAAGGATAATGGTGAAAAACTGTCGCCTTTGCGATTGTTGCGCTTTGCGCCTTTTGAGTTTCATGTTCCCCACCCCTTTGAAGCATTACGCCTTCAGTAAACAAGGTGTTTGGCTACATTTTAGCGGGACTTTTTTGTCAAGCCTCCAACAGGTGCGTTCTAAAACCACTCGTGCCACTGGTTGAAGCGTGCGTCATGGGCGACTTATTTTGCTGCGTTGAAGACGACAAAAAGCGTGCGGGGTGAATATGCGAGTGGGACTTTTAGGAGCACTTAAGGTGGGCATTTACAAATCGGCGAAGTGGTGCTATATAAATTGCATGAAAGTGCCGCGGTGGCGGAACTGGCAGACGCGCTGGCTTGAGGGGCCAGTGGGTTTCACAGACCCGTGCGGGTTCAAATCCCGCCCGCGGCACCATTTTCTTTTAAGCACTTTTCGGTTGCACTTTTGAGTTCCACACTTGCCAATCCCTTTCCTAACCCTTTCCCCAAAAGCCAGCGCGCATCTTGTGAGTTGATTTGTCAACGGTGACCGTTCTCCTCAGCGATTGCGTTTCGTTGTCTTGGGCTCAATTGTGAAAGTTCGTTCCACTGACAATGTCCCAAAAGGTCCGATGTCCCAACGAACGCGGGCGACGAAATTTCCTGATAGGTTTGTGCTCGGTGTCCACGACACCGAACAAGTGAACCCTCAGCCGTAGTGGAATTTTTCGGTCTTGACAACTTTCCTCTTTGCATCTGTGATGACAAGCACCGGCTCTGGAGGGCGCTTCAAATCGGGGGTAAAGACTGCGTCCACCGAATTTCCTGCCTTGTCTTCAAGGGAAAGTGAAAACTCAAACCTTCTGCCACTCTGCTCTACATCCATCACCAACTTAAAGGGCGGACCGAAAGGCAATTCGGCAGTTTTGTCACTTGCTACCCTAAACTTCAGGGGCTGAGGGGAAAAAGTAAGTAACGCCAGCCGAAGTTTCCCCTCCAAATTGAATTTAGGGAGCGAAGGTGTCTTTACAAACGGCGCTTTGTTGGTTATCATTAGCAAGCCCCCTTTCAGCGGACGAGAACGGATGATTGCGGATGCGAATTAGTGGTTAGCCGCTGAGAAGTGGGGTAGTGAACAAAAATTCGGGGACAGGAGGGATGAGCGATGGATGTGTTTGAGAAGGTTCGGGAGATCATTGTTGAGAGGTTAAAGGTTGACCCTGCTGAGGTCACGCCCGATGCCGCCTTTGTGGAAGACCTGAAGGCGGACTCGCTGGACATCGTTGAAATGGTCATGAAGTTGGAAGAGACCTTTGACATCTCCATCCCTGACGAGGATGTGGAGAAACTCAGGACCGTCGGGGATGCAGTTGCCTATATTGAGCGGCGTTTGAAAGAGAAAGCAGGCGTTTGACGAAAATGACGAAAATCAGCGTTTGCACGCACATACGCCTGCACTTTCGCATTTAAGGGTGAGGTGTTTAGAATGAACCTCTGGCGAGAGACAGAGCCCGTGGTCATCACGGGCATAGGCTTGATAACCGCTTTGGGCACAGGAGTGGAAAAAAGTTGGGAGGCAATAAAGGAAGGTAGGTCGGGAATCCGGAGAATAACCCGCTTTGACCCATCGCCTTTCCCCTCTCAGATTGCGGGCGAAGTTGACGACTTTGACCCTGAGGCTTTCGTTGACCCGCGAGAAGTGCGTAAGATGGACAGGTATGTCCAATTTGCTGCGGCGGCAACTTTTATGGCTTTGGAAGACGCTGGTCTCCAGATCAACGCCAATAACGCTGAGCGGATTGGAGTTTGCATCGGCTCGGGCATAGGGGGAGCGTGGACTTGGGAGGAGAACCACACCAACCTGCTACAAAAAGGTCCGAGGGGTGTCAGCCCTCGTTTCATTCCCATGATGATTGCCAACATCGCTGCAGGACATGTGGCGATTTTGACAGGTGCGAAAGGTCCTAACCTCGCCACCATCACCGCTTGTGCCACTTCAGGTCACGCTATCGGTGTGGCGGCAATGACGATCAAAATGGGTTTGGCTGATGTGATGATAGCGGGTGGTTCGGAAGCGGCAATTTCGCCTCTTTCGCTGGCAGGCTTTTGTAGTATGAAGGCGCTGTCAACCAGAAACCACGAACCTGAAAAAGCGTCCCGCCCTTTTGATGCCAACCGAGACGGATTCGTCATGGCGGAAGGTGCTGGCATCGTGATTTTGGAAAGGCTATCTCATGCCGTCAAGCGTGGAGCAAAGATTTACGCTGAGGTTGCTGGGTTTGGGATGACAGGGGACGCATATCACTTGACCGCAATGTGTGAGGACGGAGACGGTCCTGCACGGAGCATGCTTATGGCTCTTGAGACTGCGGGTTTGACGCCATCGGAAGTTGACTACATCAACGCCCACGCGACCTCAACTCCGCAAGGTGACCCAGCGGAAGTGAGGGCGATAAAGCGCGCTTTCGGCGAATACGCATACAAAGTTCCCGTCAGTTCAACGAAGTCAATGCACGGTCACACCCTCGGCGCAGCAGGTGCCATTGAGTTGATTGTTTGCTTGCTTGCCATGAGAGACCAAATTTTGCCCCCAACTATCAACTTGGAGCAACCTGACCCTGAATGCGATTTGGACTTTGTCCCAAATAAGGCTCGCCCTGCCAGAATTGAGGTAGCAATGTCCAACTCCTTTGGCTTCGGCGGTCACAACGCAACTTTGGTCGTCAGAAAGTGGGAGAAGCCTGAGGTTTGACAGTGGACGAGAAGTTGCGCCATAATCGCAAGTGAAAGCACACCAATTCACCTGCGGGAGTAGCAAAATGGGGGAAAAGCGGACTAACAAGAAACGAAAGCAGCAGGAAAAGCAACAACCCGTTCAATTAGTCCAGCGGCGGGGGAAGACAATTATCCGCCTTTCGCCAGAACGGCGAGAAGCGTTGCTGCGATTGTGCGAACAACTGAAAGTCAAATTCCGTCGGCTTGACCTTCTGAACACAGCCCTCACTCACCCTTCCTACTGCGCTGAGTTCAACCAAGGCAACTTGCCCTCAAACCAGCGGCTGGAATTCCTCGGCGACGCTGTCTTGACACTCATTGTCAGCGACTATTTGTATCACGCCTATCCTGAAATGGACGAGGGTCAACTGACCCGAATCAAAGCGATTTCGGTGAGTGAACCGGTTTTGCACGCCGTCTCAAAGAAGTTGGGGTTGGGTCAATACCTGTTGCTGGGCAAAGGTGAGGAACGAACTGGCGGGAGAGACCGACCTTCCATTCTGGCTGATGCCTTTGAAGCATTGGTCGGGGCAATGTTCCTTGACAGAGGTTGGAAAACGACTTACGAGTTCGTCCTCAAGCACCTCAAAAGCCGCATCAGGATGATTGAGCGGGACAGGTTGATTTTGGACTTCAAGAGCAGGCTGCAAGAACTGATCCAGGGTCGCTACCATCTCACTCCAAGTTACCACCTCGTCCAAACCATCGGTCCAGACCACGCAAAAATCTTTGTGAGCGAGGTCAGGGTCAGGGGCATTCCTATCGGGCGAGGCAAGGGGCACAGCAAGAAGGAGGCAGAACAGGAAGCAGCAAGGGCTGCATTGAAGAAACTGCTGAAGGGAACTCTCCAACTCCCAGAACGATGAACCAGTGGCTTCAGCGGTTTAACAACTTCAGAAGTTCGTCGGCAACCTCTTTTGGCAACCTGTCGCGATTTGAAGGGGTAACTTCCCAAAGCCTCACATCCACCCGTGACCTAACTTTGTCAAGGAAGGGCAAACGGCTTTGCTGAATGACCCCAAGGACAGGCTTGTGGCTTTCAAGGCACTCCCAAACCACCTCAGCGAAAGCAGGATGGCTCAACTCCATTTTCGCAATTTCGTCAATGACGACCAAGTCCGCTTCCTTGAGAGCCTTTTTCAAAGCGGGAACGATTACACCCTCAATCGCTTTTGCGTCCACGCCATACTTGCCAACTTTGTGTGGCGACTGAAGCCCTTTGCGAGCCAACCACGCCCTCTGTCCATCCGTCGTGACAATTTGGAAGCCAATTCGCTCGCCACCCTCCCTCACTTCTTCGGTGAAGAAACCGCCAGCCTTAAAGTTTGGTGGCAGCAATTTCAAAACTCTCCGAACCACTGTGGTTTTCCCGACGCCGGGTAAACCCGTCAGAATCAAGTTCTTCCGCTGCACGGTCTTTCACCCTTTCAGGGATCGGAGGTCCGATGTTCTGAAGCGCCGATTTCCATAGCGGCGCAAAGGCACTGGCGAAGACAACCCCGAGCCGCATCCCAGTTTCCTTCCCTCAAGTATTGCCACACATCGCTCTCCCAAACTAACTCAACGAATTGCCTTCGCTGCTCTATCGTCTTCAAACGACTGCGCATTTCGTCTTTCAGTTCGCCCAAAAGTTCAACCAACGAACCGAACTCGTCACCGATAAGGCTTTCCAAAAACAGCCTGACCCTTCTGGCGAAAGCGGGACTGTTGCCCGAAGTTGAGACGGCAATCACCAAATCGCCCCTCCGAAGTATGGAAGGCATGTAAAAGTGGCAAAGTTCAGGCACATCAACGACATTGCACAAAATCCCGCGAGCATCGCAATCGGCAAAAACTTGACGGTTGACCTGTTGGTCGTCGGTGCAAGCGAAGGTCAAAAAAGCACCATCCAAGACCGAAGGCTCATATCGTTTCGGCAGCCATTGGATGCTCCTGTCTTTCGCCAATTTTTCCAACTCAGGGCACAAATCGGGGCTGACGACAATAACTGATGCACCGCACTCCATCAATTGCTTGACCTTTTGCGCTGCAACTTCTCCGCCACCGACCACGACACATTTTTTGCCTTTGACCTTGAGTGCGATGGGCAATATGTTTTCAGCCATCCTTGATTTCACCTCCTGCTAAAGCAGGTTGATGAACCCGGAGGGCACATCTTCCAATGTGCCGAAATTTTTCGGTCGGGCAGGAGCCTGACCCTACAGGTTACTACTCGCCATTCGCTACTCGCCACTCGCTGTTCTCCATTCGCCATTCGCCATCGTTTTTCGGCTCGGCAGGAGCCTCGCCCTCCCATTTTTTCCTCGTCCCCCGTCCCGCGTCCCTCGTCCCGTCACAAAGGCACTTTCAACGGCAACGGAAGCCACTGACCAAATCGGTAGTAACTCAGCCTCAAAAGCCACAAGGCAAGGAGAGCGATGAACAAAGACCAAGCGATAAAGATGCCCCAACGCTGAAGCCATTTGTCCCAGTCAAAAAGCTTGTTCATCATCAGTTCGTAAACGACGACAACTACTCCCAACCAAGCACCCAAGAAAAGCACCAGACCAATAGGATGCCACTCAAAAGCCTCTTTGAACCGACCGTGAGCAGCAGCCTCAAAAGCCCTCGTCATCCCGCAACCTGCGCACGGGTAGCCCGTCATCAACTTGAAAAGGCAAAGTGGTGGCTGATAAGGAAGCGATGGGAGAAAGTAAGCGATAACTGTGCCGACAAAGACAAGCGCCAAGTAAAGGATGCGACCAACCTTCCACGATGTTTTGCCCGTCCGTTTTTTTGCGCTCAAATTCGGGCTATCGGTCAGGTCAAATTGAGCGCTCATGAGTTTTCACTCCATCGCAAACTCTTGTCCCAACCGCGGGACAGTTGCGTTCCAACCCATTCCTCGCAGTGCCTCTGCCAAAGAGTTTGCCGCTTCCTGCTCGCCGTGAACAAGGAAAGTTTGGGTTGGCAGTGCAGCGAAACTTGAAGCCCATTGGAGCAAGTATCTTCGGTCTGCGTGGGCGCTGAATCCGTCAAGCAAAAAGACGCGAGCCTTGACTTCGTGCATTTCGCCGAAAATCCTAACCGGCGAAATTCCTTCAACCAGTTGCCTTCCCAAAGTGCCCTTTGCTTGAAAGCCGACGAAAACGATAGCGTTGTTGGGGTTACCGATGCCGTGATAGAGGTGATGCTTGATGCGTCCTCCAGTGCACATGCCGCTTCCAGCAATGATTATGCATGGCTCCCGTAACTCGTTCAGGGTTTTGCTCTCCTCAACGGTCGCCACGATTGTCAAGCCTGGGAAGGTGAAAGGTTCGTCCCCGCTTCTAAGTTTCCTGCTCGCTTCCTCGTCGTAAAGTTCTCGGTGTCGCTGGTAAACCTTTAAGACTTCGCGAGCCATCGGGCTGTCAACGAAAACCGGGACTATGGGCAATTGACCGCTTTCAACCAAGTCGTTCAGCGTGTAGAGCAATTCTTGGGTTCGCCCGACAGCGAAACTTGGGATGAGAACTCTCCCCCCTTTTGAGACTGTCTCGGTGATGATTTGGCGAAGTTGCTCAACGCATTCGTTGAATGTCGTTTCGTGCTCCCGATTTCCGTAAGTGCTTTCCATCAGCAACAATTCTGCCTGCTCAACTTTTTCTGGGTCACGCAAGATCGGCATTCCTGACTGCCCCAAATCGCCCGTGAAAAGCAAAGTTCGCTCCTTCCCGTTGCTTTGCCATCTCAACTCTACCATGCCAGACCCTAACAAATGACCGGCGTCGCGTAAGCGGAAACGAACCGTTGGCGATAAGTCAACCCACTCACCGTAAGGCACAGGCTCAAAGTGCTCAAAGACTCTCTCTGCGTCAGAAGTCGTGAAAAGCGGTGAGACCCACGACCAATCTTCGCCCTTCTTTTTCAGCCGCTTGATTTTCCAAGCAGCATCTTCCTCTTGCAACTTTGCTGCATCCAGCAAGACAATTTTCGCCAAATCGCAAGTCGCTTGTGTTGCGAAAATTTTGCCTTTAAAGCCCGCTTTGACAAGCAAGGGCAACCGACCGCAGTGGTCTAAGTGGGCGTGGCTGAGCAGAACTGCTTTGACGGTTTGCGGGTCAAAGGGGAAAGGTTCGCGGTTGCGGATATGCCTTTCTTCACCACCTTGAAAAATCCCGCAATCCAACAATACTGTGACATCGCTGAACCTGACAAGATGGCACGAACCAGTCACTTCTCCCGCGGCACCACAAAACTTCAGCAACATTTGGGCTTTGTCCTCCCTTCGCTAAAGTTTTCGGCATCACTGCCCCACTATCCAATTAGGGTGTGCTTGTCGCTTTTTGGCAATTCGGCAGGGCAGAACGGGTGTGTTAGGCGGAACTTCGCCGATAACGATTTCGTCACCAATGCGAACACCACGAACGAGCACGGTGTCTGGGCGCTCTTGGAAAGCGACAATCTGACCTTGCGCCAGCGAAAATCTTTGACCTCTTCGTGTCAAACTGGCTTTGACATTGAGCAGGTTGAAGTGAGGGACAGTCACCATGACTGCGATTTCGTCTCCTTTTGCTTCTGGTGACAGTGCGACGACTTGAAAACTGAGCCCAAAGGAAGCGCCCTTTCCTGCCCATCTGTAGTTAGCGATGTCGTATTTGATGCCGATTTTGTTGAACGCCATTGCTGCGCCTTCACCGCAAACGACCCGCATTTGTGCTTCGCCGACAGGGTAAGCCAGTTGCTCAAACCCTCCCCACAAGCCACCGAAAGTGCTGCGTTTGCCTCGCCCAACTACAACTCCGTCAAACAACCCGAACATCTCAGCGAAAGCGTTGACATAGTCGGCAATGTTTGGATGCCATTCGTCCCGCATCAGCAAATGCCATTTTTCTGTCATCCCACGCAAGTAGTGACCCAAGATGGGATCGCCAGTGATGACATAGGCTTCAAGGAGCGCATGAGCATAAGCCCAAATCTCGTTAGCGCAGGCAGAGCCAAGCCAAGGGAAACCAGCGTTCGGCTCCATGAAGAAACTGGCGTCAATGTCGTCAAAGGGGTCATTGTCGCAGGGAAACAAAGCCATGTAGCGGTAAACGACGGCATGAGCCAAATCTTTTGCCTGACGAGCCAATTGCCTCCTTTGTGGGTCTGGGTCGTTTCGGAAAGCGTAGTGGTAAGCGAACAGGAAGTGGGCAATTGGCGCTGCACTCCAAGCGAACTGGGCATCAGGGACATCATCGTAGCAATTGCGGGTGTAAAGAAAATGCTTAGCCCAACGCATCGCGCCGTCAACGATTTCAAGGTAACGAGTTTCACGCCAACCGTTGCGAACAGCGTCCAGAAAGGCTTGGGCTACTTGAAAGCCTTGGACATTCCTCAAGGTCGGAACACCTTTGCCGTAATGCTCACGCCAATCTCCCTTGATGGGTTTCTGCCAAAAAACGCATTGGTCACCGTTGACCTTGAAGCGAACTGCGTAACTGACAAGTTGGTCAAGTTGGGCACGCAAGCGCTTGATGGCAGATTCGTTTCTGGTGATGAATTGGTAGTCAACGACGGGAGTGGCAAAATCAACGCCTACGGCTGCGATGTTGCCGGGCTTTTGGAAAGGATTGCTTTTGTCGGTGACAACGAAAAGGTCTCCCAAACCAGGTTTTGGGAAAACCGAAAGCCTCAGATTTTTGGGCAACCAACCGAACTCGTTCATCACAGGTGCGCTGGGCAACTTGTCAGCATGCTTTTGCCAAAGCCAACCGTGAACGAAGCGGTTTGGGTCATCAGTGCTCGGCAAGTTTGAGTGCCAAAGGATGTGGAAGTGGCTTTCAATCGTTTCATCTCCTTGCGGATACCTCAGTTCACGGAAACCGTTGATGGCGTAAGGGAAAACCAACGCAAAAAACTCTCGTCCCTTGCTTTCCTGCACTTTATCCGTTTCCGTCTCCCTTGTCCCATGTCCCATGTCCCAACAATAAGCGCTTGCGATGAACCGTTCACTATGGTCAGTCAAGCGTGCCGTCAGAAACTCAAAAGCGATGTAGGTTTTTGCTGACGGCTTCCATAAACCGACGACAGGCAAAGGGTAAGCGCCGAAAGGTGGTGCATAACTCCATCCCTTCGCCCAACTGGCTTGAATGAAGTTGGTTGGACCTGCATCCAGCAAAATGTAGCGGTCAACGACTGGTGTGCCGATCATCCAACCTCGTTGGTGGAAAATTTCGGCTCCGGGCAAGGAGCAGGCGAAGAAGTGAAAGGGAACTCGCCCAAACCGTTGTTCCCATACCTTTGGGTCAAAACCCGCCAGTTGAAGCCTGAACCGAACTTGAGGGTAAGGGTCTTTCGGGAGCAAACGAACTTCAATGAAGGACGAAGGGTCAAAATCAGGTGTCGGCAAACCCTTCAAGTCCGAAAACCTCAAGGTTGAAACATTGCCTTGCTTTTGGACTTGCACCGAACTTGCGATGATGTTGTCAAGGCTTCCGAAACGGACGGTCGCTATAGGTTCGCTGCGCATCAAAGGTTGAACGGCAAAACCGACATATCGTCCTTTCTCTCCGACGGGGAAAACTCTCATCGCTTCGTTGCGGATAAATTGAGCGTGTGCTGCAAAAGCCAAAGCGAATTGAATTGCAAAGACCCACATCCACTTCCTCATCGCCTTCACTCCCCTTGTCCAACTTAGCCACGCTTTTAACGGGCAGTTCACTTCGTTGGGACGATTGCCAGCCTTTCAAAAGTATGAGCCTTCAGAATGAAAGATGGCTCAAGCCCGATTTGTCGGCAAAAATTTGCCGTCTCGGCATTGGTGGTGACGACTTGGGCGTTTTCAAGGATTTTCTTTGCCCATTCATGCCCAACGGCTTCAAAGAAGGCTCGCACCAACGAAGGGGAAGTGAAGGCGACGATGTGGATGGGCTCCTTGAGGACTGCTTTGAGGAAACTTTCGGGCAAAGGACGCAGAGTTGATTTGTTGGCACCTTTAACCTTCGTCCCTAACTTGCTTTGCCCCGTCGCAAGTTCTTTGCCATCGTTGTTTCGCGCAAGCCACAGGAACTTTCGCCACCTCCCGCAACCTTCAGGGGAAATTTCGCTCAAATCGCCTTTGCCGTTTCCGTTGAACTTAGTTGCAAGTTGAACAAACCGTCGTTTCAACTTTTTGATGCCAACAGATTTTGCGACAGGCAGCCTGACAACTTCCGCTCCCAAGTCCTCCAAGTCGCTCGCCAACTCGTTTTCAGGGTCAATGCAAGGGAGAAGGACTCGTTTCCCGAAAAGAGGTTTTCGCTCATACCAAGCCAATTTGTCCCGAAACCTCACGACTTCGCCGACAACGAGAACTGCAGGTGGTCGGACATTTTTGGAGCGGGCGATTGATGGCAAATCTTTCAACTGGGCAATCGTAACCCTTTGTTTCGGCGTTGCCCCCCACTCAATCAATGCTGCCGGTGTTTTCGGGCTTTTGCCACCTTCCATCAGTTGAGCGATGACCTTTTCCAATTCGCCAACTGCCATCAAAGCAACGACGGTGTCCGCTTGGGCTAACTTGCAAAAGTCAACGGAGTCGTTTCCTTCTTCAGCACTTTTCCCAACTCCAACGGCGAAACTGGAAGCGAACCTTCGGTCAGTCAAGGGGATGCCAGCGTAAGCGGGAACAGCAAAGGCTGATGAAACGCCTGGCACGATTTCAAAAGGGACACCCGCTTCAGCCAAAGCCTCCAATTCCTCTGCACCCCGTCCGAAAACGAAAGGGTCACCGTTTTTCAACCGCACAACTTTTTTGCCTTCCCTCGCTTTGGCAACCATCGTCTCGTTGATCCAAGCCTGTGAAGTCTTCTCCCCACCAGGTTCCTTGCCGGCGTAAATCAGTTCAGCATCGGGACGGGCAAAGGAAAGGACTGACGGTGCGACCAATCGGTCGTAGATGACCACATCTGCCCGTTTCAAGCACTCTTTTGCCTTCAGCGTTAACAACGAAGCGTCGCCTGGACCTGCCCCTACCAGCCAAACGAAACCTAAGGGCTTTCTGCTTCCCTTTCTCATCGGTTCTTCACCTTCTCAGTGAACTTCGCAATTGCTGGGCGCTTTCATTCCGTTCTCTCAAAGAGCGGTAGAACTCCAAAAGTATCTGGGCGACTTCGGGGCGAGTGACTTCTGGTGGTGGCAGTTCGCCCCTTTGCAACTGGCTTCTCATTTTCGTGCCGCTGAAGTAAAGCCGAAACTCAGGTTCATGAGGGCAAACTTTGCTTGTCGCCATGCTCTCGCATTTCGTGCAATAAAAGGCATCGTCAAAGAAAATCGGCGTTATGCCCAATTCGTCCGGCGAGAATTGGTCAAAAATTTCGTGGGCTGCAAAGGGGTGATAGAAGTTTCCTACACCAGCGTGGTCACGACCGATAATGAAATGGGTGCACCCGTAGTTTTTGCGGACTATGGCGTGAAAAACGGCTTCGCGAGGTCCAGCATAAAACATGGGCGCAGGGTTGACAGCAAGGACAACTCGCTCCCTCGGGAAATACCGCTCAATCAAAACCTCATAGCACCTCATCCTCACATCAGCGGGGATGTCATCGGACTTGGTCGGACCAACGAGCGGGTGAAGCAAAAGCCCATCAACGGTCTCAAGGGCACACTTGACAAGATATTCGTGGGCGCGGTGAAGTGGGTTTCGGGTCTGAAAGCCTACAACCCTCTTGTATCCGCGAGCGACAAAAAGGGAACGGGTCTCCTGCGGTGTCATGTAATGGGCTTGGATGACTGGTGGGTGCTTAGGTAATCGGAGAACGAAAACTTCACCTCCCACAAGCCATTCAGGTTCGCCGAAAATCCGCTCAACACCGGGATGGCTTATGTCGGTCGTTCCGAACACGCTTTTTGCCTCTTCTTCTTTGTCACGCTTGAAGACATCGCTGATTTGGACTATTGCGTAAACCTGCGGTTCATCGTCGCCCTCACTTTTGCCCAAAATCGCAATCGCTTCAGAACGCATCACTTCACGAACTTGCTCTTCGGGAATGGGTAGAACGATAGGAATTGACCAGACCAAACCATTAGGGAGGCGCATCGTGCGAAGGACGGAGAAATAGGCTTCCCTGTCCATGAAGCCCTTTAACGGGCTGTATCCGCCTATGGCGAGCATTTCAATGTTCGCCAAAGTCACAGGAGTGGCAAAAGCCTTGGGCAACTTTTCAATCCTGTCAAGCCAATCTTGCCTCTCGCTCTCGTTTACTAATCGGTTCACCAATTCGCCACCGTGAGGCTGAGGCAAGTTTTGAACTTTGGTCATTCGTTTTTTCACCTCCAACCGACTCTCAGCGGGCTAAATTAACGCTCTCACTCCGCTTGCAAGCACGATGGTCAAAAGTGTCAACTTCAAAGCCCTTTTGGGGACGAGAAGGCTAATTCGGCTGCCAAAGAGTGCACCTGGCAACGAACCGACCAAAAACAACGCTGCCGTCAGGAAATTAAGTTCACCCACCCAAGCGTGCCCGAGGAGAGAAACTGAAGTCAAAAGGACACCGTGAAAGACGGATGTCCCGACAACCAAAGAAGGGTCAAGGGATGTGCAAGTGGCGAGAAAAGCAACAATGATACCGCCTGCACCAATGCCGGTGGATGTGGTGGATGCCCCAGTGAATGCCCCAGTCAAAACCGCTAATGCCTTGCCTTTCCAACCTTCACCCAATTTCAGCAATAAAGGCTTGCCCAGTTTCTGATGGTGCATGGCAAACTCAGAGAAAATCCCGACAAGTGACATTATGACCAACATCGCCCCCACAACTTTGGCGACGGTTGTGTCAAGGGACTCAACGCTCATCTTGGCTTTAAAGAAACTGAGCAAAAAAATTGTCAAGACGGCTGACGGGATACTTCCCAAAGCCATTGAAGCCACCCAACCGTAGTGGACTGTCTTTTGTCGGCTATGTTGCCAAGCAGCGACCAGCCTTGTCGCCAAGTTGATGGCAAGAGCCGTTCCAACTGCTTCAGTCGGGCGAATTCCCAGAAGCATCAAGAACGGGACAGTGAGCAAACCTGCCCCAATCGCTGTAGCCCCCACAGCAATTCCAACCAAAAAGCCAGCAACGACCAGAAAAATTTCCATGCCAAGTTCACCTCCAGCACTTTTGGTTCGTTGTCAATCGCCGCGCCTAAGCAGGTGTGCGAACCATCACGCTTTATCGCAACCACGAACTTCAGCACACCCAATATTATGACATCTCCGACCAAATTAGTCAACTTTTGAGCCCTTGCAAACTCCCTTAAGCCTTCTACCCGCTGGATTTCCCTTGATGGCGGTTCGCTAAAAACCGACTTTCCGCGAGCCGTCATCGGTTCAAATCCGACCAAGTTGAATTATAAACTCAACTTTCCCGAAACGCAACATCCACCGAACGGTTATTGGGCTGCGGGCAGTCGCTAAATCCAATCAAAAGTCTTGCATTGCCGTCAAATCCTTTGCATCATCAACAATGCCAAAACTTGCGGTGAAAGGTGGAAGGAGATGCGAAGGTATCTGGTGCTTTTAACTTTGTGGGCTCTCGCTGTCGTCATCTTTGCGGTTCGAACGCCCGAATTTTTGAAGCCTCAAAACATGCTTGACATGACACGGCACTTCACTGAAATCGGCATCATGGCTTTGTCAATGACGGTTCTTTTGATTGCTGGCGGCATTGACCTTTCTGTCGCTTCAATTTTAGCCATGTCAGGTGTGGTTTTGGGTTGGCTTTATCGGGCAGATTTGCCCCTGATTCTTTGCGTTGTAGCGGCTCTGGTCAGCGGCGCATTGATGGGTGCAGTGAACGGAGTTTGCATCGCTTACTTGCGGCTCCCACCAGTCATCGTCACCCTCGCAACGATGGCTCTTTTTCGTGGGCTCGCAATTGGTTGGACGAGGGGCGAGAAAGTCAGTGGTTTCCCGCAAACTTTCATTGAGTTGGGTCAAGGGCAATTTTTCGGTGTCATCCCAAAGCAGTTACCCCTGTTGCTCTTGCTGGCAGTGGTTGCTTGGTTTGTCCTCCACCGAACCGTTTGGGGCAGGAACATTTTTGCTGTCGGCGCCAACGAGACGGCTGCGAAATTTTCTGGCGTCCCTGTGGAAGCAACCAAGTTTTGGCTCTATGTTGTCAGCGGGCTGATGGCGTCTTTAGCGGGTGTCCTTTATGTCGCAAGGTTCAACACCGCAAAGGCTGACGCAGCAATGGGAGCGGAACTTGATGTCATAACTGCTGCCCTTTTGGGCGGCACTCCCATCACTGGTGGCGAAGGCAGTTTGGTCGGAACAATGCTGGCTCTGTTGCTGCTAAGCACTCTAAGGCGTGGGCTTGACATGGCACAGGTGGGAGTTGAGCAACAAGCAATCCTCATCGGTGCAATCTTAATTGCTGCCGTTGCTTTCGGTCAACGCAGCCTATCTTTGCCGATGAGCAAGCGGAAGGTAGCGAAAACCTCAAGTGATTGACCGAGCGACGGAGAGCACTTTCATGTAACGCTCAAGGGACAAGGAAGGTGGGACAGGTCTGTCCAAGCAGAACAGGTAACCGCTGAAATCCTTACCGAGTCCAACCTTCACCTTTTCGCTCACTTCCCTCTCCGCAGCCTCATCGCTCTCCATGAGCCTGTCGGCTGATATGTTGCCTCCCAAAGCGGTTCGCCGTCCATAGGTTCGTTTGAAAGTGTCAAGGTCATTCTGGCTGAAACTCTCAAGGGGAAGGACTGCATCAAACCCGCTTTTGTGGACGCTCTTCAGGAAGGTCAGGGCGTTGCCTTGGGTGTAAAGCATCACTGCCAACCCTCGCTTTTTCAATTCAGCAACCAATTGACGATGGTATGGTAGGACAACGCTGCGGTATTCTCGGTCGGTCATGAAAGCGCCGTGAGTGTAAGCGAGTTCGGCGTGGAGCCAAACGCCGTCGCAGGGTGACTGCCTGAAACCCGCAGCGGTTAGTCGCTTCAAAGCAATGTCAATCGTTTCAACGATGAGCCTAACTCCAGTTTCCAAGATTTCGTCAAGGGTCGGTGATTGCTTTTGAAGCGATTCAACCCATTGGCGACTCCCAAGCAACCTTCGCGCCAATGTGCACGGTTCAATGAAGGACAAAACGACGAACCTTTCTCGCTCACGAGCATGGGCAACTTGGGCTTCCAAGTTCTCTGGCAACCTTTCTTCATGAGCCCTGAGCAATGGGCGAATTTCGCGCCAGTCCTTCGGCTGCTTGATGGGGAAGTCAAGTTCTTGGGGCGTTGTGGTGTAAACTTTCCAGTGCTTCCGAGTTACTCCGTCGGGGTCAACGGTGATGCGGTAATCTTCGGTTTCGTCAATCACTTGCCTTCTCCAACCCATCGTGCAATCTACGGGCAGGCAGACCAAGTCAAGGTCAAAAAATTCGCTGACAACTGCTCCCTTCGGGAAACCTTCTCGTTCCCATCGGTGCAGCGTTTCTGGCAGGAAATAGGCATCAACGCAGGGGACTCTGTCAACAGGTTGATGCCTCAGCGAGCGCCAAACTCGTTCCCGCGGCGATAGCGATTTGGGTCTCTCTTCCCGTTCAGCCTTGCGTCTCCAGAGCGACACAACTTTCACCTTCTTGTCTTGTGGCGACTTGTCACTTCCTAACTTGCCCTTCTCCCCAGACGACCCACTTGTAGGTCGTCAACTCCCTCAATCCCATTGGACCGCGAGCGTGCAACTTTTGTGTGCTGATGCCAATTTCCGCACCCAAACCGAATTCATAGCCGTCAGTCCATCGCGTTGATGCATTGACATAAACTGCTGCGGCGTCAACTTGTTCGCAGAACTTCTTTGCAGCCTCCAAACTCTTGGTCACGATGGCTTCGCTATGTTTGGTGCCGTATTTGTTGATGTGCTCAATGGCTTCCTCAAGGGAGTCCACAACTTTGACGGCGAGAATCAGGTCAAGAAACTCGGTTGCCCAATCCTCTTCTGTTGCCGGCTTAGCGTCGGGGACTAATTGCCTTGTCCGTTCACAGCCTCTTAATTCCACGCCTTTATCTCGGAGCGCTTTTGCTGCCACTGGCAAGAACCTCTCGGCGATGTTTTTGTGAACCAACAATGTTTCCGCCGCATTGCAAACAGACGGGCGTTGCGTCTTGGCGTTGACAATTATGTTGACCGCCATATCAATGTCCGCATCCTCGTGGACATAGACATGGCAGTTGCCCGCGCCTGTCTCAATGGTTGGGACAGTTGCATTCTCCACGACATACTTGATAAGCCCCATCCCACCGCGTGGGATGAGCAGGTCGATCAAACCGTTAAGCCGCATCATTATTTGCGCCGCTTCTCTCTCTGGGATGTCAATCAATTGGATGGCGTCGGCTGGGACACCTGCTTCCGATGCTGCCTGGGCAATCACCGATGCCAGCGCGATGTTGGAGTTAAGCGCTTCCCTTCCGCCTCTCAGGACGACGCAGTTGCCCGACTTTAGACAAAGTGCGGCGCTGTCAACAGTGACATTGGGTCTGCTCTCGTAAATGACGCCAATGACGCCGATGGGGACTCGGACTTTTTGGAGCACCAACCCGTTAGGTCGCTTCCAACCCTCAATGATTTCGCCAACGGGGTCAGGCAGGGCAGCGACTTCATGCAGACTCTTGCAGATGCTTTCCAATCGCCCCTCGTTCAGCAGCAACCTGTCAATGAGCGCAGGCGAAAGACCTTCATGGCGGGCAGCCTCAACATCTTCCATGTTTCGCTCCAAGATGAAGTCCCTTCGTTCCCAAATTGCTTCAGCCATGTTCAAGAGCGCTCGGTTTTTCACCTCGGTGGAAAGTGAAGCCATAATGGGCGCCACAGCCTTTGCCCTCCGAGCCTTCTCCTCAACGATCTGGCGGATTTCCTCAATCGTGCGAGTTGTCGCTGTCGCCATATCATCGTTCCCCCCGTTTCCCAAGCATGGGTTTTTTGCGCCCCACAAATTTTCGTTGCGACAGCAATTTTAGCCATCTCAGGCAGATAATGCTAACCCTCTGCGACAGGGATGAGGACTATCCCGTGAGGCTCCAGTTCCGCCAGCAAATCGTCAATAGCGTTGCGAATGGCTTGTTCAACAGCCTTTTTATCGCTCCCAGAAGCCGCGAGCAAAATTCTGATACGAACCTCTTGCCCAAAGGTGCGCGCTTTTGATTTCAGGTAAACCGACGGGTGCTTTTCTGCGACTTTTTTGAGCAAGGGCGCTAAAACCGATTCGTCTCGGCAAGTCGCCTCAAATGTCCGCTCGTCGTAAAACCCTTTGCCAAGAACTTGCTCCAGCAGTGGCGGCAGTGAGTTTTCAAAGATGCCTTTGAGTTCGGCGGGAACTCCGGGCAGACAAACGATAACCGTTTTGCCTTTTTCAGCATCCTGCACCTCGCACCCCGCACTAACTTCAAGCCAAACGCCCGGGGCGGTTCCGACTGGGTTGAAGAGCGGTATTGCACCTTTAGGCAAAATCGCCATTTTCCTGCGTGAAGGTGTTATTTCTGGGCTGTCAACGAAGCCTTGTTCGTAGAGTTCCTTGTAGCGCCTCTCAACCATTTTGAGTGCCTCTTCGTTCAACTCCAAAGGTAACCCCATCGCTTTGGCAACGGCTGCAACGGTTCGGTCATCATCGGTCGGACCAAGTCCGCCGGAGGTGAAAAGCAAATCGGTGCCACGGGAAATCGCTCCCTTGACTTCGGACGCGATTGCCTCTTCATCGTCACGAACCAAAACTGCTTTCCGAACAAAAGCGCCCATCATCGTTAACCGCTTGCAAAGCCAGTTAGTGTTCGTGTCAAGGACATCACCGATGAGAAGTTCGTTTCCGACGGCAATTATCTCCACCCGTTTCATCAGCCATCACCGCCTTTCGCACTCAGCGCACTGAACCCTGCACCTATTTCAACGCTACCGATGAAGTTGCGAATGTCAAGCCACCTTTCGTCTCCAGTCTGAGCAGCGAAATTTTGCAGCAGGGATTTCAACTCATTGACAATTCTGACGGGTGCAAGTGGGTCGGAGAAGAGGACAGTCCCAATTTGAACTGCAGTTGCTCCCACCGCGAGATACTCCAACACATCTCTCCCAGACCAAATACCTCCGATGCCGATGATGGGAACTTCTATGCCTTTTCGCTTCAGCATCTGAGCCACCAAAAAGACTTTGCGGACGACGATGGGCTTTATCGCTGGTCCGGAAAGACCACCGAAAGGGGTGCCCAACATCGGTCTTGGGGGCAATTGGGAGAGGTCAATAGCCATCGCTGGGAATGTGTTGCACAAGCATAAGGCGTCAGCGCCCGCCTCAACGCAGGCTTCTGCTATCTCGGCGATGTTGTGCGGTTCTGGCGAAAGTTTGACCCACAAGGGCTTTTGCCAAACTGAGCGAACGGATCGGACTACTTCTACTGCGGTCTCAGGACTTTGACCAAACTCTATCCCGCCTTTCTGGACATTGGGGCAAGAGATGTTCAACTCAACCGCTTTCACTGCTTCCGCTTCGGTCAAAATTTCACAAACGCGGGCAAATTCGTCCACTGTTTCACCGTTAACATTGGCTACAAGGTGGACGGGCAATTTCCAGAGCCTCTCGTTGATTTTCCTGACCAATTCCTTGACGCCTACATTTTGCAGCCCAATGCTGTTCAACATACCCGCAGTTGTCTCAGCGATTCTATGTGGCGGATTGCCGATGCGGGGGTTCAATGTGACGCCTTTAAGGACGACGGCGCCGACGTAGTCCCACTGCCATCCTTCAATTCGCTCCATTTCCTCACCGTAACCGCAACATCCCGACGCCAAAATCAAAGGCGTCCTAAGGTTTAAGCCTGTGACCGAGACGGAAAGGTTGACTTCAGGCATTTGCAACCCCTCGCTTTGGCTTTTGTGCGGTCACCTTTTAATGCTGACACGCAATCTGGTAGCATGCATCCTTCGTCGTGGCACTTTAAGGGCGAACTTTGCGTTAACTTTTATTGGCGCAACTTTTGGGCTTTGATGCCGCTTCCGCTATGCTTTTTCGCTGTGCCAAAATATGGGCAGGTTTTTCGCGAAGGGAGGAAACGAAGCCATGCGGGTAGTCGTTGTCGGTGGCACGGGATTTATAGGCAAGGCAGTTCTGAACGGGCTCCTCTCTACCTTCGGGAGCGACTTGAAGGTTACAGTGGTGACGAGACGGAAAGAAGGCGCAGAACTGTTCCCGATGTGGCAAAGACCTTTCGTTTGGGATGTGGGTGAATCGCCACCTCCGCCTTCTTTGGTTGATGGTGTCGATGTCGTGGTCAACTTGGCAGGCGAGACGGTCGCTCAAAGGTGGACTCAAGCGGCGAAAAGGCGCATCAGGGATTCGCGAGTCCTGACGACTAGAAACTTGGTTGAATCCTTCCGGCAAACTGCCCAACCGCCGAAGGTCCTGATAAACGCATCAGCGACAGGCTACTACGGCGACAGGGGCGACGAAGAATTGACTGAAGAGTCACCGCCGGGAAGCGGGTTTTTGGCAGAAGTCTGCCAATTGTGGGAAGAGGAAGCGATGAGAGCAGCCGAGTTGGGTGTTAGGGTAGTTTGCACCCGCTTCGGGATCGTTTTAGGAGCAGGTGGTGGCGTCGCAGAACGATTGATGCCGCTTTTTGAGTGGGGCTTGGGAGCAAAAATCGGAAGCGGCAAGCAGTGGATGCCTTGGGTTCACATCACCGATGCTGTAGGCATGATTTTGCACGCCATCACGAACGAACAAATTCGCGGAGCGATGAATGTGGTCGCTCCTAATCCGGTAACGAACCGTGAATTCACGCGAGCCCTTGCAAGGGCTGTCGGTAAGCCTGCGTTCTTGGCGACTGCGCTTTCCATCCCTATCTTCCTGCTACGACTCCAATTGGGCGAGGGCGCAACTGTGTTAACCTCAAGCCAAAAAGTTTTGCCCAAAGTGGCACAGGAGACGGGTTACCAATTCGCCTTCTCCGAATTGGAGTTGGCACTGAGGGAAGTCTATCACCGCCGCCAGCAAATGTCTCTCGCTTACTCCCATGCCGGTTGAAAAAACGGTGGTGACATATGGCACAAACAAAATGCGTTGCGCGCCCTAAAATAGAAAGCACAAAGCGAAAGGGGGTGAGTTGATTTGACGGGCAAACGCGTGCTCATAGTGGAAGACGATGCTGCAATCATTGAACTTCTTCGCTTCCTCTTAGAGCAGGAAGGGCTTGAGGTTGAGGTTGCCCACGATGGGTTGGAGGCATTGGACAAGATGGAGACTTTTTCGCCGGACTTGGTCCTGCTTGATTTGCGATTGCCCAAATTGGAGGGCATGGATGTCCTCTGGGAGATGCGCCAAAATCCCAGGTGGAACAATGTCCCTGTGGTCGTTATTTCCGTTGACTCTTCGCCTCAAACCATGCTGCAGGGCTGGCGTCTGGGCGTTGACAGTTACTTCATCAAGCCCTTTGACCCAGATGAACTAATCCGTGTCGTCCGTCGCATACTTTCTGTATCGCGCCCAGAACCATCTCTGAACCCGTGACCTAAAAATCTTGACCGAGGACGAGGGGGCGAAAAGCGGTGCAGTGGTCGCTAACGGCTGTGGAAGTTGAGGGGCAAAGGCTCGGAGTGATCGTCGCTCGGTTGATGACTGGTGATTTCGTTGAAGCGAGAAACCGAGCGGAGAGTTTCTATAAGGGAGACCTCTTCAGCCGATGGATGGCTGCCTTGGGGCAGTTGTTCACGCTGACGACTTTGAGGGAAAGCGGTCTTTCGGTCACTCCCAGTGGGCTGACCGATATAATCGTCGCTCACTCCCTCAGGGTCAGGACGAGACTTTCGTCCTTTTCCCGACCAGCAACCCAAAAAGTCCCGTTAGCGACTTTATTGCAGCGCTTTCGCCTCCTCGGTCCAAGGTGCACGGAAGATGGCGAGATTTTAGAGGAACCTGCGGATTTTTATGCTCAAGTGATTGTCGCCATGTCAACAGACGAATTGAAGCAGTTGCTCCTCCGAGAAGTTGGGGCGGTAAGTGTTGTCCTCGCTGGTGCTGTCTCGTTGCCCAAAATTCTGGAAAAGGGGACACCACAGTTAGTCGGCAAAAGGTGGTTTCTGACCTTGCCGATGACCGAAGCAATCCCGGCAGCAGACTTGCCTATCTACCTGCGAGAAGTTGCTGCACAATGGAGGCTTAGGGCTCAAAAGGACGATTGGCAGTAGGTTGACCAGCGGCAACAATCCCCATCCAGCCGTTCAAAAACTGCCACGAAGTTAACTTCAAGCCAAAAGAGCGCAAAGCGCGACGCAAACTCCTCCATTCGCTTGCCATCCACCCAGAAGCGACCAAAAACCCTTTGGGCATTATTCGGCTCAAGTCTGGCAGCAGTCGCATCAACGCTTCCGCACCGATATTGCAAACGACGACATCAAAGGTTTTGCGCAGACACGAGGCTAAGTCACAAATGATAACCGCCCAATCCGTTTTTTTGACGGAGTTAAGGTTTCGGAAGGCTTGTCGGGCAGCGCGAAACGAAATCTCCGTCGCTACCACTTTCGCACCTTGACTTAAACCGAAGGCTGCTAAAATCCCAGAACCCGTCCCAATGTCCAACAGCCACTTTCCTTGAAGTTGAAGGGACTGAAGGGCTATGAGGCACATTTGGGTAGTCGGGTGCCTACCTGTCCCGAAAACTCCGACATCGACTTGCAGGCTGAAAGGCAATGGAGCGAACGGGAAGGCTTGAGTCTGAATTCCCCATGAGGCGTAAACAGCCACATCCATTGATTGCCCCCTTAGCCTCTCCCAAAGCCAGTGGACCTGCAGGGGCGTTTCGGGACGGTGAGGCAAGAGAGCATGCCAATACCTTCCGTCAAAAATCTGGATGTTGCGGGCATAAAGCCAACCCAAACTTTGACGGAAAAGCGAACCAAATTCTGAGGGCAAAGATGCCCACAGTTGCACAAAGGGCATCCCCCGTCACCTTCAGGAAGCAGCGGGCATTAATCTTTTGAGGATTCGGGCAAGACGGTTGTGTTGGAAAGTTGCTCAAGAGCCAGCATCAAAGCGTGTGTCCCTTTTTTGCCGTGACCGTTTGCCTTTAAGGCAACATAAAGTTGGTGCACCAGAGCCAACCCTGGAAGGCACAAGTTCATCGCTGCCGCTTCCTTCAGCGCAATTTCCATGTCCTTAACAAAATGCTCAACGAAAAAGCCAGGGTCAAAGTTGCGCTGGAGTATGCGGGGAGCAAGGTTATCAAGTGTCCAACAAGCAGCAGCACCTTTACTGATGGACTGGAGCATAGTTTCCAAGTTCAAGCCTGCCTTGTATCCGTAAAGCAAAGCCTCACACACGCCTATCATCGTTCCCGCGATGACGATCTGGTTGCACATTTTCGTATGCTGCCCCGCACCAGGTCCACCCTGATAGACGATATTTTTGCCCATCGCTTCAAAAAGTGGCAGCACTGCCTCAAAGGCTTCTTTGTCGCCGCCAACCATGATTGACAATCTGGCTTCTCTCGCGCCGACATCTCCACCTGAGACGGGAGCGTCAAGGGCAGTTGCTCCCTTCGCTTTCGCTGCTTCGTAAATCTCTTTCGCAAGGGATGGTTCAGTAGTCGTCATGTCAACCAAAATCATGCCTGGTCTTGTTCCCGCCAAAATTCCGTTTTCGCCGAAGTAAACCTCAAGGACATCGGATGGGAAGCCGACTATAGTGAAGACGACATCGGAGCGTTCAGCAACTTCTTTTGGCGAATTTGCCCATTGAGCGCCTTTCTCCAACAAAGGTTGAGCCTTCGCTTTTGTTCGGTTGTAAACGGTCACTTGAAAGCCTTTGTTCATCACATGCTCGCACATCCACCGCCCCATGACGCCAGTTCCGATCCAGCCCACCCGAGTTTTTCCTGGCTCAACAACCATTTTTGTCACCTCCGTCAATTCAAAAAGGTCAACCCTTTGCCACTCCAGAGGTGGGTGTTGCCAAGACCGGAGCACCCAACTTGCGGAGCAAGCCATATTCAAGGCTATCAAGAAGCGCTATTAGGCTGGCTTCAATGATGTTGGAGGAAACGCCTATCGTTGTCCAAACCCCCGTCTCATCGCGAGATTCAATGAGAACGCGGACTTTCGCCCCCGTCGCTGCCTCACTGTTCACCACTCGGACTTTGTAGTCGGTTAGGCGAACGCTTTTGAGTTCGGGATAGAAACTCTCAAGGGCTTTTCGCAAAGCAATATCCAAAGCGTGGACTGGACCGTCGCCCTCAGCAGCAGTGATAAGTTCCTCGTCACCGACACGAACTTTAACTTTCGCTTCGGCAGTTATCGTCCCATTTCGGTGGGTTACGACGACAGTGAAGTTAACGAGTTCAAAGAACCTGCGGCTCAGCCCCAAGTGTCTACGGATGAGCAACTCCAAGGAAGCGTCCGCGCTCTCATACTCGTATCCCTCTCGTTCGCGCCGCTTGATTTCGTTGATGATGTGAGCGACTTCTGGGGAACGCTTGTCAAGGTAAATCCCGAACTCAGCCGCTTTAGCGACCACCGCTGCCCTCCCTGCTAATTCAGAGACGAGGATTCGCCTCTTGTTACCGACCAATTCTGGCGGGATGTGCTCGTAAGTTTCCGGTCGCTTCATGACAGCATCGCTGTGCATTCCACCCTTGTGGGCAAAAACGCTTTTCCCTACGAATGGCTGCTTGTCGTTGGGCACCAAATTTGCAACTTCGCTGACGAAGTAACTGAGTTCAGTCAGTTTGCGAAGCCTTTCTTTGCCAACGCAGTGAATGCCCAACTTCAACTCCAAGTTGGCGATGACGGAAATCAGGTTGCAGTTTCCAGTTCGTTCCCCAATCCCGTTAATCGTCCCTTGAACCTGAGTCGCACCTTGAAGGACAGCAGCAATGGCACCGGCGACAGCGGTGTCGCAATCGTTGTGCGTGTGGATGCCGAAGGGAACTTTCAAGTGAGGCTTAACTTCGGCGAGGATTCGCTCAATCTCGTGAGGAAGGGTTCCACCGTTGGTGTCGCAGGGGACAATCCAATCAGCACCCGCTTCTTGAGCCGCAAGTATCGTCTCTAAGGCATACGATGGGTTGCTTTTGTAGCCGTCAAAGAAATGTTCTGCATCGTAGACGACTTCCTTCCCTTCCCTTTTTGCGAGGCGCACGGTGTCCTCGATCATCCTCAAGTTCTCCTCTAAGGTTGTTCCCAGTGCTTCAGTGACATGAAAGTCCCATGTCTTGCCAACGATAGCCACGACAGGAGTCCCGCAACTCAGAAGGGTGATGATGTTGTCATCGTTTTCAGCCTTAATGCCTTTCCGCCTTGTCATGGAGAAGGCAACTAACTTTGCGTTTTTCCACTCCAAATCGTGAGCGATTTTGAAGAACTCGTTGTCTTTCGGGTTGCTTCCCGGCCAGCCCGCTTCTATGTAATGGATGCCAAACTCGTCCAACTTTTGAGCGATGCGAATTTTGTCCTCCAACGAGAAACTGACGCCTTCCGCCTGTGCTCCGTCCCGCAGAGTTGTGTCGTAAAGGAAAACCCTCTCTGGACGAGACAAAGGACATCGCCTCCTTGCTCGGGCAGTTTTTCATCAGGCAAATTATAGCCCAGCGATAAGGCTGATGTGAAAATTGAGTGGGTAAGGTTTAGGCGCAAATTGGGCAAGCCGGGGAGTTTATCGCAGGTTAAGCACCTCGTTGAGCCATCACTCTCTTGATGGCAAGCCTCAACTCTTGACCTGTTGTTGGCTTGTCCAACAAGCAGTCGATTATGGAAAGAGTTTCGGCATCCGCACTGCCGCGCGAGTCCCAACCCGAAAGCAAGATGACAGGGGTTGAGGGTGCGAGGGATTTTATTGCCCTCGCCACTTGACCACCGTTCATTTGGGGCATCCCGAAATCGGTAATCACGAGGTCAAAGGGTTTTTGCTGCGATAAGGCAGCCTCAAAAACGCTAATGCCTTCTTGCCCGCTGCCAGCAGTCACAACTGAGTGCCCATCCTTCTCCAGCAATTTTCGCAGTAAGTCTCTTGCTGCAGGTTCATCGTCAATGACCAAAATGTTCAAGCCGTTCATTTGAGCCTCGCCTCTTTTGCTTGAACGCCTTTCTTTCCACTTGTTTTATCGGCAGATGGGTGGGCAAGTTTTTACCTCAGCGATTTTGACAGGAAACAGAATGCGAGTCCCGCCACCCCTTCCGGTGGAGATGTGCTAAAATTTTTCAACGGACAAAGGCGCGCCCGTAGCTCAGCCTGGACAGAGCCGGGGAGTTCTAATCCCTGGGTCGGGGGTTCAAATCCCTCCGGGCGCGCCATTTTTCTTTTGCGCCTCCAGCAACATAGGCATTTTCAACCCATCGCTTTCCCTTCACGCGCATTGGGACGACTTCAGGTGCTCATCAACTTGAAACCGTCTTCAACCCCTTGCAGCGCCTTCGCAACGATGTCAGCTAAGGCTGCAATGAGCAATGGGTCGGTGTTGGGCATCTCAATTCTCCGCAATTCCATACCGAGTTCCTGTGCCTTTTGCTTTGCTTCAATGTCAATGTCGTAAAGAACTTCAAGGTGGTCGCACAAAAAGCCAACGGGAATGACGAGCACATGGTGGTGACCACTTTGAGCCAATTCCTCCAAGACCTCAAGTATGTCTGGACCGAGCCAATTTTCACCGCTGGCACTTTGATATGCAAACAGCCAATCATCAATGCCGACTTCGTAAGCGACGGCTTCGCATGTTCGGCGAAGTTCATCTGGGTAAGGGTCACCTTCGTCTAAAATCCTCATGGGCAAACTGTGAGCGGTGAAGACGAATTTGACCTTGCCCTGAACTTCAGGTTCAAACTGAGCCCAACTTTGTCGGACTTTGTTGGCGAAGCACTGAACCAACAAAGGGTGAGTTGCCCAACTCACCACGAACCGAAAGCGAATTGGGTTGCCCAGTCCTTCGTTGGCTTTCTTCGCATAACTGATGTATTCAGCGACGCTATAGCGTGAATAGTGTGGCGCCATTATGATGCCGACGGCTTCAGTCACACCGTCGTCCGCCATCTGCTTGACAGTTTCGGCGATGTAAGGATGCCAGTGCTTCATGCCAACATAGACCGTGAAGCGTGATTCGTGATGAGTGAAGGAAGAGTTCAAAAGTTCTTGGAGCAATTTTGCTTGGGAGAAGGTGATTTCGTTCAAGGGCGATTTGCCACCAATGGCTCGGTATCGTTCAATCAAATCTTGCAACGCTTCAGGTGAAGGCTTGCGCCCGCGCAAAATGTGGGTGTAGTAAGGCTCAACTTCGTCCAAAGAATTCGGACCACCGTATGCCATCAACAAAACTCCGACTTTCTCGCTCATCCGTTTCATCCCTCCTTGGACAGGAAACTCAGCGTCACCAAGATTTTGCGGCATCCGTTCAGGGAACGATTTTGAAAGCAGCACCTTTAGAGGCAACACTTGATTTGGTCGTTGAAGGGAAATGCTATGGCTCCTTTAGCCACCTTTCCTTCGCCCACAAGTATAACACTATGCAAGCAGCCCAACTTAACAGCAAACCCAAAAGCCAATGATCTGTCAAGGTTAGGAACATCAAATTGCCCAGAACGATGGCAATAACAAAAGCCAGCCAAGGGAAGTCTTGAAACTTAGTCCACCACGAAGCCCTGAGTGCCTGCACCACAAAGTCTATCCCGAAACCTAAAGCAATCATAGCGAGGAAGAAAGCAAAGAAATTTGCGATGCCTATTCCCTTGGGCGACAAGAGCGCGAGTGTAAAGAGAATTGCAAGACTCCACCCCGAAGCCCGCAGAGCACTTGGTAGTGCCAATATCAGCACTGCTTCCCCCGCTGAAATAGGTTGGCTTTTGAGCCATTCGGGAGGGTGAGGAAAGAAGACCCGATAAAACAGCAACAAAATCACAATCGCCAGTGACGGAAATGGAAGTCCCTTTTCAACAACAAATGCACTGAATAGGATGATGAAAAGCGCAGGTAATTCTCCTGCCCACAAACTGTTTCGCTTCCAATTCAGCCAATACAGCCAGAGCAAACTTGTTGCCTTTAAGCCGAACCCGCTTTCGGACTTTATTGGCTTGGCAACAAACTCCTGAGTTACAGCGTCCCATGCACCCATTTTCGTAAGCCTTTGTTGTCGCTCTGACCGAAGGAAGGTGGCTTCGCAGAAAGGCGCTGCAACTTCCAACGCTTGCCAAACCATGATGGCAGTAAAACCAGCAAGGAACAATGTCAGAAGAATGGGCACTGCAATGACTCCATCAAAAGCAGCCTTGATTGCGTGGTAGGCAGGCATCAAAGGTAGCAAAATTACCATCCCGACAGGTGTTTCCACCCAGCCGACAAACTTCACCCAATCAATGTGCGCTTTAAGATAGACAACGAAAAGCACGAACAAAACAATTGCACTTATTGCTAAAGCCCTCGCCCACATTCTCCACAACCTGCCCACAAGTGCCAATTTCGTGCGCCATCTTGTCATTTCTAACGACGCTAATGCTGCTCCCAAGCAAGCGTTCAGAGCAATGACAACAACCAGCATTGTGATAGCCGCTACATCCGCTGCTCCCTTCAACACTATTGATGCGCTCACAATCGCTGGCAATGTGAGGAGTAGGGAGAAGCAAAACAAGTTTGCAAATTCAGATAGCCAAAGGAACACCGTCATCGCGCGTGCAGGTATTGGCTGAGGCAATTTCCATTCGGGCAAGCGGGGAATAAAGTTTTGTGGATCGGCGAACGAGGGTAGGCTTGAGAGAAAAGCGAGCACAAGCCAAAAGACCTGTCGGTTCGGCAAAGGTTTCAAGAAGACATTTTCGCTGATCCAAACCCATATTGCTGCTACCAATCCTATGAAAGCGAAAACCACAAGAAGCAAGAGAGTTTGCCATTGCTGCCGTAGCCTCATCAATTGCCTTCCTTGCGCCCAAATTAGCGCTGTCATGGTTGGTCACCTCTCAGCGACGCTTCCCTTCCTCGCTTGTCACTGCTCCAGCAACTTGGCGAACACCTGTTCCAGTGGAGCGCTTGCGCCGACATGGACTTTCTCCCGCAAGTCGGCTGGCGTCCCCTCTGCAATTTTCCTCCCTCGGTCAAGCATGATGATTCGGTCGGCTAATTCTTCGGCAAAAGCGAGGATGTGAGTGCTAATGAGAATGCCATGCCCTCGTTCCCTCAAATCACGAAGCATCCCTTTGACCACTTGTTGCCCAATTGGGTCAATGGCGACGATGGGTTCGTCCAACAAAAGCAACGGCGGTTCTGGAAGCATGGCACACGCCAAAATCGTCTTCTCCCGAACGCCTTTGGGCAAAGTTTTTCCGAGGCTGTCACGCCATTCTGTCAAGTTCAACCGCTGAATAAGTTCGTTGGCTCGCTGGCGCCAATTGTCAGGCATAGCATGGATGCGAGCGACAAGTTCCAAATGCTCCCAAACTGTCAGGTAAGGCATCGGCTGCGGGAATTCGGGCAAGTAGCCCAAATGTCTTTTGGCAGTTACAGGGTCATGCAAGATTGATGTGCCGTTGATGCGAATTGAACCTTTGTCAGGCAGAAGGACACCAGCGATGCATCGGAGTGTTGTGGTTTTGCCCGCACCGTTTGGTCCAAGCAGCACAACGATTTCCCCACGCTCAACTTCAAAACTCAAATCCCGCACCGCCCAAATCTGCCCAAACCGTTTGCTCAGTCCAGAGACTTCCAAAAGTGCCATTGTTCCTCGCCTCCCTTTTGTTCGGCGCTACGACCATTGTAGCACTTTTTTTTTGCGTCAATAGTCCGCATGAGTGCAAGCGTGCAGGCGTGCAAGGATGAACAAAGATGGTGCGAAGTGCGGGGTGCAATGTCTGGTGCGGGGTGCTGAGTGCAGTGTGCGATGATTGTCGGGAATTTGGTAGCGTCGCACCTTGTGAGTGACGGTCGTTTAACTGCCGTCGGGGGCAAGCCCCGACGCTCCCTTTGCCTTTTCATTGCTGTTCTAACCAGTCGCCAATCGCCAGTCGGCATTCACTGCCTTTTTCGGCTCGGCAAAACCTCGCCCTCCCATTTGCTTTCCCGAACGCTCCACATTTGCTGTGATGCGGCTTTAAACTTTGTTCGGGGAAAATTGAAGGCGACGGAGCGTGATGAGGGATGAGATGGTTGAGTTTCGCTGTGGTTGGAGTTGCTTTGAGCATCTTTTTGGAGGTGAGCGTTGTGAGGGCACAAAAACAATCGTCGGTCACCTTTTATGTTGCTGTCAACGGCAACGACTCTTGGAGTGGTCGTCTCCCCTCTCCCAACCGAACGAAAACCGACGGACCTTTCGCCACATTGCAGCGTGCTTTAGAGGCTGTGAAAACTCTCAAGCAACAGCAAGGTGGAACTTTGCGTCAACCTGTCACCATTTACCTGCGAGGTGGCACTTACTTTTTGAGCGAGCCCATTACCGTCACACCTGATCATTCGGGCACCGAGAAGTTTCCAGTTACCATCGCAGCCTATCGCAACGAGAGACCGATTTTGAGTGGCGGGCGAAGGCTTGTCGGCTTTAAGCCGACGACTGTCAATGGTCGGAAAGTTTGGGCTGCAGAAATTCCTGAAGTCAGAGAGGGCAAATGGTTCTTCCGCCAACTTTGGGTCAACGGCAAAAGAGCAATTCGGGCACGCCATCCCAACAAAGGTTACCTGCAAGTCGCTGAAGTTTTGGATGTGACAAAGGAAACGCCTTGGAACCAAGGGCAATGGCGCTTCAGATTCGCAAGCGGCGATTTGAAAGCATGGAACACAATCACTGACGCTGAAATTGTGGTCATGAACAGGTGGGTTGAATCAAGGTTGCCTATCGTGGAGTTCAACGAAAAGGAGAACATCGTTCGCTTCGGCAAGCGCAGTGTTTTTCGGCTTGATAAAGGCGACCCTTACTACCTTGAGCACTGCCTTGAGGTCCTGGATGCGCCGGGCGAATGGTTTTTGGACAAACGAACTGGCATGCTTTACTACATGCCGAGAGAGGGCGAAGACATGAAGACAGCCGAAGTCATCGCTCCCGTCTTGACTCAAATTGTCCGCATGGTCGGTGAGCCGAAAGCAGGTCAGTGGGTTGAGCATATCGTCTGGAAAGGCATAACTTTCTCGCACGCTGAGTGGTATTTCCCTGAAGCCAGCAGGCGAGGTCGCGATGTTGGTGGGTTTGCACAAGCAGCGGTAGAAGTGCCAGGAGCCGTTTACGGTGAAGGCGTCAGGCGATGCACTTTTGAAAACTGCACCATTGAGCATGTCGGAACTTACGGGCTTGAACTTGCACGAGGATGTCACGAAAACCGAATTGTCGGATGCACTTTGCGTGACTTAGGTGCTGGCGGCATCAAAATCGGTGAGACGCAAATTCGCAGCGACGAGGCAGAACAAACCTTCGGCAACGAAATAAGCGATTGCACCATCGTTGATGGCGGCAAGATGTTCCACAGCGCTGTCGGAATTTGGATAGGTCAGAGTCCAAACAACCGCATCATCCACAACGAAATTGCCGACTTTTACTACACTGGCATCAGCATCGGTTGGACTTGGGGCTATGGCAATTCTCTCGCTGGGGGCAACATCGTTGAGTTCAACCATGTCCATCACATCGGCAAAAAGAGCGACGGTGACGGACCAATTTTGAGCGACATGGGTGGCATTTACACTTTGGGCATCCAACATGGGACAGTCATTCGCAACAACCTTTGGCACGACATCGCTGGGCTTAGGTATGGCGGATGGGGCATCTATTTTGACGAGGGCTCAACGGGCATAATCGCTGAGAACAACATCGTTTACAACACAACGCACGGCGGTTTCCATCAGCATTACGGTCGGGAGAACATAGTCCGCAACAACATTTTCGCTTACGCTCGTGACCATCAACTGCAAGCGAGCCGACCCGAAAATCATTTACGGTTCCGCTTCATCGGCAACATCGTGATTGGACGGACAGAGCAATGGCTTGCGGGCGGAATTGACTTCAACTTTGAGTTTGACCGCAACCTTTATTGGCGGGAAGATGGAGGTCCAATCAAGTTCGGGAACTTGAGTTGGGAGGAATGGCGGGCGAAGGGAATGGACAAAAACTCCATCATCGCTGACCCACAATTCGTTGCGCCAGAGAAGTTTGACTTTCGGCTCAAACCAACATCCCCAGCCTTCAAACTTGGCTTCAAGCCTTTTGACTTGAGCAAAGTTGGACCAAGAAAGCGACGCACCCGTTGAAGCAACTTGTTTCGAGCCCCGCCGAAATATTGTGAATGTGGCGAGAAAAAATTTGCGCTGGCAAACTCAGAGGAGAGGTGAGGAAAGCATTTGCTCGTCACGAAGGGAAGGCTTCTCATCGGACTTTGGTGCGTGATTTGCGGAATCGTTGTAGCCTTCGCTTCGTTCACGGAACCTGCTCCGCCCTTGCGCCGCATGGAAAAGTTAGGGCGCGGGTTGGTAGCGATTCCGTTGGGCGATGGGCAAGTTTACATTGGCTGGAGGATGCTGGGAACTGACCCAGAAGACATCGCTTTCAACCTTTACCGCGTCGTTGAAGGGAGTGCACCTGTGAAAGTCAACAAGCGACCCATCACTGACACGACAGACTTTGTGGACAAAGGTGTTGACTTAAGTCGTCCAGTTTCCTACTTCGTCAAACCAATCATCAAGGGCAAGGAAGGTCCACCCAGCAAGCCTTTTCGTTTGCCAGCGAATCCGCCAATCCGACAATACATCGCCATCCCCTTAAAACCACTGCCAGACCCGAAGGAAAATCTGTCCGTGCACCGTGTCGGAATCGGTGACCTTGACGGAGACGGTGAATACGATTTCGTCGTCATCAGACCAGCAGGCGGCAAAGACCCAGCACAAGTCCGTCCAAGCCCGACAACCTTTAAAGTTGAAGCCTACCTGCGTGACGGCACTTTCCTTTGGCGAATGGACTTGGGTTGGAACATTGAGCACGGGGTTCATTACTTCCCACTTGTGGTCTATGACCTTGACGGCGACTGGAAAGCGGAGGTAATTTGCAAGACCGCCGAAGGGACGATTTTCGGTGATGGAACGATGATTGGCGATACTGACGGCGACGGACGAACCGATTACCGAAACGAGAGGGGGACAGTGCTTGAAGGTCCTGAGTTCCTTTCGGTCATTGACGGTTTGACGGGAAAGGAATTGGCACGAGCACCTTGGATTCCGCGTGGGCGCATCTCCGATTGGGGCGACAATTACGGCAACCGAGTTAACCGCAACCTGCTGGCAGTTGCTTACCTTGACGGAATCCGACCAAGCATCATCGTCTTTCGCGGCTACTATGCCTTGACGAAAGTTGAGGCGTGGGATTATCGGGACGGAAAACTCATCAAGCGCTGGAGTTGGAGCAACGAGAAGTTGCCAAAAGAGTGGTGGGGACAAGGTTACCATAATGTCAGGATCGGCGATGTTGACGGCGATGGTAGGGACGAAATTTTGCACGGTTGCATGCTGATTGACGACGATGGGCGGGAAGTTTACACCACAAGTTTAGGGCACGGCGACCGATTCCACCTGACCGACATTGACCCTGACCGACCAGGTCTGGAAGTTTTCGCCTGTCATGAAAGCCCTGTCACTTATCGCGACATGGGCGTGGAGTTGCATTGCGCTCGGACAGGAAAAATCTTGTGGGGACCACCAGAACCCACGACGGGCGATGTGGGTAGGGCAATGACTGCGGACATTGACCCGAGATTTACGGGCATGGAATGTTGGGGAGCAGGTGGTGGGGCAAGGTGGCTGTTTTCGTGCAAAGGTCAAGTGATCTCAACAGCACCCCAAATGCCCTACTGCAATTTTGGCATTTGGTGGGATGGCGACTTGCTAAGGGAACTGATGGACATTCACAGAGGGTGTGGTGTTGTCGTGATTGACAAGTGGGACTACGAGAACGCAAAGGTTGTCAACCTTTTCACAGCACCCGCTCAGGGCGCTTACAATGCCCCGCTCGCTTACGGTGATATCTTGGGTGATTGGCGAGAAGAAGTCATAACATACGCCGACGGCGAACTTCGGATTTACACGACTACCATTCCGGCTCAGCAGCGACTTTACACTTTCATGCACGACCCGATTTACCGAATTGATGTTGCGTTGCAAACTATGGGCTACATGCAGGCTCATCATCCGAGTTTCTTTGTGGGCGTTGGGATGAAACGACCGCCACGACCGAGAATTTTCACTGGCGAGACCGAGACCGCAAAGGCATTCGTCCTGATTGACAGACCGAGGTAAAGGCATATTCAGGGCGTGGTGAAAGATGAGCGTTTGGGTCACCATCCCGACCTACAACGAGGCGGAAAACATCCGCGAGTTGGTTTCGTCAATCTTGAAAGCACTTCCAGAAGCCTTTGTCATCGTAGTTGACGACAACTCACCTGATGGGACGGCAGAAATCGTTGGCGAGATGAGCAGGGTTGACAGACGCATCCATTTGCTCCGTCGCCCGGGAAAGTTAGGCTATGCATCGGCAATTGTGACTGGGCTAAATTACGCGATGTCACAGGGCGCTCAAGTGCTTGGTCACATGGACGCAGATTTCTCCCATGACCCTGAAATGCTGCCGAAACTTTTGGTAGCGCTAAATGAGGGAGCAGATGTCGTCATCGGCTCAAGATACATCGCCGGCGGAAAAGTTGAAGGTTGGTCACTTTACCGAAAAGCCCTTTCACGCAGCGCAAATTGGTTGGTTAGATTTCTGCTTGGCTTGCCCGTCCGGGACTGCACCAGTGGCTTCAGGCTTTACAGGCGTAAGGCTTTTGAGAAATTGCCGTTAGGCAAGTTGAGGGTTGAAGGCTACGGCTTCCTTTACTTGAGCACCGCATTGGCTGTTTGGAGTGGTTTGAAAATTGCCGAAGTGCCCATCGTCTTCGTTGACAGAAGGAGGGGCAAATCAAAACTTTCCCGCCGAATTATCGCTGAAGCAGCCGTCGCCCTTGCGAAAGTTTTCGTTTGGCGGAAAACAGGCAAGTGGTTGGGTTCGCCTTTGATTGACTGACCTGATTACACTTTGGTCAACCGCGCTGGTCTCACCATTTCAGTTCTTTCGTCAAACTCCATCGCCCTGCCTTCAAGGAACGAACGGATGCCCATGTGGATGGCAGTCATCACATAGTAACCGAGTTGGGCGTTGCTTCTCGGTTGTTCTCGGGTTCTCACGCAGTTGAGGAAATCGCACCAGTGCTCTTCAAGGGAAGCGCCACGAACTCTCTGGACTTCTTTGCGAGGGATGTCGCCGACGATTTCGCGTTGGGGATAGATGACGGCGCCTGGACCTTCAAAAACGAGTGTCGCTTTGCTCCCACGAATGAGCATCGGCACACCCCAATTGTTGCCCATACAAGCCATCAAGTGGATTGACGGACCTTCAGGATACTCAACGACCATCTGGAAGATGTCGGGAACTTCCCAGCGACCTTTGTGCTCTGGCAAGTAAAGCCCACCTGATGCCGTTACTCGCTTGGGAAACTTCAACCCCATTGTGCGGACCAGTGGAGTTAGAATGTGGGGAAACCAATCGGTTGCCAAGCCACCTGAATAGTCCCAGAAAATCCTAAAGGCGAAAAAGCGAGCAGGTTCCCAAGGTCGTCTTGGCGCCAACCCGAACTTCCAACCCAGCCACATGTCCCAATCCAAGTTGACTCCGGGTTTGGCGTCAGGGTCAATGTCCCGCTCGCAACCGCACAAGACACCCCAATGTCCCGTCCGCATGTCGCCAGCCTGCGCTTGGATGAGAGTTCCGATTTCACCTGCTTTGATGAGTTCGGCGACTTGCTCCCAAATGCTGTCGGACATGCCCTGAGTTCCGACTTGCAAAACTCGCTTGGTTCGGTTGAGGGTTGAAACAGTCCGCTTCGGTTCGTCCAAAGATTTCCAGTGAGTCATCGGCTTTTCGCAGTAGACATCTTTGCCTGCTTCCATAGCATCCACAGCGATTTTGGTGTGCCAGTGGTCGGGCGTGGCGATGCAAACTGCGTCAACGCTTTTGTCGTCAAGGATTTGGCGGTAGTCGCTGACTGGCTTTGCACCAGTCCTTTGAGCAGCGGCATCCAAACGCTTTTGCCAGACATCGCAAACGGCAACGATGTCAACTGGCTCGCCTTTTTGGCTCAGCGAGAGGAGAGTGTTGATGTGGGCGTTTCCCATCCCGCCGCAACCCACAACAGCGACACCGATTCGCTCATTAGCGCCAAATACTGACTTGCTCAAAATCGCCACCGAAGCCAAAGTCGCCGCCTGCTTCAAAAATTCACGCCTCGTCTGACCTTTCACCCTCACGCACCTCCTCACTCAAAATTTACAACCTCAGACCGGCGAAATTTCGGTTCACGCCTTTGCTAACTCTCAACCCGCAACTCGCAACTCTTAACCTTTCACACTTCAAGGCTTCCAACGAAGGTAAGACACATTGCTTCGCCGTATCCATTTTGCGTGCCCGTCAACGAAAGCGTAAATGTCGCCTTCAAGGTGACGCGGGCGCTGGGGAAGATTTGTTTGGTCGCCGAAAGCGTTTGGGGAAGATGAATCGCACTCAAAAAGCAGAACGGTTTCTGCGAGACTGTCAACTTGCGAAACGGGCACGCTGTCCAGAAAAGCGTTGAAGGCATAACCGAAGGGAAACGACGATTTGGGGCAACGAAAAACTTGCGACATAACATCACGCTGCAAGTGTCGCTCGCTGATTGCATCTGCCCACCGTTGTGCTGGTGGGAGCCGTTCGTCCCAATCTTGAACATACTCAGCGATAGCGAGGGAGATAGAGCGCAAATTTTGGATGCAACGATTTTGCCAAGCAACTTCTCGGCTGCACTGGAAATGGACGAGTCCGAGGAAAACGAGAACTGTCAAGACCAATTCGGTCACAACAACTAAAGCCCGCGCTAAGAGTGCGCCAACAGAAGGGAGTTTGCTAAGTCGCTTGAAGGCGAAAATGGAGGCAGGCAGTGAAAGTAACTACAAGACAGGCAGCACAATCGCCAACGGACCATGAGAGAGCGAAAGCAAAAAGGTATCCATTGCCTCATCACTCCTTCATGGCATTATCCCTTCGGCGGACAAGCCCACATTCGTGCCGCCGCTAAAATTATACTGGCTGTAATGAACTCTTGCAAATCGTTTTCCAATTTTGCGGCGACACCACGACGCTCTTGCCCGAACAATCGCTGCAGGAGGTGGGTAGTTGATGAGAGTTGCAGCGATTGGTTACGGTTCATTTGGGGCGTTCGTGTTGAGTGCTATTCAGGAATTGCCGAATGTCAAAATCGTTGCTGTCGCTGGTCGGAACGCAGAACGAGTGAAGGCTTTTGCCGAACGGATGCACATCCCGCAATGGACGACCGATTGGCAAACTCTCATCTCCGACCCAAAAGTTGACATCGTTTGCATTTTAACTCCGCCTCACAATCACGCAGAGATTGCCGTTGCCGCCGCACAAAATGGCAAGCACCTGTTCATTGAAAAGCCTTTGGCTCTGAGTTTGAAGGAAGCCGATGAGATTATTGCCACAGTTGAGCGCAATGGTGTTTGCGCTATCGTCAACCACATCATGCGTTACCATCCCCTTTACGAGTGGCTGAAGGAAGTCGTTGACACAGGAAGGTTGGGTTCGGTAAGGAAGGTTTGGTTCGTCAACTTTGCCAGCAGCGAGGGTTTATCGCCAGACCATTGGTTCTGGGACGAGAGGCAAAGTGGTGGCGTTCTCGTTGAGCACGGAGTTCACTTCTATCACCTCTTTGCATGGTTGCTTGACGATTTGCCCGAACCAGTTGCCACTTTTGGGCACGAACCTTTTGAAGCGTGGAGCATCGTTTGGTTCCGCGAGCGGGATGCGTTCGGCGAATTTTACCATTGCTTTGACAAGCCAGCAGCGTTGGAGCGGAACTTTGGCGGCATCGCTTTTGAATCCGGCTACGCCACATTTGAAGGTTGGTTGCCGCTGAGCGTCAGAGTTGAGCGAATACGGAGCGGAACAGTTGTCGCAGAAGAGCACCGAGTGTCTCACGACAAAACTAACTTGTATCGTTGGCTTATCCAACGAACTTTCCGAGACTTGCTTAAAGCCATTCGCGATCCAAGCCACAAAATCGCGTCCGACCTAATCTCAGCCCGTAACGCTCTTGCGGTTGCTTTGAAAGCGAAGAAGTTGCAACAAAAACATTCACGGCACAAGATGGAAGCCATCGCAGCGTTGGCTTCCCGAAACTGATTTCATTTGAACACTGCTTGAGCGGGCTGGCTTATCTTCTTCACATGCCCGTCAAGGAACAAAATGTTCGCTGACATGAAAGCGCTTTCGTGGGGCATTCTTCCTCCTGCATCTCCGTGGGGTCGGCAGAACCAATCTGACATGAGCCAGTAATCCGGCTCCCAAAGGAGCGACATGACCCTTGGCTTATCACCCCAAAACCTGACCAAGAAGTTCCAGTCAATCCAGCGAGCGCGAAAATCAGTGCCATATTGGGCTGCAGACGGGTTGCGATAGAACGAGAAGTAGTAGTAACTGATGTAGCCTTTCGTCACATTGGCTGGGTCATAAGCGATATCAATTATTCCGTCGTTGTCGGCGTCGCTCCAGATGGTCCTACCAACGCCCAAAGCGCTTGGGCAGTAGAACAACTGGATGTTCTTCACATACGGGTTCAAAACGGCAGTTAGGTTCAAGTGTGGGTTGCCTGCGTGGGGCTCAACAGGAATTTGTTCATCGTAGTCTTGGGCATACATCAGCACGCCCCTGCCGAGTTGATAGACATTGCTGCGACAGTTAGTAGCCCGTGCTTGTTCCCTGACCCGTGAAAACACGGGGAACAGAATCGCCGACAGAATGGCGATAATAGCGATGACGACGAGAAGTTCAATGAGCGTGAAGCCCTCCCGTCGCATTTCTTTTCACCCCCAGAAATTGCTTGGCGTTCACTGCTTCTTGAACATAATCCAGATCCCGTAGACCCCCGAAGGGTAACAGTCTTCAATGATGCGGTAGTTTTTGATGCCTGCTTTTTTGATTTGCTCTTCCCAGACCTCTCTCGGCACACGGTGCACCGGCAGTTTTTGCGGGTCACCCCATGCCTCCTTGACGATTTTGACTACCGTCTCCTCATCAAGCATGCGTGAGAAGCCGCCGCCGATATATGCTGCCCCGCCTTTCTTCAAGACCCGATAAGCCTCCCTGAACACAGCCGCTTTGTCCTCAATGAACGGAATCATCCCCCTGCTGACAACCAAATCGGCGAAGTTGTCTTTGAAGGGAAGGTCAAGGGCGTTTCCCAGCATCGGAAAGAAACGGTCACTAACCTCAGCCTCAACAGCGTTCTTTTGAGCAATTGCGACAGCAAAGGGATTGATGTCAACGGCATAAACCTTGAAGTTTCCTGCCTTCGCAAGGGCAATTCCTAACGCTCCCGCACCAGTTCCAAGGTCAATGCAAATGCCTTCCTTTACTCCCGTGTCTTCAATGATTTGCTTTGCAAGTGCGGGGTAGACAGGAGCAAATTTCGTCCTCGCGGTCTCAGCAATTCGTTCTGCTGCCCGCTTCAGGTTCTCAGCGTCACTCTCAGTTTGCCCTGCAGTAACCCGCAAGTGGAGCAGAACCAAAGAGACAACGGCAACGAACAGCAAACAGGCGAACCATTTTTGCCACTGACTCATTTCATTCATGCCTCCTCAACAATCTTTCCGTCCCTCATGCGCACGAGATGGGATGCTATTTGCGTCAGCCTTTCATCGTGGGTGGCAATGACCAGCGTTTTACCTTGAGCGTGGAAGCGGCGGAGCAGTCCCACGACTTGGTCGCCCGTTTGAGTGTCCAAGTCACTTGTAGGTTCGTCGGCTAACAAGATTGGTGGGTCATTGACGAGGGCACGAGCAATAGCAACTCGTTGCTGCTCACCGCCACTGAGTTCGCCCGGCAGGTGATTAATTCGATCTGCAAGCCCGACAGCCTCTATCAACCGCATTGCCCGCTCCTGTTTCTCCTTTGCACTCATCGGCAACGGGACAAGGGGCAACATGACATTTTCAAGGACGGTGAGTGTCGGGATAAGGTAGAAGAACTGGAATACGAAACCGATTTTCTCCCGCCGATATAGAGTCAGTTGCTCGTTGTCAAGTTTCGTGAGGTCAGTGCCGTTAACGAGCACGCTACCACTTGTAGGGGCATCCAGCCCAGCAATAAGGTTGAGGAGTGTCGTTTTCCCCGAACCCGAAACACCCACGATGACTGTCAACTCACCGTCCTTGATTTTCAAGTCCACTCCATCAACGGCTTTCACCTCAATCCTGCCCTTGCGGTAGATTTTGGTTACCTGTCTGAGTTCAATCATTTTCGTCCCCCCTTTACAATCGTCTCAAGGCTTCAGCGGGGTGCATGGTGGCAGCGTGTTTGGCGGCAAGGTAGCCACCAATCAAACTCATAGCAAGAGAAATTACGAGGGCTAAGAGGATGAGTTCCCACGAAAGTTTCATCGCAACGCTTAGGGTCTGAGGGGGGGCGGCTGCAGGAAGGCAAGAATAAGGGACAAGTGGGTGTGGGAGGTTGAACTTAGCAGTGGCTGCGTATAGGTAAGCAATGGTGTATCCAACAACGCAACCCAAAATCCCACCAATCAAGCCCTGAATGGCGCTTTCGGTCAAAATCAGTTTCGCTATGTCGGAATCACGCCACCCGACCGCTTTCATAATCCCAATTTCCTGAGTCCTTTCCGCAACAGCCACAACTGATGTCTTCATCACCAACAAGGCTATGCCGATGAGCATCAAAATGGCGATAACCTTGAACATCTGCTGGGTCAGCAAGGAAACTCCGGTGGTGTCTGGGAGGATGGATTCGCTGGTGAAAATTCTCACCTGCTTTTCTGGGTTGAGACCGGTGGCGTTTGCCACGATTTGGCGGATTTTGCCTTCAACGGCTTTTCGGTCAGCCCCAGCACCCAACTTGACCAAAATCATGTTGACGAAATCGCCCTTGTCGCGCAAATACTCGTGCGATTCGCGGACCATCTCTAAAGCCACATTCAGCGGAATGAAGACTTCCGCTTGCCCAACTCTCGGGACACTGGTGTAGTCAACGATGCCAATTACAGTGAACTTACGCCCCGCCAGTTCAATTTGAGAACCGACCTTCAGTCCGAATATGTCTGCAAAGCGCTTGTCCAATATAGCGCTGTAGCCCTCAAAGGACGGAATCGCCAGTTCAAGCCGCGTGAACATCCGACCAAGAGCAGTTCGGGTTGAAACTGGGCTGACTCGTTCAAGGTCGTTTGGGTCTATGGCAGCGATGTTGATCATCCTCGGTGCCTCCCAAGACCAGAAAAGCAACAACCCTGAAACATCTTCAACTCCGGGCAACTTCCTAATTTCGTCAACGACTGAGACGGGGATCGCTCCAAGGTGGCGTGCAAGCCTGACCTTTTTCCACGGACCAGGTTCAACGAAAGTTTCCACCACCATGTCGGCACCTGCAGTTTTAAATGGAAGCGAAACTGCTTCCTTGAAGAAATTCAGCACAGCAAGCACGGAGACGAACAAGGCAATAGCGAAAAAGATGCTCATGACCATAAGCGTCGTCCTCGTCTTGCGACGCACTACTTCCCGCCATGCATAGGTGAGTATCATGGCATACCCCTCCTTAAACCGACGGTTTCAGCGATCAGCCCATGGGTCCCAATTTCCAGCCCAAATTTTGATTTCACTCGGTGGCAAACCGAGCGCAGGGGCTGAAACAAGCCTGCCGTCACGGGTAAGCCGCCACCAAAATCTCGTCCAAGAACCATGCTTAGCGTGACCGTCCACATAGACATTGTTGAAGCCATTAAAGTGCCGTGTAACTGCGAGTTCATGCGGCTCTCTCAGTTCCGAGTTCCAATTTACGCCCGATATGCCCAGATGAGCGCACGGGATATTTTCGTTGCACTCCCTCGGCTCACCCCAGAAATGGGGGTGAATGTGGTCGCCGATGGCGTTTATGATGGCAAAAAGGGTCGGGTCGGAAGAGAAGTAAGTGTTCTCGCGACGCTCGCTGATAACGATTACATGGGCAGGGTTAGGAATCGCTGCCAAGTGGTCAAAGCCCCTTCTCCCAGAAAGGCTGACGAAATTCGTGTTTGGGTCAGGCGGGATGATTGGGAAAAAGTTTGGAGCAAGGTAGCACGAATATCCGTAAGATGTCAAACGGCGGTTCTTCATGTCCATCAACCATTCTTCTGCGCTGCCCGCCCAATTGATGCTTGCGTCGCTTGGGCAGCGGAAAATCTGGAAGTTGCGGATGTAAGGTTGACCGCTCAAAAGACTCGCCAAAGGTTTTGCCCAAGGTGAACGATGCCCCGCAAGGGGAAACCTCTCATCGTAGTCTTGGACATACTGCGCAAATGCCAAGCCGATATTGCGAGCGTTGTTGAGACATTGGGTTTGACGGGCTTTCTCACGAGCCTGACTGAACACGGGGAACAAAATTGCCGCCAGAATGGCGATTATCGCGATAACGACCAACAACTCAATCAGCGTGAATGCCTTTCGCACGAATGTTTCACCTCTCCAGTTGCTTCTCTGATTGCTTCCAACACTTCCGTCCGTTCCGAAGTTCCTACACAGTAGGGATTACCCCGACAAATTTTGCCGGGCAAAACCCTAAATTTTGCTTGTGCGCTGGCTTCAATACCGAACTTGGGTTTGGAGCGTCCAGACAGTTGCGTCGGGGCGATGTTGCTTTTCCCAAGTCAAGTTCATGCGCGTTGCTGAGTTCATGTCCCACTGAACGCCCAATGCGTTTCGGGTGAAGGTATCGTCTGGCTTGTCGTGGTCGGGGTCAAATTCGTCCCTTTTGGCGTAAAGCGTGAGCGGAAGTTTGGGTAGCCGGTAACTGATTTGGACATAGCCCCCACGAACGCGGGCGGTTGGCGAATAAAATCGGTCTGAGCCTTTGCCAATAAGCCATTCCGCTCTCAAAGTCAACCGCTCAACGGGAGTAAGCAGCAACCCGACCAACTTCCGCTCTCGGTCATAAGTGGTTTCAAGTGTTCCGTCGTTGTTGACATCAGCCCTACCTTTGCCGTCTATAATGCCAAGCCAGACTGTCCCAACTTTCCCGATAGGTTGAACAATCCGAACCAACCAACTTTTCCGCGTCGTCAGGCTGTCGCCTGTTTCCCTTGCCCTCGTTCCGCTGAGAATCGCGAAGGTGATTGTGGGCATGCCTTTCTTTGACCAAGTTAGGGCAACTCCTCTGTCTCGGTTACCGGGGAACAAGGTCTCCGCAGCCCGAGAGCGTTCAGGGGTGAGTAAGACCGAAGCGGACTCCAAAACTTCCTCCATCAGCGGGACTTTGAATTGTCCCATCGTGATGGTGCTTTCGCCCACTTTCAGTTCAAGGTAAGCGTCGTAAGTTCGCAACCTCGCATGAGCAGCGTCAACATGCCAGCGAGCAAAAACCTTAGGGTGCGGTGTCCAACGAATGTCAAGCCGAGCGCGTGAAATCCAAAAGTTTTCGCGGGCTGAACCGTCCGCTACTTTGGTTGCGTCAACAGGTAAACTTGTGTCCCGCCGATAACGCATTTGGATGTAGCCCCCGACTGTCAGTCCTGAGAACTTGCGAACGACTTTGTCAGATTCTTGCTGCTTCTTCTGCAGTGACTGGAGCGCTTCTTCCAACTGCTTCAACTGTTGCTGGAGTTTTTCCAGTTCAGCCGATTTCTCGGCAACAAGTCGCTTCAACGCTTCAATCTCGTTTTGCAACTTCTCAGCATCAACACATTGAGGCGTTACGGGTGCAAGCAAAAACGCCAGAAGGAACATGCTCGCAGCCAACTTCATTTCCAATCCCTCTGTTGCCTCAAACTTTCAGTTGCTCCGCTTTGAGGCAGTGCCCTTGTCCCTGTTAGCAGTCAGTGTCGGCGGTTTGACACAGTAGCCGCATTTTGCGTAGCATCGTTTGCCTTCAATGGAAGCCAAGAAATTGACGAACCTTTGGGCTTCCTTTTTGTCCCGGGCGAAGACTGTGACTCCAGCAGGAATGTGCCTTACCCGATTGATTTCGGGCGGGATAGGGATGTTGTCCATTGGGGTGTCGGGATACCAGTAAGCGAACACATCCCAGCCGATAATGGCGTCAACGGTTCCGAGTTTTATCTGTGCTGCCAAATCAGCGCAGTCTTTCGCCTGCATGACAATGTTGGGCTTAACTTTCTCCCACAACCCAGCCCTCTCAAAAATTTCCTTCGCCACATCGCCCAAGCAAACTGAGCCTGGGACAGCGATGGCGACCTTGATGCCCGGCTTGGCGAGGTCTTGAAGGGACTTGACGCCTTTCGGGTTTCCTTTCGGCACATTGATGACGGGGACGAGCCAGCAAATAACGCGAACCGATTTGGGGTCAACGATTCCTTCCTTGATGGCTTTTTCCATGTAATCGTCGCTGCCAGGGACATAAACATCGCCTTTGCGAGCGAGTTTCATTTGAGTCAAAACGACACCCGAGCCACCGAAGGTCAACCGAACTTTAACCCCATAGCGCTTCTCATACAACTTCGCTGCTTCAGTTAGCGGCGGTGTATTCGCTGCACCGGCGAAAACATGCAACTCCTTCGGTTGGCGGCGATTTGACTGAGCGAAGAGCAATGCAGTGCTTATAAGCGCTAAAATTAGCAACCAGCCAAAACGACTTGCCATTCTGAGCACCTCCACGCTTTTGAGTTGTCTTTTTTTCGTGACCCAAGTGGTTGAAACGCCTTTGCGTCGCCAAAAAGTTCCCAAACCAAATCCGTCGCGTTGAGGTGATGAAAGCGTGAGCCGTGCAGCGTTGTTTGATTTGGACGGCGTCATCGTTGACTCATCCCAGTTTCACTACGAAAGTTGGGTGAAGTTGGGCGAGGAAGTCGGGTTTGTCATGACGCCTGAATTTTTCAGGAGAACTTTCGGGCAGCGAAACGATGCCATCATAAAGCAACTTGTGCCCAGCGCCACCGATGAGCAAATAGCCGAGTGGGGTGCGAGGAAAGAGGCGCTTTACCGAGAAGTCGCTCGCGGAAGGCTTGTGCCTTTGCCTGGCGCGATGGAACTGATTCGTGGTTTGAAAGAACTGGGGTTCAAACTGGCAATTGCCTCGTCCACCCCCCGCGTTAACATTGAGTTCGCCATTGAGCAACTCAAGATGGCGGATTTGTTTGATGGATTTGTCGGTGCGGAGGATGTGACGAGGGGGAAGCCTGACCCAGAAGTTTTCCTGAAAGCGGCTCAAAAGGTTGGTGTCCCGCCAGAAAGATGCGTCGTTTTTGAAGATGCCGTCGCCGGAGTTATAGCGGCGAAGCGGGGCGGAATGAAGTGCGTTGCAGTGACCACGACTAACCCTCGTTCCGCCCTTGAAGAAGCGGGTGCTGATTTGGTTGTTGACAGTCTGAGCGAACTTACTCCAACCCAAATCGCTGCTCTTTTGGAGGCGAACAAAGAATGACCGAACCAAACTTCTTTTGGTTTCTTTCAGCGGGGATAGCGACTGCGGTCCTTCACGCTTTATTGCCCAACCACTGGTTCCCTTTCGTCGCAGCAGCCCGCTATCATAAGTGGACGACCCCTCAACTTTTCCGGTTCACCTTGATAGTGGCTTTCGCCCACGCAGCGACAACGGTTGGGCTCAGCATTTTGGTGGGACTGCTTGGGGAGGGAGTTGCTCACTTCTTGCACGAAAACTCGGTGAAAGTGGCTGGCGTCGCTTTGTTAGTGTTGGCAGCGGTTTTCCTCTTATCGCCCCAACTTTACGGTCACAAACACATCCATCATCCTGAGTGCGAACATTGCCGGGACGGTGGTCAGGTCGTCACTTTAGCGGGTCTGTTTGCTGCGTTAGCGTTTTCACCTTGTGAAGGGCTTTTGCCCATCTTCTTCGCAGCGGCTGTAAAGTTCGGTTGGCTAAATGCTTTGACCATCGCAGCAATCAGTAGCCTTCTTACAGTCGCTTTGATTGCGACAGTAGTCCTGCTTGCCAACAAGGGATGGGAGAAATTCCTGCCTCAATTAAGCGAACGACACGAACGACTTCTCGCCGCAGCATTAATGGCAATCTTAGGCATCTCACTGCTGTCAAGGTTGTGGCATTAACCTGAACAGCGCGTCGGTGCCTAACCCTTACAGCGTCCCTGTTTGCTTTCGCAGGAAAATTTTGCTCGGGGTGATCGGGATGGCGAAAGCGAGTGTGGTTTTGACTGTTGCGGAGTCAAAACGGTTGATCGCAAAAGGTGTCGTTGCACTGCCGTCGGTGCAAAGGGCACTTAAGGACGGGATGATTGCGGTTGCGAAAGGCACAACGAACGCTTACATCGTTGAGGAACTCCTCGGAAAACCTATTGACAAACCTGCCTACACCATTGGCGTGACGCTCCCTCAAAAGACAATGCACGCGACGGGCTTGAGGGAACAAAAACTCCCAGATGTCGTGCTCAAGAACGGCGTCCCCGTTGAAGGGATGACGGTCATTGAAGCGGTCAGGCAGATGAAAAGGGGCGATGTCTTCATTAAGGGGGCGAATGCCCTTGACTACAAACGGAAAGTGGCTGGCATCCTCGTTGGTCACCCAGAAGGCGGGACGATTGGAGCGACCATCGGAATCGTCATCGCTCGGAGGATTGAGTTTGTCATCCCTGTCGGGCTTGAAAAACTTGTCTACGAGGACATTGAGACGCTCAGCGTGAAAACGAGAGCGCTTGATGGAGACGAAATTCTCAACGAGACCTTGCCTTTAGTGCCTGTCACTGGAACAATCATCACCGAAATTGAAGCCCTCAAACTGCTATGCAATGTTGACGCAACTTTGGTTGCGGCTGGCGGGGTCGGTGGCGCTGAAGGTGCTGTCAGGCTGTTGATTGAGGGTGAAAGGGTAGATGTCCAAAAGGCGCTTGAGTTGATTGAGTCAATCCAAGGTGAGCCACCGTTTATTGCCTAACCACACCAAGTCCTTCGGAACTGATAGGCTCGTTCGGGGAGAATTGAAGCGACGAAACGAAAACGCTAAAGGGGGTGTGAGGGATGGAGCGACCACACTACAAAATCGCCGTCATCCCAGGCGACGGGATTGGGGCTGAGGTTGTGCGTGAGGGCTTGAAGGTGTTGGAGGTCGCTTGCAAGGCGGAAGGGGTGAGTTACGAGACGGTCAGTTTTGACATCGGCGGAGAGCGATACTTGCGAACTGGCGAGACCTTGCCCGACAGCGTTTTGGACGAACTCAGAAAGTTTGATGCCATCTACTTTGGAGCCATCGGTCACCCTGATGTCCCACCTGGCATTTTGGAACGAGGCATCTTGCTCAAATTGCGCTTTGCGTTGGATCTGTTCGTTAACCTCCGACCAGTCAAACTTTACCCTGGCGTTGAGACGCCCTTGAAAGAAAAAACGCCTGAGGACATAGACTTCGTTGTCGTCCGCGAAAACACGGAAGATGTTTACGCTCTGGAAGGCACATCGTTCCAACATGGCACCGAAAATGAGGTCGCTATCCAGCCAGCCATTTACACCCGACGGGGCACGGAAAGGGTCATCCGTTACGCTTTTGAACTCGCCGTCAGAAGGGCGAAAGAACGAGGTAAACCGGCAAAAGTGACCCTCGTTGACAAAGCCAATGTCATGACTGTCGGGCACGGGTTGTGGAGGCGGGTCTTCAGCGAAGTGGCAAAAGAGTATCCGAATGTAGAAACCGAAGCCCTTTATGTTGACGCTGCGGCGATGGAATTCGTTTTGCACCCAGAGCGCTTCCAAGTCGTCGTCACCACTAACTTGTTCGGGGACATCTTGACAGATTTGGGAGCAGCCATTCAAGGCGGGATTGGGATTGCCCCGTCGGGCAACATTCACCCGGGCAAGGTCTCAATGTTTGAACCTGTTCACGGTTCAGCACCGACAATCGCCGGTAAAGGACTCGCCTGCCCGTTGGCTGCCATTTTGACCGCTGCACTGATGATGGAACATCTTGGTGAAACAAAAGTGGCTCAAAGGATTGAGGAAGCAGTCGCCAAGGCGCTTCAGACAGGGAAAATTCGCTCCCTTGAAGCAGGCAAAATGGGCTTGAGCACTCAAGAGGCGGGTGACTTAGTGGCATCGTTAGTTTGAAAGAAGGTTGCGCGTTGCGAGTTGAGGGTTTAAGGCTCAACTTGCAAATTGCGAAAAGGAGTGGCAAAGTCAAAGGCTGAGACAAGTTTGCGCAAAACCTGAGGAGGGATCAATGATGGCAGCACCTGTTGAAGATAAGACGCCCGTCTCTGGCGGCGATTTGCAGGCAGCGGTTCAGGAGTTGGACGGCTGGGTCATAAGCATCACGAAACGCTTCCGCTTTGAAAAATGGAGCGACATCACCCGCTTCATGCAGCATTTAGCCGAAACCATCGCAGCCACCAACCACCATCCCGATGTCATCTTGGACACGGGCAGCAAATCAGTCATCGTTATCGTGACCACTCACAGCGAACGAACGGTCACGCGAGCCGACTTGGAATTCGCAAGGCGCTTGAACGAGTTCAAGCCTGAGTGAAGGGGTGCGAGTTGCGGGTTGAGAGTTCAATTTGCGTGCTGTTATCTGGTCAAAACTCAGTGCCGATATGCGTTCATGTGCAATGGCAGCGCAGATGCTGCTTGTTGTCTTCCCGAAACTTTAAACTTGGTTTCAAACCCTGTCACCGTTGAAGTCTCAAATCTCTCTCGCCTCAGGTGTCCTGTTTCCACCTCAACTTTTCGCTGACTTCGCTGTGCTTGTTCAAGGAACGCTTTTGCTTCCGAAACTGAAGGGATGCGCGAAATTTTTGATTGGGAGCGTTTTGCGAGGGCTTGAACTGCTGCCGAGTGAAGCAAAGAAGGCATCACTTTTCGGAACAAATTTGGATCGCTGAAAACATCCAGCCACTCAATTACGCCGTTCACTGCAACTATCATCCCACAGGCTTTCGGGTCGCGAACCAATTTGCTTTGGATTGCCCGAATGTATGCTTCCGTTTCCTTCTTAACTTGGGTGTCAGTTAGAACGCGACGGTAACTTTGTGAGGGAGGTATCGGGGTTGATGCTGGGAGTTGCCGTTGGACTTCTTCATTGTGTGCCCAAACCAGTTGTTGGCTTTTCTTAACTTGAGCGCTCTTGCGAACCTCAGGGGCAACGACTTTTGCAGCCGAGGCAAACTTTTCCCCAAGTTCTTGAGGCGTCCATCTTCCGGGCTCAACGCAGTAAACTTTCACGCTGGCTGTTTTCCTCGGCGGGATGATTACATCATGCTCAACGATGCGGTCTTGCTTGCCTCCGAGAATGATTTCGCCGCCAATTAAGATGAGTGGCTTATCGCTCTTGTTTTCAACGAGAACTTCCGACACCCTTGCGTTCGGCAACTCGCGGACTGACACGAGATTCTTCTGTTGAGCCTCGCTGAGCGTCAATAAATTGCTCTTGCCTGCCCCAGAGACAATTCTCACAGGGAAGACGACTAAGTTTTGGTGCACGATGGGCTGACCGACTTCCCAACGGGGCAAAGTTTGAGTTTGAGCGAAACAATTTGGAGACCACCACAGCGCAAAGGCTAAGGCAATTGAACAAAGAAACAAACAAAAGCCATAACGCATCTCAATTCACCTCCCTCGGTCTGGTCAGCGCTGGAAAGCGCTGAGTTTTAGACGAACGACACCGCCCCTTTTGTTCCCTGCTGTTTGAACATAAGTGACAACGGCTTTTAAAGCGTCACAATCTTTTGGTTGGGGAAACCGCTATGGCAGCACTTTTATGCGGATGTTCCTGAACCAGAGGGGAGTTCCGTGATGTTGAAGTGCGATCGGTCCTTCTTCGGCAACTCCTTTTAGTTCGGCGTCTTCAATGACCCATTCGCCGTTAAGCCAAACGCTCACTTTGTTGCCCACCATGCGAATTTCCATGTAGTTCCATTCGCCCGTTGGTGCATCCATCCGCTTTTTGGGCGAGATGTTGTAGCCCCAAATTTGTCCTGAACCCATCGGGTGCTCCCAGATGTTAACTTGCGCTCGCCCCGCAGCGTCGCCTCGCAGGTAAATGCCGCTGTCGCCACCCTTCTCAATTCGCCACTCAACCCTCAATACAAAGTTGCGGAAACTATAGCGAGTCCAAAGGTGAGTTCCCTTGCCCGTGTAATGCAAAACGCCGTCAGGCTGAATCAACCACTCGCCAGCGCCTTCGGTTTTCCATGCGGACAAGTCTTTGCCGTTGAAAAGCCACTCAAAGCCAATCTCTTTGACGCGCGGGTTTCGGAACTCAACATAGTCGCCGTGATTTTGAAGCCCAATGTAGCCTCGTTTCGGTCGGTTCGCCAAAGCAGGGATTTTGCTCAAGTCAACATCGTGAACCAAAATGCCGTTGAAGTAGACCTGAACTCTGTCGCCGATGGCTCGGATTTCGTAAGTGTTCCACTCGCCAGATTTGACCGGGTTGACTTTTGGAGCCAAGACGCCATAGATAGCGCCGCAGTTGGTCGGTCCGATTTGACCTCCGTCGTCCAAAATTTGAACCTCAAATCCTTGAACCCAAGGGTCGTTAACGGGTTTGGCTCGGAAGAAAACGCCGCTGTTCCCTCCCTTTTTGATTCGCCATTCCACTCGGAAGATGAAGTCGTCAAACTCCCACTTCGTTTTCAGCCAACCTCCACCTTGACCGGTGCAGACAATCAACCCGTCTTTAACTTGCCACGCCTCTTTGTCACCGATGATGTCCCAGCCGTCCAAGTTTTTGCCGTTGAAGAGGGGCATGAAGCCTTCCTGTTCCTCTTCGGGCGACAGGGTCTGAGCGTGAAGGGGCAAAACCATCAACAGCGCAACCGCCAAACTCAACCACTTCATCGCCCTCTCAACCTCCCTTTGAGGTTTTCTCGCTCCGCCCAAAAAGTTTAACTCAGCCTGCAGGTTCACTCTCCTTCAATTTCAGCCTTTGCGACAGGCACACCCGTAGCGACAACGCCACCGTGCAAAACGCCTTTGATTGCGAGGATTTGATTGGCGAGTTTGCGAACCTGTGATGCCTTGCCTCGCAAGACAAGGACTTCCAAGCAGTGTCTCTCATCAAGGTGGACATGAAGGGTTGAGACAATCAGAGGGACGGCGTGATGTTGCAAATCCGTCAACTTGTCAGCGAGCCCACGCTTTTCGTGGTCGTAGACAAGCGCAACTGCTGCGATGACTTCGCCCTTCTCTTGCTCCCAAGCCTCTTGGACCATCGCATTGCGAGCCAAGTCCCTTATGGCTTCGGAGCGGTTTTTGTAGCCTTTGCGGCGGATGTATCGGTCAAACTCCTTTAGCAACGAGTCCTCCATAGCAACCCCGAACCGAACGAGTTTAGCCATCCGTTTTTGCCCCCTTGTCAAGCAGGTCCTCACAAGATTAGCATGGCATCACCGAAACTGTAGAACCGATACCGTTGCCTAACCGCTTCCTCGTAAGCGGGTCTCAGTTTATCCATGCCGCCGCAGAAAGCAGCGACCAGAAGCAAGTTGGAAGATTTCGGCAAGTGGAAGTTGGTGATGAGGGCATCCACTGCTTTGAACTGGTGACCGATGGTGATGAACAACTCGGTCCAACCTTCACGGGGCTCAACTCGGTGGTAATCAACTGCGACGGTTTCTAAAGTCCGAACTGAGGTCGTTCCAACGGCGACGACTTTGTTCCCCCTCTCCCAAGCGGCGTTGATTTTCTCGGCGGATTCTGTCGGCACTCGGTAATACTCTTCACCGATTTGGTGTTGCTCGACGATTTCGGTCGTGATGGGCTTAAAAGTCGCCCAACCGACATGCAAGGTGATACGGGCGATTTGAACGCCTTTTGCCTGCAGTTCGTCAAGCAAACGCTCGGTGAAGTGCAAACCTGCAGTCGGTGCCGCTACTGAGCCCGGCTCGCGAGCGTAAACCGTTTGATAAGGTCGGTCGTCAGTCAAGCGGGTTTTGATGTATGGGGGCAGCGGGACTTCACCAATTTCGTCCAAAGCCTCAAGCAGTTCACCTTTGGGTCGGTCGAAGCGGAGACGAAACGAACCGTCCTCAACCCTTCCAACCACCTCAGCGCTAACTTGCTTACTGCCCTCACCGAAAACAAATTTCAAACCTGCCTTCGCTCTCTTCCCCGGCTTAACCAGAACTCGCCACACATGCGGGTCATCCTCTTCGGGACGCAGCAGCAAAACTTCAACCTTTCCACCCGTATCTGGGCGAAAACCTCTGAGGCGAGCCTTGATGACTTTCGTGTCATTGATGACCAAGACATCGCCGGGCTCAAGGTAATCGCCGATCTCGTAAAAACGGCGGTGCTCTATCTTCCCCGCGCTGCGATGGAACACCATCAAACGGGCGTGGTCGCGGGGCTCAATGGGTTCTTGGGCGATCAATTCCTGCGGCAAAGTGTAGTCAAGTTCTTCCAACCGCATTTCATCTCCCTCAGCGTCTCATCATGCTCAATAGCCAAAGCAAAAGCGTCAACGCCAAACTGAGCAAAAGGCTTGTCGTTATCGGTGCGACGAAGGTGAAGTTATCGCGCTTTATGACTATGTCGCCTGGCAAAGGCTTCCAAGTCAAACCCAGTTTGCCAAACAAAAGCAGAGCGCCTCCGAACAAAATGAGCAGGACGCCAAAACCCAGCAAGAACTTGCCCAGTATTTCAACTCCGTTCATGTCCCTCACCGTCCCTGAAATTCTAACACGGGGTTGGAATTCGCCAAGCACTGCGAGGACAAGCAGTTTAATGGTGGGCGGGGCGGGACTTGAACCCGCACGGCTCATCGCCACTGGATCCTAAGTCCAGCGCGTCTACCAGTTCCGCCACCCGCCCACTTGGGGAGAAAGAAGCAGTTGCCAAAACCACAAGTCACAAAAATTTTTAGCACATTGTGGCGGGAAAATCAATAGCCTCCCGACCACTCGGTGCCAAAATTTTTCTCAGAGTTTCGCCAAGGAGGGATGAGCCATGCAGGTGTGTTTCAAAACCCATGCCCTCTCAATAGCGGCAAAACTTTTTCCTGTCGCACTTCTGCTCTCATGCGGATGGGGACAGAAATCCTTGCTTGACGAAGCGAAAAGCGCGTTATCCAAAGCCGTTCGCTTCTTCCGAACCGAGGTTGCAGTGAACGGGAGTTATGTGTGGACCTACTCCGAGGATTTGAAAAAGCGGTGGGGAGAAAGCGAAGCGACAGAGACCGAGGGTTGGGTCCAACCTCCGGGAACCCCTTCCGTTGGCATGGCTTTCTTGCGAGCCTACGAAGCCACAGGCGATAAAACTTACTTGGACGCCGCTGTTGAAACCGCCCACGCTCTGACCGCCACTCAATTGGCATCGGGAGGTTGGGATTACCGAATTGAATTCCACCCTGAGCGGCGGAAGAGATGGTTCTACCGAAGGGACATTGAGTCCGGGGAGAAGGACCCCAAGGGAAGGCTTAATTTGAGCATCTACGATGATGACAACACCCAAAGCGCCCTTAGGTTCCTAATGCAGGTTGATGTCGCTTTGAAAGGGCGCGACAAAGAAATTCGGAGAGCCGTTGAGTATGGGTTGGCGAAACTCATTGAGGCTCAATACCCAAACGGGGCATGGCCTCAAAGGTATGACGGTAACCCGCCCAATCCCGTAAACCATCCCGTCATTCCTGCACGATACCCAACCCAGTGGTCAAAGACGCACCCAGGCAAAGGTTACCAGTATTGGCGACTATACACCCTCAATGACCGAGTTATGGGCACGATTATCCAGACCCTGCTTGACGCGTATCGGCTTTACAACAGGCGAGAATACTTGAAGGCTGCTTGCAAAGGCGGCGATTTCCTGATTCTCGCCCAAATGCCTGACCCCCAACCTGCTTGGGCTCAGCAATACAACTTCCAGATGGAACCTGCATGGGCACGAAGGTTTGAACCGCCGGCAATTGCAGCCGCTGAATCTGCAAACGCCGTCCAAATCTTGCTTGAACTTTATCTTGTCACCGGTGATGAGCGCTATCTGCGCCCCGTCCCGAAAGCCCTTGATTGGTTCAAGCGCTCCCAGTTGCCAAACGGTCGTTGGGCTCGTTTCTACGAGTTGAAAACGAACCGACCACTCTATGTCAACCGCAACTACGAACTCGTTTACACGCCCGAAAATCTGCGGGAGAATTACGCCTTTGAAGGTTCCTTTGGCGTTACACGCTTGTTCAAACTCTACGAGCAGTTAAAACAGGAAGGGAGGGAGAAGTTGCTGGCGGAGCGAAACCGCAAACCGACGCTTCAGGAGTTAGCACAGCAGGCTAAGGAAATTGAGCCCAAAGTGCGACAAATTATCGCATCTATGGACGCTCGTGGTCGTTGGGTTGAGGGCGGTCGCATCCACACAAAAACCTTCATCCGCAATGTTGAAACCCTCGCCAGTTACATCGCCGCCGCTTCAAAAGCCTTCCAGCGATGAATTTGCGCTACACTACAAAGCGCCATGAAGTTGTGGGACGAGTTGAACGCCGAGATTGTTTCCTGCGAAAAATGTCCGAGGTTGGTGGCTTACAGGCAGCGGGTCGCTGCGGAAAAGAAGCGAGAGTTCCGCTCTTGGGACTATTGGGGAAAGCCGATAACGGGTTTTGGTGACAGAAACGCGAAAATTTTGCTGGTCGGTTTAGCACCTGCTGCTCATGGCGGTAATCGCACGGGACGAATTTTCACGGGTGACAGTTCCGCCCAAACTCTAATGCGAGCCCTTCACGCTGTTGGCTTGGCGTCTCAACCTTTCTCGCTGCACCGCGATGATGGCTTAAAACTTTCGGGCGTTTACCTTACCGCAGTCTGCCGCTGCGCTCCGCCAGAAAACAAACCCACTCCCGAAGAAATCCGCAACTGCTTGCCCTACCTTGTCCGAGAACTTGAGTTGCTTCGGGAAGCGAAAGTTGTTGTGGCACTCGGTCAAATAGCCTTTGGTGGGACTTTGAAGGCGTTAGAGGAATTGGCGAGGCAGAGGGGCGTTGAATGGCAAATCCTTAAGCCGCGCCCGAAGTTTGCTCACGGTGCTCATTACCAAATCCCAGACCCAAGAGGCGGCACCCTACAACTTTTGGCATCCTACCACCCAAGCCGCCAAAACACTCAAACAGGGCGATTGACCCTTCAAATGCTTGTTGATGTCCTGTCAAGGGCAAAATCTTTAGCCGATTTGTGATGCAGCGAGTATGCAGACACGCATTGGAGTTTGTTGCGGAAGATGAACCCTTGGTAAGCCGAAGTCAATTGCGGAGTGGTTTGCATGTCACTCTTTTCAACGGCGTTCCGTCCGTTCCAAAACCAAAGCGATTTTCACGGCGTAACTTAGGTCGGCTTGGCAGAAGGGAATGTCAACCTTCCTTGCAAGTTCCGAAGCAGGTGCATCCATCAACCACGCAAATGCTTTGAACGCGCTCAGTGAAAAGTCTGGTGGGTCAACGAAGCGCTCGCCGTAATGGACTTGTCGCTCCTCACCGACAAGGTGCCAAGTGGGACAGAGCAACTCAAAGGTCTCCCAAATTTTCTTCAACGCCTCTGGTGCCTTCGTTTTCACCGTTTCTGCGACTTCAGGTGTCAAGTCATGAAACAGGGCGATTTTTGACCTGTGAGGGACAATGCGGAAGAAGAGGGCATCGCCGTCGCGAATGAAAGCGTCCCACTCGTTGATGTCGCGGAAGATGGGCAACCTCACTTGCTTGGCGCTTCGTTCCCACCACGCCAGCAAAGCGTTTTGCGTAGATTCAACCATCCTTTGCGCCCTCGTTGCCCCATCACTGTCGCCGAACCGCTCAGCCAATTTCCTGAAAGCGATAAGCGAAGCCAAATAGCAGTTCGCCAACAAGTCGCCCCTCTCTGGGTTCAACTGCCAACCCGATTCAGCAAATTCGCTAAAGCAACTTCGTATCGCTTCCCATGACGCCCTAACTTGCTCCCATTCACTACATCGCGAAGCCCACAGCCAAATGGCATAGAGATTGCCGAAGGGATGATGGGAGTCACCGACATGGCGCAGTTCGTTCGGGACCGGAAACCACTCTCGCGGATTACCTTCGTTGGGAGGATACCAAGCCGACTTAGCAAACGGTGGGTGAGTTTGCCATTCACTGGCGAGGAAATCTTTAACCTGCCTCTGCAAATCAGCAGGCAAGTGCGGATAAGCCCAAGCCAACGCTTCAAACAGTTCGCCGCTGTCGTTGAAAGCAACTTCACTACCTCCCACTCCGGGCTCAAGGTGAAGTGGCATCCATTGGGTTGACAAGATTTCGCTCACAACGGACTCAAGTTGCTTTCTCAAAAGTTCCCGCGATGGCTGAGGCAATTTCGGAGCCGTTTGAGTTTTGACCGTTGCCCCATCAATGCCGACATCTTCAGCGTGTTGACCACTTTCTCCCCAGACGATGCAAAGGATTCTGCTGCCGGTTTGCCAGTAAATTCGGTTGCCCCAAACAGCGACGCCGCTTCGTGCTGGACCGTGCCACTCGTTACGAGCCCAGGGCAAGTTACGAAAACCACCCCAACTGTCCCTTTCGCCCCAAATCTTGAAGAGTTCGCCGGTGCGCAAGTTGAAGCCACTCAAGGTCGCTTGGTGGATGATGACCACAGTGTCGCCGATGACGATGAAGTTTTGACTTTCATCCGCTGTGCCCCAGAAAGTGTTCCAAGGTGGCGTCATCCCGTGAGTGTGAAAGAGAGGCGTTACCCTTTGCTTCGTCAAGTCCAGCAGTCCAAGGGCAACTAAAGGTGCAACACCCAAGTTCCAATTACCGTAAGCGCTCCGATAAAACACAAGCAAGCGACCGTCAAGCAAAACGACAGGTGGCGTTCCGACACCTTGACAACCTGCAATCCAGAGGATTGGCGATAGCGGCAATTCTTTACCCGTTTCGGCATCAAGGACGAAGAAGGTCTGAGCGTCCCTGTTGTCCTGCAGGTAGCGAATTATCGCTGCTTGTTCCCTTTCCCACAAATCTGGCGATCCTTTTGCCTTTTCGCTTCTCGTCCACGCTTCAATGGCTTGCCAACCATCAGAGATGCCTGCGACCTTGCAAAGAAGTTGGCGGTCGCGACCGATTTGGTGCGACATTTCGCGGACAGGGTTGGTTCGGACAACGACAAAAGTTTTGCCGTTGACTTTCACGATGACGGGATAGTAATCGCGAGCAGTTTGACCGTTGAGGGGCTTAGAGACCCAGAGGATTTTGCCCGTTTTGATGTCAAGGCAGCGAACCCGCAAATCTTCTGCAGTGACGAAAACGCGACCATCCGCTACCGAAGCAGTTTGGCGGATGGGGACTCCAAAGTCCTGCTGCCAGCGAACCTTCCCGCTTTTCAGGTCAACTGCCACAAATTTGCCTACCCGCGAACCGATGAGGACGACGCCTTCGCTAACGGTAGGCGACGCAGAAAATCCGCCTTGACCGACGAAAACGAACCAGCGCAATTGCCCTGTTTTGTAGTCCAGTGCATAGAGGCAACCGTCTGTATTTGCGGCAATGACCAACCCTTCAGCGTAAGCGGGGGAGTGGAGAAAAGCGCCATGAGCCTTGAAACGCCACAAGGGTTGACCCGTCTCAGCGTCAAGGGCGTAAACGCTTCCGTTGTGAGTGGTGACGAAAACTTTCCCCTCAGCGACTATCGGCTCAACGCATGTCCCGATTCTCTCGTTAACGAAATGGCGAACCCAAGCGAGTCGGAACGGAGGTTGAAGTTGAGAAGCCACGAAGCCTGTCCTTTGAGTGTTACCCCTCAAAGTAGCCCAATCGCACACGCCAAATCCGTTGAAGCAAAGGATGAAAAACAATGGGAGCGAATTTCGCAAACTCATTTTCAGTCACCCCCAGCCTCACGATGAGCAACTGGAACAGACTTCGTTACCGATCGCAAAGAAATTTTGCGCTGGATAAGCCGTTTACATGCCTTCCGAATTTCGCTAAAATTTGCGATGCGAAGGTAATCGGGGCGTGGCGCAGTTTGGTTAGCGCGTGGGCATCGGGAGCCCAAGGTCGCCGGTTCAAGTCCGGCCGCCCCGACCACTTTTTCATTGCCTACCCTGCTGTTTTGCTCTCCATCGCCGATAGGCTTGAACGGCTTTTAGGTGCTCCTCGTAAGTCACGCTGAATGTGTGGTAACCATCTCCCCGCACGACATAGTAAAGGTAAGGCACCTCGGCTGGTCTCAATGCAGCAAGCAAGGACGGTAAACCCGGGCTGCAAATCGGTCCCGGTGGCAAACCTGCGTAGCGATAAGTGTTGTAGGGTGAATCAACCTTCAAGTCTCGGTAGAGGACGCGGCGCTTCCTCTGTCCCAGAGCGTAAAGCACGGTTGCGTCAATCTCCAACTTCATCCCTCGCTTCAGCCTGTTGACAATCACTCCTGCAACGATGGGGCGCTCCTCGTCCATCTTGACCTCCCATTGAACCATTGAGGCGATTGTCACTAACTGGCGGAGGGTGAAGGGACTTTTCTCAATTTCGTCCCTGTAGGGCTTCCAGAAACGCTCAACGAAAGCGTCAACCATGATTTGCACGAGGTATGTTTCGTCTCCCGGGCGAAGGGGCGGGACATAGTAGGTCGCGGGGAACAACAGACCCTCCAAGTCGCCTTGCCAGTCAAAGGGCAACCTGACCTTGCCTTGCGGGTTTTTGACGATTTCCATGAACTTCCCCGCCTCGCCCAAACCAAGTTGCTCAACTCGTTCCGCAATTTCCCTTGCCATCATGCCTTCCCAAATTGTCAAGCGAATAAGTTCAGGCTTAGCCTCTGTGAGTTGCCTGATCAATTGCCAGAGCGAGATGGGGGTGGGGATGCAGTAAATTCCAGCCCTCAACTTTTCGGGCAAGCCTTTCCACTGCGCGAGTTGTTCAAACCAAAAGCGACTGCGGATTAGCCCTTGCCTCTCAAGTTCCGATTTCACTTGGTCAAAAGCGTCGCCCCTGTAGACGATGAGGACGGAAGTGCCTCGTGTCCTTGTTGGCGAGAAAATGAGCCATCCTACCCAGCAACATGGCACCAGAATGAGGCAAGCAAGGGCACAAAAGATAATGAACCTGCACCGATTCACTGCCATCGCTCCCTTTCCGTAACCAGTTTTGCTGCATCGGCTTCAAAAAATTTTGGTGAGAAGTTGCCAGTTGCGTAATTGAATTGCTTGAGGCATCGTTTCATTTACACAGAACTGTGCAAGGAGGGATGTCCGATGAAACTCGTGATTGTCGGTGGTGGCGCTGGTGGCGCAACCGCTGCAGCGAGAGCGCGAAGGTTAGATGAATTTTCCGAAATTGTCCTGTTTGAGCGGGGCGAGCACATTTCCTACGCTCACTGTGGTTTGCCTTATTACATCGGTGGCGTAATTCAAAACCGAGAAAGTTTGCTCGCCTCTACCCCAGAAAGGTTTAGATCGCGGTATCAAGTTGATGTCCGAGTCAGGACAGAGGTGAGGCGAATTTTGAGGGACGAAAAAACTGTGGAGGTCGTTGAACTTGACACCGGGAAGGTCTACCGTGAGCGATACGACAAACTCGTCCTTTCACCAGGCTCTTCCCCTATCGTTCCGCCGATTGACGGCGTAAACCTTGAAGGCATCTTCACGCTTCGCAACCTCGCGGATGCCGACAGGATAGTCAAGTTCATCGCAGACAACAAGCCTGAAAGGGCATTAGTTGTGGGCGCAGGGTTCATAGGTTTGGAATTGGTGGAAAACCTCAAGCGCCTCGGCATGGAAGTGATTCTCGTGGAGATGCTTAACCAGGTTCTGCCAGCGATGGACCCCGAAATGACAAGACCAATTGAGGCTGAATTGGAGCAGAATGGGGTTAACTTGATGCTCGGAGAGCAAGTCACTGCCTTTGAGCGCAGGGACGGAAAACTTAAGACCTTCCTCAAATCGGGTCGCACAGTGGAAGTTGACATGGTCATGCTGTGCGTGGGGGTGAAGCCGAACACGGAACTTGCGCTTTCCTCAGGGCTTGAAATTGGGCGAAGCGGCGGGATCAAAGTCAACGAATACCTGCAGACATCAGACCCAGACATTTACTCTATCGGCGACGCAGTTGAGACGCCTCACTTTGTAACTGGTGAACCAGTGATAATCCCGCTTGCCGGACCAGCGAACCGACAAGCGCGAATCGCTGTTGACAACATCTACGGGCGCAATGTGAAATACAGAGGCACATTGGGCACAACGATCGTTAAAGTTTTTGGGATAACTGTAGCGTCAACAGGGGCAAGCGAGAAGGTCTTGAAAAGGTTGGGTATCCGCTACGAGAAGTGCTACTTGCACCCCTATGACCATGCGACCTATTACCCTGGCGCTTCTCAGATGACCATAAAACTCCTCTTCTCACCCGAAGACGGTCGCATCTTAGGGGCACAAGTTGTGGGAGGCAACGGCGTTGACAAGCGAATTGATGTCATAGCGACAGCAATCCTCGCAGGCATGACGGTTGAAGATTTAACCCACTTGGAGTTAGCCTACGCGCCACAATTCGGCACAGCGAAAGATGCAGTCAACATGGCTGGTTATGTCGCCTCAAACATCCTCAGAAACGACGCACCCACCGTCCATTGGGAAGAGTTGGAGCAACTGAGAAAAAGTGGTGCCGTTATCGTTGATATTCGGACACCAGAGGAATACTCTCTTGACGAAGCGCCCGGTGCCATCAACATCCCTCTTGAAGAACTCAGGAAAAGGCTTTCCGAGTTGCCGAAAGACAAGCCAGTGTGCGTCTATTGCACGGTGGGGCTCAGGGGCTACATCGCCACCCGGATCCTTGTCCAACGAGGTTACGATGCCAAAAACTTGAGTGGCGGGCTGAGGACAGTTTCCTTCTTAAAGGTGTCTGAAGATAATGCCTCAACATTAGTGTCAGCGGTTTCGTAAATCTCGCTTTTGGATTCGCTAATAGAGATTTCCCCTACATCCACAAAAGTTAGGCAGGGTGCAAAATGTGAATGCTGAGGGGGTGATGTGGAGATGCCTAAAAGGCGGCATTTCATAGCAGGGGTTGTGGGCGGGT
>Ga0071330_1070579_pt1 | contig 63499 bp, 67 predicted proteins | sample GBScel77sediment_FD_63802 | JGI IMG/M metagenome (GOLD analysis project Ga0071330, IMG submission 63802) | Hot spring sediment microbial communities from Great Boiling Spring, Nevada - Cellulolytic enrichment Sediment 77C v2 (version 2) | ecosystem: Environmental > Aquatic > Thermal springs >...
GCGATGATTTGGGGTTTTGTTACCGATAATTTTCATAGGAGGAAACCGATTATAGTGGCAAGTTATATGGCAACTGCCATGCTACTTTTATCCTTTCTTTTCGTAAAAACTATTAATGAAATCTCGGTTCTGTATGCTCTGCTCTCCTTTGTAACAGCGGCTTCAACAACTCCTCTGAACCTTCTCGTTATGGAGACGGAGCCCAAAAATAAATGGGCGACAACCTTTGCACGCCTTTCTATGACTGCAAGCCTTGGGCAAACTTTAGGGCTGATTATAAGCACATTTTGGTCATATCTCCTTCCGCTCTATTTTCTTGTTGTCCCACTTGGAGTTTTATCTATGCTTTCCGCAGGGCTATCTGCATTCATAATAAAGGAGCCCCACGTCATCTTTGAGCGGCATATAATGGTTATGGATAGGCATAGTTTCCTTCAGCGACTTCAAGCCCTCCCATACATTTTCTTCAGAATTCCAAAAATCAGCGACTTCAGAAAAATCTTCAGAACCATGCGATTCGAACTCGCTAGGCAACACCTCCTCCTGTATCTTTCAGTGTTTATGTTCTATTTATCATCAGGCTTGTTCAACACTTCCATAGTTCCCTCCCTGCAAGCGAAGCAAATTTCAGATATGCTAATATTCCTTGCAGTGGCCTTAGCGATGATATGTCAAATGATGTCTTTTAGATATGCAGGCCCATACTGTGAGAGGAATCCTCTAATTAAAGTGGCTACGGGAGCGCTTGTTCTAAGGTCTATATGCTATGGAGTTATAGGCGCATCCGCCTATCTCCTATATGGAACCCTATATTTGATCCCTGTTCTAATTTTCTTACCGCTTGGAGCTGGACTGGCATATTCGCTGTACTATACATCCTCTTATGTAATTATTTTTAACACACTAGAGGACCGACATCAGGGCTCCTCCCTCGGAGTTTTCAGCGCATTAGTTGGAATCGCCATAATGTTGGGATCGCTAATATCCGGTTTCATGTCCTTCCATCTTGGTTTTCACGTGACATTTGCTTTTGCCTCGATATTCCTGATCGTTTCAGCTTGGCTTCTTTTAAAAGTTAAGCCGCTAGTTTTATAGCTGCCCCTCTAAATGACGTATGACTGTCTTCCGCTAATTTTATCAGCATTCATGGAAACTTTAAAAGCGTGGCGAAAGCATGAGAGAAGGGCAATATTACTATACTTTCTGTGATGCCTGCAGTCAAACTCCAATGTGTGGTATGCGTTTTCTTGTTCAGGACAATTTTATAGCCAAAATTGAAAACTGGCCCAACTTCCCAAACTCTCCCCTCTGCATAAAAGCCTACGCCTTACGGGACTTACGACATCATCCGGAGAGGCTACTTTACCCCATTAAGCGAACCCAAAGCAAGGAATCTAGGAATCCAGGGTGGGCGAGGATTTCATGGGATGAGGCCTACGAGATCATAGTTTCAAAACTTAGGGAGATAAGGGACAAGTATGGACCGGAGTCTGTAGTTTTCTATGTTGGAAACCCGAAGGAGCCCCGTGCCGCCGTTCAGAGGCTATGCTATACCTTTGGTTCTCCGAACTATGCCACTGAGAGTTCCGTTTGCAGGAAGGCCGCTGAACTGGCAGAGCTTCTAACATATGGCTTCCGAACCCTAGGCAATCCTCCAAGAGCCCAAACAAGGCTTTGTGTTATCTGGGGCTCAAATCCAGCATGGTCAGCCCCGTATATGATGGTTAGAATGTTGAAAGCTAAAAAGAGGGGAGTAAAATTCATAGTTATAGATCCACGAATAACTCCGACCTCTGAGAAGCTTGCCAATTTACACTTGCGGGTGAGACCAGCCGCGGATGGAGCCCTAGCGCTAGCGATGATAAACGTGCTCTTCAGAGACGGGATTTACGATGTTAATTTCGCCGAAAAATGGATCTTCGGCCTTAAAGAGCTAAAGGAATATGCAGAGGCCTTTTCCCCGGAGAAAGTTGAAAAGATCACATGGGTTCCTGCCAAAATAATAGAGGAAGCTGCCCATCTAATGATGGAAAACGCGCCTGTGACATTTTGGCTTAGCCCTCAGACAACAATCCATTGTAGAAACGGCGTCCAAAATCATAGGGCAATACTTTCACTTATAGCGCTAACCGGATGCATAGATGTTCCCGGTGGAATCATCATACCTGCCCATCCTCCGCTTTATAGCTGGGATTCAGGAGATCCGGAATTCTGTAGAAGGACAGATATTCTGCCAAAAATTAGGGACAAGCGGCTTGACCTCCAGTTTTTCCCGATATGGGCAAAGTACCTTTCTGAGGTACAGATTAACATGCTTCCGGAATATGTCAGGTCTGGAAAGGTTAAGGCAATCCTCATGTGGGGCGGCAATACAATGATGTGGCCTCAAACTCGGGAGTATCAAGAGGCCATCAAAAGCCTTGAATTCGCTGTTGCAGTGGATTACTTTTATAGGCCGTGGACCCATGACTTTGTAGACATAGTTTTGCCTGCGGCAACATGCTTAGAGAGGAGGGCACCCTTCGCATTCCTCCGTGGAAGGGTCTACGGCAGAAAAGTTTTAGAACCCCTTGGAGAATGCCGGGAAGACTGGCAAATAGCCTTCGATATAGGTGTAAGACTCGGATATGCTGCAGAGTTCTGGAATGGCAATGTTGATGAAGGGCTCAACTTTATTCTAAAGAAAATCGGATTAAGCCTAAATGATCTGGAAAAAAGCTTGGAGTCCGGCGTTGAGATTCCCAGTCAAGAGGTTTATAGAAAATATGAGATTGGTATGCTGAGAGCTGATGGAAAGCCCGGCTTTCCTACACCCAGCGGAAAAATTGAAGTTTATTCAACAGTTCTTGGAGATTATGGTTTTGATCCCCTCCCGGCTTTTAGGATGCCCCTTCAGCCGACGAAAGAGTATCCTTTGATACTTACAACTGGCTGCAGGGTTCCATTTTACGCTCATAGCAGGTGGCGCGAAATACCAAATCTTAGAAGGTTCATGCCCCATCCCGTAGCCAACATAAGCCCGAGGGACGCCGCAGAACGGGGAATAAAAAGCGGCGATAATGTGATTGTCAGCTCACCATGGGGCAGCATTAAGGTGAAAGCCAATGTAACATCCATAATGCTCGAAGGGATTGTGGACGTGCTGCATGGCTGGGCTGAAGCTAATGTTAATGAGCTGATTCCCAGAGAATGGGATCCTATTTCAGGTTTTCCGCCATTCAAAGAGGGCATTTGCGAGGTTAGAAAGGCTTCGTAAGCGTTTACCTATTTAAGAAAGGTTTATTTTGTTGAGCGGAAATTCTTTGAAAGTCAAGGGCGGAGAAAATCCGCTGGGATGTAACCGTTCAGGTTGAACCATAAACTAGGGGAGGTGAGAATGTGGCATACAGATACATTGCAGAGGCTTGGAAAAAACCAGACGAGTCTTTTGTAGGGGAGATTATGCGCCAGAGACTTGTGGAGTGGCGTAAACAACCAGCTGTTGTTCGTATTGAAAAACCTACACGCTTGGATCGCGCTCGAAAACTTGGTTATAAGGCTAAGCAGGGCTTCGTGGTTGTTCGCGTCAGGGTTAGACGCGGAGGCTTTAGGAAGAAGAGACCTAGTTCCGGAAGAAGACCGAAAAGGATGGGTGTGAGCAAATATAAGCTTGCCAAGAGTTTGAGGCTTATTGCTGAGGAGCGAGCTGCAAGGAAGTTTCCAAACCTTGAAGTTCTGAATTCCTACTGGGTTGGCGAGGACGGCCGCCATAAATGGTTTGAAGTTATACTAGTGGATCCTAATCATCCTGTAATAAAGGCTGATAAGGACATAAACTGGATATGCGAAAAACAGCATAAGGGAAGGGCTTTCAGGGGACTTACCAGTGCGGGCAAAAAGGTTAGGGGTCTAAGGAATAAGGGTCGAGGAGCTGAAAAAGTTAGGCCAAGTAGGAAAGCGGCTACAGAGGAGTAGTTTAACCATGGAAAACTTAAGACCTGTGGTTTTCAAGAGAGGTGGAAAAAAGCGGACTGGAAGGGGCTTCAGTGTTGGAGAACTAAAAGAGGCTGGACTATACTTAAAGAGGGCTTTAAAGCTTGGGCTTCCGGTAGATCCCAGGCGGAGAACTATTCATGAGGATAATGTTAAGCTTCTCAAAACATTTCTAGAAAGTGGAAAGTCGTTATCCTCTGAGCCTAAGGAAGTTAAGGTGGAGAAAAAGGCTAAAAGCTGAAAGAATAAAATAGCTTTTGATGATGTAGTTTTGTCTTCTAAAATTCCGGTAAATTGCATGGATGTACGGGTGTTCGTCCATGCCACAGAGGAGGAGGATAAAGTCTTAGCGGCACTTTGGAACGTCTTACCATCAAACCTCCAAGACAACGTGCCGCTTAAAAAAACAAACCTTATGGGCCATCATGGCAATCCAATAACCCTTTTTGAGGTCAAAGTTAAGGATAAGAATCATATTAAAGCCTTTCTTGAGCATTTGGCTTCTAGGCTAAGCAGCTTGGATAAGGAAGTTTTAGGCCGTGAAATTGATCGGCATATTGATGGCTCAAGCCTATATCTAAGGCTTGATAAGCAGTCGGCTTATCTAAATGAGGTTAAGCTTGGCACGATTGATCCTATACATTTTCGATTGCGGTTTGGAAAGTCAGGAGCAAAGGCAATAATTAAAGCTTGTAGGGACATTGGGATTATCCCATGAGGAGGATTTTCGCCGATCTCCATTTAAAACCTAATTTAGCCGATATGGAATTGGCCGAGCGTATGCTTAGAAGGGCTTCCTATTTTGGTTATCGCTTGGTGTCCGTTCCACTTGCTCCAACATTAACCCTCAGCCAAAGCAAGCAGCTTATTGAGCAGCTTACGGCCTTATCAAAGGAGGTTGGGCTTGATTTTGTTTCACGCCTAGATGTTAAGCCTAAAACTTCTAATGAACTTCTTCGGATTTTGAGGCGATTTAGGAGGAGCTTTGAAATTATTGCTGTTTTCTGTGAGTCTAAGGCTGTTGCAAGGCAGGCTGCAAAAGATCGTCGTGTGGATCTTCTAAATTTTTCATCAGACCCCCGTAAAAGGTTCTTCGACGAGGCTGAAGCTGAGCTTGCGTCAAGGGGTTTGGCAGCTCTGGAGATAGACATTGAGTCCATAATAAGGTTGGAGGGGGCGGCTAGGGTAAAGTTATTGGCCGCCCTTAGAAAGGAGGCGGCGATAGCCAAAGCCTTCAACGTGCCGGTTGTTGTTTCAAGCGGGGCTTCTGAGGAGTTGACTATGCGTAGACCCTTAGAAGCAGCGGCCTTAACCATGCTTTTTGACATGGGCCGATCCTTAGCATTAGATGCCATCTCAAAAGTTCCAGCCGCTATTGTGAAACGGAATAGGGAGAAGTTAAGCCCAGAGTTTATCTCACCCGGCATTCGATTGATAAGGAGGGGTAAAGATTGCTGATGAAATTGAGAAGCCGCTACTTAGCCTTAAAGGTGGATTCCCCTGGGCGTTTCAGCTCAAGGGAAATTATGGAAGCCCTATGGTCCGCTCTTCTGAGGCTTTTCGGCGAATATGGAGCAAGCAGAACGGGCTTAAGGCTTATTGATTATGATGAAATGAATCACGTTGCAATAGTACATGTATCCCACAAAGAGGTTGAAACTATTAGGGCAGCAGTAGCCTCAATAACCCAGATAGAATCAAAACCCGCAGCAGTTCATATAATAGCAGTTTCAGGAACAATTAAGGCCCTAAGAACAAAGCTGAAGGCTAACGCTAAACGTATCAGTCCTAACATGCAACAGTAACCCCTTTAAAACAGCGTGTGCCAATATCCCTAGGGGATGAAGACGCCGTCCCAGACTGAGCTTTATGCAGATGAGGACTTCACACCGTCAGACCCGCATCATAGCTGGAAGCATTAAGATGAACCAGCCATAGAAAACATACTTGCAAAATATGGTTTAGCAGGAGCTGATCGACTTCCTTAATTAACTGTTTAAACACGCTGAAAGTCTTGGTTTTTGGCACCCTATAAATTGCCTTATGATAATTCCCAATTAAGCTCATAGAAAAAGCCGAAAATCCCAAGATAGACACTGGCCATGCATCTGCCCAACCGCAAATCACTATTTACTTAAAAATTTAGGTGGGCCGGACCGGACTCGAACCGGTGACCTTCCGCGCGTCAAGCGGATGTCCTAACCGTCTAGACGACCGGCCCCTTTGCCGCTGACGTCCGTTAGCCGTTGACAACTAGTAGTATCCATAATTTTTAATTGTTACGGTGCATGTCGGAGCATCCCTTTTCGAATAAATATTTAAGTCCAGTTTCTAGATGTTATAGTTAAACCGTGCCGGGATGGCGGAGTGGATAACGCGCAGGCCTTGAGAGCCTGTGGCCCTTATGGGCCGCGTGGGTTCGAATCCCACTCCCGGCGCTTCTGCTTTACCAGAGTGCAAAGGCTTAACCTTCATATTCCTCGATGTGAGAGGAGCTGTAAAGCAAATGTTATACGAAAGCTTTCTAAAGATGACTGCTGAGGGATGTCGGTTTCCACTTTGGCGTCCGTTGGGGTGACCATCATATTCTCTTGGATGCACCGGGTGCCTAGGATGCTGGTTAAGATATCTGGGTGAGGGTATGGAGAGGTACCGCGGCGTCAAGTTCAGGGTTGTCTTTATGGGTAAAAACCCTCCAGATGACGAAAGGGTCGTAGAACTGGCATCGTGGTGCAAAACCTTTCACTCCTATGGTCTGACACCGGTGGTTGAAGGGCACTCCATGGGCAATTTAAGTTTCAGAATAAATGAGGGAGTGAATGAATTCATAATTACCGCTTCAGGTCTCGGACCAAAGGACGACCTTTCGCATGGGTGCTTCGTTAAGGTTGTTGGATGTGATTTTAAAAGGAGAATTGTTTACGCCTTTGGGGTTAGGAAACCTAGCTCGGAAAGCATGCTTCACTATCGAATTTATGAGCTGAGGAGTGATGTTAATGCAATATTTCACGGCCATAGCGAGGAAATTCTCAGGGCCGCGGGCGGCATGAACCTAATTCAAACTAAAAGCTGGCACCCCTATGGAAGTTTGGAGCTTGTGAAGAGCATAGAGGAGGTTTTGGACAGGAACAACTTCATAATCATGAGGAGACACGGATTCTTATCACTCGGAAGTAGTATGGACGAAGCTGGAAAGCTGGCCATAGATATACTGCAGAAGATTAGGAAGGACTCATGATGCCAAGCTACTACTGATATTTGATGGCTAACGTTTCAGATTGTAGAAAATGGAAGTGGAGCATTACACATTATCTTCAAAACCTTACTGCTGATCTGGATGGTTTTCAAAGTACTTTTCAAACTGCTCGGCATACTTATATCCTGTGTCAGGGAATAAAAGCACGTATACTCCCTTTTCCTCAGCAATTTTATGGAAGGCATGAACCACGGCTCCGGCACTCAACCCTATAAGAATGCCCTCTTTCCTTGCAATACTTATGGAGCCTTTGATGGCTTCATCTTGTTTAACATCCACTATTTCGTCGAAGCATACCTTATGGAACCATTTCATGCCCGTTTCAATCCTCCTGATTCCAGGGATCACGTCGTTTGGGGCTGGTTGTACGCCGATAATTTTAACGTCATCTCCGTACTTGGTTTTGAAGTAGTAGGATATGGCGCTCATGTGCCCTGAGGTGCCTAAACCTCCGATTATACATGTAGGTTTGAGTCCTACACTTTTCAGTTGCTCGTCTATTTCCTTGGCCGTGGTTTTCAAATGTATTTTGAAGTTAGCATCGTTCTCGAACTGGTTAAGATGAGTGCCTCTATGAGCTCTTGCTTCTGCGTCCACCTGGCTTATGGCTTCAACCGTTAATCCCACTGGAAGCCTAATAACTTCGGCGCCTAGAACCTTTAGGTATATGTCGCTTACTTTCTGTACATATTTGGGTATGAAGAGTTTGGTTTTTATTCCAAGCATGTTTGCTATGGAGGTTAAAGCTATGCCTGTGTTTGTTGATGTAGCCTCATAAATTACTTCTTTTAATTCGCCTTTCTCTTTAGCCTCGTTAATCATCGCCCAGCCTATGCGGTCCTTTACGCTGTTGCTGAAGGGGTTATAGCCCTCAAGCTTGGCCCAGACGCTTCGCTTTTCCGTGGACAGGGAGTTCAGTCTAACGAGGGGTGTGGGCCATCCTTCATAAAGCAATGCCAATGTACTATTGTAAACCTTAAGTTGACTATGGGTTCTCGGTTCATGGGTTGTCCTTAAATTCTTTAATGGAACATTTATCTTGTATGGTTTAACTTCCACTTCGAAACTCTTCGGGGGTAATTTCGGCCCTTTAATTCCCGCGTTCAATATGACCTCCTTTGTGATAGGCTTCGAGCATCCTTTTGCAGGTTTTATTTTCAACTCTTCAATATCCGCTTTAAGGGCTGGTGCTCTCTCTACAGAAAGCAAGTCAAGCGCTTGGAAGGCCTCGTAACCAACTAGCAGCACGTTGGTTTTTTCATCTAGCAATAATGGAACGTCTACGAGCTCTGTGCTTAAGAATTTTGAATATTGTGGCAGAGTATCCTCAAGTTCAACCTGCATTGCGGTTTTTACATCTTTCATCTCAACGAATGTTAGTCCCCTTTTTAGCATACTTAATGGGGCGTCCACTTTTTCCTCGATCGCCGAAATATGCAATAATTCGTTATTGCTCCTTATCATATGCTTTGAGGACTTCGGCGGAAGCTTTTTGTCACGTAGCCCAGCCTCAATTATGTCCTTCTTGGTCAACTTTTTGCCTTCATGCCACGATTGGACCAATATGCTTGGAGAATTATAATCAACGTAGATAACAGGTATTATTCTGCATCCTAGCCTTTTGAGGGCTGCGTAGCGGTGTTCTCCATCAACAATTATGTTTGTATTTTTATCAGCTACGATTGCCCTTTCAAGAATCCTGCTGGACTCAATCTCGTTCATGATGCTCTCTAGAAGTTGCGTGTCTATCTCCTCGTGTTGTGAAAGTTTGTCCAATTCCACCAGGTAGACGTCCATAGCTTCAAAGGGTCTAAAGTTTTCTTCAGTTAGATTGATATTGGTCACATTGAATCCCGCGTAAGTCATTTAACACCGTTAAAAATATATAAATTTGCTGCTAACATGATTACGGATCAAAATGAAACCTCCATGCGTAGTTGTTGTGAAATATATACTTCCAGCCATAAGATTTCTAGTAACTAAGGAACTTGTTGAGAAGTACAACCTGAGGAAGATTGACGTCTCAGAAAAAATGGAATTAACACCAGCAGCCATAACCCAATATTTCAAGGGCGAAAGGGGCGTCATGCTGACACAGGAACTAATGCAATCCAAGGAAACGATGGAAAAGGTTTCAGAGGTTGCTGAAATATTGGCGAAAAGAGATGTCTCCGCAGACTACATCATAGAAAAGATATGTGAAATTTGCATGACAATAAAACATGAGAGGATAATCTGTAAACTTCATCAAAAAGACTTGCCAGCCCTCGAGGAATGCAGATGCCCTACATGTCCACCTGCGGTTACGTCTAAAACCACATCATAACGTGCAATTTTGCCCTATAGCCGCTAAAGTTCTTATACCTTCAGCCTTAACGTTTACCCTTACAACTTTAATTGCTGCCCTACCAACAAGCTCTCTTGCCGCCTCTTTAGCTGCCTTCCTTGTTCTATAGATGCCCTTAAGCTCTATCCATGGAAGACTTTCATCAACCTTTACCCATACTATGTACAAGGCTTTCACCTTCATGCTTAAATTAAACAGGAATAATTAAAATGGTTATGAACTTCGAATATGAATTCAAAATTCATAAGGCATTTTAATTTTCTAAGGCGATTTTTTGATTGCAGGGCGGGGATGTTGTTGAACAGTCAAATTCTTCAAGCTTGCAAAGAACTTGTTGACGATGCAAAGATGAGCTGCACCGAACTTGTTTTTAAAGAAATATGTCTAGATATCCTTCATAAGGCAAGACACGTGTTAACTGAAAGGCAGTTTAAAGAGCTTACCGCCTATGTCGCAGAAAGAATGAAAGAAAAGGTTCCCTTTGAAGCAGCACAGGAGTTAGTAGTTTCTAAGCATGCCTAACGGCATGAATGTAGCCATTTGGCTTCGCCATCAACCCGCCCTGCCAAACCATAGCCTATAGCCTAATTGAGTTTGTATCCTATTTTTCGCAGAAATTCCTTTCTGGCTTTGGCGTCTTCATCTGTTTCTATACCTTTGCTCTTTAATCCGTCGATTACCCCTACAATACCCCTTCCCTGTTCGGTCTCGATAATTATGACTTCCAACGGATTTGCCGTAGCTGCATATATAGTGCACACTTCAGGAACATTTTTAATCTTGTCTAACACGTTTATGGGATAAGCATTTTTTATGAAGATTATAAAGCTGTGGCCACATGCGATTTCAAAGGCTTTTTCCGCTGCAAGCCTTGTTAATTCCTCCTCGTTTCCTTCACGCCTTACAAGGCAGGGACCTGAGGACTCGCAGAAGCCTATCCCAAATTTTATGTTTGGAACGGAATTAACCAGCGCTTCGTACAAGTCTTCAACGGTTTTTATGAAGTGGGCTGTACCTAAAATGACGTTGCATTCCTTTGGCACTTCGATTTTAACTTTTTTAAGCTCCAGCATGGCTTAACCCCTTTTAGAATATTTTATTAGAAATTGCTTTTAAATTTGACAGCGGCCTTCTATTTGCCCTTCTTTATAAGAAGCCAGTTTTTGTCTCCCCTAAACCTTATTAGAACGTAGTTGCCGCTTAATTTCTCTCCCTGTAACGTGAATTCTATCTTGTTTTCGCTTCTATTCTTAAGAATGTAAGTGCCTTTATCCCATATCTCCACTTTACCAGCGCCATACATTCCTTCAGGAATTAAACCTTCAAAGTCTATGTAGCTTAAGGGATGATCCTCAACCTCCACGGCGAGTCGCCTTATTCCAGGCTGAGAGGGCGGCTCCTTTGGGACAGCCCAGCTTTTTAGGACATTATCCATTTCCAACCTGAAATCATAATGTAAATGGGTTGCTTGGTGGCGTTGAACAACAAATCTTCCGGAGACCTTGTCAGACATATTTTCACCAGACTTATGAAAGTTTTTGATTTAATAAATTTATGATTATGCTTTTTGCTTAGGTTGTTGAATGTAAGTTTCAATCCATAAACTTTTTTAGGCGATTTTGTATGATTTAATGTGATATCATAAAAGATGATAAAATTGTATGAACCTGCCACAGGTCCCTTCGTTAAAGTTACCCTTTCCAATGAGGAGACTGATGAAAAAGTGAAAGTAGTGGAGGAATGGCAGAGGACTTTCGATGCGATACCTGATTTGGTGTTTATCGTAGACAGGGATTTTCGAGTTTTAAAGGTAAATGGCATGGTATGTGATGTTCTCCAAAGAAGGCGGGAGGAACTTGTAGGCAGGTATTGTTATGAGATTCTTCACGATAGAAATGAGCCATGTCCCAACTGCCCCCAAATAGAAGCATCCAAAACCAAAAAGGCGGAGTCTAGGGATATAGTCAACCCTAAAGTAGGTAAAATTTACCATACAACGGTTTCTCCCATTCTAGACGAGAAGGGCGAACCCACCCGGTACATACATTTTGCAAGGGACATTACTGAGCAGAAGAAAATGGAAGAGGCATTGAAGGCTAGTGAGGAAAAATATAGAGAGTTGATTAACGGCATGAATGATACTGCATGGGTTATAGGGTTTGACGGAAAATTCATCGACGTTAATAAGGCTGCAGTCAAAGTTTTAGGCTATTCTAGAGAAGAGCTGCTTAGAATGGGTCCCCCCGACATAGATGGAAGCCTAACCAAGGAGCAGATAATGGAGCTTATTAATCGAATGCCAGAGGACAAAATACAAGTTTTTGAGACAACCCACATTACCAAGGATGGCAGGGTGATTCCAGTAGAAATAAGCTCCAGCCTTGTGACCTATGGCGGAAAACGCGCAATCCTAAGCATAGCAAGGGACATATCGGAACGTAGGATGGCTGAGGAGAAGATTAGACAGATAATGGAAAAGTTGCATCTCGCAAATGAAAAAATTATGGTGGTTGGAAAGTGGGCTAGGCATGATGCCAGAAACAAGCTTTCCGTGATCAAGAACAGCCTTTACTTGGCTAAAAAGAAACTGCCGAAAGATCATCCGGTCCTAAAGCATCTGGAAGAAATTAACGCGGCATGCAATCAGATTATTGAGATTTTCAATTTTGCAAGTGCCTATGAAATGATTGGCGTGGAGGAACGATCATACATTAATGTTGGTAAAATCTTCGATGAAGCTGTTGCATTAGTTTCAGGGTTGGAGGGTATCAAGATAATAAACGAGTGTCATGGTCTTGAGGTGTTGGCGGATTCGCAGCTTCGTCAGCTATTCTACAACGCGATTGAAAATTCCATAAGGCACGGCGGGAAAGTCAGCCAGATAAGATTATACTATAAAGACGAGGGAGACGCTCTAAAGCTTATCTACGAGGACGATGGTGTGGGAATATCCGACGAAATAAGAGCCCATCTTTTCAGGGAAGGCTATGGAAAAGGGACGGGCTACGGGCTTTACCTAACAAAGAAGCTATGCGAGATATATGGTTGGAGAATTGAAGAAACAGGCCAGTATGGGAAGGGCGCCCAATTCACAATAACCATTCCTAAAACGGACGCGAAGGGTCGGGCACTCTACAAGATCCATAATTCTCCCGAGTAAGCCTACCCCATCAATTCCGGGGGAGAAACCAAAATAAATCTTACTAGGCGCCTGTAGAACATAAAGCCTAAATTGGGGTATGTAACTCAAAAAGGCTGGAAACACGGGCCGGTAGTTCAGTTGGTATGAACGCCCGACTTGCACTCGGGAGGTCGCGGGTTCAAATCCCGCCCGGTCCACTTAATTTTTTAAGCGAATCCTTAAATACAGAAATGTTCAGTTATCCTTATTGGTGGATATGAGGGCTAAGTACGCTTATTTGCTTGAGGATGAGGATGTGCGGCGTTGGTTTGATAATTTGGCGGCTAAATCCCTTTTGACGGCTACTGTCTATCTTAGGAATCTTGGGTTTTATTGTGAGGTTAATGGGACGAGTCCTAAGGCTTTGCTTAAGGTTGCAGGGACCAAAGCGTTTAGGGATGGTTTTACCGATTTCGTTCGGAGGCTGGAGGGGGAGGGCAAGGCGGGATCCTACATTGCCAGGTTCAAGAAGACTTTGCATTCTTGGTTCAGCTATAATGGTTTGAACGTTAGGCTTAAGGTTAATGTCAGGGGTGAACATGAAACACCAACCATAGCCAACGAGAGGGTTCCAAGCAAGGAGGAGCTTGACAGAATCCTCAGAATGGCCACTCTGAGGGGTAGAGTTTCAATAGCCCTTATGGCATTCAGCGGACTGAGACCCCAAACCCTAGGCAACTACACAGGAACTGATGGCATAAGGCTTGGAGATTTTGCAGAAGCCAAAGTGAACGAAAAAGGCATAACATTCACTAAAATTCCAACAATGCTGGTGGTTAGAAGGGGATTAAGCAAGGCTAAACACCAATACTTCACCTTTGTACCGCAACAAACAATAACCTACATTGAAGAATACTTAGAAGAGAGGATTAAGCAGGGCGAAGAGCTGACAAGGGATTCCCCGCTGCTGGGCTTTGATCCCAGAGGCGTCAAAAAGAACAAGTTCTTGAGGACAACCCTTGTTACAAGGGATATACGGGAGGCCATTTTAAGGGCTGGCTTTAATTGGAGGCCTTATGTTTTGAGGGCTTACTGCGACACAAACATGATTATAGCCGAGTCTAAAGGCAAGATCAGCCACCCTTACCTGCAGTTTATTATGGGGCATAAGGGCGACATAGAAGCCCGATACAGCACAAACAAAGGTGTATTACCACCAGACATGATTGAGGACATGCGAAAAGCCTACAAGGAATGCGAGCCATTCCTGAGCACGGCAACTCAGCCCCTAGAACAGTCAAGCATAATTAAAGAAGCCAAAATAGAAGCCTTAAAAAGTATGGCTAAAAGCCTCTTGGGAATAGACTTGGTTGACGTTAAGGTTGCAAGGGAAAAACAGCTTGGAAGAGAACTAAACAGAGACGAGGAATTAGAGCTTTACGAGAGAGAACTGAAAAGGCTTAGAGAGGGAAAACACAACCCTCAAAGGATAATCCACGAGAAAGAGCTTGAGAAATACTTGGCTGAAGGATGGCAGTTCGTAAGCGTACTACCATCGAGAAAAATACTAATTAAAAAACATTAAGTTTTCCCTTTGTCTTATTGAACAAATTATATAAGTAATACAAAATGAACTAGGTGATATTACCGCCAGAGTTGTTGGCTAAGTAGAGCGCTTTATAATGAGAATAGGCGTTTAGGTTATACTACGCGAGAAGAGTCTATATGAGACGCTGTAAAGTGGAGGCTAAAGTTTCTGAAAGAAGCTGTAAAAGTGATGAAGACGCATCATCATAATGCTCTAGACTTCATCCGCTCACAGATAAATGACGTTTTAGAAAAATATGATAAATGGCTAAAAGAAAGAGAAGATTACGAAAGGACACAGCATAAGAAAGGATAAATTTAACGATAGCAAATTGGTCATTTACACTTTACTTCAACCTGAGTTTTTAGATCAAAAGCTGAGGGATAAGTTATCTGAGACGGATCCCAAACATCTATTAACCTCTTTCTTGCTTCTTCTGGAGATAATTTTTTAAGCCTAAGAATTTCAGCTGGAGGAAGCAATCGCTTTTCAAGGATCCTTGAGTAATATTGTAAGTTAAATCTTACGCAGATATTTTGCCTTCTTACATTTTTTCTGAATTGTTTCACTTCTGCATCTGTCCATTTTGGATGAATATAATAATCTTCCGTCGTTTGTTGTTTGGTGATGTCATAATTATCATATGTTTGGTTTAAAGGCCTATATCTGCAGTCGGCGATTTGAACCTTCCATTGCCAACACTTTATTCGTTTTCTTTCCATTTCATAAAAAGGTATTTCCCAGTTATAGATCATAAAAATGAAAATGTCTTTGCTTCTATATCCCGCTGATGTTAGTAATTTGAGCGCCTTTTCGATTTCTTCATGCTCATCGTAGTGCCAATCCCAAGCTATTCTTATTTTTTCAAATCTGGCTCTTTTGAGAAGGATTGTTAACTCAGGATTTTTCAGAAGTATTCTATAATCAATACCACAGACGGCTTCGCACTTTATAGGTTTTCCACGCCATTTTAAATTTGCGAGTTCGTTTAGGATGTTTTTTATGAAAGGGTTTGCTAATAAGTTATTATCGAAAAAAATTAGCTTATTTGAGCAAACTTCTTTCTTAATTGTCTTCTTGAATGTTAGTTTGTTTTCAATTTTCCATACGCCACAGAATGGGCAATTTCTTATGCACCCTCTTGTTGTGTGAATTATTTGGTAGGGAGGATCTGAATTAAACAACAGGTCATAAGCTGGTCTGCATCTTTCGGCAGATTTATGGATACCTACGAATACTTGATCGCAACCAGTGAATTCCTTACAGTGTTCGGGTAAGAGGGAAGCATAAATTCCACCGACAATAACCTCGGCATTAGGAAATTTGCTCTTATAAAATTCAACACATTTTTTTACATGTTCTGCCCAATACGTGAACAATGATGTTATCATAATTTTGTCGGGATAAAAATCTTCGAGAATTTTGTTTCCTTCAACCAGTTTTACTTGATGCCCTTTTTTGCGATAATAAGATGCTAATTTAAGCAATCCTATGGGTAAGAAAAGATTGAAATACCTGCTTTTAGGAGCACGAGGGAATTCTGGTTGGACGAGCAATATTTTCATAGTGGAAAATAGTTTTCTACTGTTATTGGTATATTTATTTCTATTAACCTATTCTTTTGTAATAGGGTTTTGGGAATCTAATTTTTATCGCCCTTCTAAATGTTGGATGAGAGACTATCAGTTCGCCTTTTTCAAGCCGTGTAGCAATATCTTTTATTTCAGGATCCAAAAACCTATAAACGTCCGATGTGAGTTCAGAACTTCCAGTTCTACCGACAACTTGCATGGCGGAATTTTCTATTATTTGTCTATCAACTGAACTCTTGAACTGTTCAGCAGTGAACAGAATGGTGCCTCTGGATCTTCCCGTTCTAGCAATTTCTCGTATTTGCTCAGTTACTGGTGATATTTCTTCAAACGCTCCAATTCTGGGTGCATATCTGTTAAGTTCGTCAATTAAAATAATGATTTTTGATGGAATTTCCTTACTTTCTCTTTCACCGTACATTTCATCGAGGGATCGCATAACATCTCCTATTATAAATGCTTGCTCTCTTTCATCGGTTATCCTTGCAATATCAATGACGTAGATTTCTCCAGCTTTAATTTTTTTGACTTCTTCGCCAAGGTAAACTTGTGTATATGAGCGTTGGTTAACAAATAAGTCAGAAGTCGTAAATTGTCTTAATAATCCTCTAAATCTCAATGCGGTTCGCTCATATCGCACCACTTCTTTTGGGTAATCTTCAAAAAGTCTTAGGTCTTCCCATGTTATAACGGGGGATCCTGCTCGCCTAATTACTTGTCCAGTATTGGGGTCTGTTACATTGCTTCTAAACCGAAGCTGGCCATATCTTTCCATTATGTAATCAATTATGCCGCGCATAGTTAAGTAGGGATCGGGCACACCGTGGAAAAGGAGGTCAAGCCTGTTATGTACGTCTGATAATGCATAGGCATAAACATAGTGTTCTCGTGGAATGTATGCAGAATTTGGTTGTCCTCTAAAACCTCTAGGCAAAAAATATTTTACTCCTCTTATTTCTTTTTGTGGGTCACTCAAAGGAAATGTCTCTTTACTAACTCCTACAATTTCGTACATTTCTTCATCGTCTGGAGTGATATCTGTTGGTTCCTCGTCTAAGTGCAAAAGATCATCTTGCTTCACATTAAAGATGATAATTGCTACCTGATCCTTCTTTCTCTGATAAATGGTTTGAATCAGGAACATTAAATAAGAAGTTTTTGTCGCGAGGCCTGTTATTCCTGAAATGTTTAAATGAGCACCTTGTGGACCTAATAGGTATTCAGAATCGACGAAAACGGACACTTGAGTGCCGTTGCTCATTTCTATAACGCCTATTGGGATTCTTTTTTCTTCCGGAACTGCTAGAAGACCCAATCCAGCTCTAATTTCGTCTTTGGTGGCGAATCTTACGATTTTATTTGCACTGACAGGCATTAGCACTTCTATTGGGAGTTCAGCCGATATGTTAGACATCACTTTCGCTTTTGCAACTGTGGTTTCGATTCTTGGAGTTTGAGGTACAGATTCTACTTTGCCAAATTCGCTGCTTACAAAATCTGCTAATTGGGATTTTGCGTCGGTTATTAGCTTCATTGAAGAAACTAAGCCAATTGTAGTGGTGCCTTTGATGTGATCGACAGATACAAAATCAAAGGGATTTATGACTTTCCCAGGCTCAACCCAGAAGTAAAACTCTTCTACAGTGTTTGGAAATCTTTCTGTAGCTGTTGTTTTTCCGATAATTTCCCCCTTTTCTTCGGTTTCACCACTCATGCCAACAACCCTCTGAAATAGTATTGTGATAAGAAATTACTTTTAATATATTCTTCAGCGACGTAAATAGGGTAAATGTGAGCATGCCACCTGGGAGTTGGATATGGTGATACAGTTCTTTCGGCTAACAAGGCTTTTGAAACTTCGTTGACGATGTCTATTGTTTTAGTATCTGCAAGATCTTTTTCGATTTTCATCTCTACCTTAACAACGCCTTGTAATGGATTTTCTAACCACTCGCCCGATCTTAATCTCACGTACCAAAAGCCTAATACCTTCTTAACGCTACTTTCGGCATCTCCCTCCGCAATACTTTGCTTAAAAATTATAGTTCTCTCTCCCTCTCTTAACCTTGCTAAAAGCTTCACGATGTCTAATGTTGTTCGTTTCTCTATTTCAAAAATTGGCAATCTGCTGAAGGATTTTGCTAGGCCAATCACGTTTTCCAGGTCCAAAAATATTTTTTTCCTTATGGCCCCGTCAATAACCAGCCATCCTTCAGTTGATTTTTCTCTTACAGATTTAGCCAGTTGAACTTCGGTCTCGTGCATTTCGGAAATTCCTTTAGCTCTTAAGGAGGATCTCCAGTCTTTTGATTCCGTTTCTTCTGTATATTGAGGTTCAACCTTCAAACCACTGTAACTTTCAAGTTTTTTGGTTATTTCTTCGAGCTCTATTTGTAAACTGTCGGGTAATAAAGATTTATTTGGAAAAAGTAAGCAAATTCTTCTCTTAAAGCCATTTGAAGGGACAGAAAGAGTTCCGTCATCATTTCTAAATAGGCATGCAGCTGCAATTTCTCCAGCCATAAACGGAAATGAAAGAGCCGGAATGACATATTCGCCTAAGTAGTATGTCTTTAGGCTACCATCTAAGAAAAATCTGAAAAAATGCTTTTTTCCTCTGTGAAGTGGTTCGCCTAGGGACACGTATGGTCTTTCCAAATTTTTGGGGATTTCTATGTTAAAACATTCTCTTTTCCTAAATTTCTCGTCATCTTCTCTTTTCTCTAAATCGATTGGTAATTCTTCTTCAGCCGGTTCAAGAAGGGGATTCTTTATGAGCATTCCGTGTTTTTTAACGCATTCAACGATGGTTTTAAACTGGTTTTTAATTTCTTTTACGTCAACCGCACTCAATATTGCGTTCCCTCATTTTGCAGCCTCAGCTAACTTTTCTTCTAAAGTTTTAATTGCTTCATTTTCAATTATATTCGCTTGATCCTTTTTCTCGTACGCTTCCATAACTAAATTGCCAATTTCATTTTGTGTCGAATTGGAAGGAGTAGGAACTAATATTTCTTTAAGTAATTCGCCTGCCTCACCAATTTCTTCTACGACTCCGCCATAGACCAATGTTTGGAGCTGGGAAAACCCAAAGGGGGATTGTAAGAAGATTGTGAGATAGCCGGCATTTGTTTTTCCAGAAGGTATAATTCGGGTCATATGGTTTGTCGCCGCCCATCCTTCGCAAAACTTACTTACAAGGAAAACTCTCCCTATTGTTCCTGAACACGTTATTAATATCCAATTTCTCTTAATAATGTATTTATTCAGATTTTTTATTTTGTCCCAAAGATACTTTATGTCAAAATATTTTAGCATAGGTATATGCGAGCCTTGCAGTAATGGGATTCCCTTTTTACTACTTACGTAAATTCTTTTGAATCTTGGAGGCGTGAAAACTTTCTGCGTGACTTCCGGGTCTCCTAATTTTTTCAATTCAAACTTCTTATCCGCAAGAATTTTTCTTGCGTATCTGGAAATCGGCAGATAGGAATAGGCGTTTAGTCTAATTTGAGTTGTAAAGAGGTCATTTGAAGTTAGAGTGAATGCCTTGACCACTTTACCATTTTCATCACCAAAATAATCGATAGCGTTATCATTTAATAGAGGGAGCCCTAGCTCTTTGTAAAACATTTTTTCAGCCTTAAGCAGTAGTTCTTGGGCTTCTTCTCTCAGCTTATGGGCTTCCAGCAGTTTTTTGTCAATTTCGTTAATATCCGTTTCTGGTAATAATGGGAGAGGTATGTTACTAATGTGAGAAGGTTCGATTTCTTTTACAACACCACCAAAAATTTTCCTATTTAATAGAGGTTGTCCGAAGCTTGAAGACAGATAGGCATACAGGTATCCAACAGGAGATTGTTTTTGAGGTATGACCCTTATGACATGTTCTGAAACACCAAGATCATCAAAATTTTTATTTGTTAGTATAACCCTTCCGACACTTCCTGATCTTGTAACAAGTATCCAATTTCTTTTGACCAGATAATCTTGCCCCACATTTTTTACTTTTTTTCCAGTTAATACAAAATTGAGTATGTCTTTAGAGGATAGAAAAAGCGTTCCATCATTAGCGTATGTGCGCTTAAATCTGGGCGGATAGAAGATCTTGTCACAAAATTCGCCAAAACTGACAACAGGTATTTTTTTCTTTCTGAGTGTTTCTAATGTTTGTAAAACTTGGAGACTTTCTATCGAATAAGAAGAAGCATTCATCCTTTTTTCTTCATCTTTATCTAAAAGACTGCTATCAATAACTACCCATTTAAACGGGTAATCATGTGTCATCATGATTCTTTTTGCACCCACTTTTTAAATAGATCAGCCACTAATGGAAGATGATCTTCGATAACCGGCTGGCCTCTACTGTCCAATTCAATTTTCCCATCATCAGTTAGTTTGTAAATTGGGTTGCCTCTTCTATCATACCCCACTTTTTCGGGAACAGCCATAAAAATTTCGTAGGTTTTTTGCAATTTTTGTTCTTCAGGATGTTTTTTCCTTAGGATCAGAATACTAGTTTGTGTTCCAGTATGGGGTTCGAAAGTTTCCGTTGGCATATCCACGCTTGCTAAAACATAAGATTTCAACAAAATCCATTTTCTAATCCAAACAAGGCCAGGGTTGCTTAAAATACTGTCTGGTAATACAATTCCAAGCACGCCACCAGGTTTCAAGAACTGAAGACACCGTTCGATGAAAAGCTGTTCTGGAGGTAGCGACTTCCTTTTTGACGCAGTTTCAAAGGTCCAAATTTCAAACTGTGAAAGTATTGATGGATCGTCGATAAGGGCTTTTGTACCAAAAGGCGGATTAGTAACGACAACATCGAATTTTGAGAGAAATTGCTCCACTTCTGATGGCCTTTCGAGTGTTTTAAGATTATTTCTAAGGTTCGCAACGCCCCCATTTTTTCTCACGTCTTCGGGAAAAAGCCTCTCAAGCACCTCGTCTGACCATGTGGAGGGATGCGCCAAGGAATTAGCATGAACCATGTTGACGGAGCCGTCTCCATGTACGACCATATTCATTTGGGCAACTTTAACAAGGAACGGGTTAAAGTCTATTCCAAAAAAGTTTGTTTCAGCAATTTCTTTTACAGCGTCTCTTAATTTATCATAGTTATATCCTTTTTGAGAAAGCATTTGTCTTATCCTCTGTATGCCAACGATAAGAAAGCCTCCTGTGCCAACAGCAGGGTCCAAAATTCTAAAACCTCCAGGGGTCAATAGTTTCTCTTCAGAGACAAGTGATAACAGCATGTCTATTGTCATTCTGCAGAGGTTTCTGGGTGTAAAGAATTCTCCTCGATCTCCTCTTAAATTTGGGCCCACTATCTCTTCATAGGCTTCGCCTTTGATGTCTACATCTGTATCTCCAAGAGTAAATCTCTGAAGTTCGGAAACCGCATATTTCAAAACCTGATCATTTAGTTCGATTGTCTCTTCAGGCTTGAAAATGTATTTCCATCTATCTTTTACTTTTTGAAAAACTTCCAATAGGCGATTTCTAACATTTTGGATGTTTTCTTCTGGCAATATATAAAACTTAATGGACGGATTAAATCTCTCATCGTAAACTTTTATAAAAATCAGTTTTAACAGCTCTTCGAATGCCTTGTCCTTCTGTAAGCCTTGGTTTGCATAAATATAATTATGAATTCTTTTGAACACGGATTTCAAGTTAACAGCGGGAACTAACCAGCCTCTAGTAGGTTTCGGTGAAGTGGTCTCACCGCGCCTTGGTAAGTCAGGAATATCAACAAACTCTCTTATTCCCTCTTTTTCCACAACTTCTAAAGCAATTCTTTCACTACCAACCCATAGACCAAACTTAGCGTTCAAACAGACTGACAAATATGATTTTAATTGATCTATCCCGCTTTCCTTATGAGAAGGTTTAACATTCTCCGACTTAGTTTCAGCAATAATGTAAACATTCTCTTGTTTATGCACTCGACCATCATAAAAAACTACGATATCTGCAAATTTCACACGTCTTCCAGCTCTTATCGGAAACCCGAGCTCAATGTCCTCTTTCTTGTAACCGTACTCTTCAACCAAGCTTCTTGCTATTTCCTGTCGAACTCGCTCTTCAGGAGTGTCATTACGCAGTTTTCCGGATATAAAACACTTAATTTTGCCCAATGGAATAGTTTCTTCAGCAACTTTACCATTTAAAGTAACTTGTTTTCCCATACCTTACCTCCCCAAGTTTTCTTTAAAATATACTTTGGCTGGTCCAATCTTCTTCGACCTAACATAACCCTGACTTTCTAATGCCTCAAGATAACCAGATAAGAAAGTTCTATTGACATTCAACTGCGCAGCTAACTGTTTTACAGTCTGTCCTGGATCCCTTTCTAAAAGTTCTATAAGTTTGATAATCAGCTTATCATGATTTTTTGACATCTTTTTCTCCCTTAATTATTTAATTATGCGTTTAAATATTTTTGCATTTGCGTTGACACTTGTGTTTGCTTATAAGATCCGATAGCGACATACTCAAAGGAAGCCAAATTTCTATTATGATATTAGCGTAAAAAAATACGATGATTTCCGTTAACAGCCATTCACGGAAGTTATAGTTGCTATTTCGGTACTTTGATATTACATTACACTACATTATCACTAAATAGTTAATACGCTTTTAAAATCCACTTTTAGGCTTCCAATGTGGTACTCTAGGCGTACAAAGAAAAAAGGAAGAAGTGTTGAATTTTAGAAAAGCCAGCCTCTCTTACTTACATGGTCCTCAAGGTTTTTTATTTTGTTGTCTACTGAACCGTCCCATTCGTCTGCATTAGGTTCGCCTTCCATCCAGCCTAAGACATTTCCATTTTTGTCATGTCTCATGTCTAATTCGGTATTGCAGATGGTGTCATCCCAATCATCTAGGAAACCTTCTATGTATACTTTGTTTTCTCTTACAAACTCGCTGGCGGTATTGTTAATGTTAGGTGCTTGCTGTTTTTCAGAAACCTCTTTGTTTTCAGAGAGCCAGTTATCGAGGGTTGTCTGTTTCCATGAAGCTTGCATAAAAATCACCTCTTTTTGTTTCTTCAAAAATAGGAGCTGTGGTTTTGCTTTGGGATAACCAGTGAGCTCATGTTTGTGTACTCCTTACTCTGCTTGCCGTGCTCAGATTTGGTCTTGACATAAGACTTATCTTGATATACGTCTATGTTAATTATTGATGTTTAACATCGGTGATGAGCATTGCGGTTAAGTGATATTGAACGCAAAATAGTAGAGTGCTTCAAAAACGCTGAATCAAGAGACTTGTCTATAAACGAAGTTGCAAAGTTAGCCGGGATAAGTAGAATAACGGCTTCCAAATATATCGAGGTGCTATGTGCGCGCGGGATTCTCGTCCACACTCGACGTATTGGCAAAGCTAAAATGTTTAAGATCGCCCCTGAATATGAAAAAGCGAAGGCAACAGCGGAATCAAAAGAGGAAAAACCTACGATTAAAGTTGAATTCCTAAAATCCTTTTTGAAATACAGAGCAGGCCAAACAGTATTACTTGAAGAAGATGAAGCCCGCGAATATATCAAGTCAGGTATTGCCCGAGAAAAGAAAGTGTGATTCATTACATGCTTACAAAAATGCAAATGATGCTTAGTTAGAAGAGTGGAAATAAACCATAGGAATACGAGTTCACGCGCTCATGCCCTAGAATAGAATATATAAGTGATATAATCGCTGAGAGCCTTTAGATTAGATGAAGCGCAAACTTGATTCTAGAAGAAAATAACCTCTCTTTTGATTTTTCGGTTATCAGCGACTGACAGAAGCTTTGCGAATTATAAAGCTGAGTTGCAATGTCTGTTAAAAAGGCTGTTTTTGAATAAAATATTGGAACTAGACTAGGAGGGCAAGTTTTTTCTGTAAATGTTTTACAATAATATAATAATAGCATGAAGGTGAAAAAGTTTGGTCAAAATGTCGTTTTGGCTATCATATTGGGGATTAGCAACTGATCCTTTTTCGGAAGAACCGCTTCATTACAATACTGCAAATTTTGAGAAACTTTTGGTTAGGTACGCGCCTATCGAGGAAATCGATGAAATCCTCGCAAAATTATATCAAGAAAAAGAGCGTTTGTTACGAAGAAGGTATTATATCATAGGTCTAAGAGGTATGGGAAAGACTACAATTTTAAATTATGTTATTCGAAAAATTCTTGATGAACCATCTAGAAGGATTTTGCCAATTTATGTAAATAATGTTCACGTTAAAGATCCAGGAGACCCTATTGATCCAGCAAAGGATTCAGAGAAGCTGAGGTTAAATTTTTGTTTAAGAACGATTGAAGCCTTATTCGATACGATTTTACATATATTCAGAGAGTACACAAGTGAATATTCTAGCATAGAAAAAGCTAGAGGAAAATACTATGAACTTAAGGGCAAAATCTTAATTGACCAGTCAACAGCCGAGGCTTTATTAAAAGAATATTTGAACAAATTAAGAAAGGATTTCGACCTGTTCCTCCTTCTTTATGATGAGTTAGACAAGATTGACGACTACGATATTGTATTAAAGTTTTTACGCTCTTCTCAAGGATTACTTGAAACTTTATCTCAATATGGCTGTGTGTTATTCATATGTGGTGTCCCAGATTTTAGTAAAATGCTACACTCATCAGAGTATAGCGGCGTTAGTGGTCACGAAATTTGGATAAGGCCTTGGTCCATGCGAGATGCCAAAACTCTGGTAAAGTGTCGATTAGATTATGCATTATTTACAAACAAGTTTCCATTTGAAGACAAAGTTATGGAAGCTATATGCTCTAAGGCAGAGGGCAGACCAAGACTAATTCAAAGTCAGGCTCGTGATGCACTTATTTGGGGAGCATATTCTCGTGTGAGGAGGATAGATGAAAAATTCTTAAGCTCATTTATGTGGAAAGACGATTCAATACTTAGATTTCGGTCGGACATCCAAGGCTTAAAAGAGCTACAAGAAGGTGTAAATCTTCTTAAAAAAGTCTATGATCCTGATCGTGATGACCCTTCTATCTACTTTTTGATGATGAAGATATTTGAAGTTGGAAGAATTTTTGGTTTATCAACGGATCTCAGAGAGAAATATGGAATAGATATGGAAACAAGTCAATTTGAAAGATTAGTATATTTGCTTAAAGATTTTGGCGTTATCAATGAAAGACAAACAAGCGGAAAAAGATATTATGTATTAAACTATAAACTCCAAAACCTTTTTAGTTATGTCAAAAACGTACTAAAAGAATCACTCGAATATCTACCAAGAGCGATTAAAGTTGAACTAGGAGAAGTCAGAGAGTCTAAAGTGGAATTTAATCTTCGTAATGAAATAACAAAAATTCTAATTACAAATCCTGACCATAGATATCGACGATCTGACCTTGTAAAAGAAATCATGAAGAACCCAGACGCAAAAATTAGAGCACTTGAGCACTATAAGGTAGCTTCAGAGAAAGAACTGAAATCTAAGCTTATGGCTGCTGCAGCAACTGTAATGAGGACTCTTCAAAAGGAGGGGGTTGTTATTCAAGTAGCCCAAGGCAATCGAACTTCATATCAATTTTCCGAGGCATTAGAGGAAATAAGTTGGGCAAAGAACCTTCCTTTGGACGAAGATGTCTTGCAAAACTACCAATCAGCCATCAAGACTCTAAAGGAAGGGAACCTCTCAGGAAGTATTCCCCTCTTAAGACTCGCTGTTGAAAACGCACTAAGACATCTGGCCAAAGTTTACCAAATCGAGTTGCCTGATAAAGCCAAGTTTGACACTATTGCACCCATTAATGAAAAGATATATCAAGCAAGGGTTTACGACCAAGGATTAAAGACAATGATTGACGCATTCAATGTTGAAGTTGGTCCTATTTGTCACGGAGCAGTTAAACTTGAAGATGCAGAAAGAGCAAAAAATCTATTGGAGCGTACACAAATGATAATCCGAAAGCTTTACATAATCAAAAAAGAGCGAACGAAAATGCTAACCGGCTGAAAGTCTTAATTCCTTTTAAGATTCTGTTCTTCAGAACCCTATTCTTTTAGCAGCGACTAACAGATTTTTGGTGAATTCGACGGTTATTTGGCTCCGTGTGCATCTGACAACGTCGGAAAACTTATAGCTGAAACGAAGGAATTAACCTAATAATTGTGAAACTATGGCTTTTTCAGATTTAGGAACAGCGCTTCCCTTGGCGGGAGGATTGCTCGGAATAACATTTGGTTTAGTTAGTGGGGTTTCTAAAGAAGCTAGGATCAAGGAAATCGCAATATCCGCGTTTGGAACAATCATTGCAGCTTTTATAGGAGTGGGTTTCTATGCATATGGCTATTCCTTAGAAGTGTTAATCAGATTTCTCATATGGTCTTTTATAGGATTTATCTCAACATTTATCGCTGGACTTGTTTATCGTTGTTGGAGAGATAGACTACAAGTTACCACAGGTCGATCAGGACCACCAACTTCATGGGAAGAAATGGAAATTCAGAAAAGTGCGCCAAAAATAGATGCAAAACTGGAAGTTTCTTATAATATATTCCTTGGCAACAAAGTAGAAATCTCCTTAGAACTGGAGAACGCTTCGAATGTAACTCTGGACGACCTCATTGCGTCTCTAAAGATTGCTGAATTGAAACTCAAAAAGAAAGAAAAAAGAAGGTTCTACGATTTACCTAATCTACTCCCAAATGAGAAAAGAAAATACGTTATCAGCGAAAGAATAGGGCGTTCTATAAATCACGCAATAGACCTACGAATTAATAGAAAAGGGGTTCTGCTCGAAGAAATTCATTGGACCGTTGACAAGTCTAAATATAAAGGATAAGTCTTTTGAATGATTTGTCCTGTTAATTATGCTTCTTAATAATAATTACCGTTAGCGATGACTAATGGAATATTATGGCTTGGAATTTAAGCATGAAGACATGTTTGTTAAAGCAGATGGTTCCAATGTGTCATTAATATTTCTGACATTTTCTTTTCTGTATCGATTACTTTTTGCTCTTTAAATGCTGGTTTCCATATTCCTTCCCATAAAGTATCAGTGATGACGAGAAGCGCCGCAGAATTTATTCCCCGATAGTTTGACAAACAGAAAAGAGCTGAGCATTCCATTTCAACAGCCAGAATCCCCTTCTCTGAGTAGGTCAAGACCTTACCCATTGTTTCTCTAAATGGTGCATCTGTTGTCCAGACGCCTCCTACCTTGTATTGTATATCTTTTTTAGAAAGAAGCAGTTTGATTTTCCTTAATAGGTTGTTTGAGGGCTTAGCTTCAAAACCTGGAGGCAAGTAATGGTAACTCGTCCCTTCCTCTCTAATGGCAAACGTAGGAACCAGAATTTCGCCAACATTAATTTCCGGGCTTATTGAGCCCGCCTCGCCAAAAATTATTAGCCGCTTAATTCCAGCCGCGATTAGAGCCTCAGCCAACGACGCCGTCGCTGGAGCACCGAAGTAAGCGTGAAAGACAGCAAGTCCATTTTCCGTAGCGAAAAAGCGTTTGGCTCCAACGATGCTCTCCTCCCTTTCCAGTGCAATATTGGGTGTTGCAGCCTTCATCCACTCATAAACACGCTTAACAAACAGTATTATACCAAGCTTTACAAACCCCATATCCTTAGGAGCAAAATCTTCAGGCTTAACTATAGATTCCTCGTTTGAAAACCATTTCATCACTTATCCCTCTCAACAATAAAACACTCACAATTCTATAAAACTTTAAATTTTAAAGCAAAAGCTATCCGACATTATAATGTTCCATTAGGAGACACCAACAGAAACGTTTGTTTTCTTTTTATGATAGTATTTTTCGCAATTGAGTACATTTTATAATGACCATAAGATATTAATAAGAAAAACTTTCAGTAAGCTTTGGAGTGGTACATAAGTAACAACTTTTCTCATATCGAGTTTTTGCGATTTTCAAAACGACTTTCTTCAAACTACGTTGGCTGAGGAAGAATTTTATCTTTTAAACAAGGTTAAGGTGCTTGCAAAAAGCGTTGTGTTTAGACGTGGATTTCCGGACTAAAGCAGTTGGGATAGGCTTCACTAGAGTTTCGTACACTTTAGGTGCTTAATAAATCGATTTTTCCGCCATTGTTTTTTCTACGCTTTTTTCGTAATATCTTTTAACATACCATTTTTTGAAAGAGGCAATGATGAGAGATGTTTCCACTTGGTCTATTTGTTTACTTTCATATAAAGTGTTTAGAAGGGTTGTAGGCCTTACAGCCACAGGGATTCCTTTCCTTATCATGATCTTTATCTTGTCTCTATTGATTTTATCAGGGCTTTGGTTAATCTCTCTTTTTTCTATTACGTTGACAAATTGGCTATATGGAGTAATGTTTTTATCTTTAAAATAATTCTCAACATATTTTATTACGCCCTTATCGATCATTTCTTCAAATTTCTTCTTATCTGCTTGGGCGTTTTTACGGTCTTCTGAGTCCATTCTATTTTCGAGCGTTTTTGTAAAGGCGATCATTTCTTTTATTTGCTCTTCGCTAATTTTAGCTATCCCAAGGACTGAGATAAGATAAATTAAACCTAAAAGCCTAATGTTCATTTCCATATGGCTTTCACCAGAAATAGGGTATCTTTTTTCAAAGTGTTTATACATGCTATAAACATAGACTGGACCAAAATAGAACGTGCTCAGAATATCAACGAAAACGTCACGGCATCGCATATCCCCTTTAAAATCAGTAGTATTACAGAAGGAATTAAATAACCCGTTAAGTCTTTCGATAATGTGAAAAGCTTCATGTCCAATTATTAGGATTGAAAGGGGATCATAGACATCTATTCCAGAATATGTTATAACTTGAGCGTTTGTAAGTTTATATGGTTCTGCTGGTGCTATTTTGTCAAATTCCCCAAATATGAAATCCACTAAATGGTGATTAGAAAACTCTGTACTTTCAACGAGCACAAAGGGTGGTTTAAGACCAAATTTCTCAAGAGTTTCGTATACTAAAATATAATATGCTAAAGTTTTTCCAACGTTTGCATAAAGGTTTGATACTATTGTTCTTGTTGCATCACCGAATTCCCTAATTGAATCACGATATTCAAAGATAATGGACGGATTTCCTTTTATTTGGGACATCATCAGAGGGCTACTAACCCACGTATCACATATATTTTGATTTTTTGATATTATTTTGTCGAGTTCGCTATATATAAACGAAACAACATATTCTATGTTTTTACTGATAAAGGCATAAGAGGTGCTAAATTTGTCTTTAATTAATTCCTTTTTTAGCGAATGTAATGTTGACTCGGTAACGGAGAAAATAGCTTTTATTTCTTTAGCGATTTCTTCATATCCGTGCGATACTGCTGATGGCATTTAACAATTCCACAAGCCTTTCAGAATATTTTTTGATTTCATCATCTTTAAGTGATTTGGGATCTTGTGAAATTGCTTTTGCAATTGAAATTAACTCAGTAGCTACGTCCTTAATTTCATTTTTATTTGGAATAAAACCGAATCCTAAACCTTGTGCGAAATCCTCAACCGAGTAATCCTTTATTTCAATAAACGGTCTTCGGTACTTCTCCGCCTCCGCGAATCTTTGCTCTCGAAATAAATTCAATGCCGTAATACCCGATATGATGCGTAGTTTTTCCCTTCTTAGAGTTGCTGCAGCTGAATATTTTTCCATCAAAACACACCCCGTATTTCCAGTCATGCTCTCACCAATTAAATATTAAAATCTTTATATAATTTTTACTGTCCTGTATCTGAAAGAATATTTCTAAAGTTTTTTAAAATCTCCGAATCAAAGTCAGGTATGCTAAGTACTAGATTGTCCGGATCTAACCGTGGCCTAATTGTAGGTCTTTGTTGGAAGTCTGTCTGCACATTTCCAATAAGCTCAATGGACATTGATACAACTCGCATTAGTGGTCTTATTATTATTGGGAAGCTACTTGCATTGTAGAACGATAACAGAAGATGATCACAATAACCTGGGTCAACAATACCTGAACTAACAATTAATCCCAATTTTGCCAATCTGGCTCTTGCTTCAAATCTGCCAACCATATTACGCGGCATTCTAATAAATTCATAGGTGTAAGCGAACAATAACTCTCCTGGAATTATGACTAAATCTTCACCATACGGACATATTATTCTATCAGCAAGTTCGTTTAAAATAATCTTAGAATCAATATCCAACTCACCTCGTTTTCCTTGCTTTAGCCTAAAAAGCTCGTTATCTATTCTTAAATCCACTTTAACACCATATATTTGATTCTTGTCCAGAATTGGGTGGATGATTAACGGGTCTTTACTGTCAATTCTTGATAGCTCATTCAAAATCTGAGCATCGTTTAATAACGTCACAATGGATCACCTATGTTCTGAACAAGTACTAGATTCATTTTCCCTTTTTTTAAGTCGTAATTCTAGTTTTTTAATGTTTTCTGCGTTCAATTGCATTGACTCGTTATTGATATATATTATTGCTTTACTTTTGTTTTTTCTAGATTTCCAAAAATCATAAAGTATCGGTAAAACGGCAGAAGTTAGTGCAATAGTTATTTCCATCCATGGGCTTGGAAGAAAACGCGTGGCCGCTTTACCTTTTGTTGAAAACTCGATGTTATTCTCTTTTAAAGATTTAATTAGATCTTGTGCGTCTTCGGAGCCTAGCTTTATCGTAAGCTTTTCACACATAATTTTCACATGTTTAGAATGTTTCTAACTTATATATAAAAAGTAATGTTGACCTTGATCCCTCATTTTGAAATTGGAGAAATAGGCTTAGGCAAATGCTTGTTGAACGTGTTAAGGGCCTGCAGGCGTTGGGCGTTTTAACAGATAGGCAGCCGGCCTTCATAACAAGGCGCGATTTGGTGGAGCTTAACGATGAGCTTCAGCGGAGGCTTGGAGGCGGAGAAGGCGGATACCTATACCAAGTTAAGGTTGAAGCCACTGCAGCCCTAAGCATAGCCCACATGATAGAGCTAATAGAATCGCAGGGACCGGAAACCCTAGAAGCATTCATAGAAAAATCTTTAAAACGCATGGCCATGGAAGGAAGCAGAGGCCACAAGTCAATCTTAAATGACCCGCTGTTCATAGAAGCCAGAAAAGCTCTCAGAAGTTGTATGGCAACACAAAACCCCAAAGTAATAGAGCTTGTTAAAGTTTTGGAAGGCCAGCTTCAAGCCAAGCCTGATTCTAGGCTTATTGTTTTCACGCAGTACCGCGACACAGTAAACGCTCTACTCAAAGCCCTAAACAACAATTCAAGGCTGAAGGTTGAACGCTTCGTAGGCCAGGGCGAAAGGGAAGGCGATCCCGGAATGACACAGGAACAACAGCGGGAAGTCCTTGAAAAGCTTAGAAATGGCGAGACAAACGTGCTGATAGCCACAAGCATAGCTGAGGAAGGCTTAGACATTCCAGAAGTTGACCATGTAGTATTTTACGAGCCCGTCCCAAGCGAGATACGCTACATTCAGCGCAGGGGCAGAACAGGAAGACGCGTAGCAGGAAAAGTAACAATACTAATAGCCGAGGACACAGTTGACGAAGCCTTCTACTGGTCAAGCGTTTCAAGAGCTCGAAAAATGAAGAGGATCATAGGCCAGTTGAATAGGAAGCTTCCCGAGCTGTTGAAGGAGAAAACCAAGCCAACCATAACCCTAATGGACTATGGGCAAAAAGCAGAGACCACTACACCTACCATGCAACCACTTCAGACACAACCAACAACCAAAAAGGAGCTGTGGAAGCCAGAAATACTGCAAACTAAAGGAGTAAGCCAAGCCTTAAAATGGCTAATAGAAAACCTGCCTGAAACAACAGTCACAATAGAAGAAGTTGTTAAGCTGGCTTATGAAGAGCAAGGCTTCGAAAAACCAAGCGTGGAAACAGCCATATGGCGACTAATACAACAAGGCCAAATATACCAACCGGAACCAGGAAAAATTAGAAAAGTGTAAAAAGGATTCACTTAATTATTTAATTGCATACCGCCCGGTCCACTTAATTTTTACGTGAATCCTTTACATGTAGAATATTCCTTGCGTCTTTAAGATCTTTATTGGTTGATATGAGGGCTATGCTTATCTGCTTAAGGACGCGGATGTTCAGCGTTGGTTTGATAATTTAGCGTTTAAATCCATTTTGACGGCTACCGCCTATGCGGGGAATCTTGGGCTTTACGGTGAGTTTAACAAAACTGACTTAAAGTTCATTCTGAAAGTTGCCAGAATAGGGTTTGTTTTAATTATATATTGCTGGATTACTTTTCAAAAAAGCTGCGAAGATTTCTATCGATCGTCCTGAACATTCACAGCGTATGCCTCCAATTTTCTCTATTTTAATTCTTGAAAATGTTTGGTGGCCATTTTGTTGATGCTTTCCAAGTCGAATCCTAGGTGGATGTCTCCCATTTCTGTTTTAAATTCTTCAAAACTGTGCTTGCAAAGGTCTACAATAATGGCCTTTCCCTTGCTTTTTAGGATCTCTTTAATGCTTTGGAAAACTTTTTCCGGTTCGATGCTATGGTGAAGCATTAACGTTGAAAATACCGCATCAAATCTGAATGGAATGTCAAAGTATTTTCTTGCCTCTTTTACGCTTCCCTTAATGTTTTCTGCCAAGCCCACGAACATTGTTATATCAACGCTTTTCCTTTCTAGGGCCATGAGCATGGCCGGAGTTGCATCCATGGCATAAAAACTAACTTTCGGAAATAGTTGACGAACTCTATTATACACTTTAATAGTGAATAAGCCTGTGCCAGCACCGACATCTAAGACTTTCGCATTGACTGGAAGCCTTGGAGGAGCGAACAAAAACTCATAAATGATATTGACTATTTGGTTTATTTCGTTTTCTCCAAGATACTCTAGGAGTATTTTGTCTCTTTTTTCCGCCTCTTCAGTTGTAAAATATCTGACTTCCTTTGCTAATAATTCCGGATTAAGGGCGTTCAGCTTTCTAAAAAGTTGATTAAGCTGCACATTTTGAATGTAGTTTCTAAAGGACATCTATTTAACACAGCTGCTGTTTGTTTGGTTTAACCCCATAAACTGTTATGCTTAAAATTTTGATGTTCTTAGATTCTGAATCGTTTATTATATTCTCTAGTGGGAAGGCGGTTTCTTCAATCACTTTTACGTCTTGAAATCCCGCATTTTTAATCAATTTCACATATTCTTCCTTCTTCACCGCCCCTGAAACACAACTAACGTATGCATCGGCGTTTTCTTTTATGACTGGGGGAAGTTCATTTAAAAGCACCATGTCAGAAATTATTAGTCTCCCGCCAGGCTTTAAAACTCTGAAGGCTTCTTCAAAAACTCTCTTTTTGTTTGGCGAGAGATTAATTACACAGTTTGAAATCACTACATCAACAGAACCGTCAGCGACTGGTAGATTTTCTATCTCTCCGAGTCTAAATTCCACATTCCTATAATCGCCTTTTCTGGCATTTTCCCTCGCTGCATCAATCATTTCAGGCGTCATATCCACGCCTATAACCTTTCCTTTTTCACCGACCCTTCTTGAGGCTAAAAAGCAATCAAGACCGCTTCCTGAACCTAGATCGAGGACCGTTTCTCCATTTTTCAATGATGCCAAGGCAACGGGATTACTGCAACCTAGACTAAAAACTCCTTCTGGAAGGGAACCTAATTCCTTTCCAGAATACCCAAGCCTTTTATACCCCTTCTCTCGACTCACTGTCTCCTGGCAGCACGAACTTGAGCAACAACTACTTTTCTTCTTCGCTATTTTAGCGTAATTCTTTCTCACTGTTTCCTTTATCTCGATCTCATCCATGGCGTATTCCTCGTTAACCCAACACTTCTCTAAGAATAGGCCCAAGAAAACTTTTAACTGAACTCCCAAGATTTTCTGCCTTCACCATAATAAGGCAACAAGTTTCATCTCCACTACCACAACTTATAATCGCCAGTTTATCATTAGGCTTAAGCTTAATCTTCTCCCTCACATCCTTAGGAAGAACTATCTGACCCTTTGAATCCACTGTAACAATAGCCTCAACTCCGCAACATTTCATTTCGCTTTTCATGTTTCTCACTAAGAGAAACTTTTCAGAATATTTAAATTTTTCTGAATTCTAGGATAAGTAGAAATAAGTTTATAGAAAATTAGGGGGTTTGCAACATTGATGTTTATGCTTTGATTCTCATTTTTCTTTTTATGATCGCCGCAAGCGATGTTATTATGGATAAGAGTAGCGTTATAGGCATGGTTGTTGGGTATTCTGGTATGATGTTTGTTCCGCGGATTGTAATTGTTTTTGTTGTGTGGGTGTAGGTGAAGTATAAGTATGTGTTTTTTCGTCTGAGAGTTCAAGGTAGTTTGTTATTGCTTGTCCATTGACTGTTATGATCCAGCCTCTATCAGTCCATAGAAGTGTTTTTGGAATTGTAACGGTGGAGAAGCCTTTGGTTCCACTGGGTCCTGAAACATCGAATTTTAAGAAAGGCCCTTCTCCCGGGTTTATGTATAGGTTTGAGATTGTTGAGTTGCTTATTATCTCGATGTTGAACATTGATTCTCCGATGGTGATGGTGGATAGGGGAGTGAATGGTGCAGCCAGTGGGTATTTGTCAATGGCGCCGCTGAGTGTTTGATGGGCTTTGTCAATTATCCCATCCGAGCCTGGAATGTTTTGGTTTTCTCCGTGGAATAGGTCATTTCCGCTGTGTTCATCCCAAAAGTTTCCGCTGGCAGGGTAACCTCCATCAAAATAGTTTATTACACCATCATCAATATCTATGTCCTCGCCATTCCTGTAGAAGTTGTTGTGGTATATACGGTTTCCAGAGGCCCGGTAAATGCGGATGCCAAAGGCGTTATTAGCGATGATGTTGCCTGCAACGGTGTTATTGTCGGCATATTCATATAGGTCTATGCCAATCGCGTTAAGGGTTATATTGTTTGCATATACATTGTTTCCTGATGCGTAAGAAAGCGACACGCCAGCAGGATAGTTAGTGATAGTGTTTCTTATAATTAGATTATTCGAGCCATCAACACCAATGCCTTGGCCAACAACTGAATCACCGACGCCTATTAAATGATTTTCAGAAACAATGTTGTTTAAAGATTCCTTGATTATAATGCCACTTACACCAGTAATATTATTTCCAATAATGGTGCTATGGTTTGAGCGGCTAAATTGTATCGCGATAAAATTATCAATCATGTTGTTTGTCTGAATCCTAACGTTGACAGATTCACTCACGTCAATGCCGATGCTATGTCCTTGAACTATCAAATTTTTAATGGTAACATTCCTTCTCTCCCCTACATAAATGCCTCTCGTAAACAGTAGCTGCGATCCTTTAACGCTGAAGCCCTTTCCATCAAGTATAATGTTATCGCGTTCAATGACAATGCCGCTCATAAATCCGCTTACACTAATATTATCCCGAACAACATAAGTGACTCCATCAGTTGTGCTCACTGGGGCGCCAACAGGCTCAACTCTTCCATCGCTTCTAATATAGACAGTGCCAGACCATGCATATGCCATTGGAAACTCCAAGATAAAGCCAATAGAGGCTAAAACAAGCAAAACCGCAAGAACAAACACCGCGAACAATTTCAATTACGACACCAGATATATTTTTTCAAATATTTTCTTATTAAAAAAATTTTGCTGTATTTTGATACGCGTTATGCACCTAAATATAGAATTAATGCAAAAACAGTTTCACTTAATGCATGCAGACGCTCTATTTTAAAGTATGCTTGGATAGTGGACAGCAACAGAAGGTTCGCTGCGTTTCCAAATATTTATCTAAGTATACGGTAAGCGTATACCCTTGAGGTTTCATAATTTCCGATGTTGTCGATCGCCAATATGTAAAATTCTAGGGTTGCGGGGCCTTCAGGTATTTCAATCATCGTGTAATATGGGAACGGTGTTTTTCCAAAACCGTAACCGCCTATTGGCTCCGTAAAATACCTTATTGAAATATCCATTGGTTGATAGTTCCAGTCTGAACAGTTAAGGCTGTAAACGAGGTAAACTCCATGTAAACCGCTTTCTTCGTCGCAGACTGATGCATTAACTTTTATTGTATCATCCGCTTGAATCCTCACATCGCCTATAAATGGCTTTTTGATGTCGGCGAATTTGTATAGGGTGGATGGATTCGCAACGACATAGATTTCACCGTAAGCTGCACTGATTTTTGGCATCCAAATCTCTTCTTCTCCTTCAAATTTGAATTCGCAGAGCTTAAAGATCCCCTTCCACAGGAAATAGACTTTATTATATTTGTAGGATTGTAATACTGGTAGAATTGTAACATCGTTGGAGACGAGGGGTCTCCCACCATTCTCATCTTTCTCTATTGTAAAGTTTCCTAAAACATTTCCATCCAAGTCAAGTTTAAAGAGGTTCCGCGGCCTTTCCCCAATGCCTCTCACAGCGTATATGCTACGATCATCAACTGCGATGAAGGCGTTAGTGTTGACATCTGATGATATTCCCAAAGGTTTTTTCCATAGAAGTTTCCCATCTTCTGAAACTGCTAGAAGGTTCCCCATAGAGTCAGATAAGATTATCCTTTTGCTTTTGTAAATGGGGGTGCTTAACATAAAGTCATGTTCAAAAATCCATATGGTTTCCCCGGTTTTGGGGTTTAGGGCATAAAGTTTGGTTGAAGGTTCCGAACTGACATAAAGTACGTCTGCTCCATAGGTTAAACCTCTAACATTTCCTCCAACTTTTTTGCGCCATTGAAAAACGCCTTCTTCAGTTATGCAGAAAACGTATCCCTCGTCTCTGACACTTCCAACAAAAACTCTTCCTCCGGCAACTATGAGATTAGAGGTCACAGAAGCTTTGGATGTAGCATTACTTTCAGATTCAAGCTTAACTTTCCAAACTAGCTCACCGTTATCCTTGTTGAACGCGATGAGATAAGCATCATTTTCGCCTCCAGGCGATGAGGATGTCCCAACGTACAGATGCTTTCCCAACCCATAAGCCTCAACAAATCTCCATAGGCCTAAAGCTCTCCATTTGTTTGTTGGCTGGGGGTATGATATGGCTCTACCTTCGAGACTATCGGAGTAAACCTCAACGCCCCAGATAAGGCTTCCATCTTCTCTGCTTATAGCATAAATTCCTTGATCATCTGCCAAGAAAAGCTTATCCCCCTCAACAACAGCCTCCGCTAGTGATCCGCCAATATTGGCTGAAATATTGACTTTGAAAATAAGTTGAGGCACCCTAGGCAAGCTGGAGGCATAAAACATGTCAGTTCTCTCGTTGCTCTTTTCCATAATCCATGCAAGTTTTAACGGGTAAAAATCCTCTGGAACATTCTCAATCCCCTTTGAAGGGGCAATTTCTTCTAAGCGGATTGGTGTCGGCGACGGTGAAGGAGCCATATAGAACCTTTGAATCAACAAGGCCGCAATGGCTACTATAACGCAAGCCATAACAGCAATGTACACGTATTTAACTGCCATAATTAAAATTCATAAAACACTCTAATTCATAAAAATTTTATCTAAGGAAAATTGTAAAATTTGTGCTGCCAACTCTAAAATTAATTAGCATCCTGTTAGTAATGTCTAAACGATGGGTAAAAATGTTGAGAATCCAAGCTTATGCTTAAACTTTTGGGCGAGGAACACTACTCCTAAACAATGTCACCAGCCTCCCATTTTTATTTTTCGACGTTAAAAGACGCCTAACCCAAATGACCTAGTAGTGCCAGAGGTTAATGCTTTTTCTAATGCGGATGATATTGCATTATTCTAAAAAGGCTCAAACGTCTTGAAGCAACGTTAATGTTTAAAATAGGATGCAAAGTCTTAAATTCGTTTAAGCGATGATCATAAATATGCATAGTTTTCCTCAGGAGTTTTTACATTCCTTGCTTCTTTTTCTCCTACTATTTGGATTTCTACAGCTATATTACTTTTCATGTACGATTCTCCCAATATTGGGAACTTATTATCCCTACGGCTTTATCGCCCACATGTCTTTTTATATGGCTGAATCCGTTGTACTGTACTTCTACGTTAAACTTGTAAGGAAAGAGTCTTTCTCAAACATAGGGTTCAGGGAGTCTGGAAAGTGGAGGAGGTTTTGCATTTTAGGTTTCGTCCTCGCCATTTTCCATAACGCTGTTGGCCTAGCTTTTTCAATCTTTATCCTAGGATTAAAGTATGGATTTTACTTACCCCTTTACATCTATATTCCCGTCTACTTCGCCGCCTATCTACTAATAAGCGTTTCAGAGGAGGGCATTTTCCGCGGCTGCATCCTTGGAGGGCTCCTCAACAGGTATGGCGTCAAGTCTTCAATCATCCTCTCATCCCTTCTATTCGGACTTTACCACCTCGGATATCCATTCCTACTTGACTGGCCATCCGGAACAATAACGATAATAACCCACATATTTTACTCGTTTACCGTGGGGCTGTTCCTAGGCTACTTATACATCAAGGCAGGCAGAAATCTTTTAGGACCAGTAAGCTACCATTTCAGCCAAATGTTCTTCAACATACCCTATCTATGGATGGGGGCAACGCTTGGAGCCCAACCTCAATCCTTAACGTCCCAGATGCTTCTACAGTTAATTTCCACCCTACTCCACATAGCCCTAAACACGATCCAAATATTAATCGTTAAAATATTCGCCTAAAGGATTAAAGCCACTTTTAGAGGTCTTAGAAGGTCCTGCCAGCGGTTATGGAACATTATTACGATGGAGGTTGAAATCTAGAGAAGAGCGCACGCGAATAGACCAACAAGGTTTTCTTAACATAAGTTGAACGAAAAGTTTGGCTTGCAAAAGGTAAGCTGGTTACACTTTAATTCATTTGGATTCTATGTTGTCTAGCAATCTTTATTCTTAAATCTTCGCCAATATTATATTTGGGGCTTAAGTGAAGAGTTCAATAGTCTATAACCTCTTTCATGAATACTATTGCAGGGACTTTTACCTAGATGGTTTTCCAAATAAGATGAGTATGCGGGAGTTTGGGTTTGCCCTCTTCTCTGAGGGCGTTGTTGTTCGCCATAAAAGGTTTGAAACTTTTGATGAACTTAAAGCCTTTTTAGAGGCTAATGTTCCTGCTGATGCTTATTATTCATGTGCTTACTATGAGCATCCTGATTTTGAGATGGAAAGGAAGGGATGGCTTGGCGCGGACCTAATTTTTGACATAGACGCGGATCATATTCCAACAGCCTGCGATAGGATCCATGAGGAGTGGGCATGCGTAAACTGTAAATTTGAGGGTAAGGGCATCACTCCAGAAAAGTGTCCGATATGCGGCAGCGAAAAATTTGACGTTAAGACATGGCCTTGCGAGAATTGCTTGGCTTCCGCAAAGGAGGAAACAATGAAGCTTTTAGACTTTTTAATATTTGACTTTGGATTTTCAAAGGATGAAATACGCCTTTTCTTCTCTGGAAACAGGGGCTACCATATCCATGTAGAGGGCGAGGCTATTCAAGAATTGGACACCATGGCTCGCAAGGAAATAGTTGATTATATATCTGGCATGGGATTAGATGTGACATTCCACGCTCCAGTAATAAGGAAAACCAGGAAGGATGTAGAAATTGGAAAGGATGCGAAATTCTCAAGTTTCGGCTGGTCCCAGCGTCTATTGAAAGGAGTACAGATTTTCTTAGCCTCTGCGAAGGAGGAGGACTTGGAAAGGATCGGATTAAAAGAGGAAACAGCGGAAATTATAATGCAGAACAAGGATGTCCTCCTAAAGGGCTTAGTGGAACTGGGGGTATTATCCACACCAAGGGGTGTTGGAGCTGGAACATGGCTAAGGATCATGAAACACGCTGCAGGCTTGCAGTCCGCAAAGATCGACACCGTCGTAACAACAGATGTTCATCGTCTAATCAGGCTTCCCAACACCTTAAATAGCAAAACAGGTTTTAAAAAGGCAGAAGTACCAATTTCAGAAATCGACAAGTTTGACCCCTTTAAGGAGGCCTTAGCTTTCAAATCAGGCACCATCACAGTAAAAGTTTCAAGCGCCCCCAAATTTAGAATAGGCGACCAAACCTTCGGACCCTACAAGAACAGAAAAGTTGAATTACCAACAGCTGCGGCTTTACTTCTTATCTGCAGAGAACGCGCAGAGGTTATCGAATGATAACATATAACGAATTATTTGAGATATGGAAGAAGGAGCATGAAAGTTCAGATCCAACAAAACTTCCCTCAGATTTTTACATACAGCTCGCTGAATATGTTGGAAGGCTAAAAGAAGAGGTGCGAATGCTAGACAGGAAAACATTGAAGGCTAAACTGTTGATGGAGGAGAAAGGCAAAGCTAAGCGAATGATCCTTGAGCTAATAAAGATAAGATATAAAAAATTCATTCGCATGTTGGCGAAAGGAAAAAAGCCGCCACCAGATTTTTTGACGCCTCAGGAGGAAAAAATCCTTTCAGGAAGCCTAACCCTAGCAGAGACATTTCAAAATTTTGCGAAGAGCATACTGAAGGGAAATCTGCCGGACTTAACTGCCCAAATTTCCCGCAAAATGGTCTTACTTCGCTTCTTAAAAGATGTTCCCTCAATAATAGGCGCTGACATGAAAACATATGGGCCCTTTAAGTGTGAAGATGTGGCGAATTTACCATCCGAGAACGCTAAAATTTTGGTTAAACAAGGACTCGCAGTGAATATTGAAATTTGATTCGTTATATAGTGTGAAAAAGTATATGAGTGGGCTTTCTAATTTTTATGCAAAGCTAATAGAGTGAGTTCAAAATGAATGTTCCTAAAGAGATTAGAACCTACTGTCCCAGATGTAAAGCCTATCAAGCTCATACGGTTTCGCTGTATAAAGCTGGAAAGCGGAGAGCATTGGCTAAGGGCGAACGCCACCACGAAAGGGAAAAGAAAGGCTATGGAGGGCAAAAATATCCCCTGCAGCGGAAGTTCTCCAAAACTACTAAAAAGCAGACTCTGAAGCTGAAGTGCAAAGCTTGCGGCTATATCCGGCACAAAAAGGGAATACGCCTAAGGAAACTTGTTATAGCCTAGGCTAGGTGACTATTTAATGACTGAATGGGGAAACCTCATACCTCAACCTAGAAGTCGTTTCCTGAGGATTAAGTGTCCAAAATGCGGTAACGAGCAGATAATATTCAGCCATGCTGTAAATAGGATTTCGTGCAACGTCTGCAAGGCTGAACTTGCAGAACCATCGGGTGGAAAGGCGATAATTAAAGGCGAAGTAGTCGCAATCCTTGAGTGAGATGAAAAATGGTTTTAATAAAGCAGGAATGGCCTGAAGTTGGCGACTTGGTAATTGTTACGGTAGAGACCGTCACAGATTATGGGGCGTATGTAAGGCTTGACGAGTATGGCAAAACTGGGCTTCTACACATTTCAGAAATAGCTTCATCATGGATCAGAAATATCCGAGATTATGTTCGTGAGGGGCAAAAAGTAGTCCTCAAAGTTCTACGCGTGGATCCCGATAAGGGTCATATAGACTTATCTCTAAGGAGGGTTACAAAAAGGGAAAGAATAGAGAAGATGCTTTCTTGGAAAAAGGAGAGGAAAGCCGAATCCCTTCTTCGGAGTGTCGCGGAGAAGGTGGGCCTATCCATAGAGGAGGTTTACGAAAAGGCCGGGATTCTCATTGAAAAGGAATATGGGCTATACGAAGGCTTTGAGAAGGCTGCAGAAAGAGGCGCTGAAGCCTTAACGAAAATTGGCGTGCCCGAAGACTTAGCTAAAGTTTTCGCCGAGGTTGCAAAGGAGAGAATACGCCTGCCAATGGTCAAAGTCAAGGGTGTAGTTGAGATTCGCTGTTTGAGGCCTGACGGTGTAAGGGCGATAAAAGAGGCTTTTTTAAATGCTAAAAAATCCGAGAAATTAAAGGATGCAAAAGTTCAATTTTATGTAATAGCAGCGCCAAGATACGGTATTGAAGTTTTAGCTGACAACTATAAACAAGCTGAGGCAACCCTGCAAAGGATAGCTGATGCTGTTATATCATACGTTGTTAAAGCCGGTGGACAGGGCTCTTTCAAGAGGGGAAATAAATGACTTGGCTTTTAAGAAAATGTATAAAATGTGAAAGATATACGCTTAATACGGATAAATGTCCCTACTGTGGTGGGGCTGTCCGCATTCCTCACCCTCCCAAGTTTTCCCCTCATGATAGATATTTAAAATATAGGATGGCATTGAAAAAGGAGAGCCAAAAATGAAGGAAACCATAATAAAGGAGCTTAAAAAAGTTGAATTGAAAAATCCGGTTCTAATAGAGGGTTTACCTGGTCTAGGCTTAGTTGGGAAAATAGCCGTACGCTACTTGATTAAGCAGCTTAAGGCTCAAAAGTTCGCATATCTCTATTCGCCGCACTTTCCATATTTCGTGCTGGTGAACAGGCATGGAAATGTCAGACTTTTAAGGGGTACTTTTTACTATTGGATAAACGAAAAGGGGGAAAACGACCTCATAATTTTCACCGGAGACAGTCAAGCACAGACGATAGAGGGGCAATATGAAATCTCTAACAAGATACTGGATCTTGCAGGAAAATATGGGGTGAAATTGGTCGTGACTCTCGGCGGTTATAGAATGGAAACAAAAGACAAGCCTAAAGTAATAGCGGCTTCCAGCAGCCCAGCAGCTCTTGAAAAAGCATTAAGGGCAGACGCCATAGTAAGCCCCGTGGGGAGCCCAATCGTTGGCGTAGCTGGGCTGATTTTGGGGTTGGCACCCTTAAGAGGTATGGAGGCCATTTGCCTTCTAGGCGAGACAAGAGGATACTTGCCCGACCCTAAAGCGGCAAAAAGCATTTTGGAAGTTTTGGCTAAACTTTTGAGAATAGAGTTGGATCTTTCAGGAATGGATGAAGAAATAGCTAAAGCGGAAAGCATGGTGACCCGTTTACAAAAAGTTGAGGAGAAAAGGGCTCTACAGGCAGAGGAGCTTCGGAGATTGGAAGACAAAAAGATAACATATATTTCATAACTGATTGCAAGGCTAAAGGCTTCTGGCAATTCTAAGTTTTCTTTATGAATCCTTCCCTTGGCTCGTATATTGTGCCCTCTCGTTGCAGTTGATTTATCAGGCGCTCAGCCTCATTTCTCTGTATTTTATATTCCGCCTCCAGCCTATTTAGAAGAGCCATTTTATCTACAAGTCCTGTTTCTCGCTCCATCTCAGCTAAAAGTGAAAGCACTACTTGCAATTTATCCCTTAGGCTTTTAGGCTTTCCAGTCATTATTAGGTCTATGTCAAACTTATATGAGGAAAGGTCTATTCCAACCTCCTCTAGAGATCGCTTCATAATGCTTATGGCCGCTTCTGCATCCTCAGCTAAAACCTCTTTTCGTAGGGCTACTCGGGCTCTGGCCTCGGCTATACGTATTAGGGATTCAAGCTGGCGGGCTGTTATGGCTATGGGTGAACCCTCTGTTTCGCTTACTGAGCGCATGGCTAAGTAGAAATCCTTTAGGCGCTGCAATGCCTCCGTCGTCAGCACAGGCTTTATGCTCTTTGCATAGCTTATGTATTTTCGCAGAAGATCTGGAGGGATCGGGGGCTCAGTAGGACTTAGCCCCTTCCTATGGATTTCAAGGATATGCTCTGACATTTTGCTGTCCACCTCTTTGTTTGGGACATCCCTTAAAACAAATATCAAATCAAACCTCGAGAGTATTGTCACTGGTAAGGAGATGTTTTCGGCTATTGTACGGTGAGGCTCATATCTTCCAAGAGCGGGGTTTGCGGCGGCAAGAATAGCTGTCCTCGCATTAAGCGTTGCCACAATTCCACCTTTAGCCACGGAAACCGTGTGTTGCTCCATAGCCTCATGAATTGCAACACGGTCTTCTGGACGCATTTTATCTATCTCATCAATACATGCTATTCCCTTGTCTGCCAACACGAGAGCCCCAGCTTCAAGACTCATTCCGCCGCCTTTCTCACGTATAACAGCTGCCGTCAAACCTGCCGCGGTGGTTCCCCTTCCAGAAGTGTATAATCCTCTCGGCGCTAGTCTCGCAACATACTGCAGAAGCTGAGATTTTGCTGTGCCAGGATCTCCTACAAGCAGAACATTCAGTTCCCCCCTCACGTTGATGTCTGGCAGGAATTTTGGAACACCGCCAAAAAGAAGGTACATTATAGCCTCTTTTATATGCTCATATCCATATATTGAAGGAGCTATGGATGCAATTATTTTCCTATAAATCCACGGATCCTTTGCCAGCTCTAGAATTTGTTTTTCCTCTTCCGGAGATGGAGGAGCAGTCTCCGGCTCTTTCCCAAGAACCTCAACTGAGTTCGCGTCCAAGTGAAGCACAAAAGTTCGTAGTTTACCTGCCTTTGGAAGGGAAGGAGCTGCTGCACGAACCGTGCCCACAATTGAGACGTGATCTCCGGGTCTTGCAACATCAACAATCTCGCTTCCTACAAGCTTGACATGTAAGGTCCTCGGCAACTGCCCTGGCGGAAGATCTTCTGGTCTCTCCTGTAAGCGGATATCCTGCGAATCTATAAATGTCGACTCTTCCTGCATGAACTCAAACGGGCCTTTCCTTCGGCATGACGGATTCGCACATGCGAAGGGGGCTTTAAGAAATGGGCCTGCTTGGTCAACATATGTTATATTTTCGCATCCTTTACACTTGAAAGCAGCCCTCATAACCATTGGACGTACAGATGTAGAGCGCACAACAATGCCTTCAACCATAACAAGCTTTCCAATGTGCGCTGCCCCCATTCTCCGTATAGGGGTGGCCTCAAGCAGCTTTACAATTCTAACCGTTACCCTCTGTTTCTCCGCATAGTCGGATGCTTCTATTTCGAGCTGGGTTTGCGCAGCATTATCTGCATACTTTAAATACTCAATTGGTCGCTCAAGCAATGCGTTGGCAAGACTTTGATCGAATGTTAGAAGATCTATGAAATCAACTATTAGCGAACTCTTTCCGGAGACTGCAAGTTGAGAGATTCTCTCACGGTACTTTTCACTTTTGAAGAATTCAAGAAATCGTTCCTGAGGGTCTATGGCCTCTAGCTCAGTCATTCAGCTTCCTCCAAATTTTCATGGGTTAACAGCTGATTTTTCCATTCTTCGATAATTTTTGAAATTCTTTCATAGAGAAACATTTCCTCGTCTGTAACATTTTTCAGGACATGAGCCGCATGCACTGGGGTGGAAGCCAAAGAAACAATCTTCCTTAACCTAAGGTTTATAATGTCAACAGCTAAGTATTTCGCCTTCTCATACTCCCTCATCTTTTCCGGGCTTTTGATGGCCTCCTTTTTGAGTTCTGAAAGGTATCTGCGGATTTTTGGGTAAAAATCCCTAGGGAATTCTGATAGTTGGACAGCTGTTTGAAGTCGCTCCTTCCACTGAATCTTGTAAAGTTTAGCAGAGTCCAGCAAATCCTCGTCTCGAAAGCGTATAATGCCCTGCTTTTCAAGTTTCCGGGCAACCCAGAATGGTATTTCATAAGAGTTGCCTTCCTCGAATGGTCCAACAACTAGGCCTACTAACCTAATTTCAGGAAGATCAGCGTTAGCAATTACTTTTATAGGTTCATTTTCAAACATGAAATCCAACGTTTTAATAACGTTGGAAACCCTAGCCTGCAACCCAACACCCTTTACGGGTTACTGGCAAGTGAGATAAAAAGCTATAGGTCTAAAATTATTTTACAAATAATTCAGGATTTTGCATTTTAAATATAACTTGCCGGATTATTCGTGAAATAATTTGAGTATTTTGCCTAAAGTTAACGGAAAATCTAGAAAAGGAATGCAAACACTTATTTTAAATCAGCCTTTATGCTTATTATTAACCATGATAAGGAGGCTTACTTTTGAGTTTTGAGATGTGGGCTGAAAAGTACCGGCCGAAAACGCTGGATGACATGGTGAACCAGAAAGAGATAGTTGAAAGGCTGAAAAGCTTTGTCAAGGCTAAAAATGTTCCCCACTGCATTTTTGCAGGGCCTCCAGGAACAGGAAAGACTACGGCTGCACTATGTTTGGCTAGGGATCTCTACGGCGAGAATTACCGTGATTATATCATGGAATTAAATGCCAGCGATGAAAGAGGAATAGATGTTGTAAGGGAAACCGTGAAGACCTTTGCGAGGGTTAAGGCTATCGGGGAAATCCCATTTAAGATAATGATCCTCGACGAGGCAGATAACATGACCGCTGACGCCCAGCAGGCCCTAAGGCGGACCATGGAGCGTTACACGGAAACTTGTCGTTTCATTTTATGTGCCAACTATAGCGGCAAAATTATAGAACCAATTCAGTCTCGATGCGCCCCTTTTAGGTTTACACACCTTCCAAGGGATGAACATGACAAGTACTTGCAGTACATAGCTAAAAGGGAGGGGCTAACTTTACTAGGGGATGCGTTAGACGCTATCTTCGAGGTCTGTGGCGGGGACTTAAGAAGGGCCATCAACACCCTGCAAGCTGCAGCTTCGCTGGGCAAACCCATAGATTCGAAAATTGTTTATTCTATTGCTGGCAGGGCAAATCCGGCTGATGTTCAAAAAATGATTGAGACTGCCATGAAAGGTAATTTTATCGAGGCAAGGAAGCAGCTTCGTGAAATGATTCAAAAGTACGGCGTGGCTGGAAGCGATATAATCCGCCAAATTCACACAGAAATTTTCAGGCTAGAAATACCTGAACCTTGGAAGATAAAGCTTGCAGAAATTGTTGGCGAAATAGATTACAGGCTTGTTGAAGGTGCAGATGAGGAAATACAGCTTAGCGCCTTATTAGCCCGACTTGTTGAAGCAGCCTATGAAATGAAGAATGCCAAAAGGGTGTAAAGCGTGTACCAGCCCTGGACTGTTAAGCACAAACCAAAATCTTTGAAGGAGGTTGTGGGAAATAAGGAGGCGATACAAAAGCTTGTAGAGTGGGTGAAATCTTGGAATTGGGGGCCTCCCCCGAAGAGGGCAGCCTTCATTTATGGCCCTCCTGGGGTTGGCAAAACAGTCACGGTGGAAGCTTTGGCCAATGACTTTAATATGGAACTCATTGAAAAAAATGCTAGTGACTATCGAACAGAGGAAAACGTGAAACGTTTCGCCGGTTTAGCCTCCCAATACGGCTCTTTGTTTGGTAAAAAGAGGATAATCCTCTTCGATGAGCTTGATGGGCTTACGGGAACGGCTGATAAGGGCGGTGTCAAAGCTATAACTGAAATCGTAAAGGTGGCTCAATGTCCCATAGTATTGATAGCCAACAACGCCTATGATCCCCGGTTCTCATTCCTTCGAAATTACTGTCTCCTTATAGAGTTCAAAAAGCCAGCAGTAAACGAGGTTTTAAGCCATTTAAAAGCCATATGCCTCAAGGAAGGCATTCAAGCTGAAGAGAGCGCTCTAAGCTTCATTGCACGCCGTTCAGAAGGCGACATCCGATCGGCAGTTATAGACCTCCAAGCATTATCACAGGGAAAGAAAAAGTTGACGTATGATGATGTGGCATGGCTGGGCTATAGAGACAGGCAGGAGAATATATTCACTGTTTTGAAGATGATAATGTATGGCAAGACCTGCGATGGTGCAAAGCGTGCCGCAAGCATGGCGGATGTTGATGCTGACATGCTTTTTGAGTGGATATATGAAAATGTTCCAAACCATTTTACAGACCCTCATGACTTGGCAAGGGCTATGGACGCCCTTTCGCTGGCAGATGTTTACAGGGGCAGGATAAGGCGCAGTCAAGACTGGAGCTTCACACGGTATGTTGTCGACTTGATGACCGCAGGCGTAGCCATGGCTAGAGCAGGCTCTAAACCCTCCGGTTGGACGCCGTTTCATTTTCCGGCACGGGTGCAAATGCTTTCAAGATCCAAGGAAGAAAGAAGCCTTCAACTGGAAATTGGGCATAAAATAAAGCGTAAGTGCCATATCTCAGCCATAAGGGCTTCGAAGGAGATAATACCATATCTAAAAATAATCTTTAAGAATAACCCTAAAATGGCCGCTGGAATTGCAAAGTGGCTTGATTTAACTCCTGAAATGATAGAATACCTGGCTGAAAATAAGGAAAGAGCTGAGGAAATAAAAGCGTTAATAGGCGGCTAATGTATTTTGCTTCCTTCAATTATGTCTTTTTCCGGCTGTAGAATGACCACATTGCCCCTGTCGTCCTCAGCTGCCAAAATCATGCATTGGGATTCCACTCCCATGAATTTTCTTCGCTGAAGATTCAAGATGAAGGCGCACTTTTTGCCCACCAACTCTTCAGGTTTATACCATTGGAGAAGTCCCGCAACAGCTTGCCTTTTCTCTGATCCAAAGTCCACAATCATCCTTATCAAATTCCTGGACCCTGGAATTTGATTTGCTTCCACAATTCTACCAATACGCATATCTAACTTTTGAAATTCTTCAAAAGTGATCTCCATATCAGGGCACCACTCCTTTCGTTTATAGTCTATTTCCTTTTTAACCTTTACATCCCTTTTCTCTATCTTGCTTTATTTTCTTAACGGCTTCCGTCACACCTTCCCAGCCCCTCTCGGCCTTCGCTAAAATTATTTCGAAAGCCTCTTTAGAATTCAATCCCTGAAGATCTTCGCCGACGGTTTTCCTTGCTAGAAAGGAGGCAGCCCTTAGAATCTCGTTGTTCAGCTTTGAGTCAACAAGATCCGCTAGGTGGCAGATCAGCGCTTCGATAGTATGGGGTTTAATGGGACTGTTTTCGCCATGATGAGCGGAAACCACGTGAATTAATTCTAGAGGGAAGCCTCTGCGAACAAGTTCTGAGATGACAATTGAAAGGTGATCCATATAATCGGCTAGATTTGTGGAGGTTATGCTTCCATCCTCTCCTATAGCATAGGTTAATGGCTTAAAAATGTCGTGAAGTATTATTCCAGCTATTACCAGATCACGGTTAACTTTTCCATGGTAAACCTTCTCCACAGAATCACAAATTGCCAGCGCCAATCTTGTTGAAGAAACCACATGCTCAATAAAACCTCCTGGATAGGAGTGATGATGAGATAATCCGGCCGGCGAAATTTCTAAGGGTAAACCTGAATATACTTTGCCGTTGATTTCGAAAACGGGATTTTTAAGAAGTTCTATAACCTTTTTCCTAAGATCTCTGTTACGGATCTTATCAACCAGAAGCTTAAGCTCTGAGTGAAGCAAACATCCTCACATCTGAGACAGCGAATAGGCTATCTCTTCACTCTTTAATATATAAACTTTAAAATTTAAATGATGTTTGAATTTTCCTTTTCTCCTTCGAGGCTATTTGATGCGCCATTCTTAATGGTTCAGGACTGTTGCTGTATCTTATGCAATGTTTAACAATTCTTAACGCTGTTTCCAGCGACATCATATGGCCGACGCTAACATATACAGGCTTTCTGGCGGGAAGAATTCTGACCACCGCGCCAATAATTTCTCCTTTATGCTTTAGATAAGCAAAGTCTCCTTCCCGATTTTCAAACTCGCCGATAAGCCTACTTTTTGCAACCCCTATGGTTGGCTTGCCTAGGACTACGCCCAAATGACTTGCAAAGCCACAGCGATAGGGATGAGCGCGGCCATGACCGTCCACTAAAAGCACGTCCGGTTGACTTTTAAGTTTTTTATAACAAAGCACAGCCGGAGGCAACTCTCGAAATGCAAGAAGGGTGGGAATGTATGGAAAAGTAACTTTACGCCAGGCCGTTTGCACTTCAACAAGATTTAAAGAATCATAGTCCATAACGGCAACGGCGCCTATAGCCCAATCATTACCATAGGCAACATCCACCCCTGCAACATAGCGGATTTTCGTCGGCAGCATATCTTCCAAAATAACCTTCTTCGACAGTAGCAACTGGGCTTCATGCAACCTTTCTATTGAAAATGATCCTTTAACTTCAGAAAGCGTCATAAATTTCACTGCTAACCTTCGCTACAGTTCAGAAATTAGGGAAAAATTAAACTATTCGGTATTGTCTGTTAATTGCCGTTGGGCTGAACGGTGTTGTTGCTGTTTTTATCCTGCTGTGGCCATCGTTCTACGATAAGCTTGTCGTCGCCTATTTTGAAGCTTAACTTGACAAACATCGAATCTGAAACCTTGAATGGGAACATGCTGTCCTCAGCTAAGTCCTTCGGCAAATATATCAGGAATTTTCCATCCTTCCTCCTGAATAGTCTACCTCTTCCCTCACTAACCATTCCTTATTCCTCGGCGCAGCTTTAAGTTGCAGACAATAAATGCCAAGCTATTTTTAACCTTTACGCCGGTTTCACATGGAAAATAATCACTTTGAGAATTTAATTGGGCTTTTAAGCCTACTAAGTAGAACTACGCGGCTGTCTTCAGACTCATCTAAAAAATTATAGCTTAATTCCTTTGCCAATTGAAGTGCGAATTCGCGTATTTCTCGGTGGCTTGGCATGCTTTCATAGCCGAGACGCAGTCTGGAAAATCCTACATGCATATAGGCTTTAGGTTCAACATATGTTGGGTTTGCTTTTCCAATAATTTTGGCATAATCGCTTATAGGCCCCATATTCAAGCCGCGTACAGCAGTTATTCGAATCACTGTTGGACACTTAAAGCTGTTCAAAAGCTCCAATGTCTCGTTTAACTTCCTCCAAGAATCAGGATTTAGGGGACGGCAGACTTTATTATAAATTTCCTCGTTAGGCGCGCATACTGAAATGTAAAGTTGTGTTGGTTCATGGCTTATTTTCGCCAAAGCCGAGGGCACCGTTCCGTTGGAAACAAGAAAAGTTGTGAACCCCCTTTTATGGAAGGCCTCAATAAGATCGCCAATAGGCTCATAGAGGGTAGGCTCTCCGGTGAGGCTGATAGCCACGTGCCTCGGTATGAGCGCCTCTTTAAATTTCTGAGGATTCGCTTTGGGGTTTCCCTTGTATCCGCTTAAAATTTGAAGCTGTGCATTTATACAGCCCTCAACGATTTCCTCTGGGGAATCCCATGGGGGCAGTTTGGTTTCGTCCCAAAAAATTTGAAGGTCACCGCTTTGCGCCCTCCAGCAGAATAGGCACCGTTGGGTACAATGGTAAAGCACCGGCGTCATCTGTATGCATTGGTGACTCTTTATCCCATAGAACTTCTGCTTATAGCATGGTCTATCGTGGATTAATGTTTCATATAGCCATCTACATCTCTTAACAGCGGAATGGCGTCCAACAATATGGTACCTTTGTCTTTTTAAGACGCTTATCAGCGGAGATGGAGCTAAACTCATTAGTGCTCGCTCAAGGATAGAGGAAGATATAGCCCTATAAAAGTTTAAAGCATGTTTAACCGTCTATTTTCCAGGCTTCCGGATATAATCTTCCGAATGCAAAATGTTGATTATGTATACAAAGCTCTGTGGGAAAAACTTTATATCAAATTATGTTTACACAAAATTTAGACGACTACAAATGTGAGGTTGCAATAAATTTTAAGGGTTGTATAGGTCTTGTCGCAGGCAAAAAAGTGTTTTCCTAAATGTAGTCTGTTTAAGTGCGGCAAAAACGCAGCAGTCCACCGCCGAAACGAAGTATGGTGTAGATGGACTGAAGACAGATGCCAAATCGCCAACTGCTCCTACGCGTTATGCATTAAAAGACGTCTTCTCCCAGGAGGGATATGCGGAGAAACAATTAAAAGGAAGACATCTGAAAAACCTCCTGAGGAGGTTGTTGGGCCAGCCATAAAACTCCGCGGAAGGGCTCTGCGTAAAATAGGCGAAAGAGAACTCTTCTAATAATCGAGAGAACACAATACTAGACAGCTTTAACCCGCTTTACAATAGGCGGCCTGATTTTCCTCAGAACCCTATAGCCACATACTGTACATTTTATTTCGCCGCCACGAAGCTCTAAATCCTCCATTGAAACCTTAGCGCCACATCTTATGCACTCATATACTATTTCGGGGGTTATTCCGCTCATGACCATTAATCCCCTTTTCCTATTGAAGAGACTATATTTGCTTTTAAACGTTTCCGCTAATATTCCATATGGGATGGAAATTGAAAAGGTGGTTAAGAAAAGTCCTTCAAGGTCTGCTCCCCAATGAGGACCTTGAATTTGTCTATAATTCTTACGATCTTGTAGGCGACATAGCCATTATACATTTAAACGAACGTGCTGAAAAGCATGGAAAAATAATTGCTGAGGCAATTATGAAGGTTCATAAAAACATAAAGACTGTTTTAGGTCAGATAGGAGGCGTTCAAGGAGATTTTAGACTTAGAAGATTGAAACATCTTGCAGGGGAAAACAAGACAGTAACAGTCCACAAGGAATCCGGCTGCCTTTTCTCTGTAGACCTGAATACATGCTATTTTTCTCCAAGGCTTTTTTACGAGAGGTTACGTATCGCTAGGCTGGTTAGGGACGGCGAACTAGTCCTAAACATGTTCGCGGGGGTTGGCTGCTTTTCCATCATTATAGCAAAGCATTCAAGAACGGCGAAAATTTATTCGGTGGACATAAATCCGGACGCTGTTAAGTTTATGTGCGAGAATATACGGCTGAATGGAGTTTATGGAAGGGTTATTCCGATAATCGGCGATGCAAAAGAGGTTATTGAACAGAGCTTCTGCCAAAAAGTTGATAGGGTTGTCATGCCATTGCCGGAAAAAGCCCTTGAATATCTACCCTATGCAATATCCGCTTTAAAGAATGGTTGCGGATGGATACATTACTACGATTTTGAACACGCTTACAAAAACGAGGATGCCATTGAGAAGGTTAAAGAGAAAGTTTCCCATAGGCTCTCAAGTCTAGGCGTCGAATTTGAGTTTCCCTTCAGTCGTATTGTAAGATCTACAGGACCTAACTGGTATCAGGTGGTCTTGGATATCCTTATTAAGGGTAAGCAAGTTTAACAAAATTAATAAAGTTTGCATGTGTAGTGTAAAGAGTGGTTGAGGAAGATGAAAAGGAAGCTTATGGATATATTGGCTTGCCCTATTGATAAATACTATCCGCTGGAGCTATATGTTTTCGAGGAGAAGGATGAAATTGTTGAAGGCCTAATTGTCTGCCCTAAGTGTTTAAGGTGGTATCCTATAAGGGACGAAATCCCGGAGATGCTTCCAGATGAGCTGAGGAAGGAAAATGAGGATCTGCCTTTTTTAAAAAAGTGGAAGGATAAAGTTCCTGAAAGAATTTTGAATGAGGGAAAACCATTTAACTTGGGCAAGAAGGTGTAGCCCTCTATTTAATTTTCACCACCCTGCCCGTTCTTGAAGATTTAAGTGCTGCCTCAGCTATTTTTATTGCCATTAAACCATCCAGCCCGCTTACCAGAGGTTTCTCTTTACTCAGAATGGATTTTACAAAGTTTTGTAATTCAAGTTTTAGCGGCTCTTGCCATGGGATTCTTGGCTGCAAAGTTTCTTTGGCACTTTCTATTGTTAGCTCTTGTGTTATGTAATCAAGCTTTATTATGGCTTTGCTTCCCGTTATCGTGAGCACCCTTGTCTTGTATGGGGTCAGCCAGTTGGCCTCGATGAATGCGTTTTTATCGTCGCAGAATGTTAGCATTATATGCGCATAGTCTTCAAAGCTCTTGTGCTTCAAGCGTCCGGTTTTGGCATATACTGCCGAAGGCTCATCTTCGAAGAGGTATCTCATCATATCTATATCATGAATTGCTAGATCCTTAACAACTCCCACATCCCCAATTCTCTCCGGCCATTCTGAAACCCGCTTGGCTGTGGCGGAGACGATTTTTCCGAAAGTTCCCTCTGCAAGGGCGCCTTTTAAGTATTGTACGCTGGGTATGAAGCGCATCAGAAAGCCTACGGTTAGCTGTAATCCCTGCTTTTCAGCAATTTTCAAAACGGCTTCAGCCTGCTTTGAATTTGCAGCCATGGGTTTCTCAACTAGCACATGCTTTCCAGCTTTAAAGGCCTTGAGTGTTTCCTTCGCTAGGCTTGTGGACCATGTGCATATGCTGACTGCTTCGATGTCGGATCTACGAAGCATCCTACCGGAGTTTGTGTAGGCTTTAACGCCGAATTGTCTTGCAACATTTTTTGCCTTTCCGGGGTCTATGTCGCAGACTGCCACCAGCCTTGTTTCCTCTATTTCCTTGAAAACCCTTGCATGGTTTCTTCCCCAAAATCCCGCGCCGATTACAGCGACGCCTAACCTATCCATTTAATGTGCTCCCCTCCCGAAACCTCTATATTTAAAGCCCTCCACCTCAGCCTTTTTGGGCTCGATTAACCCTTCAAGGTCAACTATAGCTGCGGGCATTTTCACCATAAGCTTCAGTTTCGACAGGTCTAGTCTCCTGAATTGTTCATGTCCAGCAGAGATTATAATACAGTCTGCACCCTCTAATGCTTCAGCTAAGCCTTTTTTAACGTTAAACGGTTTCAAATCCGCTAACATCTTGCCGGATAAGTATGGGTCATAGATATTTATATTAGCTCCTTTGGCCTCTAAGGATTCCATAAGCTTTTTTACGAAACTTTTAGGAATATCTGAGGCATTAGGCGTTTGGGACACCCCAATGATCGAAATTTTCGCTCTACGAAGCGTTTTTCCGCAGCTTTTTAATGCCCCTTTAACCAAGCGAACAGCATGCTTTAGCGTTTCTGAATTTGCCTCAACAGCAGCAGTTGAAACTTTAAGTTTTAAATTCAGACTTTCAGCCTCATTTAATAGGAAATCCAAAACAGCGCAGCCATCTTGGTATATATGCGATGGGTTTAGAGGCTGGTTTTCTTCCCTCATTCTTGCTAGGCTTTGGACCGTAAAATAGTCAACGCCCATCTGTTCGCAGAGAAGAGCAAACTCTTTAGCGAAAGCTGCGATTATGAAATCTTTTGCTGTTTCGAAAAGGGCTAGGGCTTCAGCTGCTTTTAGATCATTAGTTTCTATAATTTCCGCTTTGCCTATGGTTTTTAAAATTGTTGAAGCTGCCTTCAGGCTAAGTTCTCCAGATGCTGCCACAACCCGTTTATAATTAGCTAAAGTTTCTAGAGTTTGATTTTCTGGGAAGATAACGGGGCTATAAGCCAAAAAGAAGTCCAGGTCAGCCTTAAAACCGGAAACGCTCTCCAAAATTTCTTTCACGACTTTTTCCATGGCGCCTAAAGTTAGAGTGTTAACGACAACCACTAGGGTTCCCTTTCTAATGCCTAGCCCAACATGTTTTAAAACACGCCCAAGACTGGAGTAATTCACTTCACCTTTCTCATTAATGTCAACTGGAGCTGCTATAACTAAAATTTCGCTCTGAGAAACAGCGGCTTTTAAGTCATTAAGGACCCTTAATTTTCCTTCCTGCAGATGCTTCCTAATTATGGGCTCCACCATACTTTTAAGGTGGGAAACTTTTCCCTTGGAAAGGGCGTCTGTTACGGCTTGGTTGCTATCAACGCATATAACGTTAAAGCCAGCTTCAGCAAAGAGGCACGCATGAAGTAGACCTAGTCGACCACAGCCTATAATGCAGACTACATACTTTCCCCGTTCTGTAGGATTTTCTATATCCTCAAGCTTTATGCGCGCTGCATTTGCCATCTTTTTTCTCCGTGAAAGCCCAGAAATTAATAGTCTCAACTGCTTTTTAAGCTGTCGATTATGTCTTTAATTATGGTCTCATATTCAAGGATGAGTTTCTTGGCTTTTTCAGCAGTTTTTGCCTCAGCGTAAAGTCTGTAAAGCGGTTCAGTTCCGCTTGGCCTTGCGAGGATAGAGCTTTTATCTTCAAACCAGGCTTTAACACCATCAATAGTGCTTAGGTTTGAACCCTTAACTTTCTCGATAAGTTTCTCCAGAACCATATCCTTCAGTTGTTCAGGGCATTCTACTTTGCCTTTTTCGATGAAATACTTTGGTAGTTCTTCGAGCATTTTTGAAAGGGGCTGTCCTTCCTTAGCCATTATGTCTAGGATGAGGGCTGTGGCCATCCCCCCGTCTCTTACGGCTAAGTGGGGACCGTAGAAGATCCCGCCGTTTTCCTCTCCGCCGAGCTTCGCATTTAATGCTTTCATGGTGTGAGAAACCACCACGCTTCCAACCTTTGTCCAAACTATCTCGCCGCCATATGCCTCTGCGACATCCTTGATTAAAGTTGATGAACTTACAGGGGTCACTATTTTCTCGCCTGGATTTTCTTTCAGAAAATGCTTCGCCACCAAAGCGAAGGTTTTATCGCCCCAGTGAGTCTCACCCTGTTCGTCGACGAATATTGAGCGGTCTGCATCGCCGTCGAAGGCTACACCTAAATCTGCGCCTAAGGCTCTCACGGCCAGCGATAACTCTTTCAAGTTTTCTGGGCGGGGTTCAGGCAGTCTCCCTGGAAAGGTGCCGTCAATATTAGCGTTTATCGTTGTAACTTTGCAGCCCATTTCCCTCAACAGTCTCGGGATGGTAAGTGAGGCTACACTGTTTGCAGCGTCAACTACAACATGAAAGCCTTTGCTGGCTATTTTTGCCGTATCCACGTGTCTTTTGACGGCTTCGATGTATCTGTCCATTATTCCAGAAAGCTGTTTAATTGTGCCTAGGCTGTTCCATTCAGCGTAACTTAACTTCCCATCAAAGAATATGTTCTCAATTTCTATTTCCTGCTCCCTTGAGATCTCTATTCCATCGCTCCATAGAACTTTTATCCCGTTATATTCAGGTGGGTTGTGGGATGCTGTTATAATGACCCCCCCATCTGCTTTACAGTCTTTCACCGTGTACTGTAATGTTGGTGTGGGCGCCATCCCGGCAAATAGTATATTGCAGCCGGTGGCAATAAGGCCGGAGATTACCGCATTTGCAAGCATTGGACTGCTTGTTCTGGCGTCATATCCGACAACCAGGTTTCCTCCCTTGAAAAATGTGCCTATGGCGCTTCCAATAGCAGCCGCCATCTCTACGGTTAACTCCTTGTTCACGAGGCCGCGTATCCCATTAGTTCCGAAGAGCCTGCGGTTAGGCATCATTTAGGCTTCCTCCAACTGACATTATAGTCGGGCAAATTTATATTTCTGGTATACGGGTTAAATCCTAATAAATGGCTTCATAGTGGGATGCATATTGAAAGTTTTGCTTCATGAAATGAGTTGGCCAGAAGCCAAAGAGTACTTTAGCAAAAATGATATCGCCATAATTCCTGTAGGTTCCAACGAGCAGCATGGACCCCAAAATCCCCTAGGTACCGATCATTTTATAGCCAAAGCCATAGCCGAAGAGGCGGCTAAACGCGCAGGGGTTGTATGCCTGCAGGTTATACCGTTTGGGGTAAGCGCCCACCACAGGCATTTTTGGGGTACCATAAGCATCTCAAGCGGAACGCTTAAAAATTATGTGAAGGAGGTCTGTCTGGCATTAGGCGACTACGGTGTTAGGAAGATTGTTATCGTTAATGGGCATGGTGGAAACCTGAACGCTTTAGATGAGCTGGCCAGAGAGCTTAGGGAGAAGGGAATTTTCGTTTCAGTCTTCCAGTGGTGGACAGCCGCCAAGAATCTTTTACCCGATTTTTTCAAGCCGGAGGAGAGGCAACATGCCTCTGCCGAGGAAACCTCAGTGAATTTGGCGTTGTATCCCCATCTCGTAGACATGAGCAAGGCCGTTGATGAAACGACATCGAAACATCCAATGGAGGGGGCAGGCCTATTCCTCCCGCTGGAAACAGCCGACTACAGCCTATCAGGAGTTTGGGGAAAGTCCACAACAGCATCCGCTGAGAAGGGTAGGAAGGTCTTTGAAACAGTTGTGGATGAGCTTGTGAGACATATTAATAAATTGAGAAATGCGAAGACCGGGGAGTTATCATCTAAATCCAAAGTTTAAGATGTCGCCCTGCCGTCGTTCTATGCCTTACATGTCATGTTACAGTGATCTATGACAGCTTCGTTATTGCAATACGGTCTCTCTGCTTTCTGCACAATTTTAAAATTAATAATGGTGCCCAGCTTCCAGTCGATAACCTGAAAAATATCTAAATATTTCGGAAGCCAAACTATGGACCACTTTTTTCATTCGTCTCGCTATGGTGGGTAATGTTGAACGCTAAAGTAAAGCACCTGAATTTCCTTGTACTATAATTCAGTCAGCTTTGAAAAGCTTTGCAGTCTAATTTTTTATTCTTGCTCTTTATGGCGGTGCTGGTTGTGGTGGATGAAATATGGATATTAAGGTTTCAGTATGGACGACGTTGGGATGCTGCTCTATCATCTCGTAAATTATCTTTTTAAGTTCGTCTAGACTTTCTGCCTCTATAATAATGACGGCATCATACCTTCCAAGAACCGAGTTGGCCAATTTAACTCCCTTTATCCTCCGGGATCTAACAATCTCCTCTGATGTGCCCGGCTTCATGGTGACCAGCACAAAGGCTCTTAATAGTTTTCTCCGAAGATCCCTCTCAGGGGTCATTTTATGCTCTCCTTTAGCGTCTAACCTGAAAGGGTAAGCGAGGTTTCCGTGTGGATTATGTTGGGATCCCTTTCAATAACCTTATATAATATTTCATTCAGGTCTTCAAGCCTTGGAGCCTCAATAATTACTACGGCGTCGAACCGTCCATAGATGGAATCCGCCTGAACAACCTCTTTCACCTTGCTTTTTATTCTCTTAACAACCTCTTCCGATGTTCCGGGTTTTGTATTTAGGAATATATAGGCCCTTACCATATTTCCTCACCATATATTTTAGTAATCCAAGTATTTCATAATTTCCCAAGGCGTCACATAGAGGCAGTATTGATTCCAGTCATTCATTTTATATTCTATGAAGGCATCGAATATGTGGCTTCCCAAGGTTTGATGGATAACCTCATCGCTTTTCATTTCCTCCAGAGCATCTTTAAGCGTTGTGGGCAATTCTTTTATACCTAGCGCCCGACGCCTTTCAAGGGTCATCTTGTAAACGTCCTCATCCACAGGGTCGCCTGGATCAATTTTGTGTTTCACCCCGTCAAGCCCGCACATTAATATGCATGCAAAGGCCAAGTATGGGTTACATGAGGGATCTGCGCCACGATACTCTACACGCTTCTGATGGGCATATTCTGGACCCCTATAGTAAACTGGGATGCGCACTAGGGCTGATCTATTGCGGCGGGACCACATAATGTAGATGGGCGCCTCAAATCCTGGAACAAGCCGTTTGTAGGAGTTCACTGTTGGACAACAAACTGCAGTTAAAGCCCTAGCATGTTCTAGGAGTCCACCTATGAAGTATCTGCCGGTTTGGCTTAGCTCCGCATACTCATCACTTTCATCATACATCTGGTTTGCCGAATCCCTCCATAGGGATACATGGGTGTGCATTCCGCTTGCGTTGTCAAGATAAACTGGCTTTGGCATGAATGTGGCGATTAGCCCATATTTTTTGGCAACATTTTTTGCCACAAATTTGTAGTACATCGTTCTATCGGCAGTTTCAAGCAATTGCCCATATGTGAAGTCTATTTCAACCTGCCCCGCCGTCGCCACTTCATGATGGTGCTTCTCGATTTTAAAGCCAAAATAATCTTCAAGAATTGAGGCCACTTCATTGCGATAATCTATGGTTGTGTCCTCTGGAGGAGGCTTGAAGCATGCCTCCTTTGGTCTGAGGACGAAATTTCCAGGAGTTATTTCAGGTGATTGTGGAACAATTCTTGGGGCTCCCCATGAGTCGCCCTCCCCTCCCTTTGGGCTTACCCATAAATCCCAAGTAAGCCTTGTGGGATCTATGGACGTGAAAAGGAAGTACTCCAGCTCTGGGGCGAAGTATGCCTTATAACCCATGTTTTCCGCTGCTTTTTCAGCTCTCCTTGCAACATATCCTCTTGGGCATACTTCCGACGGTCCACCGCCGAAGGCTTCATGGACATCGCCTATAACTATTGCACTTTTTTGGTCTTCCTCCTTTGTCCATGGAATTATAGCCAGGGTTTTGGGATCAGGGATAAGGGTCATATCAGACTCTTCAATGGACTTGTAACCTCTTACGGATGAACCGTCAAAGCCTAGGCCGGCTGTGAAGGCGTTTCCTTCGACATACTCCCGAGAGGGTGCAAGGATGTCATATAGTAAACCGCGGATATCAACGAATGTTGAGTGGACCCATCTGACCTTATTCGCCCTAAGCTGCTCTATAGCCCTTTTAATGGATTCCTTATCCGTCATGCTTTCACCATTCATTCAACAATTTAGCCCTTTTATGCAATGAAAATATATAAATCTTTCTAAAAACAAGAAAAACTTTTATATAATATCTTAAAAAATGAATAAATGTTCAATAGGTTGAGGCTTTGGGTTTGGAGGCAAAAGAGTTAAAGATAGACAATTTGGACATTCAGATAATAAAGTTGCTTCAAGAAGATTCCCGTCTTTCCTACAACAAGATTGCCGAAAAGCTTGGAATATCCGTTGGAACAGCCTACAACCGCATAAAAAACCTTGAAGAACGAGGCATCCTTAAAGGCTATACGGTTATTGTGGATCCGGACAAAGTTGGCTACGGATTAACAGCCCTAATATTAGTCCAAGCCGAGGGAAAACACCTAACAGAAGTTGAAAGTGAAATAGCAAAAATAGACAATGTAACCTCAGTATACGACATAACGGGAGAGTTCGACATCGCGGTCATAGCCAGATTCAAAGATAGAGACGGCCTAAACAAATTCATAAAAAGCCTGGTAAGCCTACCCTATGTGAAAAGGACAGTTACAAATGTTGTGTTAAACGTTGTAAAAGAGGATTCCAGAATAAAATTCTAAAGTATATGCAAAACCTAAAGCATGGCATAAGAAAACTTAATTTTTCGACTATAAGATAATAAAAACTGGGCCTATGCGGGGGTTGCCAAGCCTGGCCAAAGGCGCAGCCCTGAGGCGGCTGTCCCGTAGGGGTTCGTGGGTTCAAATCCCACCCCCCGCACTGATTTACCAGTAAGTTATAATTACGTCTTTGGCGTATTTTTGTTTGATGCGATGTGCCTAAGCCTAATAGGGGTAAGACTGATACCATTAAGGATCGTGCCATCTATGTTTATTTGCCTTCGTTGGAGATGGTTGAGAATTGGAAGCGTGGGGCTGAGAGGGCTGGTGTTTCAATTTCTAGGTTTGTGGTTGAGCGTGTTGAGGATTCTATTAGGCGTGAAGAAGGCGATGAAAGCTATCTCAGCCGCGCTGAACTTGTTAAACGTTTGCGAAGCACGGAAGAGGAGCTGAAGAAGCTTCGCGAGGAGAATAGGCTTTTGAAGAGGCTTGTGGAGAACCTGGACAATGAGCTTAAGCGTTACCGGGCCCAGCCATTTCTCCAAGAGACGTTTGAGGGTGTAAGGAGGTTTGACAGGGATCTTGTAGAGTTGTTGAGGAGGGGCGGATCCTACACTCAGGAGGAGATTTTGGCGCATCTAAACATTGACCCGTCTGATGTGGACCTGGTTAAGGCTGTTGACAGGCAGCTTGAAGCCCTAGAAGCCTACGGGCTGGTTGAGTATAGGGGGAGGGGATGGCGGTGGAAAGGCTAAGCCTAAAAACGCTACAAAATCCGCTGGCATTAATAGAGGATTTCAGCAGAGACTGCAAGCTAAGGGGCATGACCGCGGAAAGCGTAAGAAGGTATGTTTCAAGTCTCAGAATCTTTTTAAAGTTTCTTGAAAAGCGTGGCATAAACCTCGAAGAAGTGAACGTGCAGGTCCTAAGGGATTTTCTGAGGCATGTGATTTATGATAGAAAAGCCAAGCATAAAACTGTTGAAAATTATTTTTCGGCGCTTTCAGCCTTCTACGATTACTTGGCCTTTGAGGGCTATGTTTCCAGTAATATCGTGTTGCCGTTCAGGAGAAGGTATTTAAAACGCTATAAGAGCGACTTTGATGATCCGGAACGTAAGCTTCTCAGCGTGGAGGAGATGAGCCGCCTGGTCAACTCTATTCTGGATCCAAGAGACAAGGCTATTGCCATGCTGCTGGCTAAGACTGGGATTAGGCGGGGCGAACTGCTGAGGCTTGACATTGAAGACATAAACTGGGAGGAATATTCCATAACGCTTAAGCCGACGCCTAAAAGGAGCAACCGCACCGTCTATTTTGATGATGAATGCGCAGCTACACTTCGAAGGTGGCTTAAGGTTAGGGAGAAGCTGAACCCACCTACGAACGCGCTTTTCATAAGCTACCAAAGCCTAAACAGGCTTGACAGAAACGGCCTATACACAGCCATAGTCAAATATGCAAGACGCCTAGGCCTTCATAACCCAAATTCGCCAAGGCTTGAAGACCATTTTGGACCACACTGTTTTAGGCATTGGTTTACTACTTGGCTTCTGAGAAACGGAATGCCAAGAGAATACGTTAAGGAGCTGAGGGGAGACAAACTAAAAGAGGCCATAGACATATACCACCACATAGACAAACAAGAACTGAGAAGGGCGTACCTGGCATGCATACCCAGACTGGGAGTATGAAAACAGGAGCCTAACGAAAGTAACCGTAATCGATTTCCTTATTCATACCCTGAATAGGTTTATGCTCGTTTTAAAATGTGGTACACCCGTATTCTTTGAGTTTAATGTCCGCCCCTTTGCCTGTTGAAACAATCCACTCTACAGTTTTTTCCGTGCAGTTTATGAATGTGTAATAGTGGGTTATTTTTGAGTTTAATTCTTCTATAGCTTTCCATCTTGGAGGCAGCCCCTCCCACATTGTTGACCTAACCCTTTCTTCAACAAGCATGTACAAGCCCGTATAGTTTTTGACATGTTTCCCTGCGAACCCAACATCGTCTATAATGTTTTTGACGGCTTTGTCGATTGTTTTAACGTGCTTATGGAAGGTTTTTGCCACGAGATCCGTAAGGTCAAGTTTGCCAATTCTTTTTGAAAGCTCACTATAATTTTTGGAGCGGTAAAGCCGCTCGACGAGGCTTTCAAGTTCGTCTTCGGGCTTGTAGTTGTACGGTATTATTGACCACGGCTCAACGGATTCCTTTAAAAGTTTGGCGTATAGCCTAGCCTTTGCAAGGCAAGCCCTCATGCTTCTAATCCCCTCTCCATAGTCGAGGGCTACATCACTCAAAGATGACAATAGCCTTGCAGAAGCTGTCCCACAGATCAGCCGCTTAGTGGCATCCAAATCTATCCTCTTCCCCCGTAATCCACTCCTAAGCTTATTCAACATTTTCCCCTCACCACATATCAGCCTAGCCTCAAAAGGGTTATTCGCACTGTAAAAGTCGAGGGACTCAGCCATAAGAAGATCAGCAGCCCGAACAAAAAACAAAGTCACCATTTTATCATTTATGCAGAATATTTCCGTCCGCTTAAGTTTCGCTTCACCCTCAGAGAAAACGACAAAATCCACATCACTCATGGACGAAGCATCACCCCTAGCATAACTCCCAACCAAGCATAGGTCGCCATTAAGCTCCTCAACCCTACGCAACAGATCCCTCCAAAATCCCACACCAAAACCCTTAAACCTAAACATTTTTAACACAATAGAAAAATTCCATTTAGCTTAATTAAAAAGTTATTAAAACTAGCTCCCACTTATACCCCAAAAGTGGAAGCTTTTGTGCGGCTTCGCATCAATTTATGGCTGGAACTGGCTCAAAATATGTTTATTTAATGTGGCATAAAATAAAAGTGGAAGCTTTTTAGCTTGCGCTGC